>Ga0308171_1000656_pt1 | contig 64408 bp, 63 predicted proteins | sample PhyGR1_FD_202135 | JGI IMG/M metagenome (GOLD analysis project Ga0308171, IMG submission 202135) | Phyllosphere microbial communities from UC Gill Tract Community Farm, Albany, California, United States - DLSLSG.R1 | ecosystem: Host-associated > Plants > Phyllosphere > Unclassified | place: USA...
CGTCATCTGACTTGCCGTGGCTGTCTGAACGAAGCTGCACAGCAGCGTAGTGAGTTCCACGGCAGCCCTTCGCGCGCGAGCATCGCAGGTTGCCCCGTAGCGCAGCGAAGGGGACACGCACAGCAGGGTCGCCCTTTCTTTGGTGACTTTCTTTCGGCGAAACGAAAGAAAGTTACTCGCCCGCCGGGGCGAATTCCCGGCCCCGGAAAGCAACCACCCCCACCACCATCAAAAACTCGCCCCACGCCCATTCCTACTGCACCCGCAGCTATCTTTTCCAGAGCATCAGAGCATCTTCACAGCCCGGCCGATGAACACGATCGGCCCGGTCGGCCGGTCGATGGGCGAGCCCGCCTCGGGCTCCAGCGTCAGCTCGAAAAGCTGGTTGGGCTCCAGCGGCGGCAGGCGGTCGATGGCCACCTGGGCGGTCTCGCCCGGGCGCACCAGGCCCAGCGACTTCGGACCCGTCCACTGGTCGGCCTTGGTCCAGAACTGCAGCGACTTGCCCGGCGGTACGGGCGTGTCGCCCAGCGGCTTGAGCTGCAGCTGGCCCGCGCTGGCCGACGCCTGCACCACCCAGCCGGGCGCGGTGCCGCCCGGCGCCACCAACACCACCATGTACTGTGGCCCGCCGGCCGGCCCGCGCAGGCCGGGGCCTGCCACCAGCACCGCTGCCAGCACGGCGGCAGCGGCGAACCCGCCCGCCGCCAGCCCGCGCCACAGGCGCAGGTCGTTCCACCACGAAGCCAGGGCGGAGGGCCGGGCCGGTGCCGGCGGGCGGGCGGCCGGGCCTGCTTCGGCCTGCCGCCAGCCCAGGCTGTGCTCGATGCGCGGCCAGAGCGCGGCCGAGGGCTCCACGGCGGGCGCCAGGCTGACGAGCGGGTGCAGGCGGGCTTCCCAGGCATCGACCGCGGCGCGCAGGGCGGCATCGTGGGGAAGGCGCCCTTCCACGGCGCGGCGGCCTGCGATGGGCAGCGTACCCAGCACATAGCTGCCGGCCAGATCGTCGATGCCTTGGGGCGAGGCGGGTTCGCCGGTGTTCGGTGTCGATGGGGTCGTCATGCCATGCACTCCCGCAGCATGCGCATGCCGCGCTGTATCCATGCTTTCACGGTGCCCAGCGGCGTCCGGGTGCGCTCGGCGATCTCGCCGTGCGAGCAACCCTCCACGTACGCCAGCACGATGCAGTCGCGCCGGGCGGGCTCGAGCCGGCCCAGGCAGGTGTCGAGCCGGCCCAGGTCGGCGCCGCGCTCATAGGGGTCGACCTGGCTGCGGTAGCTCTCCAACGCTGCCTGGTCGTCGATGGCCTGCACGGCCTCTTCGTCGATGCGCACGTCTCGGCTGCTGCCCCGCACCGCGTTGAGCGCCGCGTGCCGCACCACGCTGTAGATCCAGCCCCGGCCCGCGCCGCGCGCGGCGTCGAAGCTGCCCGCGCGCTGCCAGATGCCCAGGAAGGCGTCGTGCAGCACGTCCTCGGCCTGGGCACGCTCGCGCACGATGCGCAGGGCCACGCCCAGCAGGTAGCGGCCTTCGCGCTCATAGATGCGCTGCAGGGCCTGGTGGTCGCCGCGGGCGCAGGCGCCCAGGGCGGCGTCGTAGTCGAAGGGGGCGTCGGCTGCAGCGGTCAAGAAAGGTCCTGGCCAGAGGTGGAGGGATGCGCGGCATCGTAGTGCATGCCGCGCCTGTCCCCACCCTCTGCGGCGGACTTTCGTGACTTAGCCCGCCTTGTAGAAGATGTAGTCGGCCTGGTAGGGAACGGTGGTCTTCTGGCCCTTGTTGGCCGCCGTGCACGCCATGTTGGCCGGGGCCACGCCGCCGGTCAGGTTCACGCGCTGAATGTAGGTCACGCCGGTCAGTGCACCGCTGCCCATGGCAGGGTTGGCCTTCACCAGCTGGTACGGCAGGGCGCCGGCCGTCGACGGTGCCACCGCCAGCTGCGTGGCCGTGAGCTTGGAGCCATCGTTGGCCTCCCAGGTGGCGGGCGGGCCGTAGTACTTGCCGACCTGCTTGCCGCTGCGGTCCATCAGCTTGGCGTCGGGGCCGGCGAAGGTCCATTCGACCTGGCCGGGCATGCCGGCCTTGTCCTTGCATTCGTAGGTGATGTCGCCCTTGCCCACGGTCTCCCACGCCACCTTGTTGCCGGCCGGCACCTGGATGGAGGCGGGCAGGCCGGCCTGCGAATACACCATGCCGGACGCAGTGGCGGACGTGCCGGTCGGAGACATCGAGCCGCAGGCGGCCAGGAGGGCGGCGGCGGACACGGTGCCGGTCAGGGCGGCGATACGGGAGATACGAAGGTTGCGCATGGGTTGCTCCTTGGAAGTTGGGGGGACCGACAGCCCGTCGCGATGCCACGCGCCGTCCTGGGCTCTACCCGCCAGCCATGCGTTTGGATGCAGCGAATCACCACTCAAATGCAACAATTCGTGACAAGGCCGTAGCGCTTCGGCGGCGGCTTTTGCGCGACGCGAGCTCCAGGCCATGGAGGCCGCGCCGCTATACTTCATCTACTCGTCAGGAGAGAGTTGCCGCTTCAGCGGCGGCCGCCGAAGGCGCAGGGCCCATCGCCCGAACGCTCAGGCAAAAGGACTGACAGGAACGCCCGCAGGGATGCGGGCGTTTCCCTTGCTGGAGAGAGGTTGCCGCCCGTTCGACATGGATGGCAGCCCACCGAAGGAGCAAACCCCGCCCGAGCGGCGCGGTGAATCTCTCAGGTAAAGCGGACAGCGGGGCACATGCGGCGGCCCGTCCCTTGCAAGGACAGGCCGCACCACTGGCTGCCCTCTGGAGATTTCCGCCGATGTCCTCGCCTGCTTCCCCCGCATCCCCCGCGTCCGCCCCCCTGCAGACGACCCCGCTCAACGCCCTCCACCTGGAACTGGGCGCGCGCATGGTGCCTTTCGCCGGCTATTCCATGCCAGTGCAGTACCCCGCCGGGCTGATGGCCGAGCACCACCACACGCGCACCGCCGCCGGCCTCTTCGACGTCTCGCACATGGGTCAGCTGCGTCTGGTGGGGGCGGATGCCGCTGCCGCCTTCGAGACCCTGGTGCCGGTGGACGTGCTGGGCCTGGGCGTCGGCAAGCAGCGCTACGGCCTGCTACTGAACGACGAGGGCGGCATCATCGACGACCTGATGTTCGTGAACCGGGGCGATGACCTGTTCGTTATCGTCAACGGCGCCTGCAAGGTGGGCGACATCGCGCACATCCAGCAGCGCATCGGCCACCTCTGCCAGGTGCAGCCGCTGCCCGACCAGGCCCTGCTGGCGCTGCAGGGCCCGCAGGCCGCCGCCGCGCTGGGCCGGCTGGCGCCCGAAGTGCTGCAGCTGGTCTTCATGACCGGCATGGCCGCCAACATCGCCGGCTGCGACTGCTACGTGACCCGCAGCGGCTACACCGGCGAGGACGGCTTCGAAATTTCGGTGCCCGCAGCGCAGGCCGAGACGCTGGCCCGTGCCCTGCTGGCCCAACCCGAGGTGAAGCCCATCGGCCTGGGCGCCCGCAATTCGCTGCGGCTGGAGGCCGGTTTGTGCCTCTACGGCAACGACATCGACATCACCACCACCCCGCCCGAAGCCGCGCTGAACTGGGCCATCCAGAAGGTGCGCCGCACGGGGGGCGCCCGCGCGGGCGGCTTCCCGGGTGCCGACAAGGTGCTGGCGCAGATCGACGACCCCGCCTTGCTCACTCGCAAGCGCGTGGGCCTGGTGGCCCTGGAGCGCGTGCCGGTGCGCGAGCACACGGCCCTGCAGTCTCTCGACGGTCAACCTATCGGCGAGGTGACCAGCGGCCTGCTCGGCCCCACCGTGGACAAACCCGTCGCCATGGGCTACGTGGAGCCTGCCTTCGCGGCGCTGGGCACGCGGGTGAATGCCATCGTGCGCGGCAAGGCCGTGCCGATGGAAGTGGCCGCCATGCCCTTCACCCCCAACCGCTACCACCGGGGTTGAAAGCCGCCAGGCTTCCCCTACCCGTCCGTGGATCAAAGTCCGGTCGGGCCGAGCTCGTCGAATCGGGTGCGCGCCCCGCTGCAGCGCGGCTAAAGTCGCAACTGGCATCGGCGCCATCGTTTTTTACCTATCGTCTTTCCTACCCCTCTTTTTCTGGAGTTCCCCATGAGCGTCAAGTTTTCCAAAGACCACGAGTGGATCGACACCGCCCAGGCGGATGCCGCCATCGTCGGCATCACCCAGCATGCGCAGGACGCGCTGGGCGACGTGGTGTTCGTGGACCTGCCTGAAGTCGGCGCCACCTTCGCACAGGGCGACGTGGCCGGCGTGGTCGAATCCGTCAAGGCCGCGGCCGACGTGTACATGCCCGTCTCGGGCGAGATCGTCGAGGTGAACGAGGCCCTGCGCGCCGACCCGTCCCTGGCCAACAGCGACCCGCTGGGCGCCGGCTGGTTCTTCAAGGTGCGCCTGTCCGACGCCGCCCAGCTGGACGGCCTGATGGACGAAACCGCCTACGCCGCGTTCGCCCAGGACGCCTGAGCCGGCCTGCGCCGCACCACCACTGCCGCCGCGCCCGGGCTGAATTGCTGCAGACCGGGTGCCGGCCCCACGCACCGCCCCCTTCCCGCCCCGACCGGACGCCGCCGATGACCACCGCCCTGCCCCCGCTCTCCGCCCTGGAGAACGCCACCGAATTCCAGCCCCGCCACATCGGCATCGATGCGGCGGACGAAGCCCACATGCTGTCCGTGATCGGCGAGGCCTCGCGCCGTGCGCTGATCGACGGCATCGTGCCGCGCTCCATCGCGCGCAGCCGCCCCATGGACCTGCCCGCCGCCACGACCGAGGCCGGCGCGCTGGCCGAGCTGAAAGCCATCGCCGGCAAGAACCGGGTGCTGAAAAGCTTCATCGGCCAGGGCTACTACGGCACGCACACGCCAGGCGTCATCCTGCGCAACATCCTGGAGAACCCCGCCTGGTACACCGCCTACACGCCCTACCAGGCCGAGATCAGCCAGGGCCGCATGGAGGCGCTGGTCAACTTCCAGACCATGGTGTGCGATTTGACGGCCATGCCGATCGCCAACGCCTCCATGCTGGACGAAGCCACCGCCGCGGCCGAGGCCATGACGCTGGCCAAGCGCTCGGTCAAATCGAAAAGCAACCGCTTGGTGGTGGCCGGCGACGCGCATCCGCAGACCATCGAGGTCATCCAGACCCGCGCCGCGCCCCTGGGCATCGAGGTGGTGCTGGCCAACTCGCTCGATGAATGGAACGCCGCGCTGGACGGGGATTACTTCGCCGTGCTGGCGCAGTACCCGGCCACCAGCGGCCGCATCGACGACCTGAAGGCCGACGCCGAGAAGGCCCACGCCCGCAGCGCCGCCTTTATCGCCGCCGCCGACCTGCTGGCCCTGACCCTCATCACCCCGCCCGGCGAATGGGGCGCCGACATCGTCGTGGGGACCACCCAGCGCTTCGGCATGCCCATGGGCGCTGGCGGCCCGCACGCCGCATTCATGGCCTGCCGCGACGAATACAAGCGCAGCCTGCCCGGCCGCCTGGTGGGCGTGAGCGTGGATGTGCACGGCAAGCCCGCCTACCGCCTGGCGCTGCAGACGCGCGAGCAGCACATCCGCCGTGAAAAGGCCACTTCCAACATCTGCACGGCGCAGGTGCTGCCGGCCGTCATCGCCAGCATGTACGCCGTCTACCACGGCCCCGAAGGCCTGACGCGCATCGCCCAGCGCGTGGCCGCCTACACCGCCATCCTGGCGCGGGGCCTCAAGGCCCTGGGCGCGCCGCTGCGCGAGCACGCCGCGTTCGACACCCTGTCGCTGCACACCGGCGCCGCTACTGAAAAGATAGCTGCCCGCGCAGTATCCATGGGCGCGAACCTGCGAATCTGCTTCAAGGAATACCTCTGCATCTCGCTGGACGAGACCACCACGCGTGCCGATGTCGAGCTGCTGTGGAAGATCTTCGCGCAGGACGGCCAGGCCCTGCCCTCCTTCGCCGACTTCGCCGAAGCCGGCGTGGAGCCGCTCATCCCCGCTGCCCTGCAGCGCAGCAGCGCCTTCCTCACGCACCCGGTGTTCAACACCCACCACAGCGAAACCGGCATGCTGCGCTACATCCGCCAACTGTCCGACAAGGACCTGGCGCTGGACCGCACCATGATCCCGCTGGGCTCCTGCACCATGAAGCTCAACGCGACCAGCGAGATGATCCCCATCACCTGGCCGGAATTCGCGCAGGTCCACCCCTTCGCCCCCGCCGACCAGCTGCAGGGCTACGCCGAGTTGGACGAACAGCTGCGCGCATGGCTGTGCCAGGCGACGGGCTACGCCGGCATCAGCCTGCAGCCCAACGCCGGCAGCCAGGGCGAATACGCCGGCCTGCTGGCGATTTGGGGCTGGCACCAGGCGCAAGGCCAGGGCCACCGCAACATCTGCCTGATCCCCAGCAGCGCCCACGGCACCAACCCCGCCAGCGCCCAGATGGTCGGCATGCAGGTGGTGGTGACGGCCTGCGACGCCAGCGGCAACGTGGACATGGCCGACCTGAAGGCCAAGTGCGAACAGCACGCCGACAAGCTCGCCTGCGTGATGATCACCTACCCCAGCACGCACGGCGTGTTCGAAACGCAGGTCAAGGAACTCTGCCAACTCGTCCACCAGCACGGCGGCCGGGTCTATGTGGACGGCGCCAACATGAATGCCTTGGTCGGCGTGGCCGCGCCCGGCGAATTCGGCGGCGACGTGAGCCACCTGAACCTGCACAAGACCTTCTGCATTCCCCATGGCGGCGGCGGCCCGGGCGTCGGCCCCGTCTGCGTGGTCGAAGACTTGGTGCCGTATCTGCCGGGCCACGCCACGGCCGGCGTGGCAGGCGGCACGGGCGCCGTCAGCGCTGCGCCCTTGGGCAACGCGGCCGTTTTGCCCATCAGCTGGATGTACATCCGCATGATGGGCCCGGACGGCTTGAAGGCCGCCACCGAGACAGCCATCCTGAGCGCCAACTACATCAGCGCCCGCCTGAAGGGCCACTACCCCACGCTCTACGCCAGCGCCAACGGCCACGTCGCGCATGAATGCATCCTGGACCTGCGCGGTTTCAAGGAAACCAGCGGCGTCATGGCCGAAGACGTCGCCAAGCGCCTGATCGACTATGGCTTCCACGCGCCCACGCTGTCCTTCCCCGTGCCCAACACGCTGATGGTGGAGCCGACGGAGAGCGAAACCCTGGCCGAACTGGACCGGTTCATCGACGCCATGATTGCCATCCGCGAAGAGATCCGCCAGATCGAGGTGGGCACCTGGCCGCAGGACGACAACCCGCTGAAGAACGCGCCGCATACGGCGGAAAGCCTGCTGGGCGCCGAATGGAACGCTGCCTATAGCCGAGAAACCGCTGCCTTCCCAGTCGCCGCGCTGCGCCAGTCCAAATACTGGTCGCCAGTGGGCCGGGTGGATAACGTGTACGGGGACCGGAATCTGTTCTGCAGTTGCGTGCCGGTGACCGAGCTGGCGTCGTGATGCTGCCGGAGTACCATCCGGCGCCTTTGAATGGCGTTTACCTCTGAACGACAGAGGCCTGGGTGACCAGGCCTTTGTGTTTTTTGGGGGGGGCGGATGAGCGTCAGCCCGCGAGGAAAAAGCACGGCGTGATCACTCGTGGCTGTAGTGGAGCGCATCCATCCGCGCTACAGTCTGGGCACGATGTCACCCCATCCGAGCCACGCCATCCGCAAATTTTTAGGTTTGCCTAAACGGGAATCCGGAGGCTCGACGCCTGATGCAACCAACATATTTTTGTTTAGTAGGCTCATGGCGGCGCGGTGGCTGTCGTCTAAACTAGGTTAGTTCCAGAAAGAATCCATTTGAGTATCGGCAGATTTTAATCATGAAAACCAAATTAAAGACATCTTCATTTTACATTATTATCAGCGCGATTCTTTCCGGATGCGGCACATCTGCCGTAATTAAGGATGTCCAGGACAAACCCGTTCAACAACTTGATATAAAAGCATCGGCAAATTCCAAACCGATTCAGTTATCCAAGGTAGTTGTTCGTCTTAAGCGCGGCGAACATGTTGGCGCAGTGCAAGGAGGATTGCTATGCATTCCTCAGGCGGATTTAAATTGGAAAGGTGGTCGCCTAAAATTAGATTCTGACGACCTGACGGACTCCTTCAAGGAAGAACTTGAAAAATACTCATTCAAAACTGTGGGTGATACAAACGCACTATTTGAGGACCCCTCGAGTTGGAAATCTGAAATTCTGATCGCCGGATTAGTCAAGGAGCTCAAGTCAAACGTTTGTTTTCCCATGGCAGGTTTTGGCAATTTTTCGAGTTCTAGGGGCGAGTCTTTTGTTAAAGTTGAGTGGCAAATCTATTCAAAGCTAGACCGTGCAGTTGTTCACTCCGTTACCACCGAAGGGTCATTCAAATCAACCGAGAGTCAAGAGGGTGGCATCGATCCAATTATTCTCAATGCTTTCACCCAGGCAGTAAGAAATCTTTTGGCTGACGGAAAGTTCCGCGAAATAGTTGTCCGCGGAGGTGAACCAGTAAAGGAAACCGCTTTCAAAACGGCCAACGGGATCATTATCACCCCGGGCAAGTCGAAACCTTTTAACCAGAGATCGGATGAATGGAAAGATGGAGTTGTGACTGTGATTGCTGGAAGTGGCCATGGCAGCGGCTTCGCAATCGGGGAAAATCTTATACTTACCAATCATCACGTAGTGGGAGAATCCGACAAAGTCGTTATTAAAATAGGATCTGGATTTGAGGTTGGCGGAGAAATAATTGCCTACAACTCTGCACTTGATGTGGCCACAGTGAGAATTGCAGCATCATTGCCGCGTCATTTTAAGCTTGAACGTAGTCTACCAAAAATTGGTTCAGAGGTTTACTCACTGGGAAGCCCATTATCAGAGAACTTAAGCGCAACGCTTGCGCGAGGCGTCGTGAGCAACATTAGAAAAGAGGGACAAAAGACTTTAATTCAGAGCGATGTCAACGCCCTCGAAGGAAATAGCGGCGGACCGCTTGTTAATGGCAACGGAGAAGTAGTCGGCATAACGGTATCTGGCGTACATATAAATAAAGCACCACAAGGAATTAGCTTCTTTATTCCGATCAAAGACGCCCTTGAATCAATGAACATGAAATAATCTAAATTTCCATCGCAGCGCACCGTCCAAGGCGGCAGCCTGCCGCCGCCGTTAGCCACCTCACGCCCCGCGTTATTCAGGCCCGCTTTCATTCCCGCGCCGCGCCTTCGCCCCAAGCTACATCTTTAAAGTTTGGCTTGTGAATCAAGCCTCGCTGGCGGTGGAGCATCAGCGTTTGCAGCTATCATTTCTGCAGCACTCCACCGCTTCGGTGACCCAGCGCTGTTCTACGGGCCGTGCACGCCTTCACGCCTCCGACGCTCCCTTCTGGCCTTCGCGCCTGACCGTGTGCTCAAGCCGCTTTGGCAGGCGGCTTCCCCGCCCACGCCACCGGCCCAGGGCGTGATGAGCGTGGGTCAGCCGCGGCAGGCTCTACCATCGGCCTTTTGCCATTTCACGGAGTCATTCCCCATGCGCATGCTTGTCACCCTGCTCGCTTCCCTCGCCCTCGGCCCGCTCGCCATGGCGCAAACGCCGCCCGCGCCGGTCACTACCTCCAGCGGCTTGGTCTACCAGTCGCTCAAGGAGGGCACGGGCGAATCGCCCAAGGCCACCGATACGGTGAAGGTGCATTACAAGGGCACGTTCCCTGACGGCAAGGAGTTCGACAGCTCCTACAAGCGGGGCGAGCCCACGGAGTTTCCGCTCAACCGCGTGATCCCTTGCTGGACGGAGGGCGTGCAGCGCATGAAGCCGGGCGGCAAGGCCAAGCTGACCTGCCCGGCCGCGATTGCGTATGGCGCGGCGGGCGCGGGTGGCGTGATTCCGCCCAACGCGACGCTGAATTTCGAGATCGAGCTGATTTCTGTGCGCCGCTGAGCGCGCGCGGCCGTCGGGGCGACCCGCTCTCTTGCGGCAGATAAGGAGCCGGCATGGCCCGGCGCCGAGGTGGGGCGTACACTGGTGCGGCCACCTGCCGGGGACGCGCCGCGCCGCGCACGGCTGATCCCCACGGCGGGTAGCCACCCCCTTTTACTCTCAGCCGCCCCGCTCCGCCAAACAGCCCGCGCCATGACGCGTCCCGACCTATCCTTTCTCTTCCGCTCCGCGCAGCCGCCGGCGCCGGAATCGACGGATCGCAAGCATGCGCCGCCCCCGGGCATTCCGGAGCGTCGCCAGCCCGGCCGGCCGTCGGACGCGGTGGGGGCGCTGATCGCCGAGCTGCGCTCGTCCCAGGCCGAGCTGGAGGCGCAGAACAAGGTGCTGCGCTTCAGCCAGGCGGCGGCGGAGAGCGCGTCGGAGCGGTTCGAAACCCTGTTCTCCAGCGTGCCGCTGGCCCTGATGGTGCTGGACGAGCACGACATGGTGGTCCAGGCCAATTCCATGGCCCACCGCTCGTTCCAGCCGACCGAGGCCGACCGTCCGCTGGTTGCGCTCATGCCGTTCGTGCGGGCCGCGGATGCCGACCGGGTGCGGGCCGCCTTCGACGCCGCGCGCGCCGGGGGCAGCGCGGAGGTGACGGAAGTCGTCTTCCTCACCGGCGAGCAGGCCCGCATCACCGGCGACCTGCACATCGCCTTCATCGAGACGCCCCAGGCCGACGGCGGCCCGCCGGCGCCGCAGTTTCTTTGCGCCGTGATCGACCAGGGCCCCTTGCTGGCCGAACGGCGCGCGCTGCAGGACAGCGCCGCCACTCTCAAGGAGCGCAACGCGCAGATCCTGGCGAGCGAACGGCGGCTGGAGGCGGTGATCAACTCCGCCCTCGACGCCATCATCTGCGTGGATGCGCAGCACCGCATCACCGTGTTCAACCCCACGGCCGCGGCGCTTTTCGCCTGCCCGCAGGAGGACGCGCTGGGCAGTCCGCTGGACCGCTTCCTGCCCGACGCCGCCCAGGCCATGGCCCTGTCGCAGCTGACGACGCAGGCCGTGCTGGGCGAGGTGACGGCGCGCACCGCCAACGGCCGCGACCTGGCGGTGGAAGTGAGCGTGTCGTTCGAAAGCCAGGGCGAAGGCACCAGCGCCACCGTGTTCGCGCGCGACCTGACCGGCCGCAAGAAGGCCGAGGCCCACCGCAATGAGCTGGAAGCGCAGCTGCGCGAGTCGCACAAGATGCAGGCCGTGGGCACCATGGCGGGCGGCATCGCGCACGACTTCAATAACATCCTGGGTGCCATCCTCGGCAACGTGGAACTGGCCAAGGCCGACGCCGGTGCGGAATCGCCCGTGCTGGAAAGCCTGCAGGAGATCCAGAAGGCCGGCCGCCGGGCCCGCGACCTGGTGCGGCAGATCCTGACCTTCAGCCGCAACGAGCCGCCGCAGCGCAAGGCCGTGTCGGTGCAGGAGGCGGTGAACGACACCGTGCGCCTGCTGCGCGTGACGGTGCCGCCCGCCGTGGACGTACAGGTGCGCATCGACCCCGACGTGCCGGACGTGCTGGCCGACCCGACGCAGGTCGAGCAGGCGCTGCTGAACCTGTGCACCAACGCCATCCACGCCCTGGGCGACCAGCGCGGCACGGTGCTGCTGCAGGCGGTCTGCGCGCAGCCCGACCCACGCATCTGCGAGCGGCTGGGCATTCCGCCGGGCGACTACGTATGCCTGCGCGTCAGCGACAACGGCCCGGGCATGGACGCGGCCACGCAGCAGCGCATCTTCGAGCCCTTCTTCACCACCAAGCCGGTGGGCCAGGGCACGGGCCTGGGCCTGGCCGTGGTGCATGGCGTGATGCGCACGCATGGCGGCGCCGTGGACGTGTACAGCGTGCCCGGCGAGGGCAGCAGCTTCACGCTCTACTTTCCGGGCACCTCGCACTGCGTGCCGGACGAAGGCGACGGCGGCGCGTTCTGCATCCCGACCAGCATGCCGGTGGCCACCGCCCCGCCACCGCCGGCTACCCCAACTACCGCAGCTACCCCACAGGAATCGTCGGGCAGCGCGCCACCGCAAGGCGCCAGCGCTGCCGAGGCCACCGAACGCCAGCGCCACGTGATGTACGTCGATGACGACGAGGCGCTGGTGTTCCTGGTGCAGCGGCTGCTGCGCCGGCGCGGCTACCGCGTGAGCGGCTTCACCGATCCGCACGAGGCCGCGCAGGCGCTGCGCCGCGATCCGCAGGGCTACGACCTGGTGGTGACCGACTACAACATGCCGGGCTACTGCGGCGTGGATCTGGTGCGCGAAGCCAAGCGCATCCGCCCGGGCCTGCCGGTGGCGCTCGCCTCGGGCTACGTCACGGCCGAGATCGAGCGCGAGGCGCTGGCGGAGGGGGCCAGCGCGCTGATCCACAAACCCAACGACGTGGAGGAGCTGTGCGCGACCGTGCAGCGACTGGCGCACGGGGCCAGCGAAACCGACGGAGCACGCAGCGCCGGCCCCACCCCCACGGCCCGCGCCGATGGCTGGCACGGCTGAGCCGCCGGGCGCGGCGGCCCAGGCGGTCGAGTGCCTCCATGCCGACGCGGACCTGCTGGTGCTGTGCAAGCCCGCCGGCCTGCTCTGCGTGCCCGGGCGCGGCCCGGACAAGCAGGACTGCCTGAGCGCCCGGGTGCAGCAGCAATGGCCCGATGCGCTGGTCGTGCACCGCCTGGACCAGGCGACCTCCGGCATCGTGGTGATGGCGCGGTCCCTGCCGGTGCAGCGCGCATTGAGCCAGGCCTTTGCCGAGCGCCGTGTGCACAAGCAGTACGTGGCCGTCGTGCAGGGGCGCCCGGCCGCGCCTGAAGTGGAAGTGGCCAGGGCCCCGGACACGGACACGGACACGGGCACGGGCACCGACCCGGACTGGCACACCATCGACCTGCCGATCGCCGCCGACTGGGAGCGTCGCCCGCTGCGCGTGATCGACCCCGAGCGGGGCCAGCCGAGCGTGACCCGCTGGCGTGTCCTGGCTGCCGGCCCGGCGGCCGGCACGACCCGGCTCGCGCTGCAGCCCGTGACCGGACGCACCCACCAACTGCGGGTGCATCTGGCGGCCCTGGGCCACCCGATCCTGGGGGATGCGCTCTACGCCGACCCGGCCACGCTGGCGGCGTCGCCGCGACTGCTGCTGCATGCGACGGACCTGCGGTTCGCCCATCCGCGCACCGGCGCGATGGTGGCGTTCGCATCCCCCGCGCCGTTCTGACGCCGCGCCTGGGTTGCGCTTTCTCAACGCGCTCCCGACACCTGTGCGGCGTGGCGTGGAGCGGCGTTGGCTCGGATTCCATTCGCCCGACGCCTGCCGCACCGACCGGCCCCCGCGCAGCCGGCGTCAGCCGCTAACATGCGCCACATGACCCGCTCCTCCCTCTATCTGCTGACCGGCGCATCGCGCGGCATGGGCCTGGCCATGGCCCGCCAGCTGCTGCAGCCCGGCCACACGCTGATCACCCTCTCCCGCCAGCCGTCCGCCGAACTGGCGCAAGCCGCGGCAGCCGCCGGCGCCACCTTGGACCAGTGGACGCAGGACCTGGCCGACGCGGCGCAGGCCGCCGCACGGCTGCGCCAATGGCTCGAGGCCGTGCCGGCCGGGCGCTTCGCCAACGCCACGCTGATCAACAACGCCGGAGTCATTCCGCCGATCGCGCCGCTTTCCGCCAGCGACCCGGCGGCGCTGGCGCAGGCGCTGCGCGTGGGCCTGGAAGCACCCCTGCTGCTGACCGGCGCCTTCCTGGGCGCCACGGGCGACTGGCAGGTGCCGCGCAAGGTGCTGAACATCTCGTCGGGCCTGGGACGGCGCGCCATGGCGTCGCAGGCGGCCTATTGCGCGGCCAAGGCGGGCATGGACCATTTCACGCGCTGCGTGGCGCTGGACGAGGCGGCGCGGCCTCACGGGGCGCGGGTGTGTTCGCTCGCCCCCGGCGTGATCGACACCGACATGCAGAGCCAGCTGCGCGGCGCCGATCCCGCACGGTTCCCCGACGCGCACAATTTCGCGGCGCTGAAGGACGAAGGCCGGCTGACGTCGCCCGAGGACGCTGCCCGCCGGGTGCTCGCCTGGCTGGACCGCAAGGACTTCGGCGAGCAGCCCGTGGCCGACGTGCGCGAGGCTTGAGCGCAGGCACGCCCGCCGGCAGGCAGGCCGCAGCGCTCAACGTGGCGCCGGCAGCACACCAGGCATGCTATTATTTTCATAGCTATAAGCCCATATGAATCAAGCGCCAAAGGCATAATTGACGCTGAAGACGAGAACATTCGACTGTTTTGACCACCACGGAGACAACCGCACCATGATTCGCAACCTCGTGTCCTTCACCGCTCTCGCGCTCGCGCTGGGCGCCGCCGCCCAGGCGCAGACCGCTCCCGCGGCGGCCGGCGGCACCGACTACCCCGCCAAGCCGATCCGCATGGTGGTGCCGTTTCCGCCGGGCGGCGGCACCGACATCCTGGCGCGGCTGGTGGCCACGAAGCTGGGCGAGTCCGCGAAGTGGACGGTGGTGGCCGACAACCGGCCCGGCGCCGGCGGTACCCTCGGCATCACCGAAACCGTGCGCGCCGCGCCCACCGGCTACGAGCTGGTGATGGGCCAGAAGGACAACCTGGTCATCGGGCCATGGCTCTACAAGAACCTGCCGTGGGAGCCCACGCGCGACCTCACCCCCATCGCCCACGTCGCCTACACGCCGGTGCTGATCGCGACCAGCGCCAACTCCCGCTTCAAGACGCTGGCCGACGTGGTGGCGGCGGCCAAGGCCACGCCGGGCACCATCACGTATGGCTCGCCGGGCAACGGCACCTCCATCCACCTGGCGGGTGACCTGTTCGAGAAGGCCTCCGGTGTGAAGCTGGTGCACGTGCCGTACAAGGGCTCGAACCCGGCGCTGATGGACGCGCTCTCGGGCAATGTGGACCTGCTGGTCTCCTCGGTGCCGTCCGCCATCGGTCAGATCAAGTCGGGCAAGCTGCGGCCGCTGGCCGTCACGTCGGCCCGCCGCAGCTCCTCGCTGCCCGACGTGCCCACGGTGGCCGAATCGGGCTACGCGGGCTTCGACGTCAGCACCTGGTACGGGCTGTTCGCCCCGGCTGGCACGCCCGCCGCGGTGGTGACGCGGGTGAACGCCGAGGTCAACAAGCTGCTGGCCATGCCGGAGATGAAGGCAGCCATCCAGGCCCAGGGCGCGGAGGCCGAGGCCCTGTCGGTGAGCCAGTTCAACAAGCTGTTCCGTGACGACTATGCCAAGTGGAAGGGCATCGTCGAGGCCTCGGGCGCCAAGATCGAATAAGCCGCCGAGCCCTTGCGCATGCCGCTGCGGCGGCGCGGGCTCAAAGCAAAAAACGGGTTCCCGCAGCAGGCACCGCGGGAGCCCTTTTCTCTTGTCTTCGGCGGCCTGCGCCTGCGCTGGCCGCCGGGCCTAAGCGCGTCAGTCGCGCACGACCAGCACCGGCACCTTGGCCACGCCCAGCACGCGTTGGGTCACGCTGCCCAGCACCAGCTTCTCCAGCCCGCGCCGGCCGTGGGAGCCCATCACGATCAGGTCGGCGCCAGCGGCTTCGGCCGCGCGCACGATGCCGTCGTGCACGGCATGGCCTTCACCCACCAGCGTGGCCACCGGCACGCCGGCCTCTTCCAGCGCGGCCTTGGCGGCGTCGAGCGCGGTGTTGGCCTCGGCCGTGGCAGCGCTCAGGTACTGCGACTGGCCATAGGCGAAGTCCGCACCCACGCCGGTGAACGGGTAAGGATCGACCACGTACAGCGCCGTCACCTTGCTGCCGAAGGCCTTGGCCAGGCCGGCCGCCTTGGCCACTGCGGTCATCGCGGTGTTCGAACCATCGACGGGAATCAGAATGTGCTGGAACATGTTGTCTTCTCCTCAGGAGTTGGAAGGAAGGCCCGGTCGCCGGTCAAGGCCCGGGCCGCCGTCTCTGCCCGCGTCGCCGCGTCCGTCGAATGTGCGCCCCCTTGGGCGAGTTCGCCTTGGGACATGGCCATCGTGCAGAGGTGCCCTAGTGTGGCAGTGCCGCCCGTGCGACGGTTTGATGCCCATCACGCCGCAGGGATTTTGGCGGCGCCTTCCACCGCGTCCTGGAAGCCGCCGCGCCTGCAGGTCACGACCAGCGTGTCGCGCCAGCCGCCCTCGGCCACCGGCTGGATCGGCGTGGTCTCGTGGATCATGCGGGTGTCGTCCAGCAGCAGTACCGACCAGGGCTCGGTCAGCGTGAAGCGCTGGCCGAAAGGGCTGGCCGCGTCGAAGATGCGTGTCTCCCCGCCCTTGACGCCTTCCCGCGCGACCAGGAACACCGCCACCAGGTCCACGCCGTCGCGGTGTGCGCCCTCGGGTGTGGGACGGCCGATGCCTCCCGCGGTGTCGATGCGAAATTGGTGGGCCTCGACGAACCAGGGTTCCGGCGCGGTGGCCAGCGCGCCCTGCGCCAGCGCCGCCAGCGCGGCCAGCAGGCGCTGCCAGGCGGGAGCCTGCAGCACCGCATCGGCGACGGGCGCGAACCAGCGCTCCATGCCGCCGTGCAGGGCGTTGTATTCCACCGGCTGCCAGTGGGCACGGTGCGTCACGCTGCGCAGCCGCATGCCGCCGCCCAGCGAAGCCGCGGGCTCCGCCACGAAGCTGGCATGCCTGCGGCGGCGGTAGCGGCCACCGTCCTTGAGGAACTCATCGGGCGGCAGATCGGCCCAGGTGGCGGCGAGGGCCTGCAATTCGCCAGCCGTGGTGCCCGACCAGGCCATCACGTCCTGCGGGCGCAGGACCACGTGGCCCAGGTTGCGCAGTTGCGGAGCGATGTCGGCTGGCGACGCATAGGGGGGAGAGAACGTGATGTGGCCCATGGCCTGCGAGCTTAAGGCCAAAGGGGACAAGCGGCGCGGGGCCTGCGGGCGCCTCGCCGGGCCGCGCCTCCCGGGTCGCACGCAAGGCCGCCACCGTGCGCTAGCATGGCTGCCGTCCACAGGAGCGTCTTCCCATGCCTTCAGAGCGCCGCCACTTCGTCCGCATCGGCTTTCATGCGCCGGCGCAATTCACCACCGGCCACGGCACGTTCGCGGTGCGGGTGCTGGATCTGTCGCTCCAGGGGGCACTGCTGCAGCGGCCCGCCGATGTGGCGCTGGCGGTGGGCATGCCCTGCCAGCTGTCGCTGCCCTTGCCGCCGGGCGATGCGCACATCGCCATGAGCGCCGAGGTGGCGCACATCGACGGCGCGCACGTCGGCGTGCTGTGCCGGGTGATCGACCTGGACAGCGTCACCCATCTGCGCCGGCTGATCGAGCTGCAGCTGGAAGACCCCGCCCTGCTGGAGCGCGAGCTGGGCGAGCTGGCGGCGCCCGCCTGAAGAGGCCGCCAGGGGCGCATGCCGCCCCCGGCGCGCTATTGCGGCTCGGCCTCCTGCAGCGCCCGCCACATCACCTTGCCGCTGCCGCTCTTGGGCAGCGCATCGACGAACTGCACGATGCGCGGCGCCTTGTACACGGCCATGTGCTCGTGGCACCAGGCGGCGATGTCTGCCTCGGACACCTGCCCGCGCTGGTCGGGCCGCACCACCACCACGGCCTTGACCGTCTCGCCCCGATAGGCGTCGCGTGCCGAGATCACGCAGGCCTCCTGGATGGCGGGGTGGCGGAACATCAGCGCCTCCACCTCCGCCGGCCACACCTTGAAGCCGCTCGCGTTGATCATGCGCTTGAGCCGGTCGGTCAAGAAGAAGTAGCCGTCTTCGTCGCGGTGGCCCAGGTCGCCGGAGCGAAAGAAGCGCTTGCCGTCCAGCTCGATGAAGGCCGATGCGGTGGCGTCCGGGCGCTTCCAGTAGCCGTCGAACACCTCGGGGCCGTGGATGACGATCTCGCCCTGCTCGCCCACCCCCACTTCCAGCAGCGTGTCGGGATCGATCACCCGCGCATCGGTGCTCATGAAGGGAATGCCCAGGCACTGCTGCTTGGGATGGTCCGGCGGGTTGGAATGCGACGGCGCGGCGGTCTCGGTGAGGCCGTAGCCCTCGGAGTAGCGCAGGCCGTAGTGGTCGAAGAGCCGCTGGGCCACGGCCTGCGGCATGGCCGCGCCGCCGCCGCCGATGTAGACCAGGCTCGACAGGTCGTAGTCGCCGAAATGCGGACTGGCCAGCAGGTCGATGATCATGGTGGGAATGTTGGTCCAGCTGGTCACGCGGTAGTGCGAGATCAGCCGGCCGGCCAGGTCGCGGTCCCAGCGCGGCATGACGACGAGCGTGGAGCCGCCATAGATCGCGGTGTGCATGACGCTGACCATGCCGGTGATGTGGAACATGGGCACCACCGCCAGCACCACGCTCTCGGGCGTGCCGGTGCCCCAGAGGCTGCCGGCGACCGCGTTGTGCATGATGCTGCGGTGCGGGTGCATGCAGCCCTTGGGCAGGCCGGTGGTGCCGCTGGTGTAGGGCAGCACGGCCATGTCGGCACTCGCCACATCGTGCGGGGGCGGCTCGTCGCCGCAGGCCAGGGCGCCCGACCAGGCATGCACCTGCCCGTTCGCCAGCGTGGGCAGCGGGCGCTGCGTGCAGAGCCAGTCGCGCCATTGCGGCGGTACCGCATCGGGGCCGGAGGCGGCAGGGTCGAACGCATCGGTGAACTGGGTGACGATGAGATGGCGCAAGGCCGCATCGGCCGGCAGCGCGTCGCTGGCGGCGGCCAGCTCGGGCGCGAGGTCGGCCGTGGTGATGGCCACCCGCGTGTCGGGGTCGGTGATGTAGTGCTGCAGTTCCTGCGCCCGGTTCATCGGGTTGACGGGCACCACCACCGCGTTGGCCCGCAGGATGGCGAAATGCGCCAGCACCAGTTGCGGGCAGTTCTGCATGCAGAGCACCACGCGGTCGCCCTTGCGCACGCCCAGGGCATGCAGCCGCGCGGCCAGCCGCTCGGCCGACGCCGCGAGCTCGCCATACGGCATGGCCGAGCCGAAGAACACCAGCGCCGCCTTGTGCGGGTAGCGGCGTGCGTTGGTGGCCAGGTTGTCCCAGAGCGAGGTGGCGGGCACGCGCAGCGCGTGCGGCAGCCGGCGCGGCCAGAATCGATGATGAGGGGGCATGAGCGGTCTTCCTTTGCCGCCACAGCCTAAAGAGCCGCGCCGCGGCCCGTATTGGGGATCGCACCAATGGGGCGTCACCCACGCGACCGCACAGCGCGCCGCCCCACTCCGGTGCACAGGTGAGCCGGGCGTTTTGTAACGGTGTGTCCCCACGGGCGGTCGCAAGCCCCGCGGTGGCCGCGGGCTCGTGGGGATGAACGACAATGCACCACAACGCAGCGTGCAACGCGACTGCCCTGCCGACTTCGCTTTTTTTCTTGAGTAGCCAGTGGCGACGGAACCCCATTCCGGGCCCTCGGACCGCCCCTCGGGTGCGGACGCAACGGACAACATGAACATAGTCATACTCGACGACTACCAGGACGCGGTCCGCAAACTGCATTGCGCGTCGCGGCTGGACGCCTATTCCGCCAAGGTCTACACCAACACCGTCAAGGGCCTGGGCCAGCTGTCGGTGCGCCTGAAGGACGCGGACATCATCGTGCTGGTGCGCGAACGCACGCAGATCACGCGCCAGCTGGTGGACAAGCTCCCCCGCCTGCGGCTTATCGCCCAGACGGGCAAGGTCGGCAGCCATGTCGACGTGCAGGCCTGCACCGAGCGCGGCATCGCCGTGGCCGAAGGCGTGGGTTCGCCGGTGGCGCCGGCCGAGCTGACATGGGCTCTCATCATGGCGGCCATGCGCCGCCTGCCGCAGTACATCGCCAACCTGAAGCACGGCGCCTGGCAGCAGTCGGGCCTGCGCTCGGCCTCGATGCCGCCCAATTTCGGCATCGGCACCGTGCTGCGCGGCAAGACCCTGGGCATCTGGGGCTACGGCCGCATCGGGCAGATCGTGGCGGGCTACGGCCGCGCCTTCGGCATGAACGTGCGGGTGTGGGGCCGCGAGGCCTCGCGCGCGCAGGCGCTGGGCGACGGCCTGCAGGTGGCGCGCACGCGCGAGGAATTCTTCTCGGAGTGCGACGTGGTGTCCCTGCACCTGCGCCTGAACGACGAGACCCGAGGCATCGTCACGCTGGAGGACCTGTCGGCGATGAAGCCCACGTCGCTCATCGTCAACACCTCGCGCGCGGAGCTGATCCAGCCTGATGCGCTCATCGCGGCGCTCAACCGGGGCCGCCCCGGCATGGCGGCGGTGGACGTGTTCGAGAGCGAGCCCATCCTGCAGGGCCACGCCCTGCTGCGGCTGGAGAACTGCATCTGCACGCCCCACATCGGCTACGTCGAGCAGGACAGCTACGAGCTCTATTTCGGCGCCGCCTTCGACAACGTGGTGAACTACATCCGCGGCACGCCGACCAACATCGTGAATCCGGGCGCGCTGCAGGTCAGGCGCTGAAAAAGCAGCGCGGCTCGCGGTTCAGCGCGCCAACTGGCCCCAGGCCATGAGCAGGCCGATCATCACCGGCTGGTGCAGCAGGTAGTAGACGAGGCTGTGCCGCCCCAGCGCGGGCAGCCAGCGCAACCCCCGTGGCGCGTTCCAGGCCAGCCAGTGTGGGCGATGGCGCAGCAGCCACTGCCCTGCCGCCATGCCCCACCACATCACGCCCAGCCAGGGCAGCACCGGCACATAGTCTTCCGTGGCGGGCTTGTGGGTGACGAGCCCCAGCCAGTTGAGCGCCCGGCTGTCGAAAAGATCGGCCGCGAAGGCCAGCGGCCCGGCCAGCGCCCAGCCGGCCACGGCGGGCAGCAGCAGCGCGATCAGTCCTGCAGGCCACAGCCAGCGGCCGGCCGGGGCGCTCAGCCGGGCGATCAGCAGCATCACGGCCATGCCGTGCAGCACCCCGAAATAGATGTAGGTGCGCGGAAACATCCAGGCCGAACCGGCCGTGACCAGCAGCGCCGCGCCCGCCACTTGCGCCCACCGCCCGCCGAACCGCCGCCAGCCCAGGCCCTGCGCATGGGCCAGCGCCTGACCCAGCCCGGCGCAGGCGAGGAACATGCTCACGATGAGCGTGCGCTGCACGGTCCAGACAGGGTCGAAGCGAAAATTCTGCACCCAATAGCCGAAGTGGCTCAGATCGAAGCAGAAATGGAACACCGTCATCCACAGCATGGCGACGCCACGCAAGGCATCGACACCCTCCAGCCGCTGGGCGGCGGCAAGCGATGGCAGGGGCGAGGCGGCAGGAACCGAGGGCATACGTTGCGGGTGCAAGGTGCGTAGGTCAAGGGCGGGCCGGAAATGACAAAGGGGTTGCACCTTGCGGTACAACCCCTTGAATCAATGGTCGGAGCGGCGGGATTCGAACTCGCGACCCTCTGCTCCCAAAGCAGATGCGCTACCAGGCTGCGCTACGCTCCGACAAATCGAATTCTAACCTGCAAAAAGAGCCCTTCTGGCCAATTCGCGGGAGTTGCCGCGATATTTTATTTTTCGCGGCGGGCGCGCATCAACGGCTGGACGGGCCCGGGCCGCGACCGGCCAGATGACGGAACGTGATGCGGCCCTTGGTCAGGTCGTAGGGAGAGAGTTCGAGCGACACCTTGTCGCCCGCCAGGATGCGGATGTGGTGCTTGCGCATCTTGCCGCCGGTGTAGGCGATGAGCTGGTGGCCGTTGTCCAGCGTGACGCGAAAGCGCGAGTCGGGCAGCACTTCCGTCACGGAGCCCTGCATCTCAATCAGTTCTTCTTTTGCCATGTTTGTAGTCGGATTCCAATAACGATTATTCTGGGGTGCACCTGCATGCTGATGGGAGGCTCACAGCGGGCCGCCGTGCCTGTCGAATGGCTCGGCAGTGCGGGCATGGCATGCAGGGGAGTCGCGGCACCCGGGGCGCAGCAGGCGAAAGGGCCCGGGGGCGACGGCTTCAATGGACAGGCGATTCGCTGTGCATTAGCCTGTCGATTGTACCGCGCTACGGACTTGAGCGCCATGGAGGAGAGCGCCGCCCTCGCCCACCCGGGCGCACGCCTAGAATCGGCCGCTCACCCCAAGGATTTCTCCCACGTGTCTGACCGCCTCGCCGTTCTCCCCCAGTACCTGCTGCCCAAGCAGGCGCTCACCCTGATCGCCGGGCGTTTCGCCTCCGCCCAAGCGGGCCGCTTCACCACCTCGGCGATCCGGCGGTTCGTGGCGCAATACGGCGTGGACATGCAGGAGGCGGCCAACCCGGACATCACCAGCTACGCCACCTTCAACGACTTCTTCACCCGCGCCCTGCGCCCGGGCGCCCGCCCGCTGGCCCAGGCGGACGTGGTCTGCCCCGTCGATGGGGCAGTGAGCCAGATGGGCCCCATCGCCCACGACCAGATTTTTCAGGCCAAGGGCCATCACTATTCGACCACCGCGCTGCTGGGCGGCGATGCGGACATGGCCGCGCAGTTCAACGACGGCAGCTTTGCCACCATCTACCTGAGCCCACGCGACTACCACCGCATCCACATGCCCTGCGCCGGGCGGCTGCTGTCCATGGTGCATGTGCCGGGCGACCTGTTTTCGGTCAACCCGCTGACGGCGCGCGGCGTGCCGGGGCTTTTCGCCCGCAACGAGCGGGTGGTCTGCCTCTTCGACACCCCGCTGGGCCGCATGGCCCTGGTGCTGGTGGGCGCGACCATCGTGGGCAGCATGGCGACCGTGTGGCACGGCCAGGTCAACCCCCCGCGCCCGGGACGGCTGGTGCGCTGGGACTACGCCGACCGCGAAATCGCCCTCGGCCAGGGCGAGGAGATGGGGCGCTTCATGCTTGGCTCGACCGTGGTGCTGCTGTTCCAGCGCGGGGCGGTCCGGTTCGAACCCGGCTGGGTGCCCTTGCGACATACGCGCCTGGGCGAGGCGATGGCGCGCCGGCCCCACGCCTGATCCTCCACAACGGCTTCACGGTTGCCCCTGGCGCGCCGCCAGGCCGGCAATCACTGCGACTGCACCTGCGGCGCCGTCACCCGCCGGGTCGTGAAGGTCGTCGGTTCGAGTTCCAGCTTGTCCGGGTCCACCGGCTTTTCCTGGCCCACCAGGTAGATGGCGAGCTCCAGGCGCCGGAGCATCACATGGCTCACGGTCTGCCACGTGCCGCCCATGCGCACGCGGGTTCCAGGCCTGAACACCGGCATGCAGAAGGTCTCGGCCCAGCCCCAGGGCGCCGCCGCGTCGCCGGCCGTGGCGGGCGCGGACGTCGGGTTGCCTGAAGCGGTTTGCAATTCATGCATGCGCCAATGTTAGCGGATGTAAACGACCCGACCGGCCAGATTCAGACTATCAGCGGCCAGGGCATCGCCTCCACGACCCCACGCCCGTACCGGCGCCGCCGGCCGGCGACGGTAGCGAGCGGGAGTAGGTCAGCGTCGGGCGTTCGACTGAGCGAACTGCAGCGCGGCTTCGAGCATGCGCCGCAGCGTGGGTTGCACCCGCGCAGCCACCTCCGGCAGGTAGTCGAAGGGCAGTGCCTCCTGCATGTAGCTGGCCTGCGTCATCTCCAGTTGCACCGCGTGCACGTTCTCGGCCGGGCGGCCGTACTGGCGGGTGATGTGCCCTCCCTTGAAACGCCCGTTGAGCACGGCGGAAAAGCCGCTCGCCTCGCCGATGGCCAGCAGTTGCCCGGCCAGCTCGGGCGCGCAGCTGGCGCCGTCGGCCGTTCCCAGGTTCAGGTCGGGCAGCCGGCCGTCGAAGAAGCGCGGCAGCACGGACCGGATGGAATGCGCGTCCCACAGCACCGCTACGCCGTGGGCGGCGCGGATGCGCTCCACCGCGCTCGCCAGTTGCGCGTGATACGGCGCCCAGACCGCGTCGCGCCTTGCAGCCGTCTCGGCCGCATCCGGCACGTCGCCCCGCGCATAGATGGGCGTGTCGTCGAAGGTATCGACAGGGCACAGGCCCGTCACGCTCTGGCCGGGGTAGAGGCTGGCGCCATCCGGCGGGCGGTTCAGGTCGATCACGTAGCGGGAGTGCGTGGCGACGAGGATGGACGCGCCCAGTTCGCGCGCGAACCCGTACAGGCGCTCCAGATGCCAGTCGGTGTCGGGCACCTGCCGCGCCTCGTCGGTGAAGCGCTCGGCGATCGACGGCGGCACATGGGTGCCGACGTGGGGCATGGACACGAGCAGCGGCGCGGTGCCCTGGTGGAAGGTGAACGGAGGAATGGAGGCGGTATCGGTGTCGGTCATGGATTCGCAAGGTGGCCGAAACGGGTCGGCGCGGAGCATCGGAGAGGATCAGCCAGTATGAATGGTGGCGCCGCGCGCGCGCACGAAGGCCGCGGCGGCCGAGGCATGCAGCGGGTGGCGACCGGCCTGCACGCGCTGCCTGCCAGCCACCCATACGCCGTGCACGGCGGAAGTGCGGTGGCTGCCGAACACATGGGCGCCCAACTGGCTTTCCACCGGCAGCCCCTGCAGCGCCAGATGGCCGCCATCGAGCGCCACCCAATCGGCCTGCTGGCCAACGGCGAGGCCCGCCACCGGGCGCCCGGCCGCCTGCGCCCCGCCCTGCACGGCCTGCAGCGTCATCGCGGTGGCCACCTGCGGGTGGGCGATGGTGGCCAGCACGTTGCGCTGGCGGGTGGCCAGCCGCTGGCCGTATTCGAGCAGCATCAATTCCTCGGCCGCGTTGACGCAGGCATGGCTGTCGGAGCCCACGCCCCATCGGCCGCCGTGCTGACGCCAGAGCGGCGCGTCAAAGAGGCCGTCGCCCAGGTTGGCCTCGGTGGTGGGGCACAGCCCCGCCACGGCGCCGCTGCGGGCGGCGGCGGCGTATTCCTCGGGCGTCATGTGGGTGGCATGCACCAGACACCACCGCGCATCGACGGCGGCATGGTCCAGCAGCCACTGCACCGGCCGCTGGCCACTCCAGGCCAGGCAGTCGTCCACCTCCTGCGTCTGCTCGGCGATGTGGATGTGGATGGGCGCGTTCGCATCGAGGGCGGCCAGCCCCGCCAGGGCGGCACGCAGGCCATCGGGCGGCACGGCGCGCAGCGAGTGCGGAGCCAGGCCCAGACAGGCCCCCTGCGCCCGTACCACGGGCGCCAGGCGCTCCAATAACGATAGCATCGAGTCGGTGGACCGGATGAAGCGCGCCTGGTCTTGGCGAGGCGGCTTGGCGCCGAAACCGCTGGTCTGGTAGAGCACGGGCAACAGCGTGATGCCGATGCCGGCCGTGCGCGCGGCGCGCAGCAGCGCGTGCGCCAGCGTGGCGTCGTCGGCGTAGGGCGTGCCGTCCTGGTCGTGGTGCACGTAATGGAACTCGCAGACCGAGGTGTAGCCGGCCTCCAGCATCTCCACGTAGAGCCAGGTGGCGATGGCCTCGAGCGACTGCGGCGTGATGCGGGCGGCGAAGCGGTACATCAGGTTGCGCCAGCTCCAGAAGCTGTCCTGGCTTTCGCCCCGGTATTCCGTCAGCCCGGCGAAGGCCCGCTGGAACGCATGCGAATGCAGGTTGGGCATGCCGGGGATGAGCGGCCCGGGCGCCTGCTCCGCGCCGCCGGGCTGGGCGCCGGGCTGCACCGATTGCAGCGTGCCGGCCGCGTCCCAGTGCAGCAGCACGTCGCGTGCCCACCCCTGCGGCAGCAAGGCGTGGGCGGCGAACAGGGCGCCGCCGCCGGGGGGCGAAGCGTGGGCCATTGGATTGGAGGAAATGTCGAGGGAGGCAGGCATGTGTCTTCGTTGTCCTTGCGGCGGGATGGGCCTTCAGCCGCCCCGCGCCACGCGGCCCTGGCGCACCACGGTGCAGGCCGGCCGGTCGCCGAACCAGTAGGCGATCTCGGCCGCCTCGGCCACGGGCCAGAGCACGAAATGGGCGGGGCGGCCGGAAGCGATCAGCCCGTGCGACGCCTGCAGGCCCAGCGCATGCGCGGCATGGGTGGTGATGCCGGCCAGCGCCTCGGGCACGGTGAGCCGGAACAGCGTGCAGGCCATGTTGGCCATCAGCCGCAGGCTCAGCGCGGGCGAGGTGCCGGGGTTGTGGTCGGTGGAGACGGCCATCGGCACGCCCGCGTCGCGCAGCGCCTGGATGGGCGGGGGCTGCGTGTCGCGCAGCGTGTAATAGGCGCCCGGCAGCAGCACGGCCACCGTGCCGGCGGCGCGCATCGCCGCGATGCTGTCCGCCGACAGGTGCTCGATGTGGTCGCAGGACAGCGCCCCGTAGCGCGCCGCCAGCTGCGCGCCGCCCATGTCGGAGAGCTGCTCGGCATGCAGCTTGACCGGCAGGCCCAGGCGCTGCGCGGCCTGAAAGACCTGCTCGGTTTCCGCCAGCGTGAAGGCGATTCGCTCGCAGAACACGTCCACCGCGTCCACCAGGCCTTCGCCGGCCAGCGCCGGCAGCATGGCGCCGCAGACGAGGTCGATGTAGTCCTGGCTGCGGCCGGCGTATTCGGGGGGCAGCGCATGGGCGCCCAGGAAGGTGGTGCGCACCGTCACGCCGAAGGCCTCGCCCAGCCGCCGGGCCACGCGCAGCTGTTTGCGTTCATGCTCCAGCGCCAGGCCGTAGCCGGACTTGATCTCCACCGCGCAGACGCCCTCGTCCAGCAAGGCCTGCAGGCGCGGCGCGGCCTGGGCGAAGAGTTCGTCTTCGGTGGCGGCGCGGGTGGCCCGCACCGACGACACGATGCCGCCGCCCGCGCGCGCCACCTCTTCATAGCTGGCGCCCGCCAGGCGCATGGCGAACTCGTTGGCGCGCTGGCCGCCATACACGAGGTGGGTGTGGCAGTCGATCAGGCCCGGCGTGGCCAGCCGGCCCTGCCCTGCCCGGCGCGGCAAGCCGCCGAAGGCAGCGGGCAGCGCGGCGGACGGGCCGACCCAGCGCATCAGCCCCTGCTGCACGACGATGGCGGCGGCCTCGCCCGGCGGCACCGGCACGTCGGGCTGCGCCAGGCCGTCAGCCAGGCGCACATCGGCCCAGATGCCGTCGGCGCTGGGCAGCGACGCTGCAGAGAACGAGGACATGGGAAACTCCATTTGCTACATTTTTAATAGCTGCTGACGCTTTATGGCCGGGCGGCAGCGGCCTTTTCGACTGATTTTTCGGGATACAGCGCGATCCAGGCGAGCGCGGGCGGCGCGCTGGCGCCCTGCGCCGGTTCCGGTGCCAGCGGCTGCGCCGCCGTCGCCTCGCTCCACCACACGCCCTGGCCGGGCCGCAGCGCTGCCCCGCCCTGCCGCCAGGTGCCGGCCAGCACCATGCAGAGCCCGGCGGGGGCCACGCCCGGCTGCACGCGCTGGTGCACGACCTCGAGGTCGCCGCGCCAGGCGCCCCGCCGCAGCATGAGGTTGAAGTCCTGCGACACCCCTCCGGCCAGCGTGCAGTCCAGCGCGGTCTCGCCCGCGAACGCGAAGGGCCGCCACGGTGCCTGCAGCAGCCGGTCGATGGCACCGTCGGCCGACCGCAGCTGCAGTCCCCCGCCGGAGAGCCACATGATCTGCCGGTCCACCCCCGGAAAGGCCGAGAAGGGGCCGGCCTGGGCGACCGTGGCCACGCTCACGCGCCAGCCAAAGTCGCCCATGCCGGCGCCCGGGGGCCAGCACGCGATCTCGCGCGTGGTGCCGCCGCCGTTCTTCCAGGGGGTGGGCGCGATGTCGGTCAGATCGAAGCGGTGCAATGCCATGGATCAGGGTGTCGGAGGTTGTTCATCACCCGCCAGCAGCGGGAACAGCGGGTGCGCCATGGGCGCGCCGGCGGGCAATTGGTCGGCCAGGCCCGGAAAGTCGGGCGAGGTCTTCCAGGCGCGGGGCGCGTGGCGCACGTCGTCGCCCAGAAAGCGCACCGAGAACACCCGCCGCCGGCCCGGTCCCTCGAAGCCGCCGGCCGCATGCAGCGCCAGCATGTGGAAGCACACCACGTCGCCGGGCTCGATCTCCCAGCCGAGGATGTCGAAAGCGCCGCGGTCTGCCTCCACGTCGGGCAGATCCTGCAGGCTGCCTTCGGGGAACCACTTCGCCTGCTGGTCCATGAAGCTGCGCGGCATGAGCCACGGCCCCCGGTGCGAGCCGGCGACGAATTCCAGGGTGCTGGCGCGCGGCACAGCATCCACGGGGATCCAGCAGCTCACGTTCTGCAGGCCGTCGATGTTGTAGTAGGGCTGGTCCTGGTGCCAGGGGGTGCGCTGGCGCGTGCCGGGCTCCTTGACCAGCACGTGGTCGTGGTAGAGCCGCACGCTGCGCGACTGCATCAGCCGCTGCGCGGCCAGCGCCACGGGCGTCTCGGCGATGAAGCGGGCGTAGGCGGGGTTGTCCTGCCAGTTGCTGAAGTCCTCGAAGAAGCGGCCCGGGTCGTCCGGGCGGCTCGCGATCTTCGCGCGCGGGCTGGGCGCGCCCAGGTTGGCGTCGATGCCGCCCCGCAGCAGCGCCACTTCGGCCGGCGTGAGCAGTTGCCGGATGCACACCGCGCCGTCGCGCGCGAAGTCCGCCACCAGGGCGGGCGTGACCTGCTCGCGCACCCGCTGGCGCAAGGCGTCGTGCAGGGCGTTGGGGGTGATGACCATGGGCGTCGTCTCCGGTGTGGGTTCAGGCGCGAGTCAGCACGGCCTGCAGGAAGGAGCGCGTGCGCTCCTGGGTCGGGCGGGTGAAGATGGTGGCGGGCGGGCCGGCCTCGATGATGCCGCCGCCGTCCATCACCACCACCACGTCGCCCACCTCGCGTGCGAAGTCCATCTCGTGCGTGACGACGATCATGGTCATGCCTTCACGCGCCAGCAGCTTCATCACCTGCAGCACCTCGCCCACCAGTTCGGGGTCCAGGGCCGAGGTGGGCTCGTCGAACAGCATCACCCGGGGCTTCATGGCCAGCGCCCGGGCAATGGCCACCCGCTGCTTCTGCCCGCCCGAGAGGCTGGCCGGCATGGCCTCGGCCTTGTGGCCCAGGCCCACCTTGTCGAGCAACGCGCGGGCCTCGGCTTCCGCCCGTGCACGGGGCACGCCATGCAGCTTGCGCGGCCCCAGCGTCACGTTGTCCATCACCGACAGATGCGGGAACAGGTTGAACGACTGGAACACCATGCCCACCTCTTCGCGCAGCGCGTTGAGCTCGCGCTCGGGCAGCACCCGTCCCTCGTCGACCAGCGTGCGCCCGCAGATGTCGATGCGCCCGCCCTGGGGCTGCTCCAGGCCGTTGCAGCAGCGCAGGAAGGTGCTCTTGCCCGAGCCGCTGGGCCCGATCACCACCACCACCTGCGACGGCTGCACGTCGAAGTCGATGCCGTTCAGCACCACGTGGGCGCCGTAGGCCTTGCGCAGGCCCCGCACCCGCACCAGCGGGCCGGCCGCAGCCCCCGTCGTCGTCGTTGCGTCGGTCGCGGTCATTGCACCATCCCTCCCGCGCGCAGGCGCAATTCGATCCGGCGCAGGGCCAGGGTGGTCAGGCCCGTCAACACGAAGTACACGACAGCGATGGCCAGGTACACCTCCAGCGAGCGGTACGACACGCTGATGATCTTCTGCCCTTCGTGCATGACGTCGTGGATGGTGAGCAGCGACACCAGCGCCGAGTTCTTGATGAGCGCGATGAATTCGTTGCCCAGCGGCGGAATCATGCGCACCACGGCCTGCGGCAGGATCACGGTGCGCATCGCCATGCCCGACGACATGCCGATGGAGCGCGCGGCCTCCATTTGCCCCCGGTCGATGGACTGGATGGCGCCGCGCACGATCTCCGAGACATAGGCCCCCGAGTAGATGCCCAGCCCCAGCACCCCGCACACGAAGGCCGGCAGCAGGATGCCGAACTGCGGCAGGCCGAAGAACAGGATGAAGAGCTGCACCAGCAGCGGCGTGCCGCGGATCACGGCCACATCGGCCGTGCAGAGTCCGTAGACGATGCGGTTCTTCGGGTTGAGGCGGCCGATGCCCACCAGCAGCCCCAGCACGCAGCCCAGCAGCAGCGCGGCGGCGGTGATCTCCACCGTGACCAGCGCGCCCTGCAGCAGCTGCGGAATGCCCGCCCAGACGGGAGAGAAGTCGAGTTCCATCGCTCAGTCGGTCGTTGGCTCGGGCGGACCGTCTTACTTGCTGGCCGCGGCGCTGCCGCTGAACCACTTCTTGACGATGGCGTCGTAGGTGCCGTCGGCCTTGAGCTTCGCGATGGCGCCGTTCACGGCCCGGGTCAGCTCCGGCGTGTCCTTGCGCAGCGCCATGCCGTATTCCTCGGTGGTGAGCTGCTCGTCGAGCACGCGCAGGCCGGGACGGGTGCGGGTGTACTGGTAGGCGGCGGGCTTGCCGGTGACGGCGGCATCGGCGCGGCCGATGTCCACGAGGTTGAACATCTCCTGGTTCTTTTCCACCTCGACACGCTGCACCTTGGGATACTTTTCGGTCAGGAAGGCCACCGACTTGGTGCCCACCTGCACAGACACCTTCTTGCCGTCCAGGTCCGCAGGCTTCTTGATGCTGGTGTTGCCGTCCTTGACCATCACCACGAGGCCGCCCGCGTAGTAGGGCTCGGTGAAATCCACCACCTTCTTGCGCTCGTCGGTGATGTAGATGGCGGACACCGCCATGTCGAAGCGCTTGGAGATGAGGCCGGGGATCAGGCCCTTGAAGTCGATGTCCACCCACTCGACCGGCCGGCCCAGCGTCTTGGCGATGGCTTCCACCAGCTCGACGTCGAAGCCGGTGCGCTTGCCGTTCTCGACGAATTCCATGGGCGGGAAGGTGGCGTCGGTGCCCACGCGCAGGGCATTGCCCTGGGCTTGCACGCTGCTGGCCATGCAGGCCAGGGCAGCAACGGACGACAGCAGGAAATGGCGGCGGAAGGTCATGGGAAGGCTTTCTTTGCGGATGCGAGGAACGTGGGCGGGGAGAGAAAAACGATGGAAGGAGAAAAGAGGACGGGCAACCATGGGCTGGCGCGGCAGGGCGGTGTCAGTGCAGCACCAGCTGCCGCGAAATGCGCGCCGCGGCCACTACGGCCATGCGGATCAGCGCCGGTTCCTGGCCCTGGGCTCGCAAAATGGGTGCCATCAGCGTGATGGCGCCGGCGGCCTGGCGCGATGCGCCGAACAGGGGAACGCTGCAGCCCCACACGCCCGGGTCCACCTCGCCGGACGAGACCGCGAAGCCGGCGACGCGGATCGCCTGGAGTTCTGCCGCCGCCGCCTCGCGCTCCGCCGTCTGCGTGCCGTGGTGGGCATCCAGCAAGGCATCACGGCTCGCCGCGGGAAGGTGCGCCCACAGGCACTTGGCCGAAGCACCCGCGCGCAGCGGCACGCCGCGGCCCTTCTCGAACGAGCAGCGCAGGGACTGCTGGCTCTCCACCATGTCCAGGCAGATGGCCTGGTCGTTCACCGCGACGACGAGGCCGACGCTCTCGCCGGACTGCCGCGCCAGGTCGACCATGTCCTGGCGCGCCTGGCGCACCAGGTGCGACGCGAGGTCGAATCCCAGCGCCAGCTGCAGGCCCAGTGGCCCCGGGGCATAGCTGCCATCGGTCTCCAGCACGAAGCCCCAGCGCTTGAGGCGCGCCAATTGGCGGTAGAGCGTGCTGCGCGCCAGGCCGGTCTGCTCCATCAGCTCGGCGGCCGACATGGCCTGGCCCTGCTGGGCCAGCGCGGCCAGCACCTGCAGCACGCGGTCTGCAGTCGGCACGGGGGCGTGGGCGGTCTGGATCACGCCGTCAGTATCAAAGCTCTGCGCCTGCAAACCTAGCCCCTCATTCCCATGATCTGAGACCGACACTCCCTTTTTTCACGTGGCCGGGGCGGCGCCCGTCCCCGCCTTCCAGCGGGGCTCAACCCACCGTCACTTCACCATCGGCAGCTTCAACCCGTGCTGTTTCGCCGTGGCGACGGCGATGTCGTAGCCCGCGTCGGCGTGGCGCATCACGCCGCTGGCCGGGTCGTTCCACAGCACGCGGGCAAGGCGTGCCGCCGCCTCGGGCGTGCCATCGGCCACGATCACCACGCCGGCATGCTGCGAATAGCCCATGCCCACGCCGCCCCCGTGGTGCAGGCTCACCCACGTGGCGCCGCCGGCGGTGTTGAGCAGCGCGTTCAGCAGCGGCCAGTCGCTCACGGCGTCGGTGCCGTCCTTCATCGCCTCGGTCTCGCGGTTGGGGCTGGCGACGGAGCCGGTGTCCAGGTGGTCGCGGCCGATGACGATGGGGGCCTTGAGCTCGCCGTTCTTCACCATCTCGTTGAAAGCCAGCGCCGCCTGGTGGCGCTCGCCCAGGCCCAGCCAGCAGATGCGTGCGGGCAGGCCCTGGAAGGCGATGCGCTCGCGGGCCATGTCGAGCCAGCGGTGGGTGTGCTTGTTCTCGGGGAACAGCTCCTTGATCTTGGCGTCGGTCTTGTAGATGTCCTCCGGGTCGCCCGACAGGGCCACCCAGCGGAACGGGCCCTTGCCCTCGCAGAACAGCGGACGGATGTACGCGGGCACGAAGCCGGGGAAGTCGAAGGCGTTCTTCACGCCCTGGTCGAAGGCCACCTGGCGGATGTTGTTGCCGTAGTCGACGGTGGGCACGCCCAGGGCCTGGAAGTCGAGCATGGCCTGCACGTGCACCGCGCAGCCCTCGGCCGCCGCCTGCACCAGGCGGCCGTGCTGGGCCGGGTCGGCCGCGGCGGCCTGCCACTGCGGCACCGTCCAGCCCACCGGCAGGTAACCGTTGACCAGGTCATGCGCGGAGGTCTGGTCGGTCACGATGTCGGGCCGGGGGCCACCGGCCTTGGCGCGGCGCACCAGCTCCGGCAGCACCTCGGCCGCGTTGCCCAGCAGGGCGATGGAGACGGCTTCCTTCTTCGCCGTGTGGTGCGCGATGAGCGCCAGCGCGTCGTCGATGTCCCTGGCCTGCTTGTCCACATAGCGGGTGCGCAGGCGAAAGTCGATGCTGCTCTGCTTGCATTCGATGGTAAGCGAGCAGGCGCCGGCCAGCGTGGCAGCGAGCGGCTGCGCGCCGCCCATGCCGCCCAGCCCGGCCGTCAGGATCCATTTGCCCGACAGGTCGTTGCCGTAGTGCTGGCGGCCGGCCTCGACGAAAGTCTCGAACGTGCCCTGCACGATGCCCTGGCTGCCGATGTAGATCCAGCTGCCGGCCGTCATCTGGCCGTACATGAAGAGGCCCTTGCGGTCCAGCTCGTTGAAGTGCTCCCAGGTGCCCCACTTGGGCACCAGGTTCGAATTGGCCAGCAGCACGCGCGGGGCGTTCTCGTGCGTTTTGAACACGCCCACCGGCTTGCCGGACTGGATCAGCAGCGACTCGTCGGCCTCCAGCGTCTTGAGCGACGACAGGATCTGGTCGAAGCACTCCCAGTTGCGTGCGGCGCGGCCGATGCCGCCATACACCACCAGCGACTGCGGGTTCTCGGCCACGTCCGGGTCGAGGTTGTTCTGCAGCATGCGGTAGGCGGCCTCGGTCAGCCAGTTCTTGCAGTGCAGCTCGCTGCCCCGGGGTGCGCGGATGACGCGGGTCGGGTCGTGGCGCGGGTCGGCGGGGGAGGAAGCTGCGGTGGAGAGCATGGCGTCGTTGGCGTTCATGGCGTGATTCCTTCTTCAAAAAGAGGCGATACGGTCAGGCTTCGAGTGGGTCGTTGGATCACTGGTAGCTGGGCAGGCAGGCGACGAGCGGGTCGGGCCACGAGCCCTCTTGCGCCCAGATGCGCATGGCCTCGATGTCGGGCGCGAGGTAGCGGTCCTGCTCCAGGAAATCGACGCGTGCGCGGATGGCGGCGAACTGCGCCTCGATCAGCACCGAGCTTTTCAACGATCTGTCGAACTCCATGCCCTGCGCGGCGGCCATGGCCTCGATGCCGACGATGACGCCCGTGTTGCGGGCCATGTCCAGCAGCCGCCGGGCGGCGTAGGTGGCCATGGAGACATGGTCTTCCTGGTTGGCCGAGGTAGGCAGGCTGGTCACGCTGCTCGGATTGGCAAGGCACTGGTTCTCGGCCGCCAGCGCGGCGGCGGTGACCTGCGCGATCATGAAGCCCGAGTTGACCCCGCTGTCGCGGATGAGAAAGGCCGGCAGGCCCGAGAGCCCCGTGTCGAGCAGCAGCGCCAGGCGGCGCTCCGACATGGCGCCGATCTCGGCCAGCGCCAGCGCCAGGATGTCCGCCGCGAAGGCGACCGGCTCGGCGTGGAAGTTGCCGCCGGAGATGACCTCGCCCGTGTCCGTGAAGACCAGCGGGTTGTCCGACGCAGCATTGGCCTCGATCTGCAGCACGCGGGCGGCATGGTTCAGGTTGTCCAGGCAGGCGCCCATCACCTGCGGCACACAGCGGATGGAGTACGGATCCTGCACGCGGCCGCAGTTCGGGTGGGACGGGTCGATGGCGCTGCCCTCCAGCAGGCCGCGCACCGCCGCAGCGACGGCGATCTGCCCGGCCTGGCCACGCGCTTCGTGGATGCGCGCATCGAACGGCTTGACCGAACCCTTGATGGCTTCGAGCGTCAGGCAGCCGGCCACCAGCCCGGCGGCAAACACGCTTTCGGCACCGAACAGCCCGGCCAGCGCGAGCGCGGTGGATACCTGCGTGCCGTTGAGCAGCGCCAGCCCTTCCTTCGGCCCGAGCACGAAGGGCGCCAGGCCGACGGAGGCCATGGCCTCGCGTCCGGACACCACCTGCCCGCCGACCTTGGCGAAGCCTTCGCCGATCAGCACGCAGGCCAAGTGCGCGAGGGGCGCCAGGTCGCCCGAGGCGCCGACCGAGCCCTTGGCCGGAATCACCGGCAGCACGTCGGCGTTGGCCAGCGCCAACAGCGCTTCGACCAGCGCGGGGCGCACGCCCGAGTGGCCACGCGCCAGGCTGATGGCCTTGGTGGCGAGCACCATGCGCACCACGTCGTCGCCCAGCGCCTCGCCCGTGCCCACGCTGTGCGACAGCACCAGGTTGCACTGCAGCTCGGCCAGCCGGTCATGGGCGATCTTGGTGCTGGCCAGCTTGCCGAAGCCGGTGTTGATGCCATAGACGACCTCGTCGGCGTCCACGATGCGGTCGACCGCCGCCTGCGCCGCATGCATGGCGGGCAGCGCGGCCGCATCCAGCGTCAGCCGCACGCCGCCGGCGGCGATGGCGCGCAGATCGGCCAGCGTGACATGGCCCGGGCGAAGCACGATGGAAGTCGGTGTGGCAGTCATGTGTGCATCCTGTCTATACAACTAGATTCGAGAAAAACTACCCTTGGGAGTTAGGTTCTATGCGCAGATTGGACCACGGAAAGCTCTTCTTGTATAGACAAGCAGCGGCCCTGCCGCGGCTACCCCACCAGCGGCTGGCCGTCGGCCCGGATGCGGCTGCCCAGCCGGTAGCGCGAGCCCGGGTGCAGGCAGCGCACGATCGTGACCGGCATGCCCCGCGACCAGGTGCGCCGCGTGAGCAGCAGGCACGGGTCGGTGGTCGCCATGTCCAGCAGCCGGGCCTGCTCCGGCGTGGCCAGCACGGCATCGACCACATGCTCCATCTGATCGAACGGCACGTTGCGCACCAGGTATTCGGAAGGCTGCAGGCGGGTGAAGTCCTGCGCGCCGAATTCCGGCACGGCGCGTGGGTTGACGTAGCGGTCTTCGAGCTGCACGGGCACGCCGTCCTCGCGGTGCACGCAGAGCGAATGGAACACCGATTCGCCGGTGCGCAGATCAAGCGCGGCGGCGATGTCCAGCGGCGCGGCGACGCGTTCCACTGTCAGCACGTCACAGCGGTAGTCATGCCCGCGCTGGCGGATCTCGCTGGCCAGATTGGCGATCTGCAGCAGCGTGGACTGGGGCTTGTCTTCCGCGACGAAGCTGCCCACGCCCGCCACGCGCACGATGCGGCCCTGCTCCATCAGCTCGCGCAGCGCACGGTTCACGGTCATGCGCGACATGCCGAACTGCTGCACCAGCTCGTTCTCGGACGGCAGGCGGTCGCCCGCGCGCCAGGAGCCGTCCTGGATGCGGCGCACGATGTGGTCCTTGACCTGCTGGTAGAGCGCCACGGCCGGCGCTTCGGGAGCCTTGGCGATGCGTGGGCGTTCGGATGTCTTCATGGCGCGGGCCTGGGGCGACGCATGGTCAATGCGCATCGGCGGCCATCGACTCGGCGCGGATCTCTTCCGTCAGCCGCGCCTTGAGCTGCATGAACTCGGGCGACGTCTTGATCGTGTAATGGCGCGGGTGCGGCAGGTTCACGGCCAGCTCGGTCTTGATGCGCCCCGGCCGGGCGCTGAACACGGCCACGCGGTTGGCCATGAAGATGGCTTCGTCGATGTCGTGGGTGACGAACATCACGGTCTTGCGCTCGGCCTCCCAGATGCCGAGCAGCAGCTCCTGCATCAGAACGCGGGTCTGGTTGTCGAGCGCGCCGAAGGGTTCGTCCATCAGCAGGATCTTCGGGTCGTTGGCCAGCGCCCGGGCGATGGCCGTGCGCTGCTGCATGCCGCCCGAGAGCTGCTTGGGGTAGTGCTGCTCGAAGCCGCGCAACCCCACCTTGGAGATGAAGTACGCCGCCCGCTCCTTCTGCGCGCCTTCTGCCATGCCGCGCTCGCGCAGGCCGAAGCGGATGTTCTGCTCGATGGTGAGCCAGGGGAACAGCGTGTAGCTCTGGAACACCATTCCCCGGTCGGCGCCCGGGCCGTCCACGGGGCGGCCGTCCAGCAGCACTTGCCCGCTGGTGGGGTGGTCCAGGCCCGCGACGATGCGCAGCATGGTCGACTTGCCGCAGCCCGAGGGGCCGAGGATGGTCACGAAGTCGTTGTCGGCCACGTGGAAGTCGACCGGCAGCAGCGCCTGCGTCGCTTGGCCCTTGGCCGATGTGAAGGTGCGCGAGACGCCCTGGATGGATAGCTCGCTCATCAGATGGTGCTCCAGGCGAAGAGGCGGCGGTTGAGCGCCTTGAACAGCGAATCGGAAACCAGCCCGATGACACCGATCACGATGATGCCGAAGATGATCTGCCCCGTGTTCAGCAGCGCCTGGCTGTCGGTGATCATGTGGCCGATGCCGGAGGACGAGCCGATCAGTTCCGCCACGATCACGTACGTCCAGGCCCAGCCCAGCACGAGGCGCAGCGTCTCGGCGATGTCGGGCGCGGCGCCGGGAATGAGCACGCGGCGCACGATGCCGGTGGGCGTGGCGCCGAGGGTATAGGCGGCCTCGACCAGGTTGCGGCGCGCGCTGCCCACGATGACGGCGACCATCAGGATGATCTGGAACACCGAGCCGATGAAGATCACCAGCAGCTTCTGCAGCTCGCCCAGGCCCGCCCACAGGATCAGGAGCGGGATGAAGGCCGAGGCCGGCAGGTAGCGGCAGAACGAGACGAAGGGCTCGAGAAAGGCTTCGAAGCCCTTGTGCGCCCCCATGCCGATGCCGAGCGGCACCGCGACGATGGCCGCCAGGATGAAGCCGCCCAGCACCCGCCATACCGTCATGCCGATGTCGTGCAGGAAGTTGAACTGCGTGAACAGCAGCCAGCCTTCCTGCACCATGGTGACGGGGCTGGCCAGGAACGTGGGCGAGACGAAGCCGCCCAGCGTGGCCACCGCCCACACGGCGAAGAACAGCACGAAGAAGGCCGCGCCCAGCAGCCAGCGCGTGGCCGCGCCCACGGGCTCCAGCGGGCGCAGGCCGCGGCGGGCGGAAGTCGAACGCACCTCAGGCATCACTTGATGAAGCTGTCGTCGAACATGGCGGTGAAGTTGTCGGGCTGCTTGCGGATCACCCCGGCCTCCAGCAGGATGGCCGCTGCGTCCTTCATGAACTGCTGCAGCTCACCCGCGAAGAACTTCTGGTTGGCCGCCTTGTCCTGCCAGCGCAGGTAGGCGGACGACTTGGCGAAGGCCTCGCCCGTCTGCTTGACGGCCGCGCCCATGATCTCGTTGGCCTTGGCGGGGTCGTTCTTGATCATCTCCAGCGCGTCGAAATACGACTGCGTGAGCGCCTGCGCGGCCCTGGGGTTGGCCTTGAGCCAGTCGGGCGCGCAACCCACGGTGTCCATCACCATGGGGTAGTCGATGGTCGTCGCCAGGATTCTGCCGGCCTGCGGGTTGGCGCGCACGGTGGAGAGATACGGCTCGTAGGTCATGGCGGCGTCGTTCTGGCCGGCCACGAAGGCCTGCGCCGCCGGCTGGGGCTCCAGCGATACGGTCTTCACGTCCTTCAGGCTCATGCCGTTCTTCGACAGCATCCAGGCCAGGCCGAAGTACGGCGCGGTGCCCGGTGCGCTGACGGCGATGGTCTTGCCCTTCAGATCGGCGAAGCTCTTGACGTCGTTGCGCACGGCGATGCCGTCGGCGCCATAGGACTTGTCCATCTGGAAGATCTGCACGATGGGCACGCCGTTGGTGTTCCAGGCGACGTGCGTTTCCACCGTGGTGGCCGCGCACTGGATGGCCTTGGAAGCCAGCGCCAGGTGGCGGTCCTTCTGCGGAATCATCTTGAGCTCCACGTCCAGGCCGTTCTTCTTGAAGAGGCCCGCCTTGTCGGCCAGCGTGAGCGGCGCAAAGCCCGTCCAGCCCGACATGCCCAGCGCGATCTTCGTGTCCTGCGCCTGCACCGCCGTGGCCGCGCCCAGCAGGCACGCCCCGGCCGCCATCAGCGACGCCATCTTGCAACCCATCGTTCGGTTCATGTGATCAGCTCCTTGTGAGATCCATCGAAAGTCCACCGCGCCGGAATGATGCGCGTGCCGCACTGCTGTCTATACAGGGAAAACACCACGTGCACAGTCTCCCACCACGCACCCTGCCGGTGCATTGGGTCAGTCCGTCACGTTGTCCATGCAAGACGCGGGCCAACCTGTATAGGCATGTTGCCTGACTCAAACGGGGCACCGAAGGCGCACATCGAGTGTCTTTTCGCCCCGCAGCGCCCATTGCACCCGCGCATGCAGCTATCGATTCAGGAGCAAACGCTCGGTTTCGCCCCCTCCGGGCCCGGCCTTTACGGTTTCTATACACCGCGCCTGTGCTTCTCTCCACCGTCTTTGCGCGCGAATTTCCAGAATCGCCGCCATGTTGGACAACGAAAGCCATGCGATGGATGCGATCTGGCTCGCCGCGATAGCGGTGTTGTGGGTGGGGGCCGCGGAATTGGCCTGGTGGCTGCACCGGTCGGCCGCGCCGGGTGGGGAGCGCGCGTGATGGCGACCGACGTGCTTTATGGCCTGGCCGGCATGGTGGCGGTGCTGCTGTTCGCCTACCTGGTTTTCGCCTTGATCTGCGCGGAGGAGTTCTGACATGACCGCATCCGCCTGGGGGCTGCTCGCCCTCTTCCTGGCCGTGCTGGCGCTGCTGGCCTGGCCGCTCGGCCGCCTGCTGGCCGCGCTGTGCGAAGGCCGCATGCCGCGCCTGCTCGAGCGCATCGAGGCGCCGCTCTACCGCCTGGCCGGCGTGCAGCCCGGCGTGGCCATGCCCTGGCACCGCTACGCGCTGAACCTGATGGCCTTCAACGGCATGGGCACGCTGCTGCTGTATGCGCTGCAGCGCGTGCAGGACCGGCTGCCGCTGAACCCCATGCAACGCGCCGCGGTGGCGCCCGATTCGGCCTTCAACACGGCGGTGAGCTTCGTCGCCAACACCAACTGGCAGGGCTATGCGGGCGAGGCCACCATGAGCCACCTGACCCAGATGCTGGGGCTGACGGTGCAGAACTTCCTCTCCGCCGCGACCGGCATCGCGGTGGTGTTCGCGCTCTCACGCGGCTTTGCCGGCCGGCGTGCGGACAAGCAGGGGCTGGTCGGCAACTTCTGGGCCGACGTGACGCGCATCACCCTCTGGGTGCTGCTGCCGCTGTCGTTCGCCACCGCGCTGCTGCTGGCGGGCCAGGGCGTGATCCAGAACTTCCGACCCGACGCTACGGTAAGCACGCTGGAGACCACCGTCTACCAGGCGCCGCGCCTGGATGCCGCGGGCCAGCCCCTGCTGGACGCGGCCGGCGCACCCGTCACCGAGACGGCGCGCAGCGACACCCAGACCATCGCCATGGGCCCGGTGGCGTCGCAGGAGGCCATCAAGATGCTGGGCACGAATGGGGGCGGGTTCTTCAACGCCAATTCGGCCCACCCGTACGAGAACCCGACCGCGCTGGCCAACTTCATGGAGATGCTGGCCATCTTCCTCATCCCGACCGCCCTGTGCTTCGCCTTCGGCCGCGTGGTGGGCGACGCGCGCCAGGGCTGGGCACTGCTGGCCGCGATGACGGTGCTGTTCGTGGCCGCCGTCGTCGCCATCACCGCTGCCGAGCAGGCGGGCAACCCGCTGCTGACCCGCCTGGGCGTGGACCAGACGGCGAGCGCGCTGGCGGCCGGCGGCAACATGGAGGGCAAGGAAGTGCGCTTCGGCATCACCGCGTCGGCGCTGTTCGCCGCGGTGACGACGGCAGCGTCGTGCGGCGCGGTGAACGCCATGCACGACTCCCTCACGCCGCTGGGCGGGCTGGTGCCGCTGGTGCTGATGCAGCTGGGCGAGGTGGTCTTCGGCGGCGTCGGCAGCGGGCTCTACGGCATGCTGGTGTTCGCCATGCTGGCGGTGTTCATCGCCGGGCTGATGATCGGCCGCACGCCGGAATACCTCGGCAAGAAGATCGAGGTGCGCGAGATGAAGCTGGTGTCGCTGGCCATCTTGGTCACGCCCATCGTGGTGCTCCTGGGCACGGCCGTGGCGGTGAGCACCGGCGCGGGCACCGCCGGCATCGCCAACCCCGGGGCGCACGGCTTCTCCGAGGTGCTGTACGCCTTCACCTCGGCCGCCAACAACAACGGCAGCGCCTTCGCGGGCCTCTCGGCCAACACGCCCTTCTACAACGCCCTGCTGGGCGTGGCGATGTGGCTCGGGCGCTTCGGCGTGATCGTGCCGGTGCTGGCGATTGCCGGCGCGCTGGCGGCCAAGCAGCGCCTGCCCGTCACCAGCGGCACGCTGCCCACGCATGGCCCGCTGTTCGTGGCGCTGCTGGTGGCCACCGTGCTGCTGGTCGGCCTGCTGAACTATGTGCCCTCGCTGGCGTTGGGGCCGGTGGTCGAGCACCTGATGCTCTGGCCCGCCCGCTGATCGCCCTGCCCGTTCGCTTCGGGCCAGGCGGCCTGAAGCGCACCAAGAAAGACAAGCATGTCCCATTCCCTACCCTCCTCCACGCCCGGCGCCACGGCGGCCGGAGCGCCCCTGCCCGCGTCGCCGAAACCCCCGGCCCCCTCGCTGCTGGACGCGGCCCTGATCAGGCCGGCGCTGATCGGCGCCCTCACCAAGCTCCACCCGGCGGCGCAATGGCGCAACCCGGTGATGTTCGTGGTGTATGTGGGCAGCATCATGACCACGCTGCTCTGGGCGCAGGCGCTTGCCGCGCCGCAAGCGGCCCAGGCCAGCGGCATGTCGCCCCGCTTCGTGCTGGCGGTGGCGCTGGGCCTCTGGTTCACCGTGCTGTTCGCCAACTTCGCCGAGGCCCTGGCCGAAGGCCGCAGCAAGGCGCAGGCGGCGTCGCTCAAGGGGCTGCGCAAGGACACCTGGGCCAAGAAGCTCAAGGCTGGCTGGCCCAGCGCCGATCGCGCCTGGCTGCCGGCCCAGGCCAGCGACCTGCGCCGCGGCGACGTGGTGCTGGTGGAGACCGGCGACGTCATTGCACTGGACGGCGAGGTGGTGGAAGGCGTGGCATCGGTGGACGAGAGCGCCATCACCGGCGAATCCGCTCCGGTGGTGCGCGAGTCGGGCGGCGACTTCTCCGCCGTGACGGGCGGCACGCGCGTGCTGTCGGACTGGCTCATCGTGCGCATCGCGGTGAACCCGGGCGAATCGTTCCTCGACCGCATGATCGGCATGGTGGAAGGCGCACGGCGCCAGAAGACGCCCAACGAGATCGCGCTCACCATTTTGCTGGTGGCGCTGACCATCGTGTTCCTGGTGGTCACCGCCACGCTGCTGCCGTTTTCGCTCTTCGGCGTGCAGGCCGCCGGCGCGGGCAGCGCCGTGCCGCTGGCCGCCCTTATCGCGCTGCTGGTGTGCCTGATCCCCACCACCATCGGCGGGCTGCTGTCGGCCGTGGGCGTGGCCGGCATGAGCCGCATGATGCAGGCCAACGTGATCGCCACCTCGGGCCGGGCGGTGGAGGCAGCGGGCGACGTGGACGTGCTGCTGCTGGACAAGACCGGCACGATCACGCACGGCAACCGCCAGGCCAGCGCCTTCCTGCCGGCGCCGGGCTGCGACGGCGCGCAGCTTGCCCGCGCCGCGCTGCTGGCCTCGTTGTCGGACGAGACACCCGAGGGCCGCAGCATCGTCGCGCTCGCCCACCAGGCGGGCGTGCGCGCCGAGGCCCCCGCCGATGCCGTCTTCGTGCCCTTCACCGCCCAGACACGCATGAGCGGGGTCGACCTGCCGGCCGCCGCCACCGGCGCTGCCGTCGTCGCCGTGCGCAAGGGCGCCGTGCATGCGGTGCTGCGCCATGTCGAGGCGCTGGGCGGACCGGTGCCCACGGCGGTCCAGTCCACGGCCGACGACGTGGCCCGGCGCGGCAGCACGCCGCTGGCGGTGGCCGAGGGCGGGCGCGTGCTGGGCATCGTCGAGCTCAAGGACGTGGTCAAGGCCGGTATCAAGGAACGCTTTGCCGAGCTGCGCCGCATGGGCATCCAGACGGTGATGATCACCGGCGACAACCGGCTCACGGCCGCCGCCATTGCGGCCGAGGCGGGGGTGGACGACTTCCTGGCCGAGGCCACGCCCGAGGACAAGCTGGCCCGCATCCGCAAGTACCAGGCGGAGGGCCACCTGGTCGCCATGACGGGCGACGGTACCAACGACGCGCCGGCGCTGGCCCAGGCCGACGTGGCCGTCGCCATGGGCAGCGGCACGCAGGCCGCCAAGGAGGCCGGCAACATGGTGGACCTGGATTCCAACCCGACCAAGCTGCTGGAGGTGGTGGAGACGGGCAAGGCCCTGTTGATGACGCGCGGCTCGCTCACCACGTTCTCCATCGCCAACGACGTGGCGAAGTACTTCGCCATCGTGCCTGCGCTGTTCGCCGCCACCTACCCGCAGCTCGACGCGCTGAACGTGATGCGGCTGGCCAGCCCCTCGTCGGCCATCCTGTCGGCGGTGGTCTTCAATGCGCTGATCATCGTGTTCCTGATTCCTCTGGCCCTGAAGGGGGTGCGGTACCGGCCGGTCGGCGCGGCGGCTTTGCTGCGCCGCAACCTGGCGATCTACGGCCTGGGCGGGCTCATCGTGCCGTTCGTCGGCATCAAGCTGATCGACATGCTGCTGGCGGCCGCCGGCCTCGCCTGAATCCACACCCGGGAGCCACTTCCATGTTCACCACCTTCTTTCAGTCAAGCCTTCGTCCCGCATTGGTGCTGCTGGCGCTGCTGAGCGGCTTGACCGGGCTGCTCTACCCCGCCGCCGTCACCGCCGCCGTGCAGGCGCTGTTTCCGTGGCAGGCCCAGGGCAGCCTGGTGGAGCGCGATGGCCGCGCGGTCGGCTCCGCGCTCATCGGCCAGCCGTTCGCCGACCCGCGCAACTTCTGGGGCCGTCCCTCGGCCACCGCGCCCATGCCCAACGACGGCACCGCATCGGGCGGGTCGAACCAGGGGCCGCTGAACCCCGCGCTGACCGAAGCGGTGGAGGCCCGCGTGCGAGCCCTGCGGGCGGCCGACCCCGGCAACACGGCTCCGGTGCCGGTCGATCTGGTGACCGCGTCGGCCAGCGGCCTCGATCCGCACATCACGCCCGCCGCGGCCCGTTACCAGGCTGCCCGCGTGGCGCGGCTGCGGGGCCTGCCCGAGGACGCGGTGCAGGCGCTGGTCGAGCGCCATACCGAGGCGCCGCTCTGGGGCCTGATCGGCGAGCCGCGCGTGAACGTGCTGGCACTGAACCTGGCGCTGGCCCAGGCCGGCGCGGCGGCGCGCGGCGCGCCCTGAGTCATCATTGCGCCACATGCCCGACATCGACCGTCCCGACCCCGACGCCCTGATCGCCCAACTGCGCGCCGAAGCGGCCGCGCAGCGCACCGGGCGGCTGCGCATCTACTTCGGCGCGAACGCTGGCGTGGGCAAGACCTGGTCGATGCTGAGCGCGGCCCAGCGCGCGCGCCAGGCCGGCCGCGACGTGCGGGTGGGCGTCATCGAAACCCATGGCCGCGCCGAGACCGCGGCGCTGCTGGACGGCCTGACCGTGCTGCCGCTGCGGGAGGTGCCCTACCGGGGCCGCACGTTGTACGAGCTGGACCTGGACGCCGCCCTCGCTGCCCGCCCCCAGGTGCTGCTGGTCGACGAGCTGGCTCACTCGAACGCGCCGGGCTCGCGCCACACCAAGCGCTGGCAGGACGTGCAGGAACTGCTGGCCGCCGGCATCGACGTGTGGACGGCGCTGAACGTGCAGCATCTGGAGAGCCTGAACGGTACCGTAGGCACCATCACCGGTATCCGCGTGCATGAAACGGTGCCCGACGCCGTGCTGGACGATGCCGACGAAGTCGTGCTGGTGGACGTGACGCCCGACGAACTGCTGGCCCGCCTGAAGGCCGGCAAGGTCTACGTGCCCGCGCAGGCGCAGCAGGCGGCCCGCAACTTCTTTCGCACCGGCAACCTGATCGCGCTGCGCGAGATCGCCCTGCGCCGCACGGCCGAGCACGTGGAAGACGACATGCGCGACTGGCGGGTCGAGCATTCCGGCGCCGGTGCGGCCCAGGCCTGGAACACCTCGGGCGCGTTGCTCGTCGCCGTGGGCAGCGAGCCCGCCTCGGCGCAGACAGTGCGCACCGCCGCCCGGCTGGCGGGCCAGCTGAACGTTCGCTGGCATGCGGTGCATGTCGAGGTGCCGCAGCGGCGCCTGCCGACGGCCCGGCGCGAGCAGGCGCTGGCCACCCTGCAGCTGGCGCAGAGCCTGGGCGCGGAGACGGCCGTGCCCACCGCGCCCAGCGTGCCCCAGGGCCTGGCCGAACAGGCGGCGCGCCTGAACTGCGCCACCTTGGTGGTCGGGCGCGCATCCGCCGCCGTGCCGGCCTGGCGCCGGTGGTGGCCAGGCTCCAGCCTGCACACCCGGCTGAGCCTGCAGCTGCCCGGGGTGGACATCGTGCAGGTCGCGCCGACGCCGCAGCACCGGGCGCTGGCCCGCGCCACGGCCGCATCGCCCGCGGCGTACGGCGCCGGGCTTGGCGCGGGCCGGCACCGCCGTACGGCCGCGGGGTGGGGCTTCGCCAGCGCCACGGCGGTGAGCATCGGGCTCACGTTGCTCACTCTGCCGCTGGACGACACGCTGGACCAGGTGAACATCGCCATGCTGTTCCTGCTGGGCGTGCTGGGAGTGGCGTTGCGGTGGGGCCGCGCACCCGCCGCGCTGGCGGCCCTGTTGAACGTGCTGTCGTTCGACTTCTTCTTCGTGCCGCCCAGCATGTCGTTCGCGGTGAGCGACGCTCAGTACCTGGTCACCTTCGCCGTCATGCTCGCGGTGGGGCTGGTGATCGGGCAGCTCACCGCCGGCCTGCGCTCGTCGGCGGGGGTGGCCGCCGAGCGCGAGCGGCGCACGCATTCGCTGTTCGAGCTGACGCGGGAACTGTCGGGGGCCCTGGAAGCGCGGCAGGTGGCCGCGCTGGGCGAGCAAGCGATCCGGGCCTATTTCGGAGGGCAAGCCCTGGTGGTGCTGACCGACGCGGCCGATCGCCTCGCGCCGCCTGCCTCGCCGCCGCCCGGCTGGGACGGCGACGTGGCGGAGTGGGCCTTCCGCCACGGCGAGGCCGCCGGGCTGGGCACGGCGACGCTGTCCGCCCGCGCCTGGCGTTACGTGCCGCTGCAGGCGCCCATGCGCGTTCGCGGTGTTCTGGCACTCACCCTGCCCGATCCCGGCCTGCTCGCCGTGCCGGAGCATGCCCGGCAGCTGGACACGCTCGCCCGACAGATCGCCATCGCCCTGGAGCGCGTGCACTATGTCGACATCGCGCAGAAGGCGGTCGTCGACATGGAATCGGAACGGCTGCGCAACACCGTGCTGGGCGCGCTGTCGCACGACATCCGCACGCCGCTCACGGTGCTGCGCGGGCTGGCCGAGAGCCTGCCCGGCCAGCCCGCCGCCCAACACGCGGACACGGCGCGGGCCATCGCCCAGCAGACCCGGGCGCTGCATGCGCTGGTCACCAACCTGCTCGACATGGCCCGGCTGGACGGCGGCCTGCCGGGCGGCGCACCGCAGTTGCGGCGCGACTGGCAATCGGTGGAAGAAGTGGTGGGCTCGGCCATCCGCGCGAGCGAGGCGGCGCTGGGCGGGTTGCAGGTGCGCACGCAGGTGCCCGCCGAGCTGCCGCTGGTCGAATTCGACCCGGTGCTGGTGGAGCGCGTGCTGGTCAACCTGCTGGAGAACGCGGCCAAATATGGCGCGCCGCCGTTCGAAGTGCGCGCGTGGACCGACGATGCGCTGCTGCACCTCACGGTGGCCGACCATGGCCCGGGCCTGCCGGCCTCGCTGCGCGGCCCAGGCCCCACCCCGTTCGACAAGTTCACGCGGGGGCATCTGGAGTCGGCCATTCCTGGCGTGGGGCTGGGGCTGGCCATCTGCAAGGCCATCGCACGGGCGCATGGCGGCGACATCACCGCCGACACGGCCTCAGGCGGCGGCGCGCTCTTTCACCTGACCTTGCCGCGGCGCGAGCCGCCAGCCCTGCCGGCCGACTGAGAAGGTCGCCGACAATGCCCGCCATGCACCCGCCCCGTACCGTGATCGTGATCGAAGACGAGCCGCAGATCCGCCGCTTCGTGCGCTCGGCGCTGGAAGGCGAGGACTGGCAGGTGCATGAGGCCGCCACGCTGCAGGCGGGCCTGGCGGCGGTGGCCACCCGCAGGCCGGATCTGGTGGTGCTCGACCTCGGCCTGCCCGACGGCGATGGGCTGGAATTGATCCGCGACGCGCGTGCCTGGTCGCCGGCCGCGATCATCGTGCTGTCGGCCCGCGTGGACGAGGCCGACAAGATCGCCGCGCTGGATGCCGGCGCCGACGACTATCTGACCAAGCCCTTCGGCACCGGCGAGCTGCTGGCGCGCGTGCGGGCCACCCTGCGCCGCCCGTGGCGAACCGACGGCCTCGCGGAGCCCGAGCCGCGGCTCGTCTTCGGGGACGTGGAGGTGGACCGCGCCGCCCGCACCGTGCTGCGGGCCGGGCAGCCGGTGCATCTCACGCCCATCGAGTACCGCATGCTGACCGTGCTGGCGGCGAACGCCGGCCGGGTGCTGACGCAGCGCCAGTTGCTGATCGACGTATGGGGGCCGGGCCATGTGGACCGCAGCCACTACCTGCGCATCCACATGGGGCACCTGCGGCGCAAACTGGAGGCCGACCCTGCGCAGCCCAGGCATCTGCTGACGGAGACCGGCGTAGGCTACCGCCTCGTCCTGGAGCCTGCTGCCACTGCGTGAATCGCGCCCTGGCTATAATTTACCCACGATGCTACGGTGGTTTATCACGGTCTTCACTCTGCACTTCTTCCTCAGCGTAGGAGTGTCGGCCGTGGGCGTGGCCACGCCGCTGGGTTCGGACCAGCGCGCCACCGCTTCGCAGTCGCTGGTGGCGGCCACGGACGAAGCCGCGTTCCACCACGCCGCGCTGGCGTCTCCCACCGAGTTGCCTGCGCAGGCCCCTTCCGACACGCTGCCCGACCGGCCGGGCCATGCCCTGGCGGACGATCTGCACGACCTGCCGGATGAACTGACCCCGCCGACGGCGGCCCTGCGTCAACCTGGCGAGAGCTACTCGCCGATGCAGGTGGACCCGCCGCGGTCCGCCTCACACGCCCCCGCGACGCCGCGCAAGCCCCCACGCGCCAGCCTCTTCGCCTGAGGGCGGTGGCCGTGCGGCGCTGACGCGCCGTGATGGCCACAGTCCCCTCGGGCTGCACGCCCTGCGCTTGCCAGCGCCTCTTTCCCCTTTTTTCTCGTTTCGTGCCTTCGGGCACTGCTGACCCAGCGTCGGTCCCGGGCGGCCCTGTCATGGCGCCCTCCCCGGCACACCGATGCCGCACCCCTGCGGCGATGCGCGGTCAGCCCTATTGCAAGGAGTTTTTCATCATGCGTTTAACCACCCGAGGCAAGATGGCCGTGACCGCCGTGACCGACCTGGCCCTGCGCTCCCACGGTGGCCCCGTGGCGCTGCCGGGCATCAGCGCCCGGCAGGGCATTTCCCTGTCCTACCTGGAAGACATCTTCGGTGCCTTGCGCCGGGCGGGCCTGGTGACGAGCATCCGCGGCCCCGGCGGCGGCTACACGCTCACGCGGCGACCACAGGAACTGTCGGTGGCCGACATCGTGGCCGCATCGGAGAAATTCATGTCGCGCCCTACCGCAGACGCGGCTGACGCCGCAGCGGACGGCCAGGCCCTGCCTTCGGCGGAAATGACAGAGGAGTTGTGGACGTCGTTCCACTCGCGCGTGAAGGACTATCTGCAGTCGATCACCGTCGCCGATCTGCTCCAGCAGCAGACGTCGCAGGCGAGCGCGTGGGAAGCCACTGAGCGGGAACCGCGCGCCACCCCGCGCAAGTCGGTACGCACGCAGCTCCCCGCGCGGAACGTGCCGAACTCCGTGTTCGCGCTGGGCCGGCTCAGTTCGGCCTGACGGGCCGGCGGCACCAGCCAACGCGCATCGCATGCCCCAGCCGTCGGCGCCGGCCCTGTGCCCGTGGCCGGAGCGGCCCGGTGCAAGGTCGGTGAAGGGCCTGCGAACGCCTAACTCGGCAACAGGTTGCCCGCATCCAGCGCCGGTGGACGGAGCAGGTCTTCATTCACCCCCATGATCTGACTGGCGCGCTCCACCGCCTGCCACAGCGCGCGGGGCATGGACAGGATGTCGTCGGGCGAAGCCGATCGGGCTATCCACGCACTGATTTCGGAGTGCTGTTCGTGTGTCAGCAGATCAAGGTTCAGCATCTCGTCAATGGTTTTCATGGGGTGCATTCTGGGCTGGTTCGGGCTCGAGTTTGCACCTGCTTCGGCCCGCCGCGCCGTCAGCCAGACCGTCGCCAGCGCATGCAGATCGGGCGGCGTTCGCGTAGGACTGGCCCTGCAAGCGGCACGCGCGCTGGCTCACGCGGGGCATCCATGCAGGCGCAGAGGCTGGTCTCTTTTCAAGGAGAACGCATGAAAACCATCCACTTCGTCGCCGCAGCCATCATGGGTCTGGCCACCGCCGCCCACGCCGATGTTTCGAAGAAAGACCAGGACTTCATCACCAAGGCCGCCGCGGGCGGCATGTATGAAGTCGAGGCGGGCAAGCTGGCGAAGGCCAAAGGCACTTCCGACGGTGTGAAGTCGTACGGCGACATGCTCGTGAACGACCACACCGCCGCCAACGAGGAGCTCAAGGCGCTGGCTACCGCCAAGGGCGCCACGCTTCCCTCCGCGCTGCCGGCGGACAAGACACGCAAGCTCGAGAAGATGGGCGGCGCAAAAGACTTCGACAGGCAGTTCGTCAAGCAAGTGGGCCAGGCGGATCACAAGACGGATATCGCGCTCTTCGAAAAGGCAAGCAAGAACGCAGATGACGCGGAACTGAAGGCCTTTGCGGAGAAGACTCTTCCGACACTGAAGGCGCACAAGGAACACGCCGACGGGCTGGCGAAATCTAGCAAACGCTGAGTCCAAGCGCTGGCGCACCCGCAACACGCGGCTGCCGTAGCCCGCCACTGAGACCCTTCCGGCGGGGCCCGATCACGTCGCCCAAGCCACCTATGGGATCGGTGGCTGGCATACCGGAACACGGTCCCGCTGAGCCCCGGGCGAGCCATGCTTGGGGCCATTCCTTGAGAGAACGGATTTCTCGATCGCCGCACACGGACAATTCAAAGGCTTGGACGATGCCTCCGCACCTGACGTCCACGCGCGGCGCTTCGTCACCTGGCGCATCAGGCGGGCGCTGAATGGCGCCGCATCTCGCGCATGCCGTTCACCTACCACCGGGATGGATGGGCCGCTGGGGGTCGATAAGAGCGGGGCTGCCCGTGGTTCGCTGCGCTTGTGCAGGTGGTATTCCGTGGAAACGTCGAAATTCTTTCAGGACCGCCCCGACCACCAATTGCAAATGACGGTGAACGCAGGTCCAATCGGCGCCAGCTCTTGTCAAGCGGCCGTGCGGATTGCTCCCGGGCGATCAGGCCGGCATTGACAGCCTCGGCCAGGAGCGGCCCCCCCATTCGTGAGATTCCATGAACCCCACAGCTGCTCTACGGCTTCACGGTAAGACGTTCATCCACACCGTCGCGCTCACCATGCTATCGACGGGTGCCTGTGCTGCCGACATATCGCTGACTCCGCCTCCCGGCGGGGGTTTCGTCGTCAAGGACCCGGGCGGTCAGGAGCGGTTCAGGGTCGACGGAACTGGAGAGGTCAAGGTGCCGGGTTTACCTACGACCCCAGGCAACAGCCGTTTGACATGCCATGACGCCAACGGGCAGTTGACCACTTGTTCCCCCGGGGTAGGGGGCGCTGCGGGACCCCAGGGCCCGACGGGTGCTCCGGGCGCCACAGGCGCACAGGGGCCGACCGGACCACAGGGGCCGCAGGGTCCGACCGGGGCCACCGGCCCCAAGGGGGATACGGGAGCGACCGGCGCGGCCGGGCCTGCCGGGCCTGTGGGTCCGGCAGGCAGTTCGGTGTCGGGGCTCGTGGCTGTCCGTCACGGGTGCTTCAACAGCACGCCTGCAGTCTTGAGCGGCGCACAGTTTCAGGTGACCAAAGCTGGCAATGTATTCACCGTGCAGTTCCAGCCGCCGCTGTCGGCATCCGCCTATTCACTGCTTCTGGACGGCCGCTCAAGCAATGGCCGGGCGTTGGGATTGGTGGCTTCGCAAAGCTCCGCGAATGGCGTCGCGATTGCAGGCGGCTGGCTCGAGGCCACTGAGACGCTGGCTTATATCTGTTTTGTCGCTGCCCAATAAGGCCAGCTCATTCATTTCGACGAGAACCACATGACGTACGCTACAACGGCTTTCGGCACTGCCATGGTTGTCCTGGCTACCCTTTCCTTGAGTGCCGCCCATGCGCAAGATAGGTATGTGGGAGAGCTGTTTGCCACTGCTGGAACCTATTGCCCTCGGGGCACCCTTCCCGCCAAGGGCCAGACACTGAACATCTCGCAGTACAACCTGCTGTATGCCATCATGGGAACCAGCTACGGCGGTAATGGTACGACCAATTTTCAGGTCCCTGACCTGCAGGGTCGGTCGCCGATTGGCGAAGGATTCGGGCCAGGTTTACCCCCCTACACCCTCGGGCAAGCGGGGGGTTCCGAACAACAGACCCTCTCAATCGCCAACCTGCCCCCACATAACCACCTCGTGACGTCGAGCGCGAGCACCCTTGCGGCAACCCACGCCACACCGGCTCCCAATAGAACCCTTGGCACTGCGCAGAACGCCGGCATTTATGTCGAAGCCAGTCCCGACACCCAGGTGGCCACGGGGATCACCAGTTCGGTCGGGCAAAATACGCCTGTCAATATCCGCAACCCGTTTGTCGCGGTGAACTGGTGTATTGTGATTGAAGGATTATTTCCGCCTCGAGAATGATGTCGGCAGCGGCGGCGTATTCAACTTGCCAGCCGACGCGGTATGCACAGCGCGCTTTCACACGTTGAGCTCGCAGCGTGTACTAGCGAATTTTGAAAAGCGCGGTGTCGTAACGCTTCACCCGTAGTCAGATCTTCGCCGTTGCACACTCCCCGGTGAGTTCGGCCTAGTCGCTCCGCCCACCGCGGACTCGGCGCCACGTGCTGCGCAGCGCCAAGGCAGTACGCTCTCCCCGCTGAGAGCCTGACTCAAAGGCCGAACTCCCATCCATCGACACGACTCATCCGCCATCGCTGGATCTTGGCGCCCGCCATCGATGCTCGCACGCGAGCGTGATCATCATCCAAAGACTGTGCGCTTCGCGGAGGTGCGTTGATGTCTCATTTTGGCCAATTTAACGAAAGACCATAGAAAACAAATAAAACCACAGAAAACCAATGCATCTACACCTGCAGATTGAGTGGAATAGACGATCGGTACACAGCGTTCTCAATAACGCATCGCTGCCATTAAAAATAAGATTATCTTTTCTCTCATTTATCAGGATCCAAAGATGCATTTTTCTCGCACTCTGATGACGTCGATGGCGGCCGCCAGTTTGTTGGTTGTGGGTATCCAATCCGCACATTCCGCCCCACCTCCCTACAGCATCGTCAGTTGCACCGGCGCTGCGGGGCAGGACCAAGGCACGTTTTCCGGTACCTCGGGCACCATTTCCGAGCTGGGACTGGACTGGGCGGTCACCGCCACCGCGCCTGCAACCACCAGCTATCACGTCTACAACGGCGTACAGACCTGGAAATTCACGCGGGGCGGCAATCCCGCCACCGTCAATCTGGCTTTCGCCATCAGCGGCGTCGATGCATGGACTTACGCACGGGGCACGCCACCGCCTGCTGTTCGCGAAGCCATGGGTCTTCCAGTGGGCACAGTCTGTGATATCAGCAACCCCGCTTATGTGTTTCCCGCCGGTGCTCAGGATGGCACGCCCGGAGCCCCCATCTTCACCTGGACCCCAGACAACGGCGCCGGCCTGGCCGTGTTGCAATACAACGGTGGCCCCGGAGACCCCGTCAACCGTTACAACCAATATCCAGCGGTACCCTGCACCTACACCGGCAGTGAACTGGTTTTGACTGGCAAGAATTTCCCCGGAAACGAAGCAGGTGGAACGAGTTTCTGGCACGGCCTGGCGTACCTGCGCGTTTTGAACAGCCCTGAGGTCACGCCCACCCCAGTCCCCACCGTAGGCATTTTTGGCCTGGGTGCCTTGGCCGTTCTGTTGGGCGGCATGGGCAGCCTGACGACCCGGCGCCGTCGCAATCAAGGTTGATTGCTTCAACGGGCCTCGGGGCCCGAATCGCGCATCCACATGCGCAGCGAGATCGCGATTCTGAGACCGACTTTGCCATGCAAAGTCGGTCTCTTGCCATGGGGCCTGCCGCACGCCGTCACATTACCCCTGTCGCTGCGCCCGGGCCTGCAGTGCGAGCGCATGCAGCCCGGAAAAGTCGAGTCGCTCCAGTCGCTCACGCACCAGTGCCATGAAAGGGGCCTGCTGCGCCACGCCGCCGGCATGACGTTCCATCCACTGCTCAATGTCGGTCAGCCGGCCATGCATTGCCAGGCTGGCCAGTTCATCCAACGCGCTCTCGTCGAGTGCAGCGTCCAGGGTCAGGGAGGGTGGCACCGAAGGGGTTGGCGCTACCTCCCGTCGCTCCACGCTAAGCCAGCCCGGATCGGCCGAAGGAACGAGGGACACGGTGTGCACAAAAGCAAACGTGGTGCCTTGCCCCAGCGAACTGGTGACGCTCAACGAGCCGCCCATGGCAGTGACGATACGCTGTGCGATAAACAGTCCCAGCCCCGTGCTGCCGCTGGCCGACTGGATGTGCTGGAACGCGCCGAAAATGTCCCCGTTCTTTTGGAGATCGATACCGATGCCCGTGTCAATGACCGCAAAATGCAATGTGCAATCGGTGCCGTCTTGCTGTGCGATCACCGAGAGGGTAACCACACCGTCACGCGTGAACTTGGCTGCGTTGGAGAGGAGATTCAGCAGCACCTGCTGCAAGCGCCTTCCATCCAGGCTGACCTGCATGGGCAATTGTGCAGACGGATGGTAGCGAAATCGATTGTTCTGCTGCGCGCACAATGCAATGGCGTACTCGGAAATATCCTCCATCAGGTGGGGCAGATCCGTGGCCGCGGGATGAATGGACAACGGCAGCAACTCGGCTTTGGCATATTCCAGGAGCTCATCGATCAGATCGCATTGGTATTTGACGCAACGCTGGATATTGCGCAGAACGCTGCGTTGGTTTTCATCCGCATCGGCCAGCAGCAGGTCGGAATACCCTGTGATGGTGGCAAGCGGAGCTCGAAGGTCGTGTCCGATGTAGCCCAGCAGCTCGACCTTCTGGCGCTCCTTCGTTTGGGCGTCGTTCAAAGCCACGCTCAGCTTCGCGTTCAATGCGACCGTACGTTGGGCCGCGGCCCGTTCGTGTTCGCGCAGCACAACCATCTGCCCAACGCCATGGCTGATCAGAAAAAGCAGGGCCGCTCCAAAGACCGCCACCATGATCGCCGTCAAGAGATGCCGTTGGTGCATCGGCGCCAACGGCTCGAGTGCCGCCAGGGTCAGCAGCTGGTATTGCGTATTGGCCAAGGGCTGCCGGTGCAGGAGGTATGGCTTGCCCTCGATTAGCCAATGCATCGCCTGTCCTTCGCCGGCCATGGGGCGGATATCCATGGGCTCCCCAGGCACTTCGCCTTCGTCTGGCGGCAAAGCAGTACCGCTGGGCAACAGGGCTGCCACGTTGCGCAGCATGAAAGGCTCGGAAGACGCCGTAGTCACGCGCCCTTGGGCATTCACGATCAGCGCAATATGACGCCCGACCAGAAAGAGGGCCATATCGGGCGCGTCGAACTTCACCGTGACCGAGCCCACAGCCTCATCGTTGGAGCCGTTGATGCGGCTCGACACGAAATAGGACGGGCTCCTGTTGATGCGAGCGATGCCGAACGAATGCCCTTTGCCACTGCGCAATGCATCGTTCAGGTAGCTCCGTCCTGTGTAAACCATGCCCACGATGTTGTCGGGCTGGGCCCAGTTGCTGGCCGTCACGGTGTCGGCCGACAGGTTGTTCATGTAGATGCGGGCGTAGTTCAGATCGCGAGACAGCGCGTCCATGAAGTCCCCCACCTTGCGTACCAACGGATCCTGGGTCAGGCGTGCAGCGCGTTGCGCCCGCGTCAACTCCAGCACCTCGGGAGGATCGACGCGGTAGCGGATCGCCAATTGCACGACCTGCCCCTGATTGGCCACCATGTTGGCCACGCTGGTCATCTCGGCAAACAACCTGTCCACCACGCGCGCGGTGGCATGGGCTTCCGACTCGGCACTCGCCGCCAGTCGGACGATCCACTCGGCCGTGATCTGATGCGACATCCACCAGCCCAAGCTTGACACTGCCACCAGCCAACCCGCCAGCAGGATCAGCTTGGCGCGGCGCACGAGACGCTCGGTGCGCCGCGTGCCAGCCTCCGCAGGGTCCGACACGCGCCTTCCAGTTCCTTCAGACCCGAAGGGGTTTGCGGCCGGCTTGGCTTGATTACCGAGACTATCTGATCTCATCACACGAACTCATATTCAGGCCAGATGTTCGACCCGACACCGTTTGGACCGTGCAAACGAGAGCGGGCCATTTTCATCCTGGTTCTTCAAGTGAAAGCAAAAGCCACCGCACGGAGCCTTTGCAAAGAATCCCGCGCCCGGCATCGACGCCTTCAGGCATCTTCAGCCGTTGCCGAATCCCCGCCACGAGCAATGCCGAGACCGCGACTGTCGCCTTGAAGCCCTTCACAACCCCAATGTGCACTTTCTCCGCTCGATCAGCAGAACTTCACTCGGCGAATTTCTCCGAGATGAGTTGCTCCAGATTCTTGTAGTTGGCTTGAGAGTCCCTTCTGAGGTGCGTGGGAGATTTGCCCCAGAATTTCTTGAATTCGGTGGCGAAATTGGCAGAATTCAAGTAACCCACCTCTATCGACACCTCTGCGATCGTCAGATTGGTCTGCCCCAGCATCAGCGCAGCCCGGCGCATGCGCTCCCTGCGCATGAATTCAAACGAAGATACTCCATAAGCGGCCTCAAAAATCAAATTCAACTGCCGGATGGATATGCCCAGATTGGAAGCCACCGTGGAGCTTTTCAGCGAGGGATCATCGATGCTGTCCGTGATGAACTTGGCGGCCACCTGCGCCATCATGGTGTCCGCGGACAACGGCTTGTCGGGGTCATGCAAGCTGCATGCCAGCGATTTTCCATAGGCTTCGTTGGCACTGTCCCTGCTCATCTGGGACAGCTTCAGGTGGATGCGGATACGCTCCAGGATTTCATCGACGTAGAAAGGCTTGCTGATGTAGTCGACCGCCCCTGCCCTCAGCCCCTTCAGCCGATCGCCTTCACCGGCCAAGGCCGAAAGGAACAACACGGGAATATGCCAGGTCGCGGGGTTCGTCTTCAAGAGATGGGCGATGGTGATGCCGCTGCAACCGGGCATTCGCACGTCCAGGAGTATCAGATCTGGCAGCAGTACAGCCGCCCGTGCGTACCCCTGGTCGCCGTTGAATGCCACGCTGACGCGATATGCCGTATTGCGCAATGCCGCGACAAGCAGACGGATCTGGTCGGAGTCATCATCGATGATGAGAATATGCGGGGTCTGAGCTTTTGCACTGAGCATTTTCGATGAAGCTTTTATGTAATTTTATTAATTAGACATACAATTGGCATCATCTTTGATTTTTGCATACGAGCATATACTCAGAATTTGCTTTTTCAAAACTGTCTTTGGTTTTTATCCGGGCGTGGAATTTCGCGTTTTTGCCACGCCACAGATCCCGCGACGGCTGCTTTTTAATGACTCGTGGGGGTGGCGAATGGCAGACTGCTCGTGAACACCGTTGGTGTTCAAGAGAGAGACATGTCGCCTAATCACTCCACCGACCCAATCCCATAGCCCCGTAGTTGGCTCCTGTCCTACCGGAAGGGCGGCTCACTGCCATTTCGGTCACAAGCCCACTTGGCCGAGCCTGCATACGTCGCAACCCGGCTCGATGGGATTTCTTGACAGACAGACACAGGACATGCGCGCTCTCGTTGCAGCGCATGCTCGCCCTCCGTTACGCGCGAGGCGTACGAACATGCCACAACCGGCACGAGCGTGCATCGTGCAACGCCATCACTCCGTCTGCGGAGGGGGCCAACAGCCGTTAGTAGCTGCCACGGCGACGACGAAAGGTGATGCGCTCCGGCTGTCGTATCGCGGAGTCGCGCGTGATGCCCGGCCCCCAACGAGCAGTGGACATTCGGTTGGACGACCGCACTGCCGCCCAGGCAAACAAAAAAACCCAGCTAAATCGTGGATTTAGCTGGGTTTCTTGCTGTTGGCGGAAACGGATGTTTGCGGCCCTAGCCAGTGTTGCGCAAACGCTGCAACGCTCGTTTGACCACAGAGGTCGAGACCCCGTATTTGGTAGCTAAGCCGGCTTGCGTGATACCGCCCTGCTGGTACTCAGCGACTAGAGCAGATTCATCCACAGCGCTAAGCGCGCGCACCCTCCCGGGCATCCTGCCCCTCGCTCGGGCCGCAATCTGGCCGGCGATAGATCTCTCCCGAATCATCGACCTCTCGAGCTGGGCCACAGCGCCCAGGATCTGGACGACAAATACACCCATGCTGTTGGTCGTATCCAGCGGCTCAGTCACGCTCTTGATAGTGGCGCCCACGCGCTCCAGCTGGCGAAGCATATCCAGCAGATCGAACAAGCTGCGCGCTATCCGGTCGATCTTGTAGACCACCAACACATCCCCGCGTTTTAGGGATGCGAGACACTTAGCTAGCTCGGCTCTGCCTCGCCGAGATGCTCCGCTTGCCTTCTCTTGGTACACCACATCGCAACCCGCTTTGGCAAGCGCATCCATCTGTAGCGCGGTGTCCTGGTCCTGCGTGCTGACTCTCGCATATCCAACCATTGTCATTAAGGGTCCTCCTGGCCGGATTCTTAGATTTCTTACCGATTGGTAAAAGCCGGATATGCAGACCCCGGCAAGCGGTTGGTTATCAGGACAGGGTCAGCGCACTGTGTTGAAAGAAGAGAGCAGCAACATCCCGGCCATTCGGCCGATATTGAGCTTGCTTCGCAGCTTTGGGCGCTCGCCGCGCGGCGTCCGTTGCCCGTCAGGTGTTGCGCCCAGCACCATTCCCCTGAGTTCTTCGCCTCTTCGGCCAACGCTAAGCCAGGAGCGGGCCTACGGCCCTTTGTCTTTCTCCAGGGGGAATCCATAAATCTTCGATTTACAAACCCTCCCCCTTCCGAAAGCCAATCCCGGCAACGCTAATGGCACGGCGAAGAACTCAGGGGAACGGTGCAAGCAAAGGCCGCTTGCACGGGCAACAGACAACTGTTGTCCGGCTCGGAATCTAGGGGCCCGGTACACCTTCAGGAGAGAACCATGATCGCAGCTAACTACCGCAAGTTTCCCGAAGCCATGGCGCTGCAGCTGGTGCTGAACTTCGGCCGCGTGCTGGTGTGGGCGCTGCCACGGCCGACGACGCGGGTTCTGCGGGCGATCCGGGCTGATCGGGCTCGCGCATTCAAGGCGGCCGGCATGGTGCGGTATCCGGAAGCCAAGCGGACGCCAGCCTGGGTGAAGGAGGCAGCACGCAAGGCGCGAGAGCTGAGCGCGGCTGTCCGCCAGTCGTGCCGGTCGCTGGGACTTGCGTTTAGCTGCGACACCTCGACCATGAATCCATTTAAGGCGAGGCTGGTAGACATGCGTATGGAACAATGGAGCGCGATGTAACAGCGACTTGTGAAGCTTCATCGGTCCAACTGCGAGCGGACTTGCGCGTTACGAAAGGCGAGACCTTGCGCCCATGACGCGGACTCAACGAGAGAAAAAGAAGCTCACCAGGGAATAAGCCAGGGAGCATATAAGGCAAATGGCGGCGAAGATGGGTAGCAGTGGACGCGGCGTCTTCACAGGCTCGGGAGGAGTGGAAGGCTCACGGTAAAACTCCCAGTTGGGCACGTACTCATAGCGAGACGCAGCACGACGACGAGCATAGGCCTGATCCGCGCGCACCTTCCGCCAGTACTCATCATCTTTGTGGGTTGTCATGCAGACGAAGGATAGCGTTTCATGACGCAGGGCCTGAATATGTCGGGTTGCGCAGCCTCAATCCGGGCGTTATGTCGGCCTGCGTAATGCGTGTGGGGTCATGCGCGGGCGTGCTGGGCATGGGCACAGTGCGGGGCATGTCGTGGCTCGATCCGACAGGTGCGCCACCACCAACAGGCACAGCGATCACGTGGGGTTTGTCGCTCGTTCCGGCTGCAATTGCAGGCGCGTCGCAGGTGATGGCCATCGCCTTGGTTTTCCATCGCAGGGTACCTGCGCAGTCGGTGAGCGGTTCCCACTTGTAACCCGCCGCGATGAGTTCCGTGCTGTCGATGGTGGTCACACGCTGATTGCTGGCGGACACGCTGAATGTGTAGACGACGCGCTTGCCCATGGCGATGCGGCCTGTCAGGTGCAGTCCCTTCGTGGCGTATGGCTCAGGAACTTCGGTGGCCGACTCAATGACGTTGGTCGGAGCTGGTGGAGCTGCAGGCGTGGTCGGAGGCCCGGCAGACACCGGCACGGCGCGGGCTTCGCCTGGTGGAGGTAACTGCGTGGTCTGGATTGTCGTCGTGCGGGTCTGGATCGGCTTTGGCGTAGGCTTGCCGGACGGCCAGAAGGCCCACACGCACACAGGGATGGTGAAGGCCCAAAACGCCCACGTGAAGCGACGCAGCCTGACGATGGTGGGCGATACATCGCCGGCAGCACTTTCCGCCACGCTGTTCCCATTCGTATGGGACTTGTAGAGGGGGAAGAACTCGGGTTTGTAGGGACGCAATTCAGTGCTGATCACAGCACCTCTGTATCCGCCTTTGACCTTGCGGATATAAGACTCCTCTTTGCCGAGAATGTCCGCTTTGCGGCAGATGACCAGCATGGCGAGAAGCCCGGCGATAGGCTGGTTGATATCTCGGAATGACTGCGTCATCAACAACACGTCTGCATTGAAATGCCGGTGGAGCTTGAACCATTCGACAACTTGCCTATCGGTCTCGTTCTTCGGCAATGGGACGTGCGCCTCATCGACGATGAAGACAGGCCCGCGGCCAGTGGTTGGATGCTTCCAGTCGCTGTAATAGTCCCAAACGTGTCCAAACACGCTGACATGGTGAGGGGCAGGCTGCGCCATCGCAGGGTCCGGAAACAGCTCAAACGCTTGCCCATTGCCGTCCTCATCCATGCGGTCGGCATCCCACGTTCCCAGCACCTTTGCGGGCCTGCGCCGCAGCTCAATGAGACCGCGATAGCTGGGGTCGATAGCAGCGAACATGTCCACCAGCAACGGCAAGTTGGTGATGACCTTGCGCCCGGCCTGGAGCATGGGAAGGACGTGATAAGCGACGGCCTCATAGCTCTTGCCAGAGCCGGGAATTCCTTCCAATCCGTTGATCATGATCCGAGCCGCGTGAATGGGATGAGCTGCAACAGCAGTCGGATGGTGATGGCCGCAACGATGATGGCGGCAGCGTGGCCGACGCCAAGCAGGCCGAGGACGTTGATGAGTTCGGCGGGCAGGCTTCCCCAGGCGCCGACGTGCGAGCTGAGGCCGGACAGGTCTATCGCGCTGACGGCTGATACGACGATATCCATGACTTGTTCAAACGGCCAGCAGACGGCATCGCGGATGAAGTCCCACAGGGCCTCGAAGACTGCGACGAAGAGCTTGCCGAACCACTCAACAGCACCGGCGATCTTCGAGAACAGCATGGTGAAGAACTGTCCCATGTCAGCCTCCAAAGATGAGTGCGCGGGCGAGGATCAAGGCGGAGACGATGACGATCGTTTTTGCGACGTCCCAAAGCCAGCACGGGTACTCAACCTCACGCACACCGTAGTCGGCCCAGGCTTCAAAGCTCAGGTCGAGCTGCCATCGAGGACAGGTGCCACTAACGAAGCTGGTGGGCATGAGCTGCTCAGCGAAGGTCATCAAACTGGTTTGCTTGAGCTCGTCCTTTTTGCTGTTCCAGACGCCGACCAAGCCATCCGGATACTTGCGCTTATAGAGCTTGGGGACGTCAGGCAAGGCGGTGTCGTTCGCGGTGTCGTCCGGCTGTTCATCGTCGGGAGTGTCGGGGTCCGGCTTCGTCTCATCGGTGGTCCTGGTGCATGAGCCGGCCGCGGTGCAAGTGTTGGTGACCGTCACGGTGCTGATGTTGGTGATCCGGTTGCCTTCGGTGCGGTAGTTATTGATGGTCTGCCGGGTGGTGGTGGAGCCGTCCGGGTTTTTGGTCGTGTTGATTGGGCCCTTGATTTCGGTGGGCCCGCTGACAGTAGGTGCGCTAGGGAGATTGATGTCAGCACCTTTGTCGAGCAGATCGCGCACCACATTCGGCGTGACCTCAGGGGCGTCCATGTAGGGCGCAATATCGTCCATGGAGGCTGGAAGGTTGTCGTAAGTGATGGTGTCGCGGTCATCAAGCGCGAAATCCTGAAAAGAACTTTGGTTCGCAGTTGGCTTGTAAGTAACGCGGCAAGCAATGGGCCTGCCGTTCCCAGTTATGACCTTTTCTAGCTTTGGCGAGTACTGTGCGGCAATTTGCTTTACCGCCTCAGCGCATGCAGCCTCAGGCGAGGCGTGCCACATCTGACCACCGTTGAGGCGAAACTCTTTTCCAGGGTACTCAGGCTTCAGTGTGAAAGGCTTCTCAGGGTAGTCGGCCTCATTAGTGTTGATGCCAACATTGCCCTTGTTCAACCAATCGACGATGGCAGGAGCAGTAAGGGACAGGCCTAGGCAAATAACAGGGTTCTTGCAGAGGATGCCAAGCGCTTCCACTACGTTCTTTTTAGGGACCTGATAACCGGCTTGAAATGGGTACTTTGTGCCAGCAATGAAGACGTCGCCGTTATGACCCATGTGCATGGTGGTGCCAGTGGACCCGCTGCCAGGAGCGTTACCTCCGCGATACCACCCAGTGTTACCGATGGGTGTGCCGATGGACCCGCGCATGTCGGCGATGCCGGATAGTGAGCCGCTGGAGCCGGACTGGTTCGGCTTGATGCTGACGCTATTGCCGGAGCCGGAATAACGGAACTGGCCCATCTGGCCTTTGTTGATGGCGTGGACGTTTTGACTGAGCATCGCGGCAATGGAAAGCGCGGCAATGCGGATGAGCTGGGGAGTCATAAAGCAGACTTCACGCCGAGAACAAAACAGGCGCCGCCCATGGCGCCAAGCATGGCTAGCAGGGCCACGGTGAGGGCGACAAGGGCGGCTGTAGCCATGGCGCTTAGACCTTGCGGATCACGCGCTTGGCGACATCGGGGCCCTTGAATGCCAGGGCGATACCGACCACCACCAGACAGGCGGCGACGACCTTGGCAGTAACAGAAGACAGGCCCACAGCGTCGAGCATTTCGCCGATGGGGTCGCTGCCGGTACTTTGGGCCATCGCCATGCCGGACAGGGCCAGCGTGGTGGCTGCGACGGTGATCTTGGCGCCGTACTTGCGGGCTTGGGTGTAGAGCTTCATTTTGGTTTCCTTGGTTGATGGAGTTGAGTGCTGCCAAATCGGCAGCGGTGAGCCAGGAGGGCTCAACGCTGGCGACTCATACCTTTCGAATCAGCCCTATGGCAAGGGAGAGGAACCAGCCCAGGAGGTAAGCGCCGAAGGTGAACGCGAAACCGACTGCCAAGGCTTTGGCGACGAACGCAGGGGTAATTCCGAGCGTTGCGGGGTCGATGATTTCGGCGAGGCTTACCCATGTCTGGTCGGACACCGGGCATGGGGTCACTTCGCTGACGCAGACGAGAAAGCGCGTCACTGCCCAATCTCGCTGGCGCCGATCACGTTGGTGCTGTCGCACTCGGGGCAATGCACGTCATCGAAGTCCTCGATGTCGTCCATTCCAAAGATGGCGCCGCATTGAATGCAGGCCATTTCCACGTCTTCATCGTTGTGCATGGGTTGCCTTTCAAGGGAGGTAATCGGACTCGGTGCCTAGCCGGTCGAGGTCAATGAGTTGCGGGAGGTCTTCGGGCTCACACCAGTCGTGCACCAGCTGGTGCGCGGACTCGACGTCGAACACGACACCCCCGCCCGCTTCGCGCAGGCTGGGCACCCATTCCGGCGTCCCGTCTTCCAGCGACGGGCACAGGAATCGGCCAGTGGTTTGAGACTGGATGAGCAGGCGCATTTAGGCGGCGACTTTGGCGCGGGCCGAGGGCTTGATTTCGACCAGTACGAGGCGGGTGCCGTCCTCGCGGGAGGCTTCCATTTCGAAGACCGCATCGCACTGGATCGGGAAGGCGTTGCCGAGGTGTGCCCACTTGTCGAACTCGGCGGCGTCGTTGATCTTGAACGGCCGGGTGACGCGGCCGAGGCTGCGGCCTGCGCCGTTTTCTTTCAGGTCCACTTCGGCGTGGAAGGTGGTGCTGCTGAAGGGCTTGCCTTCGAACGTACCTTTGCTTTCCTTGATGCCGTGGACGGTGACTTGGGAGTTGAATCGCATGGTGGTTTCCTATGGCCTGAGTGAAGGGCTATGCAGCGACGTGGCCGGCGTCAGCGCCCTGATGAACTCGGTGGTGGGCGCGGCCATAGGCGCGCCGAATCTCGGAGAGGGTGAAGCGGCCGAGGCGGCCGGGCAGCTTGCGGTTGCAGACGATTTCCATGAACTGCTCGACGCCGAGCAGCTCGAAGGCAAGAGCGAGGTTTGCGCCGGCAACGTCAGTGGTCCAACGGACGTGGCGGGTCACTTCGGCCTCGATGGTTTCCAGCGGCAAGCGGCCATCGGTGAGCACCTTTTCAGGCGTGGCCACGGCATCGGCTTCGCGCAGTAGCTGGGCGTGCCAGTCGCTGGCACCAGCGAAGAAATCAGCGGGCCGGCGCAGCATGTCCGTGGACAGTTCGCGCAGCTTGTTGCCGTAGCGCAGCTCTGCGCGAATCCATGGGGAGTCGTCTTTTTTGCCGAAAAGCTGGTGGCCTTTTTCGTAGACGTTGGTCTGTTTGCCAGCCTCTTTGCTGCCCAGGTAGAACGAGCGTTCGCGGCCGTTCTCCCAGTCGCCCACCATGTTCACGGCGAGCTTTTTCCCTGCGGAGTTGCACAGGCCCTGGCGGTAGTCCATGCGGACGCGCTCCATGCCACCTGACAGGCCGTCGAAGAAGTCGAGAGCCAGATCGCAACGGGTCATGGTGGCCCCGGTGTAGTCCATGAGGTTCGCCACATCGAGGTTCCAGCCAGGACGGGCAAACGTGCACGCAGACCCGTAGAGGTTGACGTGCATGCTCTTGGCTTGGCCGCTCTGGCGCGGGCTGTCACCGGCTGCGAGATAGCCGACCCAGCCGACCTCTACCTCATTGCGCACGATGCTCCAGCGGAAGCGATAGAAGTCGTGCCCCTTGCGAACTTCGGGGTAGATCGAGAACTCAGGGCCGAGGGCTTCGCAGACCTGTTCCCCAAGCTCTTTCGCTTGCACCGAGGCGCAGAAATCGGCGTCAGGAAGCTCGCGCAGGAGCTTGCGCATGCGGTCGAGGTTGACGCGGCACTGGTCGCGCTGGTGGGCGGACAGGGGATCGAAGTCGTCGGATGGGAACAGGTCTTCGACGGCTGGGGCAGGAGCGTTGCGCAGCAGGACGGTGAAGCGGACCCAATCGACGTGAACCGGGGTCTTTGCATGGGCGCGTTCGGCCTCGAGGCGGAGCTTTACTTCGTTGCCGTCGAGGACCAGAGCGGAGCGCTTCGCGTGTTCGATGACGACGCTGTTGACGGGGCGGGTCATCGTGCTTCTCCGGAGGCTGGGGGGCGATGGCGAAGATCGTTATCCCCGTGATTACCATCGGGGTGCGCTTCGCGCCCGGACGCCT
>Ga0308171_1000657_pt1 | contig 64399 bp, 60 predicted proteins | sample PhyGR1_FD_202135 | JGI IMG/M metagenome (GOLD analysis project Ga0308171, IMG submission 202135) | Phyllosphere microbial communities from UC Gill Tract Community Farm, Albany, California, United States - DLSLSG.R1 | ecosystem: Host-associated > Plants > Phyllosphere > Unclassified | place: USA...
CACGAATCGGTCGGCACAGAGGGCGATGAGTACTCGAGTGTTGATGATGCGTATGAGAGTGAGGTTACCGGAGGACCAGGATCGTCTGGTATAGGAACGAAGCCTGGGAGACTAAGGGCAACCCTGCAATGCGGATCGCGTATCATGACGTTACGCATAATGTATATTATGTTAAATTGAGTACAGCTTGTTGGAGAAGTATTGGTGTCACCAGTGAGTAAAAACCGTGGTTTTCCTCGAATTACCAGAATCCAATCAAATCAACGAGTTCCTCGCCCTACCTCCTGTGCCTTCGAGATTTTCCTTGGCTCTCGTCAGCGATTCCTCAGATTTGAAAATAAGACTTCTAATCCTCACCTCAGAGGCACCAACTATTTCCGCTTAAGCCTCGCCTGACACTCGCCAATGCGATCTTTGTCGTCCTGAACACTTGAGTGTAGGCTTTCTATGAGGAACTGGCTGACCGTTCAGCGCCCACTCCGTCATGAGTCCCAACGATGAATCCCCGTGACGTTTTTAGGCCCGCTGCACTGACCCGGTTGACCTGGTTGCCATGACTTGGTTACTTGGCTAACCCAGCAGACCCGGTTGCTCAGTTCCCGCTTACCTCAAGCGGTCAACGTGTTCGCATAGGACTTGTAATCCATGGCTGAGCCCACAGTTCCTTATCCTCTGTTCCCACCCTTGGGTTTACTCAACGACCATGCCCACGTTGAGCAGCCCATAAACCTGGAAGTTCGGCGCCGCTTGGAGTTAGTTCCCGAGCATCTCAATGCGCTGAAAGCCTGGCAAACTGGCATGGGCTTTCTTATGAAGCAATCTCGACGGTCTGGATTCCAAGACCGTCACTACAAGATGCTTTGCCCGATCATAGAGTCGATGATGCACTGGAGTTGGTCAATCCGAGGGATAGCCTTGGCTGATTGGGACAGCGCCGACGCAAGAGCTTTTATAGAGTTCATCATGAGACCGCCGATTGCTTGGGTCACGACACCGGGCTGTAGTCGGTACTCTAAAAAGACCCGGGGGAATTTTGCAAACAAGCCTCTTGATCCGCTATGGCGTCCGATCATCCGACAGACTCTCTCTGGCGATGATCCAGGGCTGAGCTATAAACACCATCGGAACTGGTTCCTTACGCATGGACGGGAGTATTTCGCTTTTACTGATTCGCTGCTCACTGACGCCGGTATCGGGACTGGAAATCCTTTTCGGGACTTATCACCTAAAGACTTCGAAGCCCGCACAGAAAATCGCCGGACAATACTCACGTCGGAGCAACTCTCCGACCTGATGGAGATTACTGAGTCGCTTGCAAACTACAGTGAGAAATTGGAACCGTTTTTGTTCATCGTCGCAGCGGCCGTCCACTCGGACATTCCTATGCGGGCGCTCACTGCCACACAGACCATCAAGCCCACTTTCTCTTACTTCAAACCCCGAGACTTCCAAGTATCCGATCCAGTCCAAAGCCAGCCAAAAACTGAATTTGCCAGCTCTTACTTGGCGTCACGGCTGGCATTTGCCAAGGGCCCAGGCTTCTTCGAGAGTCCGCTTTACCTTGGTCGCCGGTTCCACCTTTCTGCTCCATTCCAGCCCTACTTCCAGCGCTATGCGCAATTCAGACACCAGCATGATCCATTGCTGAGTGCGCATAGCTACCTGCTTCCTTTGATGCACGGCATTGATGCTTATGGCTACGGCAGCCTCATCGAAAAGTTCAGCGAGTTTACCGCCAGCATCTTACAAGACCTCCGCGCTAGGCCTGCATCAGCTAGGATGCACTGGAAAGGTTCGGACAAGCTTGACCCCAGTGCTTCACTGACATTTGCCGAGCTGCGTGAATCGGCAAAGCGCGCAGGCCTCATTCCCAAGGGCTTCGTCTCGCAGGATGTCGGGGCTAACGACAATGTTTGGCCAGATATTGGAATTCGCCAAGACATATCAAAATCCCACTGGTTTCAGACTCACTGAGGTGTACAGGGTAGATTGTCAAAGCTTGGTAACCGAAGCGACTGGTTCGCCTCCTAGCCTGCTTTCCGAGCTTTGGCCTAGTCCCCTCCTCTACGTCGGCCGTAATGATGGATCATTGAGGCGCGCGCCCACAGGGTCGCTAGCGTGAACGTAGCTTTTGATTGGCGTCTCAGAACGCACAACCAAAACCATTCGCGGATCACAACCGCTTCAGCAGCGAATCCAGCTTCCTCTTAACCCCAATCTTTGGGTTCAAGCGCAGAGCTTCCTCATAACACCCGATAGCCTCGCGACCTTGACCAAGCGCCTCATGGGCCAACCCTTGCACCTTCAACGCTGTCGGCTTCCAAGCTGGATTATCGTCCGCCCCCAACACTCGAGATCCAATCACCGCGGCCAGAATCCTCTCCAATTCAGACGTGGAGCATCCAACCTTCAGCATGGCCTCGGCAGTTAGAATGACGTCCGTATAGTTGGTCGAGCTCAGCATGGCTTCATCTGCGGCGTCCTCATCCACCAGAGCCCCGTCAGCCCCGTAACGGTACTCGCCTCCGCCTGAGACCTTGACCACCAGTTGCCGCAACTTCTCATCAAACCCGATGTGCTCGCCGGCACGCTGCGGCGTGACCGCGAAAAGCTCCACGCCTTCTTTGAGGTCATACAAAGCGAGCTTACGCCCATCCTCAGTCGGGCTGTTTGCGGTGAGGCAGTACGCCAGGAGGCCATTGCGAGAAATTCCACTCTGCAGAATATTTGCGCTCAGCACCTTGGTGATTATCGGTAGACCCTGAGAAGTGAAGACGTGAAATGTGCCGGACAGCGCGCTCCCGAAGTGCCAGTCTTCCAGGCAGAAGCTGCCGTTGTCCGCGACTGCGCCGTTGTTCGGACGGGGCATTCTGGCATCGACCAAAACAGCATTGTTGGCGACATCAATAAGGACATACCTGCCCTCACCTTCCTCGCGGTGCCCGCCACGCCGTCCATCCGGCGTCGAATCCTTCCAGGAGATCGCCCACGCCTTCTTAGGTGAGTATTTATAGAGCCCGTAGTAATCGCGGGCTGGCACGGTAAGCAGTCCACCTTCGAATTCAAAGCTGTCGCGGCCGCCTGGATTCTTCGGCGGGGATTCAACGCGTACAGCTTTACGCTTCCCAAACAACCAGTCCAACATGCCCATCGCTGCCCGCTCCCCTTGGCAATGGCCTGAATACAATGTTCAGTAAACATAGCTTGCATGATGAAACAACCTCATGCCTGTACGGTGGGATAATCCGTGTCTGCCTCTTTGCCTAAGCGCGGCGCGCCAGTACGACCGCCAGCCGCCAAGTGTTAAGATGTGGCGAACTGCCAGCGGAGCTGGCCAACAAGATAATGAAGTAAAGGGATGTCAGTATGATCAGACGGTTTCGGCTGGAGCAGAAGTCGCTTTACGAGAAACTGGTCATTGCTCAGCGCTTGTCGGACATGTTGGAAAAATTCCTCGACGGGCGTCGGGCTCCGCTAGAAATTGGTGCTGAGCAAGGCGGTATCGAAGAGTGGGATGATGTTGTAATCGTCCATTCACGAGATTCATTCGAGCACCTGCAAATCAAGCGCCAGAGCACGCCCTTCTGCACCAAAGACCCCGATATGCGGGTATATCTGGCCAAACTCGCAGAGAAGAGACTCGCCCGCGAAAAGAGCAAAGCCGCCAAAGCTGCTAAAGCCGCCAAGGGTGGCAAGGCTGCCTCCGTACCCCTCGTTACGGAAAAGCCTGTTACGGACAAGCCTATTGCTACGGATGATGATATTGGTGCGGACGAAGCTGTTGCCACACTGGTTGCCGTAGACGATCCCGCAAATGCTGACGATGCTGCTGACGCGGCCAAGGATAGCCTTTCCGTTCTTGATTCGGCCTTTTCAAGCTTAGCCAGGCACGCTCGCGCCGGCACATTTGCCCAATTGCCTGAACGTCGATTTCAGCTGACGCTTTTAGGGGCACACCTAAGCATCAAGGACAAGCTGACCGTTAACCATCTGGACGAGCTGTGTAAGCTGTGCCGCCAGATAGGACTCAATCCCGACGACTTGGCGAAGCGTGTCGACGGGCCGACAACCCGGGCTCATCTCTGGCTTACGACCTGGTGTGGCTTTGAAGATTGGACGCAGATCATCGACACCCTCAAGCGTGTCACGGTCGTCTGCGTGGGGAACGACGCGACATTACAGCAGCGCTCAGTCGAATCCCTGGGCAGGCATTTCACCAATCCGGAACGCGCCCTCGAACAGCTTATTTCGGTGATCACCGCCGAGGTCTCTGACGTTTCGGCCCTGGGGTGTCATGCGATTATCCATGAGCTCAGAGACGAGCTTCGCCCCGATATCGAAACTTGGGCTCAATACCTGCTAGGGGATGAAGTCCAACCTTCCGGCAAGACCTGGTCGTTTTCTGGCACCCATGATCTCGGTGCGCTCTCCCCCCGAACAGCCCAGGGTGTCGTGAATCACCTTTGGGGCAGTGCACCAGGGAATCGGAAGCTTAGGGTGTATGCACCGTACTCGCCTCCCATAGGAGCGAACCTTACGCTTCCATCCGCAATATTGAGAATGGCGCTGCATCTGCCACACGGCAGTCAAAGCCTGATGCAGGGCGCGCAAACCTGGCGCACCAATGTTGGCCATGAAGTCGGGCACACCCTCGGTTGCGCCGAGAGCGACCTCAAAGATCTCTCGTGGATGGATAACACTGAGGCGCTCGTGAGCTCCCTGGATCATGAGTTCAAGACCCTGAGTGCTGCTCGAGCGGAAGCTGTAGCGCTCGCAAGTGCCATGGACGACTTGGTGTGGCAACGGCTAACTCAAAGTGTTTCTGCAAAGCTAAACGCCGTAAAAGATTCTGACCTTGCTGATGCCATGGAAGCGATTTGGCTAGAGTGGTTGGACGGATTCACGAAGAATCCGGAGAGCCGTCGTCAATTTCTGGAGCAGCTTCTATACCCGGAGACGGAAGGAAAAAATGCTACCCACGCACTTCGCCTTGGCCCTCGCACCGTAGACCTGCTGGTTAGCGCCGTCGAACTGCTTTTGCTGGTCGCCGTAGGGGTTGGAGGTGCAGGCACCGCTTGGAAGCATTTCCCGGAGTTTGGGGAGGTTCTGAGTATTGCCCTCAAGTACTGGTCTGGCCCGGCAACTGGAGCTCCTGAAGTCCGTGAGATATCCGACGATCTGTTGATCAACGTTATCGGCCCGTCCCCTGCCCCAGTCGTGATCCTGTCTGGCGTCAGCACTCCCCCTTCAGAACTCTTGAATACAGGTATGGCTGACGATGCAGAGTCGGCCACCAGCATGGCTGCAGAACGCCGACCACATCTGCTCGTGACCCGCTCTGGCGTATTCAACCAGTTGCGCTTCGGCACGCTGGCCACAGTGCGGCAACACTTTAGTAAACAATTGCAAGATCGACTGGTGGCGCGCCAGTCCGCCATCGACACGAACACGAAAGGAATCTGACATGCTAACAATCTCGGAGATGATGGAAGCCATCTCGAACCGTGCCGAAGGTCGCTATGAGGTCGCCTATCCGGACTCGGTGGAACTGCCATCGCCGTTGGCTGAAATCGCGAGCGCAGGGATGCAGCTGAAACGGGTTAATCAGGAAGGTGCGGGCTGGCGGACTGTCTTGATCGCCGCCCTTCCCTACGACGTGTCTAAAATCCAGGGAGCGTTTCGGTGGGCGGCAGATGTCCGTGACATGCTCCCGGAGCCGCAAACTGCTGACCTCTACATGTTCATGCTCATTGAGGGTGTTGCGTCTGAGGACGCTGCTCGGCTCGAGACGGACGACCGCTTCTGCAGAAAGGTAGTCGTCAGAGAGGGCGAAGACGCCGGTTCCTTTCTCGACCGCAGCTTCCTTGCGACACTTTCGATTCCCGGTAGCTCCGACAGCATTAGTGACCCATTGTCAGCTTCCCTCAGCGCCCTCGTCCTGGCGCATACGTGGGTCAAGCCGCATCGCGATGAATGGCGCGAGCTCCTGCTTTCCGGCAAATCGGGTGGCGAAATTGCTGAGGCCCTTAGGATCTCGGCGTTTGGCGAGGAGGACGAGAAATGAATCAATTAAAGTCCATAACGCTCTCGAACATCCGCCGGTTTGGCGCCGAAACGAAGATTGAGCTCAGCCGCGGGGCCACGATCTTGCTCGCCCCCAATGGCACTGGGAAAACCGCGATCTTCGAAGCGGTTGAGTTCGCATTGACGGGCAAGATCTCTCGCCTCGACGGAAACCTCGTCCCAATCATCCGAGACTCTCAATCCATGGCTCGAGTGAGCCTTGATTTCGGTGATCTGCAAGCCAGCGCTCAAGTCAACAAAAGTGGGGACGTTGAGACAACGGGTGATCTGAGCCTTCTATTCCCCTCGAAAGATCCTGCCGACATACCCTTTCTGCTCAGGCTCACCCACCTGCTTGATCAGCGCGAGGGTGAATGGCTGGTCAAGGCAGATCCAAAGGTCGCGGGCTCCCAGTTGGAACGGTTGCCGATTGGCAAGGACGGCAGCCAGGTAAGCTCTGCTCTCGCGAGCATCCGGCGGGCGCTCACAGAGCAGATCAAGCAAGCGAAAGCGTCGCTGGATTCGCTCGAAGCCGAGTTTGCAGAATGGCAAAGCCTGAGCCTTGACCGAGACCAGGCGGCTGTCCAAACCCAAGGGGCGCTGCGCAGCAGGGAAAGCATTGCTGAGTCGATATCGGACATTGCTCAACAGGCGCAAAGCCTCGACCAATTGCCCTCCGGGCTGCTCGTACCTCCATTGGGCCAAGATGGATTGGAGACGGTGCATGATGCACTGGAGCAACTGGTTCAAAACAAGCTCGAGCGACTTCGTGAACAGATCAAGGAATTGGCTGAGGTCGACGGGCTCATAGGCCGGTTTGTGTCTGAACAAGCTCGTTCAGAGCAGCTCAGTACCGAGTTCCTCTCCGCGACACAGGAACTGAACCAGAAGAGAGAACATCGCTCGGTGGCCGTGGCAGCTCTTGAGCAGCTACAACGAGAGTTGGTCGCTGCAGAAACTGAACGCGACACGATTGCTCAGCAACTCAATCGGTACGTGAATGAGACCAACGCCAAGGAGACGGTTGAGCAACGCCAGCAGGTTCTGAAGACGACCGACGACGCCCTAACCATCGCTGAATCGCAAGCTTCTACGGCGCGCAGAATGCACGAAGGACACGAGCAGCTCGGTGTTCAACATGACCTGATCAATGGTCAGCGCAAGACGCTGCTGCAAATAGACTCCGACCTCCTCACAGCTCAAGAACTCCTGGATCGCTGGGAGCTGACTCTTCAGCGAGTTGCAGAAGTTACCGGCACCATCAGCGGCGAAGCAGCACATGAAGAGCTTCTCAGCGAACAGCGTCGTGTCGCGCTAGAGGCCAGAGCGACCGCTGAGGAAGAAGATCAGGCCGCCAAGGGACATCATGAAAATCTGACATCTGCGGCTGACTCAATACGCCAAGCTGTTGCAGCCATCGCGGCCCATTTGCCTCCCGACCGCGGTGATTGCCCGCTGTGTGGCGAAGAACATGGCGCGGTCGGCTTACATGAGCGTGTCGCCAAGGCGCTAGCGGCTATCGACCCGAATATCGTCGAAGCCGAACGACGTGTAAAAAGGGCCGCGGATGTTCTCCGAGAATCTACTGAGGCAGTGACGAACGCTGAAGCAGAACTCAGAGCATGTCAGTACAGGATTATTGACCTAGAGTCGCAGCAGGGATACCTGACAGCCGATATCGTCGAGATCAGCTTGAACAATCTGCTCGGCGGCGACACGGTTCCCTTGGCGAAAGAGTCCATCCGGCTTCGCGTTGATGCCAATGCCGCTGCGAAGCTTCAACTGGACGATAAACAGCGCAACCTCGCTCCGCGGGTAAGCTCAGAAGTCTTTGAGCAGACCAGGAATGAATACGACTCCGCTGTTCGCGCAGTGGACTCCGCGCGGCAGGCCCGTTCAGAGGCCAGTAGCCGGCTGGAGCAAGCGACTGCGGCGTTGGCAGCGATCACCGCAGACGCCCCGCCAGCTCAATCCTTGGAAGATCTGTCTACCGCGCAGAACCAGACAGCCAATCAGCTCGTTGAGTTAGGTGCCAAGATAATTGCCGAACAGACTGCCTTGGATCGTCAGCAGGCCCAACTGACCGATGCCACGATCGCTGCAGCTGGTTTGGAAACACAGCTGTCTGAAGCGCAAGCACGATTGGCTACCATCAGGGCGTCCTGGCGTCAGCTCTCATTCGCCGGCGATCCCACAGCCGCGGTTGCGAGCAGCCATGAGGCTCAGTTGCAGTCCACCAGCACTGAGCTAACTAGGCACTCGGAAACGCTTCAGACCATCAAGATCGAGATCGGAGCGTGGAGCAAGATAGAGCAGGCCCGGCTCGCTCAGGGGCTTCTTGATCGCCGGCGCGGCGAGCGGTCGGAGGATGAGTTCTCGACCCACCTGAATCAACAGGTCGAATCGAAGCGCACGGGCGTGCAGCGCCTATCGCAATTGTCTGCAGCGATGGAGTCGCTCAACCAGTCCCTTTCCTCCGAAATCGCGAACGTCCAGAAAAACGTTCAGGCAGTGATGCCTCGGTGGCAAGCATTGCTCAAACGCGTGGTCAGGGAGCAAAGGTTTACCGGGACGAATCTGAGTTTCCGAAGCTCCTATCAAAAGGCACGTGCTGAGGTATCTGTGCCGCTCCACGGGGGGTTAGCCCCAGTACCCTCGATAGCCAGCGAGGCTCAACTGACGGATCTGCAACTGACGTTCCTGCTTTCAATGGCCTTGGAACATCAGTGGTCTCCGTGGCGCGGGCTCCTCCTTGATGATCCCACACAGCATCACGATCTGGTGCATGCCGCGTCCGTCTTTGATGTGCTTCGCGACTACATCATTAATCATGATTTCCAAGTGGTCATCGCGACGCACGATGCCCTTCAGGCCCGCTACTTCATGCGCAAACTGCAGAATGATGGAATCGACGCACGCATATGGTCACTTGTTCCGACCCCTGAGGGCGTAACCGCGGTGGAAACCCCTTGGCCGGGTAGAAGCCAGATCACGATTGACGAGCAGTCACCACCGGCGCTCGACGATGTGTGAGTACTAGATAGGATCTGAAGGCTGCAGCGACTGTGCCGGGTGTTGATCCGGCACGGTCAAATAATAACGACGCTCTCTGCTGCAATTCGGGCTTGCCGCGACCCAACCATTGCCTCTTAGCCTCATAACTCACCATTCACAACAGCGCGAACGGCTTGCTTTTCCTTGAATCAATAACCTTTTTAAATTGGTTGCTCCGGCTTTCGCTCCATAGGCATCATGGAATGAAACAACAATAAGACGCTATCCATGTCCCAGCACCCGATCACATTCCTCATAGGCGATCGCAGTAAAGCGATTGGGGTAGCTGAGTAATGCCTCTGAACTAAGGATTACTGATGAGATTTGCGGCTGGTGTTCAACGACCAGAAGCATTCAACGGCGCACTGGCTAGCATGGTCAACACTTGCGATGCGCTTCGCTCAATGGTTAACGTGTAAGAAAACAATAACAAAAAGGATCGCGCGTAATGTCCCAGACAAGGTCTAGCTTCCGTACAGTCAAATCCAAAAAGGGTGATCATGAGGTGACTCGCCATGTCACCGACAAGGCGGAAAGCCGGCTGCTCAGTAAATTTCAGTCGCTTGGCTATCTCTTGTGCTGGGTAGATGACATAGCCAAGGATGAGTCTGACATCGGAGGATCAATCACTGCCCTGTTTTCCTTCGATGCTGAGGTCGCTGCATTAGGTTTTGACCGGTACGACCCGGTGCACATATTGACGGCTCCCAGCTGGAAGATACGTATGTACGCTGCCTGGTGTGTGCTGGGTGGCTTAGAACGCACCATTGCTGCGCAACTCGATTACACGGAGGTTCACAACTACTGGCCTAATGCTGATTTCTGTGACCCTGCATGGGATGAGGAAGTGAGGCAGTGGGCGGCCACCGTCACGAGCTACGATGAGCCTTCTGAATTCAAAATCGGTGAGATAGCCGGATACCCTCCCCGACCGAAACTGGTATTCAAGGTCTGAGGAAGACCAGCGGCGGCTGATTCAGCCTCCGGGGAGCAAAAACTGAGTCTTTGATGGTCTGGCAGTCTGTTGGCCGCATCGATTAGCCGTATGCCCTGTGATTCCAGCTACTCAATCGATAGCTGGAATCACAGCGACACTCCCGGGCGTCGCGCTGGCGGCGCACCGCCACTTCGTATTGTTTGATCACATCACGTTCGGGCCGCTCGGCTACCCCTGATGCATGCTCTAGAAGCCCGTGCCAATCAACGAACATCTCGAACGTTATCAAACGACCAGTCCGCCAGCCCCTCGCAGCCCGCTACCAGGTAATCCGATCTTATCCCCAAGGTCGGATCCGCCATGAACGCCATGAAGTCTAAAGCCTGGCTCTTCGCGACCGTATCTAGCGAGTTCCACCAGGAGATCCGGATTGCATGGTTCTCGCAACACGCGAGCGAGAACCGCAGCAACATATTCTCAATCTTCCCGCCGCCTCGCCCTGATTGCGCCAACGAATAAACGAATCGCTGGCAACTCAGATCGCTTGATTCATCCCACGCCAAGACGAAAGCCCAACCGTATTCGGTGGCAGCTGTGAAGAAGACCAGAAGATCCAGATCTCTGGTCTCGGGGCCCAGATCCTGTAGCTGGCGGCCTTGAAAATCAAAATCGGGGAAGATCAGCCCCGAGGCCTGCAGCGAGCATCGCGACGTCGAACCAAAGATAATGAACTTCAGACCGCTGAAATCGCTGGCCGAGAGACATTCTTCGTAGATGAGCTTGTGACGCTTGAGGCGCTCAAAACCGAGGGACTGTCCATACGCAGCGCCAGCCAGCATCTGGCGTTGCTCAACTCCGAGCCCTGGGTGCTCGAGCATCTCAGTGAGGGACTTCGACGCGTTCTCTTTGACGAAATATTCTCGGCAGATACTGCGGTATGCGTACAGTGCCACCTGGTGCGGATCGACCGACAGGGGCCGATCATCAATGGGTGAGAAGAGCTTGTTGTCGTGCTGCTTGCACATTCCTGGAAAGGTCGACACGCGATTCACCCCAATTTTTTTTGGCAGTGGTTTGCCCCCCGTTTCCTTCAAGGTCGACAGGTCGGCATTGAGCCGATACACATGACCATCTTCAGCAATCAGGCCCAGTTGTCCCCGTTTCTGTATGGAGTGGGCCGAGATGATCTCGTTGCATTGCACGCCATCACTGAAGTGCAGGCAGCGCCCCCTCTTGCTCTGCAGCTTCATCGCTGCCTGATGTGCATTTGCGAACGACATATCTGAATCCTAGGGTACGGGGTCACGGGATCGGGCTCAGCGCGGCGTCGCCGCAGCCCGCATAACAAGAATGGTTGGCTGTGCGGTGGCCCGATCAAGGTGCTGCGTTCTACGGGGGCAACCTCCAAATCTGGCCATGCCAACTCGATGGGGTTTCACCGTTATTTCTTCGCAGCATCTACCCAGTTGGCATAGGTAGTTGCAGCAACCTCAAGGCGATCCAGTGTCGGTTTAGTCTTCAGTCCGGCGATCTTTATCGCGAGTACCGCAAGCTCATCCGCTGCATCTGGCTTCCATCCATGAGCCACCGCCCAGGCTCTGATGCCATCAGCGTCCAGGGAGTGATTCTTCCGTCGCAAGATTTTGAGAGTCCGAACTGCGTGCTCTTGGTCGTTAGGGTGCGAGAGCGGATTGGACGGGTTCACACGGCGGGTGAGTGACTCCATGGCCTTGACTACGACCGGGTCATCTATCAGCTCCGCCGGCTGAGTTTGCCGCACGCCATCTACCATGGGCGACCAAGATTTAATCCACTCGGCCACGGCGTCTTCACCCCAAGGTAAGGCAATCACCGCGGCCACCTGACCTGCAGCATCGACCTTGTCCATGATGTCCTTGCTAGCGTACGGACAAATGACCAAGGTACCCGGCAAAAAGTGTGTCAGCGTCCTCTTTGTCATCAACCGAGCGGGCTTTCCACCCACCGTAGTGCGCTCACCTTTTTCCAGTGCCTTGGCGCGGGTCGCGCCCAGGAAGGAACCGAGCGTGGTGCTAACTTTGATGTTGGCCATTGCCGGAACGAGGATCACGACTTCATTGATAGCGTGGCTCGGGTCGCTGCAAAGGTTGTCTGCGTATCGGAACGCTGCATCGAAGGCATCGTTGGTGAACACGGCTCTGATAGGATCTGGCACGGATAACTCCTTGTAAGTTCGAGCCAACCATACTCGGCAAAGTGCGCTGAAAAATCTACTCATCGAGGGCCGATGCGCACACTTCTGTTCGCCGTATGCAGACGCGAAAGCCTATGCGGATCACGCAACCGATCCCCTCGTTCGTATACCATTGCGTGAACTGTGATCGAGAAAGGTGCATCTGCTTTGTCCCCTACGCCCCTTACCGCCCGCGAGGCCTATCAGGTTATGCGCGACATCGCACTGGGAGTTCGCACTATGCGGCGCTTAGGCACGCATTCCTGGGCAGACATCTATACCGGGCTGATGACTGTCGAGGTGGATGGCTGGGTGATCACCTTTTATAACGATTGCGATACCCTCGATTACTGCGACAGTTGCTACTGTCCTGATGGCGGCGCCTACAGATTTGATTCATTCCAGCGATTTGGTACCGACCCGGTTGAGCTGTTGAGCACCTGGGAACATGCCCAGCTGGAAAAGCTACCGTCTGCTCTATAAGCCATGGGGCATTAGATTTCTCCTCGGGCCTAACCCGCTGACGGCTACGTTTCTAAACGAGCAGCCCGCCCAGCCTGGAGTACGTCCAGACAGGCCAGAAGTCCTCCAGACCACCCATGCATCCTCACTCAGTCACCCGATGGTTCGGCATAACGATCCTTCGCGAAGAGCCAATCTTTCGGTATCTCCGACAATGATGGGTCACCTCCCATCATCGCCTCTTCCGGACGCTCGCTGCGCATGGCTTCGATTTGTTGTGCCAAGTTGTCGGCGAACCATTGAAGTGACTCGAACTGGGTCGCGACTCTCAAGAAATGCTGCTCGCTCAGCCTGAAAATCCCGACTCTGTTTTCCCAGTCAACGGCAATTCCCTTGCCCTCAGAGTTGCCGCGCTCCTTGTTTACTCTTGGCGCGATCTGAATGGCGCTGATGCCATCCATGAGAATCACCGGTTCCAACGCGCGCTCATCCAACAGCTGCCTCACCACTGCCAAGTCAATCAAGACGAGGCAGGTAAACCGTTCCTGCATGAACAACACCGTGTTGACGGGAGACAGTGTGACGGTGAACGATTTGTGATGCTGCCAGGTGGGTTCAGGCGTTAGAGAAACAGTCAACGTGGTGGGCGTTTGATGTTGCCCGTGTAGATCTAGAAAAGTATCAGCCCTCCCAGCAACATTCCATCCGCACAGGTAGGTCAGGCCAAGCTCAGGGGCCACAACCGCCGTCCCATGTTGCTGGGCCTTCGTCAGACACTCGTTGATCTGATCCTCGTAACTGACGAGGGGAACAGATACTTCGACGCGCTTGGCATTGGCCAGTCCTCGAAAATTCGGCGCGTAGTCATTTGCGAAGAACTCCTGCAGCACCCGAATTTGTTCCTGCTGCTTCTTCACGCGCACGTTGGTGTTCGTAGAGCTTTTGATCTCCCAAGGCAGTGGATCGGCAGCGCCCATCAAGCAGACGTCACCGTGACGGATGACGTTCGTAAGGTCTGACAGGATGGCAGGGACGTTCATGGCGAGCGCCCTGCGTAGAAAGCGATACTCGTTCATGAACCCAGTCTTGCCGAGCATAAAACCCGGGTCGCTCTTCACCTCGTACTCCCCATCAAAATACAGGTGCTTGAGGCTGTAGGAGCTTTGATAGACACAAGCGATGCCATCACCAAAGCATTTCCACAGAAAGATCAACTGGTGGAGATCCTGGATCCGGTTAGCAGCTTTTGACGCCAGCGCCTTGAGGATTGTTGATCTTTCCCTCGTTGAACCTTTGCGTTTCAAGGCTTGCATGCGGGCTCTCGCCTTCTTAAGCCGCTTTACCCGATGCTCAGCTGTGATGATCTGTCGGAGCAGAAAGCGCTGAAGAGTCAGCACTGTGCTGAGGTCGTCAGGATCTTGCCGAATCTTGGAGAGCAGGAGCGCGGCCAGCCCGAGGTGTTGGATTTGTCTGGGAAACCTCATGACCATGGCCCTGCTTTTGAATTGATGCCGCATGGTGGACGACGAGCCCATCGGTCATCAAGCCGCATGAACGGCTGGGGTTCGTGGGAAACACTCCCTGAGAGGCCTAGCCGGTGGACGTTAACCATCAACCGATGGCTGATCCCTGCCTCGACTCGATGATCAGGTGGGCGAACTGAACCAGATTCCGCACCCCTTCTCTACCTGCTCGATCCAGGTGAAAGCCAAGCATCCCTGCGGCCCTGGGCCCATCTCTGTCGCACTTTATTGAGTCGCCCACCATTGCGATCTGCGAACTGCGCTCGCCGAAGATTTCGCCAGGTGTAACCCCTAGAGCACTGCAGATGGACTGGTAGATCACGGCATCAGGCTTCATCGCGCCAACCTGATAGCTGAGGGCGTATGCGTCAAGGTCAGGAAAGGCGTTAAGCACCGCGGCCCCATAGGGCTCGCAAAGATTCGAGCAGATGCCCACCCTGACGCCGTCTGCGCGCAGCATTGCTACAGCCTCAATCCCATCCTCGAAGGGGCTGATAGAGGCGATCTCGCGCTCCAGATCACCTTGCAGAGCCTTTAGCCGATTGGGCGAAATGCTGATACCCAGCTGACTTGCAGCCTCTTCCAGCGACCATGGGTTGCTCATCAGCACCCGCACATCGTTTGGAGAGGGTGTGCGGCCGTGAGCGATGCCATCCTTGAGCAGCTGCCTGAAGGGATGAAGCTTGCTCCTAAGATCGAGCACAGTGCCAAAGGCGTCGAAGACAACAGCTGTAATCATGGGGGGTACCTCTTTGGTTCGCACAGCCTGAATTTCTTGGACGCTCATCACAGATTTGCGAACGTATCACCCTGGCCGAATTTGTCTATCCCGGGGGGGCGGACGAGCGGACGACTGAGGCTCAAGCGCACTTCATATGGGCGATCGAGTCGACAATCCGGTTTGCCCTGCTGTCGTTCGAATGTGGCTGATGATCATTTTACCGTGTACTGGATATGCATCCAGCACCACATGAAATGCTCCTATGAACCTTATTTCCCTGCGCCAAATCACTGAATCCGAGCTTCCCACCCTCCTCCAGGTTGTCTCGGGCCGAGCGTCTGGTGGCTTTCCAAGTCCTGCTGCCGATCATTACGAAGCTCCGATCTCCCTGGACGACCTGGTAGACCTCAGAGGCCCGCACGTGTGGCTCGGCGAAACCGATGGTGACAGCATGGCGCCAGCTGGGATCTTGAATGGCACGAGACTCGTCATCGACCGTGCGCGCACGCCGCAGATTGGCAATGTGATAGTGGCGTACATCGACAATCAACCTGTGGTCAAACGCCTGGATCGTCAGCTCAATGGCGGCTGGATGCTGAGCTCCGATGACCCGAAATATCCCCCTATCCAGGGCCTTGAGGAGATCGAAGTCTTTGGTGTGGTGACCTGGAGCCTGGCCGTCCATGTCCCCTACCCAACGGACAATGTGTTGCTCTTGACCCGAGCGGCTATGGAGGTTCTGCAAGTCATTTGGCGTGATGGATACCGGTACAGCAAGGCAGAGATCCTGCTTATGGATCTACGCAAGCGAGGTGAGTTTACCGGTGATCTGTTCACGCCCTCGCAATCTGCTAGGTCAGACGAGCTGATGCGTGTGTTGGATCGCATCAATGTGAAGTTTGGCAAGAATGCGCTGCACTCCGGGCGGATGCCGATCGATGCGGCGTGGGCCATGAAGCGCGAGATGATGAGCAGGAGTTACACCACGAGCATCAACCAGTTGATGAAATTCAAGGCGCTTTAGGATGGACAGGATGTCGACTCTGTTGGTGAGGGGCCGCGGTATGAGAATAAATCGACAGGAGTACAAATGTACTCCATGCCTAACCGCCACCATCTTGCATTGCCAAGCAGAGTGCATCGATAGTTACTCCGAATAGCCAGAACTCCATCAAGGTACCGGCGCAAGAAGCCAGCTCACATTGGTAAAATCTTAGGACAATCCATGACACCAAATCTGATGGCTTATTATCTGAGCCGCGATCGAGTTCTGAGTCTGATAAAAAATCAGGGCCTGCCCTCAGATATCCATCGGTCGCTAAGCGGACTGCCCGTCTCAATGGCATCGGCCATCCTTTCGAACGACGTCGGTGCCTACGTTTTAAAGGCGATTTCAGCTGGGGAAATCAAGACACTTCAAGAGCTGCTGATGGAGGGAACGGCTCAGAAAGGACAGCTCTTCATCTACACCGGACGCCTCACGGGAAAAGGTTTTGGAGCCAACAACAAGGCGCCAGCGCTCCAGTTGTATACGACCCTCACCTCCCCGTTCGAAAACGTGAAACTCAGCCTGGCGTTTTCCAAATCAGGTTTGGTGAATGACACCGCATACACACGGCTTTCCGGGGTTACGAGTCCCTTCGTTTTTGCCTATATCGCAGAAGCCGAAGACGGAGCCATTCGCGCCATCCCGATCGTGATCGGAGACCTTGTTGACTCGGACATATCCATCCCATCCCTGCTTTCCTTTGGAATTTCACTCCTACCGGAGGAAGTCGAACAGTTTTCAGCGATCGACCGAACGTGGACACCCAGCAAAACCAAGTTCGAATTAATGCGCACGATTCCTGAAAAGTGCGTCAAGGAATTGATCTGCGCTTTACTCCAACAGGAGCCCCAACATGACTGGGGAGGTGAGGAGTCGGATATCTTCACCTCAGGTCTTTTGGTTGGCGGAAAAAGGATGACCGGCGCATTTCTGCTGAAGGGGCCCGCTAAATTCCATCCTATGAAGCCTACAGACCTGGGGAAAAATGGAGATCAGATTTATCGCCTTTTCAACATCCCGGCAGACGTATACGTCATCCAGCATTGCCACTCCATCGAGCCTTCCGTGCGAGCCATGGCAGAAGCTTTTGCGATAAGGAGGAATTTGACTGCACCCTGTCGCCTGCTCTTCCTTGACGGTCGGGATACGGCTCGTTTGCTGAAAGCTAACGGCCTATGGCCTGAGCAGTGACCGCAGGGTGCAGAATGTTTTGGTGTTGATCAAGTGGTGGAGGCGACGCCCTTGCCCTTGCTGGCCATACATGTCGGCATCCCTCTCCGCACCATCCAGCGAGGCAACCGTGGGCCGGCAGGTGGTGACGGAGAGTACGGTGATCACGCCATACGTGGCCCGCTAGATTTTCGAGGCGTGGGTGGCTGGAACGTCGTTGTATCCAACCAGCTTTTCAGCGATCCAACAGAGGGAAAATCTAAGAGGATCAATTCATCCGCGGTATGATCGTCGACCATAAGCTCGATTCCCGAGGAGCCGCTCCCCTCCAAACTCGTCAGCCAATCGGTGTATCGCTCAAAGCGTGGGAAGTCTATTCCCAGCTCTCCCGATAAGAAATCATCTGCCAGCCGGCCAGCCTTAACTTTGAAATCTCCAAATGGGACATCTCGTTTTAGATCAGAGTGCTCTCCGAAAACACTGCGGTTACAGATCTCATCGTAGTAGCCGTTGAAATTGACGAACCGCTTTCTTTGCGAGACTGGTTTGAGCGCTTCCGTCCAAGCCACGTAGTGACATTGCGAGCTCAAGTCCCTCCAATCATCATGGTCGTCCAGTATGCGGCAGAGCTGCAGTCGTCGGGGCTTCAGACTCTCACGTTTTAGATCGGACTCTTCGTACTTGAACTCGACCATCAGAAAATTGGTGTGGTTGGTGAACACATAATCTGCCCCCACGATCGAATCTTGCCCATCAAATGAGCAGCGGGTAATTTGTCGCCCTGCCGCCTTTGCTTTCCGTTCGATGAAATTCGAAAAACCATCAATCATTGATTGCTCGTGTTTTTTTAACACAGCGCTTCCTGCTCCAGCGGAATGATGATGTCACCAGGTCGAATGATGCAGCACAACGGGCTGGCTTGCTGCCATGGTGACGCTAATAAATTGAATCGATTTTCAGCCTGCATTGCGTGACTGTCTCAGCACAAAGACATCGAGATACACGACCTTTCTGATGATGATCGGATCGATTCTCCGCCCGGCTGCACACTTGGCAGAATGATCCTCAGGTGGTGCTGACCCCAGCAGCTACTTCGACGTTGATTCGATCGAGACCACTTCGATGTACCTGTATTTCTTCTTCCTAGCCGCAGACTTTGCTTCCTGCTCGGCGACCAGCTTGCTCAGGCTGCTCGAATCGTGAACGAAGACGTCAACGTCGCCCTCGAACTCCTTGGACACATGCAAGGTCACGCGTAGCCTGGGTGAGTGGTAGCCGGTGGTGTTCTTCGTTCTGGGTGTTGGGGATGGTGCGTCAACCGTTGCTGCTGCCGGCTTGGGCACAATCGGTTCGACGCCGGCGCCGAAGAGAGCCTTACGCATCTCCTCCTCACTTAAATCAATAGCCATAGATCTACCTTGGAAAGCAATGAAGCCTGTCACTGTTGTGGCGCGCATCATAATTGGGCTGAGGACTGTTTCGTCCGCTTCGTTGCACAGCGGTTGCAGATGATAACACCGGGGTTGCACGCGCTGACTTCGTCAGTCACGACGTACCGCGTTCAACGAAAGCTGATCCCTGGCTACATCGCTGAGAGTGCCCGCTCAGAAGGAGGGTGCGGCGGACGTCCTTATTGCGTCGACCCATAGTTTCAAAAACGCTCGGATCCGACGAGTGTCCGGGCGCTCTGCTCGGCTTCAGGCAGCGCCGTAGACTGGGGGCGACACTTGCGGCCGTTCAGAGCTGGCAATAATCGGATCAAGCTTCATGATCGGAGCCAATGGTGTGAATTGCACAGCCCTGGCAATGAGCATCTGAGACAGGCGCTGATGAGCGAATGTCCAGGCTGAATTGCCTGCAACAAGTTGACGCGGATTTCCGGTGATCTGATCCATGCTTCATTTCCTCGGTCGTATTGAAGGCTTGTTGGCCCCAGCAGTTTCCTGAACATCCACCGCTGAGTGGGGATCGTTCCCCTCCCCCTGACTCGGCCCAGGAAGCTCTGCTTGACGCAATTGGCCGTTCTCACTTTGAAGCTGGGCCATCCGCGTCATGGCTTCTTGCTCACGTAGATTCGCTACAGCGGCGGCCTTGTGGAGCGCCTTGACCTCTTCACGCTGGGCCGAGAGCTGCTCCTTGAGATGCTCGCTCACACCGGCGGACTTGGCCTGATCCTGGCGTAGCGCCTCAATTTGGGTAATTAGCGTTTGGACGAGGGCTTCCTGAGTATGCAGGGCCTTGGTCTGCTGCCTGGCTTCAGCCAGAAGACGCTCGTTGTCTCGGTTGAGCCGCGTTGACTCGTCCTGCTTTCCCGCGATGGTTTCCCGGAGCTTGCGTTGTTCAACCTGCATCTCGTGCAGTTGAGATTCGTGCCTGCGTTGATCTTGATCACGCTGCTGCTTAGCCGCCTCTCGAAAGTGCTCAAGCGACCCGCGGGCCTGGACGTGCTTTTCCTCAAGCGAAAGGATGTGCTTGTCCTTCTCGGCAACAAAGACCTCCAGATCGGAACAACGCTGACTTAGACCTGCATTCCGGTTCAATTCGGCCTGCAGTGAGGAGTGGGTGGTTGCGAGTTCTGCACTCTGTGTCTCTAGCGCGGCGATTTGGGTTACTGAATGCCGCTGCGCCGCAGCCAATTCGGATCTAAGTACCTCGGCTTGGCCTTCAAGCGCCGAGCGTTGCAGCTCAAAAGCCGCAGTAGCTTCGGAGATGGCCTGCTGACCATCTTCCATCAGTTGATCCAGCAGGGTTTGCACCATGCTGTTGAGCGAGTCACTCAGACGCTCGCGCGCTGCCGCTGGCTCACCACCTAATGGCTCAAGCTCCTTCAGGTAGCGAGAAATGGTCGTTTTGGAGCCTGTATTCCCCAGTTCAACGCGCACCGCGTCAATGCTGGGGTTGGCTCCTCGGGCCAGGAGCGCCTGACGTGCTTTTTGCACAGTAGCTTTGTTGATTCCGCCGCGGGCCATCAGGCTCTCCTACGATTTCGTACTGTGTTACATGACATGTATTTACGTATCACTATTCATCGATATTATGCCCTTTGATCTCGCTTCGCTAGGAGCCCATAATGGAGACTTATGGCTTCTTGAGCTGTTCCTGCGCTTGGAAAACCTCCTGCTGACGCACGAAAGCGAAAAAGTTCCTGACTTGAGGGTACGAAGGTGGAAAAGGCAGATCGGTATCTAAGCGCTGGCACCCGGGAAAACACGCGAAAAAGTTACCGGGCTGCGATTGAGCACTTTGAGGTGACGTGGGGCGGGTACCTACCCACAGCCGGCGCTGGCGTGGTTCGGTATTTGGCCGAGTACGCCGACAAGCTATCCATCAACACCCTGAAGCAGCGGTTGGCTGCCCTTGCCCAATGGCACATCGCACAAGGATTCCCGGATCCGACCAAGACGCCTGATGTCCGTCAGATGGTCAAGGGGATCAGAATCGTGCATCCGCAAAAGGTCAAACAGGCCGCCCCACTGCTGCTGGATCATCTGGAGCAGGCGATTGCGTGGCTTGAAGTGGAAGCCGTGGCAGCGCTTGAGCGTGGAGACTACAAATCTCTGGTACGGCATCGTCGCTCGGTAGCGATGATCTTGATCGGCTTCTGGCGGGGTTTTCGTGGCGATGAACTATCCAGGCTGACGGTTGAGGATACTCAAGCCGTCAGCGGTGAAGGCATAACCTTTTACCTGCCCTATACCAAAGGCGACCGCCAGCACGAAGGGACGACCTTTCACACGCCGGCGCTCGCCGCGCTTTGTCCCGTGGACGCATACGTCAACTGGATTACAGTCGCTGGGATAGCTTCAGGCCCTGTTTTCCAAAGGATTGATCGCTGGGGAAACCTATCCGGTAAAGCCCTGCAACCCCATAGCCTGATTCCGGTGCTGCGCCGCATTCTGCAGGAGGCAGGGCTACCAGCCGAGCTGTATAGCAGTCATTCGATGCGGCGTGGCTTTGCTACCTGGGCGTCGGCTAACGGATGGGACATCAAGGGATTGATGACTTACGTGGGGTGGAAAGACATGAAGTCCGCACTGCGTTACGTGGACGCCAGTGTGTCGTTCGGCAGGCTAGCTGTGCGGTCAGCGCCAGCACGACTGAATGATCGCTGACTATTGCCTTCCTCGCCTCACCGTCAGTAGTCGATATGGGTGACTGGATCGCTTGGGAATCTCTAAGTAGCTTGTATGCCCGAAAGTCTGCTCCATCCTGCGCGCATGCGCTTGCAGCCAGGGAGCGGGTAGCAAACATTCATGCCTCCCACTGCCTGGTTTTCGACACCAACGTTTCCTAACGTCTGTCCAAATGCTCGAAAAAGTACAGAATTGGGTCAAACGCTAACGCCTGATTAGATACGCTTCATTCGAATCGAGAGTAATTGGCCTTAGTGCAAGGGCAGGTATGAGAGCGGAGTACGACGAGCAGTGCAATGCCGGCAGCCTCAAAACGCCGGCCACCAGCTCACAGGATCGGGCAGGACATCAATCCTGAATTCAGCGAGGAAACGTCCAAGCGGCGCCTGCCCAATCGAGGTTTTCAGGTATCAGGAACTGATTACTCAACTCGGCCAGCCTTTTGCTGGCCGCCTCATGGGCTGCTTGGAATAGAGCCTTGGATGAAGGCATCGAAGCTATTTGCGAACTGAAATGCGCGGGCGTGACCAGCCAGTTGCTGGCCTCTGGAGCATTCACTCTGACTCCCCCTTGGCTGGCCAGAATGGTTATAAACTCCTGACGCACACGATTTCCCTGCGGGCCTTGCCAGCGCAGCATCGCCCCTAGCAACGCGCCATCCTCCTTGTCTAAGCTTGGTGCACACACTGATCCTGCCAGGCCGTCAAAGTCATACAAACATGCTTTGGCAAGCAGGTACTGCATCAATTGCGAGGTCAAATCCAACATCTGGATCTCAGGGCGACGAGCAGCGAGCTCCCTGTCAACGGTCACATCCATACGCGAAGAAGTTTTTCTGCTGCGCCCAAGCTCATGCATCACCAGGTCGGGCAAACGAATTCGCAAGAGGCGCGGTTCGTTGCTAGGGACAGAAATTTCAACACCAAGCTGGCCAAACATACCTGTGACGAAGCTTTGGAGATGATCGATGGTAATTGCCACTTGATCCCCCAATTCGTTGATGTCATTTGTTGCGGCGTGGGCGAATATTTCCCTCTGCTTCTCAGCCGCCCGCTTGGCCTCCTCCAGGGCGGCCTCAATGCGCTCGCTGGTACGCTCGATACCTAGCTTCGTTGCCTGCTGAAGGATGTCATCCACATCGATGAGATCCACCAATTCGCCGAGGATTTCGTCCTTCAGGCCTTCGTTGAATTCATGACGCTGAACCTCGGCCAAGTCATCAACAACGCTATCGATCCGCTCGTACATCAGGTCAACGATCTCCTGATCAAGGCTGTCGGACTGCTGGATGTTGAACACAACGACCTTCATCTTCTGCCCATAGCGATACAACCTACCAATCCGCTGGACAAGGCGCATAGGGTTCCAGGGCAGGTCATAGTTCACCATCATGTGGCACTGTCGCTGTAGGTTGATACCCTCACCACCCGCCTCGGTGGAAATAAGGAACCGACCCTGCGCCTCAAATTGGGCGATCGCCTCTCGACGCTCCACGTGCTGCATAGAGCCATTGATGAGCGCTACTTTATCCTCACCAAACCGGGCGGCCAGTGCATCCCTGAGATAGCGCTGTGTAGTTCGGTACTCAGTGAATATCAACACCTTCTCTTCAGGGTTTTTCGTATCGATTGGCCCGATGACCTTGTCGAGAAACTCCGTGAGCTTCAAATCATTTGCCATGAGCAGCGCAGCGTCATCGATGAGCTGCTTGAGGAGCTGAATCTCCCCTGCGAAGAACTCTTCTGCCTCACCACTGACCTGCTCTTCCCACTCACCCACGTAGCGCTGATCATCCGGTGCGCTGGGTATCGTGTCGCCGCCAAAGTTGTCCAGCAATCGCTGAAGTCGATTCCGAAGAGCTTGGTGGATCGCAGCGGCACTAGACACCGCGAGTTTGCGGTACACCGTCATCACAAAGCCAATAGCGTTACCTGTCTGACCTAAAGCCTCGCCTGCGGCATACCCCTTACGCAGGTAGTGCTGCAAGGTCTGGTCGAAGTCGATCGATTCCTGGCTGCTGGACACCTGCAGCGCAGAGGTAATTTTCCCTTCAAAAATGAAGCGTCCCTCTGCATCGGTGACGTCTGCCTTGTGATTGCGGTAAATCATGTCGCGCAAAATTTCGGGCTTGAGGGTGAGCATTTGAAGCTCTTCCCGCCGCTCCGGACGCAGTAACTCAAGCAACGCTACGAACTTGTCCTGCATACCTTGGTGAGGAGTCGCGCTGAGAAGCAGCATGTGCTCTGTGCGGCCCCGAAGCGCTTTGGCGAGATCGTAGCGCTCAGAGCTCTCGTACTTCAGGCCGTACTGCCGGCGACTGAGTCGGTGGCCTTCATCGAAGATGACTAAATCCCAAGGCTCTGCCTGGAGCAGACTTTCGAGGTGATCAGGCTGCTTGAGGCGATCCAACGACCCGATCACGAAATCGTGCATCTTCCACTGGCGTGGCTCATTGACGAAGAAATCCTCATGATAGATCTCAAAATCTTCGAGTTTGAATTTGTAGTACAGCTCGTCTTGCCATTGCTTGGTTAACCCCGCAGGCGTGATCAGCAGGATGCGCTTCACACGCTTTCGCTGGATCAATGCGTGAAGCAACATGCCCGTTTCAATCGTTTTGCCCAGACCTACGTCATCCGCGATCAACCAGCTCAGGTTGTTCGAAGCCAGGATGTGGTGCACCAGGTTAATTTGATGAGGCAGCGGGTCAATCTCCAGGTGAGAAAGGGATCCCGTGTTTTCATTCCATACCTTGATCGCGTGAGCGAGCAATCTCAGTCGTACACGCTCAGCATCCGGCTCTGCGCCCATCTGAGCGGTCACAAACCGATGTTTGACGCCCTTAACCTGTCGTAGATATTGGTACGGCAACCAGTGTCGCTCCCCCTTTTCAGGGAAATCCACGAGCGCTTGCTCGCTGCGAGCCAGGTCTCTGAGCTGCATGATCGCCCCCAGGCCTAGCGAACGAACACCTGTCCCGGGCGTCGCGTCGAGAACGTCTTGACCATTCAAAAATCCCGACCGCAGGACATCAGAATCAACGATGCTCGCACTCCCCGCTCGAATCCAGTGAACCTGGGTCTTACCAGTCTCAGGGATTGCCATCCTGACGACGCCAATCTCTTCTTGGCCACTAGGGCTAAAGCGCTTAACCCAACAACCCTGTACGTGAGTAAGTCTAAGCGGCTCCATGAGGTACTCCCTGTGAGTCCAATTTACGAGTGGTTTGGCATTGACCAACTGAGGACAAGCCTGTGTCGCCTGTTCGAGTAGCAGCGTTGACCATTACTGTACTGATCATCCGCGAGTCTCTTGCCCTGCAAGCTCCGGGGCATGAGTCTCTGCCTGGGCATCGGAGCAAGCATCACTGCCATCCAGTTCAACTGGCAGATCGCTTTGTTTTTGAGTCGACGCGACGTCTTCACCTTCCTCCGCTTCAAGGGGGAGATCGCTGAAGTAGCAGCTCGGTTCTTGTGGGTCTTTGATCTGCGGTACGCCATATGCCTGAAGCTTCCGGAGATCTCCCATTCCCAGATCATTAGGAATACCGAGATCGCTGTACTCTTCTCCGGGGCGTTGATAGGGCGAGTCAAAATCCCCCAGCTGACGTGCTGGAAGGACTCCGTCGATATCACCAAAGCGGTACCACAGGTACCTCGCGAATGCTTTGAATACCCGCCTCAGCGTGGCGTTCTCGTACCAGTACTCAAAAAGCTGTTCCAGGAGGACATCGATCTCCTCCACCTGTGGTATCGACTCAAATGAACGGACAATCATCAGCGCCGTACGCCAAGACAGCGCGTGGTAGGACAGGCGGGTACTGCCAGTACTGTCGAATGCGATCCAGTACAAGTCGTTCTCAGCCCATATGACCTTGATGTGCGCAGCGAGCACGAGCTCCTCAGGATTCAGCCCTTCATCGATTGCCCGCTCCAATGCCACCCGGGTCGCGCCCCACCCGCTCATGACGTAAATCTGTTGAATCAGGGGAAGCGTTCCATGCGGCCAATCGTACTTGTACACGAGCTCTACGGCCTTTTGCTTCGCACGCTCCTCGCGCGTTATCCGATCCTCTAACTCGCCCCCTGCTGACTCGACCTGGTACTTATCGTTATCGAACACGGTGTCTGGATCGAATTCATAGAAAGCGAACTCGCCCTCAGAATCCTGCAGGTAGTCAGTTTCCCTGTGGGATTTGTCTTCCCGCCCTTTCGTGGGGCCATACAGTTCTAGCTCGGCCAATTCCGCCGCGAGGTTTGAGTCAAAGTCAGTATCTTCCGAGTACGGTTCGGCCCCTATTCCAACAGAGTCATCCTCCCCATCAATCTGGTCTAGGCAGAACGCATCAAGGTCACGGGAATCAGAAAACGCACCTGACGCAGGTACGTCGGTGAAAAAACAGCTCAATGGTTCTGTTGAGGCATCTACCTCGACCTTGGGGGCTGGCTCCGCAGGAAGCTCCAAGGGTGCTTTTTCGGGACTTACGACTGGTGAGGTCGACCATGGGGTAGGAACCGGCCTGCCGATAATGTGAGCTTGTGTACTGCCATCGACAACGGGCGTGTTAAACCCCGCTGTGTTCAAGCTCAGTCTGCGCTGAGATTCCTTCGTGACAGCCGCTCGATGTGGCTGTTCACCGCTGCTGGCGGCACCCATATCACGACCATTCAGTCTAATGGTCGGATCCATCTGGACGCTCGGGTTGCGAGTGGGTGCACTTCCATCACCACCGGGCGTGTTGATCCTAGCTGGGTTTAGGCTGAGCCGGCGCTTCGGTTCCTTGGTTTCAGTCGCTCGACGTGGCTGTTCCCCGCTGCCGACGCCAACTACATCACGACCATTCGGTATAATGATCGGTTCGCTCCGTACGCTCGTGCTGTCAGTCTGAAAATGCCGAGACTCAGCGGTCTCGTCCTCAAGAGTGGCGAATTGACGCGCGTTCTCCTGGATTAAATCCAAATCGGCTGCACTTGTATGGTGATGGTCGGGACTCATGGTGCGATCCAGAACGAACGCACCTTGCTGACGCCGAAGAGCTTCAGCTGACTGAATTGCAGTAGCCCCGTCTACAGGGCGGTGCTGGAGTGTGTAGACCCGCCCCAGCAAGGTCAGATAGTCCGGGTCTTCACCCTCCTCCAGCGCATCCTGGAGCAAACGCTCTGCTGCTTTAAGGTCAGAGGTGGCTATTAGAGCGTTGAGCTCTTTCAAGAGCCAGCCTTTGCTCCTAGCCCGTTTCGCCGCTGTTCCCCCACTGCCACGTCGCTCCATGCGCAGCCTTTGGAACCGCTCCTGAAGTCGAGGGAATACGCCCTGCCGTGCAGAGATTTCGCTGATCACAGACTGTAAGGCCGCATGCTCGCACAACTGCAGGTGCGAGCTGAGCGCCATCAGCTCATTATCTCTGGCTAGTCCTTGGAACAGCGACTGGATTGCAGCCTCCGCAGACCCCGGCTCCGAAGCCATGTAATCCCACAGGTCGTCCAAAAGTTGATTGCAATCCATTGCTCAATTCCCACTCTATCGCAAAAATAAAAAACTGTGAGCCATTACGCACTTTAGCCGATCTTCGAGGATCAGGTTACGCGAATCTTGTACGCCAGTAAAAGACGGATCTTGCGGGCTCTAACGCCTCCCGCTAAGGCCAACCTAGTACTACGGAATCGGCTATCCTCTAGGAAAACGCTTGCTCAAGATCGTATTGGTAATAGAGTGAATCTAGATAATCACTTCCCCGATAGCTCGAACGCATAAAATGAGCCCGTAACTCGTCACCGGTAATCGTGGGAAGATGCTCTGTATTTACGTCGAATCCGAAGACGGCAGAACTTTCAAGAAAAAACACGTTTTGCATGCAGTCTTCTCTTACACTAAACCTCCTAGGCCGTGGCAGCCGCTTCCTAGAAAGTTTTCTCGCACGCACCCGAGCGCTGAAGGATAGTTCCGAATAGATCCACGGAGACAGCGTTAGCATTCTGCCATTTTCCTGCCCGCGTTCTCTAATTTGAACAGATTGCTTTGTATTCAAAAACACGAAACATTCGGTGTCATCGATCATCTTGTTTAGCTCAGTCGTCAGCAGCATATGCACAGCTGCTGCCGCCAGGTCACACTTTCTGTGCGAGAAATACTTCTGATCGTCAACAACCTCGGAATCTGAGTACTTCTCATTCACTGCGTCTAAAATATCGCCCACAGATCCCCACACGCATGAGTCAATGAAGACTTTCACGTCTCGCTTTTCCATAGCGATGGCAAACTTTATCGCGTTGTCTTCATCTCTGTGGGAGTGCGAGAGAAAAATGTGAGCCTGCTTTGCTGGAAATAGTATGTGCGCGAGTCCCTTGGCATCGAGAACATCATAGCCACGCAGTCGAGTCACTACAAACTCTGCAAGATCCTGGATGTTGAGGTTGCGGGCGCGCGCCTTGTATTCATCTACCTCCTTTTTCGACACGCGCTCAAGGGGCTTATATTCTTCGAGCTGAAATCCGAGGTACATGATATTCCTTGACAATATAGGCATCTAATTTTAGCTATTTCAGACGATAAGCCGGGCGTAGATACCCGATCTCGCCATCTTCCATGGACTTACTGATCGCGCGCTTATGCGCAGTCGCGATTTTCGGAGGGCCACCCCTCCCCCCGTTCCGATTAAACTGGCAAATAACGATTAAAGAGTGTGGCAAAATCTATGTCATCAAGCGCCGGCCCATCGAAGTAACCTTTGTCGCGAGCGAGATTAAGCGCTGCACCGCCTGGCGCGGCAACTGGGAGAACGAAAGCCTCAGGATTGAACCGTTTGAAGATCTCGTACTCGACCTCTACACCATCCATGCCGCCAATGAATACTGCTCCAATCAGATCATCACGGGAGAGCATCTCCTCGCGCATCAATTGCAAGCTAGCTTGGATGTCGCCGGGCGCGGGATCGGTATAGACCACATTATCAAACCCCTGATTTTCTTCCGGGTAACGGCCCTCGAAAAAGCGGCTTTGGTACAGAACTACAGAGTCTGTGTATTCAACGCCGAGGTCTTCGCAAATGCTCCAAATCATTGGAGTAATGGCGGGATGGCCACCCCATACAATCTTGTGTCGACGAACGGTAGCGATGGCCATCTCGCGAACGGCGCACTGGATCAAAAATGGATCAGCGGTCTCGTAGTACCGTCCCCTTCCGACTACGGGGATACTGGCTGAAAGGAAAATCGCCCCCATTTTTATGCACTCCAGTCTGCAAATTGCCAGCCCGCTTCACTGGCCTTAACCCAGCGTGTCGCCCGAATGTGCTGCCCCAGCCAGTCCAGATGAGTCATCCACTGAGGATGCAGGCCTACATGGTCATAGAGTATGGCCACGGATTCGTCAGGTGAGTTCATTGAAGCTTCGTGCATAGTCATCGAAGTCGGCACTCCGACTGTTGGGTAAACCACAACCATTCTGTCATCAGGTAGACGTACTCGAATTCCCCGGCCGGTGCCCATGCCAATCACCTCGCCCCCAATGAGCTCGATGCCGTTCCGCAAATTGCTGACTAAGTTGACCGTTCGTACCGCATGACTTTTACTGCGAACCTCTTCAAGCTGGAGGCATATACGATCAATCGCGTGATCACTAATCCGTCCAGAGGTGACATCCAGCTCACTCGGATCAAGCTCAGCCAAGCTTGCTGTGCCGAGTCGTGTAGAGCGCTGGGCCTCAGGCCACCCTACGCGAAGAACGCTGATACCCTTGGCAAGCGCTCTTCCGAATTCGGCTGCAGTCCATCGACTGTTGAAGTAGTCCGGCGTGTCGAGCATCAAGAGCACGTCAGAGTCGCAAAGCCTATGCCACAGCATGGTCTGGAAATCTTCAGCCGGGGCTATGCTATGGGTATCTAGGAAAACATCGAAATGCCTGGAAGACAACGCGTCGAACATCTGCAGGGCAGCCTGCCGAGCCTCGTCGCGCCGATAGCTGACAAAGACTCGACGTTGCTTCGGAAGCAGACCTGCGCACTCCAAAAGCGCGGCAGCTACCCGCTTCGCCCCACCATTGCGGTACGCCAAGCAATTCAATGGCCGTAGGGTTTCCGGGATTTCCGTGGCGACTCGACCAAAGTCAGACACGACGGGAACAACAGGCACGCCGCCACGCAGCAGGCTTGGTAGGCTGGGATGGTCAGCGCCCGCTCCACCGAAAAATACGACGGCGGCCGATCGTTGCTGATGAGGAGTGAAAGCAGCAGGAGCTACTTCCCAGCCAACTTCATGGCCCAACCTCAAGCCAAACATTGAAACCGCATCGGCTACGGCTGCTTCAAGCTCAGAGAGTTGCTCCGCCGAGGGCGCTCCCAAGATAGCAAGCTGATAGATGAATGACATGAACGCCTCGCAATCAGGGTTGATTAAACGCCAGTAGCCGAAGGGGCCCCGAGAGACTGTCTCCCCAGCGCCCATTCCCTCTTAGAAACGCTCCCACGGATCAACATGCTGGCCGTCAAAGAATCTGGAGCGCACCTCGGCGAAGTGCTCCATGGCCGCTTCATTTCCGCGTTGCGCCATCTCCTGGATAGCCTCGGCGTCATCCATCTTGATTTCGTCAGAAGTCTGCTGGTTGACACGCACATGACGTGTAGGGCCTAGGAAGCTCTCTGCAAGTACCAGAGCACCATGCTCCTGCGCGGCGAAGAAGAGATCCACACTGTGAGGTGCCCAACCTGCCTTGCCCTTTCCGAGCTGATCGGTGAAATCGCTTTCACTGCTGAGTGTGCCAATGCTCAGCACATCGATCCTGTCCAGAGGGATCTTCAGGTATCGAACCGCTTCCGCCAGGGCTGGGAGGATGGGGTTATTGGCCCAGACGCCACCGTCGAGAAACGACTCCAACGCGACAGGCCCATCGAAGGTAACTTCATCAAAATAGGTAGGTGCCGCGGAGGAAGCAAGTGCGGCGTCGACTGCTGAAATGTCCCGATAAGCGGTGCGATCTGGGCAATGCGGGGTGACGATCGCCACTGCCTGACCTTGTTTGGCCCTGACAGTTGGAATCACCAAGCGGCAGCGGGAGTCTGCAGCCAACGTTTTTTCACCGTACACCTCAGTGAGCAGCCCGCGAAGCGTCGCCGAATCATGCTTGGATTTGAGCCAGTGCCGTAGTTTCCGATCTTTCGGAAAAATCTGAGGGCCCTTTTTCTCATAAAAGTCTAGGATTTCACGTGGCTTCAGCCCCATGGCGAGCCCTATCGCCAGGATCGCGCCCGTGGATGTGCCGGCCACCAGATCAAAGTGCGAAATGAGGTCGTTCCCGCCACCGGCCCTCAGCATATCGTCCCACTTGGCCAAGACTGCAGCGGTGAAGGTGCCTCTGAGCCCCCCTCCGTCGAGCGCCAAGATACGGAAGTTGCGGCCGCGCGTAACGTTCCGGCGAGTAAGCGGTAGGTTCTTCAGCTGGTCGAGGATCAGTCCGACGACCTGATCGACCGATGTGCTGTTAGCAATGGTCGCATTCGACTCGTGAGAAAGCCCGTTTCGCAGGCGAGATAGCAATGAGGGGTCGTCATTGAGATAACCCGTTATTGCACCGCCGAAGCCTGCAACAACAAAGCCCGGCTTTCCGAGTTCAAGCATCGTATCCAACTCATTGGGAACGCCTGCCTTTGCTTTGTTGACGTCCCACCATGCGCCACCCACGCACACAACGACGTCTGAACGATCAGCCATCCAATCACGCATTGGGGTCAAGCCGTCTCCGGCTGGGCCGTCGCTGTTATCTACAGGTACGATCTCTACAGAAGCAAATGCCCTATGCTCTTCGATTTCAGCCGAGTATTGGTCGGTGGAGTAGCTCTTCGCCCGAACCAGGGTCAACGCCCCCTTGATCCCACCGGCCTGAATGAAATGTTCGGCAGCTTTGCGCAGAGGCTCAGTGAACGAAGGATGGCTCCCATGGACAATGGATCCCCCTTCACTAAAGACTTTCGCTGCGAATTTCTGTACGAAAACAGCGATGTCTGCTTGAAGTTCTTTGTTCGAACCGGACAGGTGGATTCTGACGCCGGCCAGGCGCTGCGTGGCTGCCATTTGTAATTCCTGAATGACCTGAGATATCGACCGTTGCGGCTAGTAAGCCTAAAGCCGTGCTGTTAAAGACCGGCTAGGCCAGCTGCGGCTTCGATCCAGCCTGCGATGTTTTCACGGCCATTTTGAGCCGCCATGCCGTATCTCATGCAGTGCTCGGACAGCTTCACAACCGTGTTGCTGGTAGGTGCGTCAAACCACAGGTCGGAGGCAGCAATGGAAGATGGGTAATCCGAGTATTTCACCCATTTACCGTCCTTTCGCTCCGCGAAATAAATCTTGTCGTCGGCGAGGTAAACCCCCACTTCATCCAGTGGATTTGTACCTTTCACGCCAATCACCCGTGCGTTATTCATTAGGCCATGGATATCAACTGTGAGCAGCCCATTGCCTTTCAAGACGCTGCGCACGATCTCGTAACGTACCCATCCCTGGCGGCGGTGTACTGACCGGCAAGCACGCACGTCACAGAGGTGTTGTTCAGGCCGTTGCTAAGGAACGTCTTAAGCGCGTCATCGCTTTCCTTTTTGGAAGCTTCGAACACACTGCCGTCAAAGAATCCATTGGCCTCTTGATCCTTGCTGACAACCAAGCAGTTTCTGACATTCCAGACTCGCCACACGTCTTCCTGATAATGAAAGGAAAAAAACGTTTTTCGTGCCATCCCTTGCTCCAAGTCGTTGAGAACCCTCGACGCCCACCCCGTAGCGACCGCGGTTCAATCTGGCAGAAAATGCGGATGCTTGACCTGTAAGGCGCGCCGCAAGGCACCGAGGGGTTAGAAGGCAGCAAGGTTACACCAACCACCAGCGCATGACATCACCATGATGGCAAAAGCAAGGGTGCTATGGCTGGTGGCTGCTCCATTTGGGGCTCATTATGAGGCTTGGATGTCTCTAGGAAACCAAGGGCGATTCGGTTTAGCTTACGCGCCTACTACCTTGGTCGTAGGGAGGGCTATCAATCTAAAAGAGTCGAAGGTCTGAACCGCGGGCCGGTCGGCAGATCCGTCATGGGAGGCGCTGATAGCCGGCAAGCAGGATTGAGGTACTGCCCTACCCTCAACTTGAGTCATCGCATGAAAGATGGCATTTTGCCGTGGTGACGCTAGGGAAGCCAAAATGCCAATTCGCCAGTCAGATTTGCTCAATTCAAGCGTTAACCGTTCTTTCGCAGGGCAATCGAGCCCACTCTCTGGCCAACCGACGGCCTTTCTAAGCCACAGCCACCAAGACGCATTATTTGCCCTAGGGCTGCAGGAGATGCTGAAAAGAGCGGGATGGGACGTTTACATCGACTGGCAGGACACGACAATGCCCGCTACGCCTGATGGTGAGACGGCGTTCAACATCAAGGTCGCTATCGTTCGCGCAGACTGGTTTCTCTTTCTAGCGACGCAAAACTCCATGTCATCGAGATGGTGTCCATGGGAAATCGGCTTCGCCGATGGCAAAAAGCCTCATGATCGTATTGCCATCATTCCGACTGCGGACAATCACGGCAATTTTTACGGGAATGAGTACCTCAACCTATACAGCAATATTGACATTGCCCAACACGTCTCTGGTCTCGTACTGTTTGATACGCGGGGCAATGGCACGTGGGTACATAACCTTTAATCCCATCGGTAGCGCAAGAGTATGAAAAAGGATCATTTGCGGCTCGTTGACACGCTCTCGAAGGAGATGGCTGAGGGAAATCTTGCGATTTTTGCGGGCGCTGGCTTTTCCCAAGGAGCCGGCTTCGTGAACTGGAAAGCGCTGCTCAAGCCTATTGCCGATGAGTTGGATCTGGACATCGACAAAGAGACGGACTTGGTTGCGTTGGCTCAGTACCATGCAAACGCCAACGGGGCCAACCGCTCGAAGCTTGATCAGATGCTTGTGACAGAATTTTCAACGAAGGTAAAAGTCACGGACAACCACAGAATCCTGGCCAGGCTGCCGATCCAAACCTACTGGACAACTAACTACGACAAGCTGATTGAGACGGCCCTGGAGGAAAACGAAAAGGTTGCTGACGTGAAACACACGGTCAGGCAGCTGGCCACGACCAAGCCCAAGCGCGATGCTGTCGTCTACAAAATGCACGGTGACGTCGAACATGCCTCAGAGGCAGTGCTGATCCGCGATGACTATGAGCGTTATCACGTGAAGATGCAGCCCTACATCACCGCGCTCAGTGGCGATCTAATTTCCAAGACTTTTTTGTTTCTGGGCTTTAGCTTTACCGATCCGAATCTTGACTACATCCTGAGTCGGGTACGCATCCAGTACGCGAAGCACCAGCGCCAGCACTACTGTATTTTGCGCAAGGTCAGTCAGGAGAAGGATGAGGATCAGGCCGATTTCGAGTACCGAGTACGCAAGGAAGAACTGTTCAAGCAGGAGCTTCTTCGATTCGGGATCAAAGCAGTCTACGTCGATGATTTCAAGGAGATCACTGCAATCCTGGAAGAAATTGAACATCGCCACAAACGCAAAACCATCTTCATCTCCGGGGCAGCTCATGACTACAGCCCTTGGTCGCAGGCCGAATCGGAACACTTCGTTCACGACCTCAGCAAAGAAATCAGCAAGGCTGGGTACCGCGTTATCTCAGGCTTCGGTTTGGGCATCGGCAGCGCTGTGATTTCTGGCGTCATTGAGCAGACCATCATGAACGGTCATCGACTGGACAGCGATCAGCTGATTCTCAGACCGTTCCCGCAGAGCCAATCGGGTGATCGCCCTTTGAAGGAGCTGTGGACGGAATACCGGCGCGACATGTTGGCCCATGCGGGCATTGCCATCTTCCTCTTTGGAAACAAGGTCAACCTGGGCGGTGAAGTAGTGCTGTCAAACGGCATGCGTGAAGAATTCGATCTTGCCGTCGCTGGCGGCGTCTTCGTTATACCCATAGGCATCACCGGCTCGATCTCGGCAGAGCTCTGGGGAGAGGTCATCGCTTCCTACGACGAAACGAAATACGAGCATGGTAAAAAAATCACCCCCCTGCTGCAGGAATTGGGCATCGAAGGTACCGACCTTGGTCGTGCACACGACGTGATCCTGCGCCTGCTGCCACTCATTTAAAGGACGAATATCATGGCAAGAAAGGTGTTTTTCAGCTTCCAGTACGAGGACGTTCACCGCGCAATGAACGTGCGTAACAGCAACGTCATCGTTTCAGATCAGAAGGTCGGCTTCATAGACAAGGCTGACTTTGAAGAAGTCGAGCGGCAGGGCGATGCGGCCATCAAGACATGGATCAATGACCAGCTTCATGGCACCAGCGTTACTGTCGTTCTGGTGGGGGCAACAACGGACAAGAGCAAGTGGGTGAAGTATGAGATCGAGCAAAGCGTTGCGCGGGGCAATGGCATCCTGACAGTCGACATCAGCAAAATCGCCAACCTACAAGGCGATACGACCGACTGCTGCAGTTTGCGTGTTCCAGGCGCACCTCATTATCTCTGGAACACCAATAACGGCCGTGACAACCTCGGAAAGTGGATCGAAGCAGCAGCGAAGGCCGCTGGCAAGCCGTAAGTCCCGCAAGGGCGCCGCTCGGCGCCCTTCCTCAGACCAAGGATTTAACTGATGTACGTAGGTTTCGAAATCGAACATTACCAGCCCACCAATCATTTCTTGGGCTTTCGGATCGACAGTTACATTCAGGATGCCCAGAAGCTGGTCGAGAACCTCGCCCAGTTCATTATCGGGTCATATGACCGGAACAGCGTCCTGGATGCTGAAGCCCTATCTGGTGCAATCTTCCCGGAAACCAAGTGCGACATATTCCTTTCCCATTCACATGCGGATCAGCGGAATGCCATCGACCTAGCGCTCGCGCTCGGCAAGCTCGGCCTGAAGGTCTTCGTCGACTCCACGGTGTGGGGCTATTTTGGTGACTTGGTGGCCAAAATCATCGCGGGAACTCGGCCATTGGATAAAGAAACGAGGGATGAGCACATCCACCGTGTACATGCTGATGTCCATATGATGCTGGCTGGTGCCCTTCACCGAACTATCGCCCGAGCTGAAACCTTCGTATTCGTGAGGTCTGAGAAGTCTGTGCCCGTGAGCTTCGGGGACAGAGCCAGAACCTTTTCACCCTGGATCTACTCTGAACTGCAGTTCAGCTTCCAGGTACAGCACGCCACGCCTAAACGAATTCAAGACCGACTCGCAGGCGTTACCCTAGACAGCGTCAAAGGGTTTAATGACCTGAGCCTTGAGAGCATGCAGCACCTGATGGCCTTTAGGGCTTTCAACGATCACCTGCCGCCCGTTCATGGCGCTCAGCTACGAGAGTGGCTTGTTCAACAGTCGCCGACCGCCCGTGGCGAAGCCGTGCTGGATGCCCTCTACAGCCGATTCAATCTCCCCAGCCGATATCAACAGCAGCGCGCGTCACTCACGATGTAGGACAGCAAGTGCCTTCCCTGCTGGCATCAGGGGCCTGCCATTGACGCAATGAAAGATCCGTACATTGCCCCTGTCGTCTAGGCGACAGGTTGCGCCCGCCGACGCAAAATTCAAAGCTGGCTAGCTTGACGTAGCCATGCCACCTAAGAAGCAGTCCACACTACCCCAAGACTGCAGGGCGGGGCACTGTTGAGCTTCGGTTGCATCCGTTTGATAAGGACTTGCGTACGCGTTCGGCGCGCAAGATCGTCTCGTCGGCTCATTAAGGATCATTGGCGACGAGGGCGACTCGGCGCTTTCTGTGTATTTAGTTCATAAGCCGAAGGCTGCGCTACGCAGCCTATAGCGATTCTCTCGCGAGTTGTATGCCCGGCCACTGGGTAGGCACGCTTTAGGATTACAGGAAAATCTTGGGGCCGCCTAGATGTCCCGGAAACCTTGGATCTACCAGAGATCCTGATCCGTAGGGGCTGCGGATCCCACGACCAGGGGGGGGCCTAACAGAGCTGTTTGCGAGCTTTTCCTTAGTTATGACCGGATAGAGCCCCAGATACTCCTGGCCTTCAAATGGTGAGTCCGGTTTCTCCAACACCGGCAGAACCGCTACCGCGCCATTCTTGAACCCATCGAAATAGCCCAGCTCCCATGGCATCCATTTGGACTTAGGTGCGTTTTCAGTGGCAAGGTAGAGCATTGAGTTGGATTGGCGCATGCGCTTGCGCAACATGTCAGCAGTCTTCGCGGTAACGTGATCACGCTCTAGGGCCTGATCGTCGATCCAATCCACGTAAACCTTTTGACCTTCCGCTTCAAGAAGGACTTTGATTCCAAGGACGAGTTCGGCGTCAACCATCGCGTGAGAAAGGAAGGTGTCAAAACGATCTGAGTCTTTGTAATTTTTCTGGATTTCGTTGAGAGCCTCACGCGGGCTGCGGTTACCCCGAGTGGATTGTTGCGCTGCCTTACGTGCTTCTGCCTGAGTAAAAAACGCCATTCTAATCTCCAATGAGCTGTCTCAGAGCCCACAAAAATATGGCCAATTGCCGCCGTATGCTGGGCATTGTACATTCCCGGTTTGTTGAATGACACCAATCGGGTGACGACTGGTGGAACGCCTCAAAGCCGCAGATTCAGTGCATCTGGAAGGCCAAAAATGCCCTCTCGCTCTTCAGGTCAGCCTAGGTACGAAGGCGTCCTTGGGGGCACAAATATATTTCTCTACATTGCTCCGAACAAACCAGCCCAGAGAGATTGGTGTAACAGGGCAGCACTGTAATCCGGGTCAGGACAAACCGTTGGCACGTCCGCCAACGTCGCTCGCCATTAGGTATTATCTTGGTCTGTTGGGGCCGGCGACCCCGTTTGGTTAATCAGGAGCTGTCCATGCTGCAGATCAACACCGGTAAGCTGTATGCAACAGGGATTGGAAGAACCAACCAGCTTCGAGGTGTGCTCTACACGAATTTGAAGCTGCCTTGGCGCGATGACATCGTCACGAAAGTCGGCACGCTGCGTAGTACCGATGGTAGGAAAGGCAGCCAGGCTCTAGTCTATGAGCTGGAGGAGCATATGGAACAGGGCGAGGATGCGCCGGGAATTTTGGTGTCCCACACCGTCCAGTCTTACATGCAGGATTTTTCAGCAGTGGCCTCTTTTGCGCTCGATGCAATCGTAACGCCCGATCCTGAGCTGACGGCTCAATTGACCAACGGATCGCCGGGGTTGAGCTCCTATCACTCTCCTTCGCAGTTCCTTCGACGCTGCTTCGACCCTGAGCTCTATATCAGGGAATTAGACGCGCAGGAGCTGATCGATTTTTGTGAACAATTGGTTGGCCTTGAGCGTCGTCTGTATCTCGGCGCGATGCGTGCAATCAAGACCTACGTGTCCGGCATTCATCGCATTCGAGACGATCTGGGGCTTGCGTACACCTTGATGGTCTCCGCTATAGAATCGCTAGCACAAGAATTCGATGGGTACAATTCGGCATGGGGCGACGTTGACGATCGAAAACGGGACGCCATTGATGCGGCACTTGAATCGGCAGAACCCGACGCCGCACAAGCTGTCAGATCTGCAATTCTTTCGACGGAGCACCTTTCCCTCGGGCGCTGATACCGAGAGTTCATGCTGAGTCATGTTGACGAAAGCTACTACCGAACGGGCGACGCTCTGGTAGGTCATCCCATTGCACAATGCGAGCTCGTGGAAGCCTTGCAGCAGGCTTACTCTCTGCGGTCAAAGTATGTTCACCAGATCCAGGCACTTCCACACGAGCTCACCCTTCCTCATGGTCATTCCGAGGTCAGCTATGTCAACCGGCAGCCAACACTTACCTTTCAAGGGCTTGCTCGCCTAACTCGTCACGTCATCAGATCCTTCGTCCATCGAGGCCCTAAGCTGGAACAGGAAATCTATGACTACAGCTTGGAACGATCGGGTGTCGTGGTGATGCAGTTAGCCCCGCAGTATTGGGTAGGACATCCTTTGAGTTCTCCGAAGGAATCGCGTAGACGTCTGGAAGGCTTCCTTCAGCAGTTGGCGGCTGTGGAAAGTCGTACTGCAGACGCCCAGTTTACAGATCTGCGCCCAGTGCTTGCCGATATCGAACGCACCGTTGCGCAGTCATCTACGCGTGATCGCCATGCGATGGCAGCCCTTCATATTTTGTTCAATATTAACGTTGCTGAAGAGTGTCGATCGCCCAACTGCGAGACAGTGCATGAAGCGCTTCAACAATACCTAGACACGCTGTCGGCCGAGGCCCTTGTCCTACTGTGCTATGCCATCGACCCGGCAGCACTGTGGGATTTGCAAGTGCACCGCCGAGGCCACGACGACTTTTTCAAAAAGCGATCAAAGCCCAGCGGCTTACAAGTACCTAGACTTTTTGAAGCGGCTATCAGTATCACCCTCGCCGAGCGCTACCGCAGCGTGGGCGAAATCGAGCAAAGCCGGGCTCTACTCAGCTTCGCAGTCAGCAACTATCCCGGTCATACAGGACTACTGGCCGCCGAGAGCTCATTTACCGGGAATGAGGTTTTGACCTGGCGGGAAATCCTCATCCCTAGAGCGGTCGATGCTCCACTGGACGATGCTCAAGCAGGGGCGACGAATAACGAAAGTTCTTAATACTACGCTCAGATGCGTTGGCAGGAATTCTTGATGACCTGGTAGAAAGGTCTGGGTTCACAAACCCAGATCCCCGGAGAAACCAGCATCCCTCATAGCGCTCGTTCATGGCCGTCTTCGATCAGCATCGGCACCAAATGTTGGTAAGGAATGAAAATGAGAGCAGTCGAACGGCCACAACCATTACGATGAAGTCGTAGCTACGTACTGTGTAGGTGTGACCACCAATCCACTTTCGACTGGCACAGTCGACTACGATGCGCCCGACCGGCCTATGTCGGCATACAGTCGAGCAGACGCCGGGAGGCGCTTGATTAAGTCAGATCATCCCTCACAAGAGAACGTCACCTTCTGCTTGTGGCTTCGGTGCGGAGGGTTTCTCAACATAGAGCTCTAATAGCTTATCGAGATCTACATCCGGTAATAGGTCTGCTTTGATAAATGACTCTTTGAATGCAATCGAGCCAGGGTCGCGACACACAATGTTTTTTAATTCCTCCGCCTCAACGCCAAGCAGATTTACGATGAGTAATAAATAGAGCTTGGATAGTGCATCGCTATTTTTCATTACCCCCGATATAAAGCTCTCATAATCTCCAGATTTTCTTTCCCCACCATGATGAGACAGGTCGTTTCGTAAATCCGCACAGTTCTTGGTAAAGGCCTTAAGCTTTGTATCATCGATACCGATCGCCACCGGCCTTAGCAGATCGTAGAGTCGGTCTGACAGTGGCCTTTCAGAACTTCGCGAATCCAGCAAGCCCCGCAAAAATCTGCGATCGCTACTTTTTAATGCTTCGGCGCCGTCAACGAATGCCTGCAGCCTCTGAATTTTTTCTTTAAGCTTTGGGTCGTCGGACGCAGACGAATCTATACGACGAGCCAACGCCTCCAACCCCCATACCAGGTTCACAAAATAATGCTCCGCATAGAGGGCTTTATTTCGGCGAGTACCCAGGTAGAGATTAATACCAGGCCCCAAATTTTTCCTTCGATCAATCCAAGTTTCTATCATTTTGCCAAAGGCACTTCGGATCCTTGCGTACGGTAGCAGGATCTCATGCCATCGCGCCTCATTGCTAGAAGGTGTGTTGCGTCGAAAATAGAAATCTGCACTAACATCTTCACCCCCATCCTTCCAAAAAACTCTAGGCCATTTGAGGGTCAAATTTGAATTGGCCAGGATCATCAACAAATCTTGAGCCGCTCGATACCAAGCGAGCATTTCTTCGCTCGTAGCAACCGAAGCAGGCGAATACACAAGGTGGGAACTCATGGCAACATTAATCGAATGCGTCCAAAGCCCCGGCTCGTTGCCAGTAAAACAATGAACGATCTCGACCTGCCCTGATTCTATGTTCCACGCATCATCTGATTTGAGCTCGAAACTCGCAGATAGCTTATTACCGTCACCGTCGTTTGTTGTTGAAGGCCTGACAAAATCAATAGCACCAGGGCGGATCCATTGCTGCAAACCATCCAGTGGAATGCGCAGCCTGGAAAGCTCTTCAACTTTTGGGAGCTTGCGGGAGACAAAGCACTCCCGCGCGGTGAAAACCTCGTATGAGATTATACCCGCACGACCTTGTGAAGCAGTCAGGCCTCGCAGGAAAACATAGCGCCCATCTGACTTTAAGCAACCGAATAAAGCAATGGAATCATCAAGCGTTTGTCCAAAAACACCACCAATACCGCTTCGTCCAGGCAACGTCTGATGCGTTTCCAACTGGATCAAGCCACTTGAATCGATAGTGAGCAGTCCTGCAACGCTTCCCTCTTCGAGCTCTTCATTAGCCCACCAAAAATGTCCGTGGTCATGAATTTCCATGCATGCTGCCCCTCAATTTCCCTAAAGGTTGATGTCTATCTACTTTGAAATTTTCACGCCTGATTACATTAATTGTGCCTTGTCCCTATAACCTCTTGATACTTGATCACCCCGCGCGAAGCAAGTCGCTCTGCAGGCTAGGCCGGCGTCAGGCGAGCCCTGACCAGCAACGTAAGCAGTACGAACCCTCCCCCCAGACAGCCTATGAAAGCCAGTCCACTGTGGTCAAAGAGCAACCCTGCGATAACGGCGCCCAGCATGGTTCCGATATTGATCGCGCTGACATTGAATGCGCCGACGAGCTGAGCGTTGGCACCCGCCCGGCGTAGTACATCAATCCCCGTCATCAGGCCTGCACCTGCGTGGCAGCAGCCCACTGCCGCGATCACGAAGGGAATCATCCAGGCTCAGGCGCCGAACAACGAGATAGCCGTCAACGAGAACGCAAGCACCACCAGGAGCCGCTTGAACATTCCCTCAAGCTGATTCGGGATTCGCTTGGACGAAACCAGATTACCCACGATGTCAGCAACGCCATATAACGCCAAGACTGGCGTAACGTATGCTGATGGAAATTGGGTGTATCGCACGAGGAACGAAGCGAGGTAGCTGAACACCGCCATGATCCCACCGAAGATCAACAAATAGCTGAGCAGTGCCCGGAGGATGTCGGGACGGCATACTGCCCTCAGGCGCTCAGCCAACGTAGATTGGAGTTGAGACTCCTCGATCCGAGGCACGTGAATCCAGCGAATGACCATTGCCAAAGCTAGGGCGCTGAGTACCGCCATCAGGAGCAATGCATCTTCCCAACGCCAGGCATCGCTCACGGCCTTACCCAGAGGAACGCCAACCACAGATGCGTTCGATGCACCGATGAGCACCCGTGAGACCGCTAGACTTTTGGCATCTGGGTGGGACATGGCTGCTGCAGCCAGCGCAGCATTCGTCCAGAACATCGCAACACCTACGCCGCCCGGCGCACGGCCTATCATCAGTAAAGCAAAGTTGTCTGTAAGCGCACAGATGGTATTGCCGAGGAACAAAGCGATACAGGCCGCGATCAGTAATAAGCGCCAACACAGGGTGCGCCATAGCTCAAAGACCATGGCATTTTTTGTACTTTTTTCCCGACGAACATGGACACGGATCGTTACGACCAATATCCAACGACTTGTACTGTTCACGTTCCGCATTCAGATCCGCCAACATACTGAGCCCAATCATCTGGAAGTGCTTCTGGAAGCTGTCGTCGACGACCAAGTTGAGATACACACTTGCTCTCCTAATCCCCTGCTGCGCGGCGGCAGTCAGCAGTTGGCGCGCCCGTGTTTTATCCTGATCAATGAGCTCCCCTTCGATAAGCACCACCCCGAGCTGAAACTTACAGTCAGCATCGTCTCGCGATACACCCTGTTCAAGGATTGCCACAGCACGCTCAGGGGAATAGCAGGGAGACTCTTGTGCGCTGTGGAGAAAAAAGAGACCAAGATAGGCTTTCGACTGCTCTGAGGTCGCGGCGAAGGTCAGCATTTCTTCAGCTTGGCCAAACTCCCCGATCTGCCGTAGATGGTCTCCGTAGTAAACGCTCGCTTGTGGATGTTGACGCGTGGCGGCTTCTTTGAGCGCGTTCGTCGCGAGCCGCTCCATGTCTGTGGCCGGCTCGGTGGTGTAGGCCAGACTCCCGAAACGATACAGGGCCTCTGTATCTGCACGCTGCACCCACAAGGCCTCAGACCCACCGTGGATCTGAATGTACGCCATGGACAATACGTCCAAACGTGCGCTGATCTCACATGCGCACCGATACATCTCAACAGCCATGGTTTTGAGCGATGTCGCGTGTTCTGCGCTGACTCGAGTGGAAATCAGACCACCACGGCCGCAAGCGCTTAGCCATTCAGCTTCGAGGACGAGCCCGGCTTGCATCTTTGCGTCAAAGGAATCCTCACTCGCAATGGCCTTGCCTATTACTTGCCCAGGTACGAGATCAGGTACCTCGGCAGGGACGATTGTCAGCTTGGGTGCGTTGCCGATCAGCAGCCCGTGAAATTCGTAGAGCGCCGACATGAAGAGCTCTCGAGCCTTTCTAGCTTGCTCAATGTCGCCCGTTTGCGATGAGGGTTGCTCATTCTCCTGCAGCGGGGCCAGCGCCTGAGGTGACGCATGCACGGCCTGGTTCCCCCACAAACGAATGCTGTGACAATCGCGTTTGGTGGCGTGGCTTATCAGCTGGCATTCGTGGAGGTGGTTGATACGCCAGTAAAGGTCTTGGTTCCCGAAAGGCAGGCTTAGCTTGTCGCCCACCAGTGAGACCATTAGCTCAAGAAGCTTACGAAACGTGGTCAACGCGTAATCTGGGTAAAGCGTCAGAACTTCGAGCGCAGTGCGGTAGGTACCGCTGCTTTGCGCGCAAATGTTTGCCATCACGTCGAGGTCTGTGATGTGTTTGGTTACATCCATGTCAAACTCCTTGGCAGCACGCGAGCAGCGCCAGGCTGCCCGTTAATCAGCAATCAACAGCGAGATCAGTGGAGGGATTCAAGCGGGTCAAAAGCACCATTCTCCTGTTGCCGGTGCGCGATTACGTAAACCCCATCCATCGTAATGACCAACTCGTACTCCTCAACCCAAGCTCTATCCTGAACAGGAGACGTACTGATCGCTACCCCATCAGGTAGGCCTTGATCCTCACCGCAGAACAGCAAGCCGGTCACACCAATTCGCTGCTCCCTTGCGCACAGCAAATACCCTGTGATCCCCTCTGGGGATACAGCCGATCGCGCCCGCTCAATGGCCTTCGGTAATCTATAAATCCGCAAGTTGCCCACTGCGGCAGTCATCGGTTTATTGTCCATCACAGGCAAGCCGTACCCCCTGATCAAGCAGTTCAGCTAGCACCACTTCGCGCGATCGACCGGATTCTCCCCCAAGCCTGACCAGAGCTGCAGCAGCCTTAGCTGCAAGCCTTCTGGCTTGAACACGTTGGTTGGTCGAGATCTTCTCCAAACCTCCGCGGCCATGAATAAATGCGCTTCTGAGTTCAAACAGCTCTTCATAGACTTCTGCTGCACCTGGATCATCCAGGGCCGCAGCCAAGCGAAGCGCCACCCTTTCGGTAGGCCCCTTATCAACGTGGTTTCCACGCTCTCTGCGTCTGTAGTCCGCCTGGAGTCCAAGGGCTGCTTCCACGACGGTGAGGTGAGCCATGAACTCATCGATACCGTTCGCCAAAAATGCACGCACCAAGAAATGAATCACCGGTGTGTCGAACAGGCTGGTGTCGGAGGCATATCTGAACTCCGACCAGTGCTCCTGGTTTCGACTCAACAATTGTTCACTCGCCTCATCTGTAAGCGTCAGCAACACAGGGCCCTCTGTTTCTTCGACCTCGCCCCATTCGTCGTGGCGAAACTTAGGCTCCCACGAGAGGGAGTCGGGGTTACGAGGCTCTGAGGGCGCAACGAACAAGTCATCATCGAGCTGGTAAATCCACGGAATCCGAAAGCCCCGCCAGTCCACCTCAGTCATGGATGACCAGTCCTCCCAAGGAGCCAAGAGCAGGAAGAACAAAGCATGCTCGACCGCCGGAGGGAAACGGCTTTCATGGGGATCGATCTCGCCTAGATCACGACTCATCATCATCGAAAAAACCGGGGTCGAGCGGCCCCCCAAGCTCTCCGCTACCGGGACGTCCTCCTCCACCACCAGCCAGTGAAATTGTGAGAAGCGGCTTGAGTCGAATGAAAGGTTTGGGTAGTACCTGGTGAGCCGTGGCTTATCGAACAACTCATCCAATTGCGCAGCCGTGAAGTAACCGGTTCTCGCGTCACCAAAATTTAACGTCGGAATGTCTTCGGCCAGATCAAGAGGGCAAATGTATCTGCGCCGCGTGGTCGTTCGGGTGAAGGCCGCGTCCAGCAACGTGTAGGCCTGTTTCGAATTGATGGAGACGGTCTGAGAGCTACCTGAGGACAGACAAGGGAGTCCCAGAGATTTGAGCGCATGATCCAGCGCAAAGGTAAGTCCAAACGTGACCCTGCCCTCTTGATACCTTGCGGCGCAGGCCTTTTGTAGCTCGTCGAATTCAGGTGCTTTCCAAAGCCCTCCCACTGGCGTTGTGCCTACGGCCCAGATGGCGTCCATAGCCTTGCTAACTCTAGTATTCACATCCATGTCCAAATCATTGTCCCCATCTGTGCCGGGCAGCGCCTCCGCGGCTTGGCTTCCAAATCGACTCACGGGCAATTACGCATGGTTATGTCGCACCAGAGCTCGGTCGCACATGAGAGTCAGTTGGGATCTTAACTCAATCGGGGATCCGCTTTGTCGTCCGCACTGCAGCCTCTGGCTCAAGACATTTCCTGCTTGGCGCAACGACTTCGAGGGCCCCGCGATACCAGACGACTGCAGGCTCACGTCCTGCTCGGTCTATACGTGTCTCGAATTGCTTTGACTCGTGGAGGATCTGTCGCCAACTGCTATAGCCATGCCGTTTCGGAGTTTGTTCCGGGTAGCAACTGGCGATCCAGCGAATGGCACAACCCAGGTGAGTCCAACCGCCCTCGGCAAACTTCGCCTCAGCCTCTTTCAAGCAGGCGTATATGCCGTGATCTGAGCCATCCACCGATCCATGGATCGAGCCGACATCGAATATCGCCTCAGCGGCTGGGCTTTGGAGCCACAAGGCCAAGGTCTCTTGAGCCTCATTCATGCCCTTGGCCCAGTCACGGAGGTTCAGGTAATGCTGGTGAATGGTCTTATAGCTTTCCTCTAAGAACTCATCCGCTGTCGAGCAGCCATCCACTGACCAGAGATCGAACCGATCAATAAAGTGATGAACCAGCTGATTGCGCAGACCTACCAGCTCCCGCAGGGCAACCTTCGTCATCTCATAGTTTTCAGATGGCATCTGAAGCTCGTGCCGATAGCTGAACCAGGTCTGGTCGTCGACTTGGGCTGACTGCGGTCGATCACCAACCACAGGCGAGGTCATATAGGTATCGGTCAGCATCCCCATCAGTGTGCCCAGGGTCTTCTGCTGAACAGCATTCGCCGTCTTCTCTCGGATAGCTTCCAGTTGATCTATACGGCCATTCAACTCGTGACGGGAGACCATGGCTTTCAGCAGCTTTTCGTACTGCTGCAATTGCAGGAGGCAGCGCCCAAGTTTGCGCTGCACAATCTTTTGAAGGCGGGACAAAGCATCTGAAGGGGAAGCGGCGTCATCCATGAATAGCGACTCGATCATCAGCAGTGACCAAAGGGATGCCCTTCGGTCAGAGGTTGGGCTCAGATGATATTCCACCATTTCCTCTATCGCTAGGCGGTCTTGGATCATGGTGGATCGCTGTATGCAGATTTGCCTCTCTTGAGGAATACGTTTGGCCAAGGATCCTTTGTTTCACGCGCCGGCTGAGCTCCTGGATTATCTCTGGCATAATTTCGAGGCAGTGACCGATGCGGTCAATAGAGTTGGCATTTTGAGACAAGTCGGCCAGCTTTTCTGCCCCTACAATCCTCTCAACCCCGTATCGCACTGAGCTAGCCAAACGCGTGCACTGACCTTTTCAGCTAGTCAGCATCAAAGTGTTGGCTACGTGCTCAAGATACGGACAAGAACAGCAGCATGATTGTGAAGGCAGCCTGAAACCCTTCAAATTGGATTCCGGGCGTACTGTTTAGCGACCTGGAGGTCAGGTTTGAAGTCGCATGTTTCGGCACTCGTGAGCGATGGCGCAGCGCACGCTAGGGAGTAAGCATTTGAGGTTGACCAATCTCTAAACCCAGTCCGAAGCGCGCGCCGATTGTCGCCGCCACCTCGCGATGTACCTCAGTGGATCGATGAAAATGGATTTCTGTTTGGTAGGCGGGCCATTGACCTGCCTGACGAATCAGATACACCAGCTCGGCCTCCACGGTTTCGATGTCAAGACAGTCCCCCTCGACAGCGTCGAGCTGACACCAGATATCCATCGTCGCCGCAAAAAAATGACGCCGCCAGGCATAGCCGTGGTACCCGTTTTTACCGTTGGCCGCCCATCCGATCCGAAGACGATTGCTCATCGATTGCTTGGTGATTCCGACATAGACGGGGTGTGAATGCCCCTGGACGCTGATGACGTAGAGCTTCGGAAATCGAGATGTCGCCAGCCCGGAAAACCTTGATGTGTTTTCTGGGCACTTGATGGCAAACGTCACGGGATCAAATGTAAGCGCGTACCGCCCCAGGTAAATCATTTCCATAAAAGCTCCTCAAAGACCGACTGCATGCAAATATGGCTATGACGCAGAGACCAATAAACAGCTGGGCCGTGGTTTCAAACGCTTTTCCGTCTATCCCAGAGGAGCCAGCACAGCTCGTATCGGCTGCGCAGAAGGCACATCAATGTCCCAACCTGCGCCCATGCACCTGCGCGTGGATGCGAACGTGAATTCTCCACCTCAACGCCATGATTTCAGCGACACCAAACCGCTAGACCTGTCAGCCGAATTGCAGCAATCCACCTCAGATCTTGTACAGCGCAACATTCCGCGATGAGGGCCGACGGCAAGTAGACACCCCTACTGCAACGATTGGTTAAATGGTCAGCCTGCCCCAGCCATAAGGTTGGCAGGGCTGCAAGAAAAAGCTACATGACCCTCATCGGCGGCTCATGGTGCCCAAGATCTAGAGGGCACTTTATTCAGAAGCTGGATCGAGACGACCTTCCTGAAACCCTTACCCATAAGGACAAAGATCGTGTCACTGGTTTCAAAGATCCCCCGACCATCGTAGCTGGTCGCGTAGCCGGTCTTGATGCGCTCGTTGTTCTCATAATCTCCGGTGCTGTGAAGCAAGACGCTATGGGTGAACAAGACAATGGGTAACCGCCCTGTGGCAGCCAACGACTCGGCATCCACATCAAGTACATCAATAATGACCCAAGCAACCGCAGCACAGTATGCTTTACCCGTTTCTGCGACACGTGATCGGATGAACTCGGCTTCCGCCTCAGACGCCCCAGACAGCGGATCGCCGTCGAGCGCCACGGCTTCCGCAATATGTAGTAGATGCATCAATCCTCCAATCCCTGTGGTACCTCGTGCGTATAGAGGTGTCCAAAATTCTGTTCCACCGAGCCGACCGGCTGGATGAGCACACAGCAGCTACCCGTAAACGTATGGGCAAGCAAATACCCATGCTCCCTGGTCAGTTGCATGATGACTGAGGTCTGTATCAGACCACCCTCCAAGAAGCGCTCGCCGTAGAAATCCGCTGATCCTAGATTTGAAGCGCAGCGATGCAGCTTGAACAAGTTCGCTAGGAACCTCAATGCTGGATGTCATCAGCACGTCCTTCGGCGCCGAGTTCACTCACAATCAGAAAGTGATGCTCCCCGCTTGAAGTACGCATTAGCTTGAATCCCGAATGGGTTTTCACTAGTTCCAGCGGTGGGGTGGCAACGGTCATGCCGTCGAGGCTAGCCCCGGATTTGTCCTCGTATACAACCGCAGCGTAGCGCTGACCTACCCTTGCCGCGTCGTACAGGTACGCATCAATGGTCACACCCCAATCCATGGCTTGAGCTCGGATGACTGCGCCAGGAGCCTTCTGGTTCTGACGCTCGGCGGCTTCTTCCGCGACACGTTTATGGGCAAAATTGGTCATCAAATCGAAATCTCAAAAAATGGGTCAAAGCCAGTCTGCTCATTGGGATAACCCCGGGGATTGGAGACGACTCTGCAGCCTGCCAACTCGACGTCCACAGCTTGGTGGGTATGGCCAAAGACCCACAGATCCGCTTTCTCGATGAGGCTAGGCCAATCGTTGGTGTAAGCCGCGTTGAGGTGTCCATCATGCTTCGTCCCAACGACCACGGGCGATGGTGAGTGATGGGTTATGACGATCGTTTTGCCTGCAAAAGGCTGTGCAAGCTGCTTGGCCAGCCAGGCGTTGGCTGCATGGTTGCGAGTGACCAAGTCATCGGGCCTCAGGCGTCGGTATCCCGCATCAGCGCGGATGTAGCTGAAGTCATTCATCCACTGCCAAGCCATCCGGCTCGCGGCCACTTGGTCGCCCGTTGAGGAAAAATCCGTCCACGCTGCGGTGCCCAAGATGCGGGTGCCATTGATGATGAGTGAATCATTTTCGAGGACATGCACGTGGCTTTCTGCGGCATCTCGCATTTTGCGCAGTGTCCTGTCGATATGGCCGTCGTAATACTCGTGATTGCCGCATACATAAGCGACCTTGCACTGGAATGCGTCATTTGCCCACTTCACGCCGCGGGCTTTTTTGTCAATGTCGCCAGCGAGGATGACCAAGTCGACGCTAGGATCGAGGGCCGGCGGGTCGAAGCGGTGAAATTCGTTATGCAGGTCTGAGTAAATTCGTAGCTTCATCAGTCGGTCACTTGGGAATTTGCTGCGTTTCGATGTGATTTACGTTGTACGGCTTTAGTGTTTCCACACCTGTTTGACCTTCGCACGGGCACCGTTATGAGCTGCTGGTTTCGAGTGCGTTTGATAATCCATGGGGCCATAACAGCTTCACTTGTATGGATCCGTATGCCGGATGGCTAGTGGCGTACGCCAGAAAAACGTGGGCTAAATCCATCCGGCGCCCATTCGCAAACGACATATGCACTGCCATTGCTCGTCTCGAAGACGTGATATCCGTGGCTCTCGAACTGTCGACGTAGGGTGGACGTCCTAATGGTCGCACCATCTCGAAAGCGCCCGCGTTGTTCTTGGTAAACCACACCTACCAGGCAGTTGATTTCGTGATCCACCCTCGCACAGCACATGTAAGCGGTGGCAGGGAATTCGAACCGCACACCCATAGCACGCTCGACGCTTGCGGGGGTTGAGGTCGGCTTGACCTCCGCGGCGGTCTGCAAGCTGTTCAAGGATTCATAGTCCGTAGGCATGGCAATTCACTCGATCTGTCCAGGCGCGATGTTCTGTGTTGATGTCATGTGTTCAATGCACTTCGAAAAAAGGCCTGATAGCACCGTTTTCGAAGTACTGGTGGGCCACCACGAACAATCCGCCCGTGTCCGCCTCTACCACCAGATAACCGTTGCGGTGAAACCGCCTCACTACTGGTGGCGTATGCGCTGGCAGACCTGGGGGTAAGAGACTCATGCAATTGCAGAAGATCAGCCCAGTCATCCGCGGCGGCCTATACAGCGCGCATAAGAGAAATCCCACCACGTCATCCTCAGATATGGCCGCCTTCGCCCTTTGGATGACCGTCGGCAGCCTGTTGAAGGAGAGGTCTCTTATCGTCGACCCGAAGGTCTTGATCATGAATGCCGAAGGATCTGGGAATGCTGGGTTGTTCACTGGTGGTTCCTCACATCAATCCAGGCCTCTCGGCACGCGACCCCGTTCTGTTGCTGCTTACGAGAGGTCAGCACTACCGGCTTCACCCTCTCAGCCGCTCATCTAGTCTCGAGCCGCCTCTGCAGCTGTTCGCCAACTCCCGGACGTAACCTCTGCTGAGCTGGGCTCTGCAGCTCGCCTAGGGCTAGAGGATAAAAATCAGAATCGACGGTTTAGGGCTAAATTGATATCTGGTAGAGAGATGTCGCCCTGAGCTGCTGCCCTCACCCGCCTGCCTGAACCCACGCAGCGGTAGTTCGAGCCACGCGCTCACGCCGTAACTGTACGACTACTATATACGGTAGAGTGTTACGGCACAACATGGCTACATCCTCGGTTTTGAGGAATGCCTGTGTCGATGAAGGTACCTTTAGCCGCGATCCTTCGCGCGCTGCGAGCTCACAAAGGGTTGACCCAGGAGTCAATTCCCGAAGGGAGCAATCGTCAGTACCTGAGTCAGCTTGAGCACGGCAAGTCGAGCCCTACCTTGGACAAGCTGCAGGACTTGTCGGAAGCCTACGGGGCGTCTCCCCTATTGCTGGTCGGCGCAGCCACCCTGATCCAGGAAGGCGTCACGGTCGAGGAGCTCATCGAGAAATTTGCCACGCAGATGCGGCTATTAGAATCCGATGGCATCCTCGACGCTGCCCGTGCAGAGGTGAATGGGAACGAGTTGCTCAGTCGTCCAGCCGGCCGTGTTATCGATAGGATGCTTAAGGCGTCGATCCAGGAATGCAAAGCTCAGGGGCTGACTCAAGCTCAAGCATCCCAGAGTCTTGGGGTGAATAAGATGACTGTGAGCCGTTACTGGCGCGATTCTGAGTGATCCTCCGGCGGGCCCTCACCCGGCTTCTGCAACTGGGCGTCGCGCATAAGCCCGGCTTGACCGCAGATGATCTTATAAAGCCGAGTAGGCCGGCCCTCTTCGCTAGAGAGGCTCGTGTTCAGGAGAACGTCGAAGGCAATGCAGGACGTTATGTATAGCCACGGCGGTTTTGGCTATACACGCTCAAGGCTGCAAAAGATGGCTAAAGACCAGCAAATATCAACCTCTGAAGAGCTGTCCCTATTAGTGATAAGACTAAGGGTGACTAGAGCAGACTCCAGCCAGTTCATCATAACTCTCTCCAAGTAGGCAGAACATCTGCTCCATATTGTGCCTTCCACTCTTTAAGGCGGCCATGGTTAGAGCCCCGAGTTTCCACGACTTCTCCGGTGTGCGGATTTCGATACCGGCGAAGCGGTTTTGTAGTTGAATTCGCAGCGGCCGCTAATTTCTCATCTGACAGAAGTGCTTCAAACAGATCTTGAACCAGTGAAGGCGCAGCAACCGACGCCGCCGGTCTCAACAACCTTAGAACATCTGTAGCACTAAAATTGTACCGAGCTTTTAAGGCTACAAATTCGTGATAAAACCGTGCATCCCTATCTAGAGAAGAGTCATTTTCGATTTTCTTGATCTTCCCCATGAGCGCCAAGTAATCCATGATCGCAGTCATCAGCAACCTCCCATAAAACGGGCACTGACTCGTTGATTATACTCAGTCACACAGATATACAGGGAACATAGGATATCTACGAAAACTGACAGGGTGCCATTGGTAGTAATGTACCTCATTTATTATCACCCGCGCTTGTGTCACTGTCCGAAGGGATGCGATCTATGAGGATTCTGATGTCATCAGCCCCGTGAGTCTCATGGGCCTCAACGAGCTCTACCAGCTCCACGACTTCTTGATCCGTGTAACCGTAGCGACGGATTAGCTGATCAAGCTCGGCACTGAACTCCCGATCCAGCTGATAGTTGACGTCGCTGGCCTCAAGCGCGTGCATTTCGCTGTCAATTCGTGCTAGCAAACTTTTAATCTGTAGGTGCCTTACAAATGTATGGGGTCGATTCATAGCTGCCTACCCGCGCGGACATGCCTTGAGTGTAGCGCATGAAATGCACGGCTTAAAGCCGATGCCAGCGTTTAGCATGCGCGTCGCAAAACAGAAAAACCTGTATAATCAATAAATTAACTTGTTGGAAGGGTATTTGAGGAATTCATGACGCGACGGATGGAAGTTCCGTCATTCATTGGCAATCCCACAAATGATGATCGTAGAGCTCCTTCCGTATTTTTCGTTATAAAACATAAGCTTATAGGTATTATACCACCAACCTGCAACAATCGTTTGAGCCGTTTTCGGATGTGAAAATGGCGCAATCATGAACGTGCCAGCCATGCGTGAATGGCATGTTGTCAATTTAGGCTAAAAGACGCTCAATGCGAGCGCCAAATTTAACATTTTGTGGAATCCCGCTTTCGCGACCGTTTTTGGATAGCGGCGCATAGCCTCGCTCTGCTGCCTGCGCCAAAGGCGAAGGCTCTATCTCGGAGGTTTCAGTGCCCTTCCAAAACTCACATTTCCCATATATTGACAGCAGGGTCGTACATCCTTGGCTCACGAATGTGCACGATCTGCTCTGATTTTTGAGGAGAACGGGAGCGAATGGCGACCAGACCGACCCACACTGGGCGTCAATAGCCCTCCGAGCTTCGATGCCTCCGTGGGCGCAGCCAGGAGGGAGGGTCTCATCGCCTAACTCCCCACACCAGTCTCCATGCTGGTTGAGCGCTTGTATGGTTAGGGATCTAGATTTCTTTTAAGCACTAGAGCTTACCCACGTAGTTATCGTGACCACCACCAGCGGATTCACCTTGCTAGCCTGCCACCGTTGCGCTCCGAGGTTCTAGTATGCATCTAACTGACGTCCTATAGGCTGGTTCATGTTTCTGCATCATCAGTGATACTTTAGCAACCAAGCCAGGTGAGCGAGATCGTCAACTGGTAGGTTCTGAAGTGCGCTGTTCCAGATAGCATCGAGGTGATAGGGTTGGAAGCACCGTGTTAATGACTTAAGTTCTTCGCGAGTCATGGGAAAAGAACTGTCAGTGAATATCAAAGCTTGGCGAATTAAACACAGCTCTTCTTTGGAGACGAGATCAAATGCTAAACCAAGAAGCAAGTAAGCAATTGCTAACGACCGTGGCGGCGCCGACTCGATATTTTTAACCATCTGGGCAACAGATGGCTTGTCATACTCATGGGAATTTATCTTCGAACCTCGAGCAGCTTTCAGGAACCATCGAGCAGCACCGCCATCGCTGACCAGGTTGCCTTGGTAGAGGAATATGCCAAGCAAGAAGTACAGTGAGTACTTGGATGGCCGCAGCGACGAAGGAATCGCAGGCGCATATTCCACCCAAGTCTGAACCCGCAACACTATTCGACAAATCCTAGTTTCGACTGATGCAGTTTGGTATCCCGACCTCTCGCAAGAGACCAGGCCTACCCCATGATCGAAATGCCCTCGCGTTGTTTGTTGCATATAGGCCTGCCAGCCTCCAGTGAAATTGCTCAGGTGCCCCTTCTCCAACTGCTGAAGCAAGACTGGCTGGCGATGCGCGGCACAAAGAGCTGAACCTCGGTTACGCCATGCACGCCGCAATCCAGGAGCTCTCATCGCTGATACATCATCCTCTAGGCATTGTGCGCAGAATCGGCGGTTATCATGTTGAGATACTGAATTGCTCGGCAGGCGGAAGCGCTCCGTTAGATGGATGCCTGTCGGATCAGAGAACGCTTCCAGGAAGAACTCGGATCTGTAGAGGTCATCGCACTCAAGATCCTTGGCATCTTGGCAATGCTCTTGGGATCGAGGATTGCCAAGCAACACATCAGGATTCCAACGGTTGTGTTCATCTGCACCGTCAACCTGCGCCGCGGCATTCTTGGGACTGGCGAACTGGCTAAAATTGTGAGGGGTAGCTCGCGCAAAAGGGATGGCCGAAGGCTGCAGCAGCGCGATGCACCAATCCATAAACCCATCATGAATGACCGTGACCGCGCTCGATGCCGCATTTCGTGATAACCATGAGCCCAAAGTTTCGTCATGGAGTGGCGTCAAGTAGCCTGAAAATGCCCTGCGTTGCTTGCGACTGCCGCTCGGGAGCGGATCGATTGAAGCTGCGCACTTGTCACCCGGATAGCTTGAGCTGCCCGACACAGGACTCAGAGAGAAACCCCTTTCTGTAGCTCCTCCAGTAGCGAGAATCGGCGCAACGACAGGCTCATCTGTTCGTGTGATCGAGAGGCCAAAGCTAAGCTCCAGCTGCACCTCTATCTGCCGATCCTCGGCCAACTCAAACGGCAGACGGATTTGCATGCCGCGTGGAGTACCAGATGCGTCGGCCTGGGACGGAAATAAGTCATCGCCCCCGGATTCGCTTCTAGGGCTGAAAAACGCTTCTGATCCTGCCGGTTGTGCAACCGTAGAGTCGCTCGAGTAACTGAGTTGATCGACGATTAGGCTAACTGATGAAATGGCGGCTCCTGCTCCGCTGGTTTGTTGCGCTTGTTCAGTTACGTCTGCTCCATTTTTCTCCCGTACTACCTCCTGATGCCTTGCTCGTTTGGAGCTCGGAGGTGAACTCGGCGATGCGTCATTTGATTGCCGTGGGGAGGAGTCAAACGTGCGGTGATTGGTGGAAGCACCAGTTGTCACTGAGGCCGCCATAAGCCCCCTGCCCACCGTCACGGTGTTTCCGATCAAGCCCTTCGTGTGTGCGTGCAGGATGCCAACGTCGAGCCCGCCGCAGGTCAAAGGGCAAGGGTCTAGCGCTAGGAAGGACGACGCACCCAGGTGGGTCTGCTCAGCCGAGAGATCGAAAGCTGCTGCCACGGAGCCCGGCTTGGATTGTGGAACTAGCACCTCTTGTGGCCCGCTAGCTGGCAGCGGTACGTCCACCCATCCCTTGGCGGTGGCAGAAAGTAAGAATGGGTTGATACGGTTGCCGTGAGCGCCCAGCTGCACGACCGTCGCAATGTCACGGACGAAGCCCAAGTAGTGCTGGTCGCAAGGCATTGGCTCCAGATCGACGTACTCGACATCCATCTCCATTGCTTGCGCAACGTGCCCCACCTCAGTCAATGGATCTCTTAGGCCACAAAGCACCACGCAGTGCCCGTAAGGTGGTTGAGTTAGTTGTTGGATGGAGCCATAAATATTGTGGACTTTCACCTGGTGCTTATGAAAGAAATCGTGAGCATCTTCGCAGATAACGGCCTGATATCGTCGCAGGTGGATCGCTGCTTCGTAATGCAGCCTTACTTTCCGGCCTGAGATCATATCAACAGTGGAGCTGGGTAACCCCAGCGACTTCAAGACGTGAGCAGTAAAAACAAAGTCTGCGTTAAAGGGCGCTCGGGGGACAAAGACAGATCGGATGTTTTTGCGTAACAGTATGGAGTGGAGACGTGAAGCGAAAGCGCTAGCCCCCGCTCCAGCCTCTCCTCTGACGACAATCAGCTTGCCGTGGGTACCCCCTCCATAGTGCCCGATCGACTCAACTACGCTTTCAAGCGGCGCTTGATTTGCAGAGCTCCCAATCCAGCGCCGCCCCATGTTGAAGGCTACTCCAGGAAAGCTGGAAGGCGGGCCTCAAAACAGGCATCCAGCAACGCTTCGTCGATGCATTCATGTCCGGTCTCGATAGCCAGCTTGGCAGAGGTGATCAAGACCCAAACGATATCGCGGGTGCTACCACGACAGTTCGACACCAGGCTTTGTTGGATCTCGACGGTATCCAGGGTTGATGGCTTGCGCAACGGCATGAACCGCACGAACGCCTTCAGGAAACGAGACAAGTCCTCCCCAGCTGCCTCCCACTGAGGGATTTCCCACACGCCGAAACGCGATCGCAGTTGAGGATCAATGCCCAAGAAGACCTTCAATTCATCGGTACCCGCGACCACTAAGCTGACCCCAAAGTCACGATTCGCCATCGCACGCAGGTATGTGTAATTGGACTGGATCAGCATGTTTTTCACACCTGCGAGAGCATTGCCTTCATCGAGAATGCAGATAGCCAACTTCATCTCTTTGATACGCTCGGAAATGCGATTGATGCCGGACGCGGTACAAAGGGATTTCACCGACTGCGTGAATCCCAAATGGCTGAGGAAAACCTGCTGCAAGTCGATGTGCCGGCCGTATTCAGACAGATCGATGGTGAGAATCGATGTGGCGTCTGGGGTATTGAACCGTGTTGCAGCATGCTCAATCATTTTTGTCTTTCCGATACCACTGATGCCTATGAGCCCCATACAGGATCGGCTGCCAATCCGTGTAGCGTGGATCATTCGCTCGATCCCCGTGATGAATGTTTGACTAGTGTTAGTCTTGATCCAGACCGGGTTATCGCAATACATGATGCGCTCAGGGTCATCGAGCATTGCTACCTGCTGAACCTTCTGAACGAGATGTGGAAAGTCCATAGTTATTCCGCCTCGAAAGGTTCGACATCAAGAGCAAAGTTGCGAGTAACCCGCTTGTTTTTTTTGCCAGGGCGCTCGTGATGGGTCACGAGCCCGATTTCCTTATCAGCGTCATTGATCTCAAGCTGTTTACGCATGGCTGGAGTGTCAAGCAGGATCGACTGGCGAAGCTGATCCGCGCGGGCGAGGAATGCCTTCACGGCGCGCTCACCCAGCTTGCCAGCGCGTTTAAGGTACTTCTGCAGGATTGCTTTCGCGGTGAGCGTGCCGGGGGTTTTCTCGCAGCACGGTACTTCGATCCACTGCCCCTCGAACCGGGCCAACACCATGGACAGGTTGGCCGCATCGTATTTCACCCGAATCTGCTTGCCGATCATGTGGCGGAGCACATCGTTCGAATAGCGAAAGCCGTTCACCTTGAGGCCGGTTTTCGACATCACGGGGTGCTTCTCAGGCAACACCTCGATGATAAAATTCTTCACATCGTGCACGCGCCGAGGAGCCACAGGACGGCCTTTCGCGTCCCGAAGCGCTTCACGCCAGCGATCACGTGGAGTCTTGCCGTCCTCTCCGGCCGTGTCGTGATATTCACACACAGCCAGTGTGAAGTACCGGGTGAACTCATCCAGCGTCATTACCGCATGCTTTTGCGGGTTGAAATCACGATCCTTACGCGACCGCGATCCCGTTCCTCCCGGAAGCATATGGACAAACCCGACGTTCAAAGTCCCGAGAACGCGCTCGCAAATACCACCGTCTTGTTTCTGACGACGATGCCGCAGCTTGATCCCCTCCAAAGCGCAGGCAGCGACAAGGTTGCCCGAACGGAACTCACGAGCATTGTCGGTTAATAGCTCATCGAACACGCCGTAGAACTCGTACTCATGATCCTTGAGGTCAACGTTCTTCATGAACGCTTCCTTGCTCATCACCGCATGTTTCAAAGTGTGAGCCACACTGGCCAGGCTGGGATACCGAAAGCTGATATAGAAGCCGAGGATGACTTTCGTCTTCGCGCAAACAGCGACAGTGATCCAAGGACGCCCAACAGGGTTTTTTCGGTCATGCCGGCTTGCGAGAAAAACGTCCGCTATGGTGTGATCCATTTGTACCTGTTCGAGCGCCCGACTGAGTTCTCGGAATCCGTCCCGAAGCTTGAAAGCATCGTCAGCATGGTTCTTCCCGTGTACCTGAAGATCTTTCACGTACTCAGGAAGGTTATTCATCCGATCGCATACAGTTTCATACGAAGGCACGTTGTCGATTTTTAAGTCAAAGCACGCTGCCTGAACACCCTTCCAAACTGTTCGGTAAGATGCACCCTCCCCCCGATAGAACCATACCTGCTCAGCGATGATTTTTTCGACTTCTGGTGAGATGGCCTTAGTTCCTTTTTTGCGTCCGCGCTTTTTACCGAGCAAGCTAATAGGGCCCACTTCGACATTAAAAAGCTTACGCACTTCGTAATAGCGCTGGACACTCAAACCGCATTCCTTGGCGGCCTCATCGACTGACAACTTCTCAGCAAACTGCTTCTCTATGATCTCGAAGCGATGGCGTGCCTGCTCTTTCTGCTCTGGAGTGAAATCATCACCCAAAATTAGGGCCCGCTTCGCGGTTTTATCTGCAATCTTCGCAGCTGCCGCCTGAAGTAATGTCTCATGATCGACTGACTCTACCTGTGCGGAGCTCACAAGACGAAGTGTGTCGTTACGGATGTTTTTGAGGTGCAGTTTCCGGGTGGTCTCGTCGATATCCTCGACGACCCAGATATCCCCTTCAAAATTTACAAGCTGTTTGCTGCCGTCTGGATTGCTGTATGTGCCCATGGCACACCTCCAAGCGACCAGCCGGCGCCGCTGAGGCGCAAGCACCGCACTGGTCAATAGTCCTTGTGGCGCCGATGACACTGGCGCTTCAAAGGAAATAAGGTTTTGGGCTATTCCGAAGGGTAGCCCGCTGGTTTATCCGTAAACGCCTCGCGAGTCACCGGGTGGAAACGCAGCACCTCACGAGAGAACAGGCGATCAATTTGTGTGGCGACCGTCTTATAGGATGGCGGCTTGATGCCCGCTTCTCCGCACTTGGCCCTGACGTCTGCCCATACACCTCGCTTGGTGCTGCGTCCGTCGAACCAACCGACTCGGATAGCTTGCTCAACAATCTCTGCCTTCTTCTCAGGGAGCGCCGGGAGCGTTGACGACTCTTGAGCCAGTTCCGCGATTCCGCGTAGCGACCGGGCGTCAAGGGACTGCATGTCGAACGGATTTTCATGAGGCCAGATTTCGCTGGCGTTGAACTCATCAGCATCCATTGGCAGCTTTACTGGCGCAGGCGCGATAACCACCTTGGCAGGATGATTGGTGAAAGACACCGGTTTGAAGTCCCGATCCCCTGGATACTGAATGCAAAGGATCAGGGAAGCTTTGATCCTCATGAATCGGAGCTTAGGCAGCAGCTCACACGACCCCGGTATGGCGGGGAAAAACCCATTGCCCTGAATCAACGTGCGAGGGCTGTAGGTGCTTGGGATCGCACCGGTTTTAATGAGCCTTAACTTAGGTGGTTTGTCATTAGCCATGACTAGCCTCATTTTGGTAGTTTTGCTAGTGAGTAGAGGAAGGGGTTGCCTAGTTTTGGCATCCAACACACTTTCGACTTAGGCAGCACTTCCGAATTAGGCTATGTATGCTTAACCACTAATGGCATTGCGCCATAACTTATGCAAATGTCATAACCGTCTTTGAGGTCTAGCAGGCAAACGTAAGCCGTCAAACGTATGAAATTCGTCTTTTCAATTAGGTCAAGAGATTCAGTGAGTTGAGTCAGAAATCTTTACATTGTCATAGAAATGAAAAGAAGAAAAAACACGGTGTATTTTCTTTTTTTTGACTCTGAGGAAGGTGTGGGCTAGGGAATGCGGGGCTTTCGGGGGGATCGGTTTTTAAGGGCTGGTCACAATTGGTGGCTCATTTCTCGAAAGGATCCAAGTCTGGATACCAACGACGAATTTCGAGGGTTTTCTCGTCAGAAGCGATTCGACCGCCACTGGGCCGTACAATTGATAAAGCCTTGATGGTGCTCTCCTAACAGTTGGGCTCTTGGAAAATAGTCGCCTTGATTGGATTCCACTTATGCGGCAACAACTGATCGATTTCACTCGCCCGCTGCATCGGCAGCCGCGTGAGAACATCTTTCAGCTAGGTGACTTGGCCGGACGGGTACGGTCAACGCACAGCCCAGCATTTTGTAAATCAGATCGGCAAGAGCGCTTGCCTTGCGCGGAGCATCGCGTAAGCCGAAAAACTCGTCGCCAATTTCGACCTAGAACCATCAGCCCTCGCTGGATAACCTGAATGCACTATTCACGGAGCCACCCCAGCTAGTCTGGAACTCCAAATTCAGGAGCATCACCATGAACCCGAAGAACCCCACCACCAAATCCTCAAGCACACAGCCATCGTCGTCTCAACGTGCTCAGGCCAACCATCGCTCTGATACCTCAAACGCCAATAAAGGTACGAAAGGCTCGAACATCACGAACTCCCAAGTGCATGGCAACCGGGGTAAACAACTCAATCCCAATCAACACTAAGCACTAACGGCGATCGAGGTATTACCCCATGGAACGACTGTACACCTCCCCTACCCTCGGCGACGTCGCGCAGTACGCGGTTGCAGCGTCCGGCGTGATGCCTCGCAAAGCCCATAACCGTGAGGACGAGACTGAGTTTGATCAAGGCATAGCGAAGACCTACCAGAAGCGGATGCAGAGGTTGGCCAAGGAGGACTGCAATTTGCAGGAGGCGTTTGAAGATATCGCTGATCTGCTGACCGCTTCACTTCGCAGGTACATCCGTTGCCCCTTTTGGGCCCAGCAGGTTCAAGAGGTACTGAACGAGCTTTATGGCTCATATGCGTCGATGGTCAAGACCATGGGTACAACCATGACCAAACGCGACACCGCGCGATTCTTCTTGACCAGCTACGCCGTCGAGGTCGCTGTACGGTCACTGGCTCGAAACTGGGTAGTCTTTCAGGGATACATCTACGCAGCCCCGCAACCGATGGAACCGTGCTGGTTTCTGCCATCGAGTGTCGAGAGAAATATTTCAACGCCGCTAGATAAAGTTCTGGCTTGGGCTTATGCCACCTGCGGCCTCACCCTTGCGACATTCCACGATCCAATCGGTGTGGTCGGCGATACCACACACCTGAAACAAAATGAGCGGGCAGCACGAAGCTGGAAAAACGCCAAGCACCTGCCATCACTCCCCGCACTTGTGAAAAACATTGAGGACTCGTTTCAGGCGCAGGCCTCGGTTGGTAAAGCCGTTGATCAAAGGCTCCAAGACGGCATCATCACTTGCGCCACCATCGCGCGAATCATCACATTCATTTTGCTGGATATTCAGGAGCGGCTGGGAACCGAGTATCTTCAAGACATCACGCGCCAAACTCGCCTTTACTTCGGGTGGATCAAGGAAGAAATCACCGAGTACCTAACCCAATTAGACCGGAAAGTCGTGGCGGCTGTCTCAGTCAAACCTCGCGGATACACCCCACAGGAACAAATTCAAATCGAAGCCACGGAACGAGTTGAGCTTGGGATCAGTATGGGCCCGCACTTCTGGGGACGTTTCGAGGGCAAACTCCAGGACGCGAATGAGCTGTTATTAAGCAATCAAGATAGTCGAGGTTACGTCCCAGACCAAATCGTGCAGTGGATTGAAAAGAGATATGGATCCTACGCTGCAAGGATTCGTTCGGACGCGATTTCTCGCTGGAGGGTAGATAAACCTGAACATTTTGATCACTATCTCCAGCGCGCCCTTGCCATGAGAAACAGCGAAGGTGTCACGTTGGAGGCTGTGGATGCGCTATGCGAACAGATGAAACTGGCGGGGGTTGCCGAGCGCCTTCCATGGCTTACGCACTGGCTGAAGGGAATAGTGTGCTATCGGGCTGAAGACTTTGCCTCTGCGTCCCCTCACTACACTAAAGCCTTTCAGCTTGCTAAGTACTCCGCTGGAGACCTGCAGTATTTGTTGGTCAACCAATACCTGGAGGTCATGGCCAAAACCAAGCAATGGAAGCAATTTAAACAAGGTGCACGCTGGGCAGGTTATCTAGATATCCCCGTCCGTTGGTTGCGTGACAAGGAGCCCACAGAACAGAACATTCGCAATAGCTACCGCATTCTCGGACTTGAAAAAATCCAATACGCACGCCTGTAGTACACGCGCTACCTCGATCATGGCTCAATCTTGTTATCTGAGTGCCAGGGCATTGCTCACAACGTCACGCGGGGCACTCGCCAATGCGGGGTGCGAATAACATCCACAAAGCCTGATATGAACCTCAGCCATGCGACACTGGTTAGTCGCTCCACCAGCTCCACCAACGGTGCCACATCTTGCCCTCACGCCCGGAACTTCACTAGTCCCACTCAGGTGCAAATGTCCGCGCTCTTCCCAGTGTCTCTAACCCTACAGGCACTCTTGGCCTACGCGCTTTTGGAGTGATCAGCTAAGCTGTTGAGCCATCTCGTTGGCTAAACTCGCCAAACTGCCTCTACCCAAACCTTGGGCCTCCCTATGAGCAAGCTGACCCAGCCCTTGGAGCGAAGTACGTGGGTGCGCAATAGATGATAACGAAGCCTATAGAATTCGAGCCGCTGTCGGAAAGCTGCAGGATGCCCTGCCCCGTGGTGGTTATGCACCATGCGGATGCTTTCTGTAAGACCCAGAAAGCTAGCCGCTTCCTGCCCGATCACCACGACCACTTTGGCCAATGCGGTCTCAGCTATTGCTACAGGCGAAGCAACAGAGCAGCCATAGGACTCGCCTATAACCCCTCAAGCGACAACAACAGCTTCCTAATCTCTGCGAATTGGTCTTCCGCCAAGATGTCGTATTCCCCGACGCTGCTGAGCCGGTAGACATCCCGAGCCTTTTTGACCCGATCAAGCAGCGGAAGAATCTGGCTCGATGCAAGCTCCAGAAAATCGTTTATATCAGCGCGTGTTCGAGGGATCTTGTACCCCCTCGTAGCGGAGGCGATGATTACATCGCAGTCCCGTAGTTTCGCGATCCCACTTGATCTGATCTTCTGATCACCCAGCCCGGGGAAGCCTCTGTCCGCCAGGTGCTTGGCGATGTCTTCAGTAGAGACGTACTCGTCGCTAACAAATTCGCTTCGAAAGCGCAGGTAATCCAGGATGCAGAGTGGTAACCGCTCCTCTTCGCTTGGATGCTCGCCAATCTTGGCGAGAAACAAATCTGCCTGCTTCAACGCTTGCTGGTGTACTCGGTAGTCGGCATACGCAGACTCGCTCATTGGTGGAGGCAGGAAAGGCTGAAATTTGGGTGGCCACTCCAGCAGCCCCAGGGTGCAGTTACGCAGGATATTCTTATAGACCTCAACCACATCGTTCGAGGTCTTGCCTTCGTAGATATGGGCTACCGTGCCAGCGAAAAAATCAGCCACCTGGATCAGGACATCGCTCTTGCTGCTCTTGGTCTGGAACGCTGAGTCCCCGAAAAGGTCATTCGCGTACCGCGCTGCGACGTAATCCCGCAAGCTCTCTTGGAATTCCGGCCCGCCGTGCTCGTCGACGGTCATATGCAGATCTTGGCAATGATTGAACAGGCGTTCGTACAACAGGTTATTCACGCTCTTGATGAAGGACTGTTTGAATTGGTTCCCCCCGTCTTTATAAATCCGGCGTTTGTCCACAACTGTGAAATAAAGCTTCAGGGGCAGCCCGGCAAGATCGACAAGGATCTTCCGGCGACGATCAGAATCCTTTGCTTTGAGCTTGCTGGATTTGATCTCGCCCGTCTGAAAGTGTTGTGCCCGTAGAGCTTCCGCAAGCTCATAGGCTCGGGGCAGATCTTTTTCGGTGATGATGATCGAGCAGATCACGAAGAAGCTTGAGCTTCCAGATTTCGACGTATCCAGGTCGTGATTGCCTGACTCGTCAACGAATGCGAACGTTCTTCCCACACGCCTACTCCATCAGTCAAAGCGCTCAGCGCAGCTCTGAGCATACTACCTGAGTTACAGACGCCAACAGTCATACGCTCTAAGGCCCTGTAAGACCAAGACCCTCTACATTGACCGTTTTTCGCGCAGTCCTTGATCTCCCCTCGTAACAAAATGATACCCTCCGTACGACCTGGAATAGGGCTGAAGCGTTCGTTGGCCAGTGTCGAAAAAATCGACACCCACACTCGGCACTCGTGCTCGTCGAAAGAAAATGGAGATTTCCCGCAAGTGGATGCTAAAGATTTCAGCTCGCCAGTTGATGAGCTACCAGAGCCATCCTTACCGAATGGCATCTTGTCCCGGATGACCAACCTGATTCTCGATGTAGTGGTCAACTGATCCCGGACACTGCTTTAAGTTTTTCCTCAGCAATGGCAGGCGCCAAGCCGTCGCTGAATTGATGTGGTCGCCGCCAGCTATACCGCTCCATCCGGAAACGACCGATATCTTGTTTAGCCAACGCTGCGTCCAGATACAGCTTTCCTTGCCTCATTGAATAACCGCCAAGCCGGAGTTATCCCTCGTGTGACGCCAATCATCCAGATCTCCACGTGGCAACCCGCCACGTAGAGCAGCTCACCATACCGCTGTATAGTTACCTATATACCCAAATCCGAGCCCCCGATGCCCGTTCCAACGCGCCTTCCGCTTCCCCTGCTCAGTTTCCTTTTGCTGATAGTCACCGCCCTGCTGTCTTTGCTGCTCGGCCGTTATGCAATTTCACCCCTTGAACTGCTCCATTTTCTGACGACGCTATGCGGCGTGGGCGACATGCCTGTCGAGCGTTATCGGTTGATCCACAGCCTGCTGATCGATGCTCGCGCACCGCGCATGTTTGCCGGAATGCTGGTAGGAGCCGGGCTTTCGGTTTCCGGCGCTGCCTACCAGGCGGTGTTCCGCAATCCA
>Ga0308171_1000658_pt1 | contig 64386 bp, 61 predicted proteins | sample PhyGR1_FD_202135 | JGI IMG/M metagenome (GOLD analysis project Ga0308171, IMG submission 202135) | Phyllosphere microbial communities from UC Gill Tract Community Farm, Albany, California, United States - DLSLSG.R1 | ecosystem: Host-associated > Plants > Phyllosphere > Unclassified | place: USA...
TCGCTGTATTGCTGCTCGGACGGCGTGCGTGGTCGTGGCGCTTCCGTGACGTACCTGTCCCATACGGCATCCTTCCATTCCAACGAAAGGATCGCACCATCAAACCGTGGGATCAAACACCTAGATAAAGTCGTGCCGTTGAGACGTCGTACGCGGGTGCGAGCGGAACCAATCTTTTGGCTGGCTGAGTTGACGCTTGGAATCTTGGGATTCGCCATCGCTAGCGGATGGCAGGCGAAAGCGATCACGAACAACGAGAGGTAGCGAACGTCGAAGCGCAGCTTCGATGCTGCCTCGACATGCCGCCTTCGTCTGGACAACCCGCCGTCACCCGGCGGGAATGCATGCTCGTGCTCGACGCGCTCGCCGGTGAGTTCGATTCACTGTTCGAACACAGATAGGGACAGGAAAATTGGCAAAAACCAACCGCAGCCGGACCAGGGCTTTCGCGTATATGCGCTTGTCGGTCGACAAGGAGGGCGGTGCGCCTCAGAGCATCGATGCCCAGCGCAGTGCTATTCTCGCCTACGCGGCCAAGCATGACATTATGATCGTTGAGGAGTTTGCCGACGCCGGCTTCAGCGGTCAGACCGACAAGCGCCCCGAATTTCAGCGGCTGGTGCAAAAAGCTACCGCGGCCGATCATCCGGTCGATCTGGTCCTGATGTTCATGTTCAGCCGTATGGCCAGAAACATGCGACTGTTCTTCGACGTGGTGGGCAAGCTGGACGACGCAGGCGTCGAGGTTCGGTCGATCACCGAGGATTTCGGTCAGGGCCGTGGCCAGCGGATCGGCCGGACGATCACGGCGATGATGAACGAGGAGCAGGCGCGAGACGCGGCAATCCTCACGCGGAAGAGCCGCAGGGAGAATGCGCGGCAAGGCTTCTACAATGGCGGCCCGGTGCCGTTCGGCTACGAGACCTACGTCGCCCGGCAGGACGGCGAGAAGGAACGGCGAAAGCTGGCGATCGTCGAAGCCGAAGCGGCGATCGTACGCCAGATCTTCGACTGGGCTGACGTGGGCCGTGGCGGGCGCTGGATCGTCAAACAGTTAAACGAAGCGGGGCGAACCCTGCGCGGTGCGAGGTTCGCCAACAGCAATGTTGCCGGCATTTTGGCGCGCGAGGTGTACACCGGCGTCTATCACGATCGTACCGCCGACGACGATGGGATCACCCCGGACGTGGAAGATGCTATCGCAGTCACCTGTCCCCCGATCATTACCCGGGACCAGTTCGATCGCGTGGCCGCCATGCGGGCAACGCGCAATCCCAGGCGGATGGCACCGCATGTCGCCGCCGGCACCACGCTACTCACCGGGGTCGCCCGCTGCGGCATGCCCGGCTGTTCGAGCGGCATGACGATCCGCACGGGGAAAGGTGGTCGCTATACCTACTACGTCTGCAACGACCGGGTGAACCGTAGCGGCACCTGCGCCTGTCCGAGCATCCGGCGCGAAAAGCTGGACAGCTTGGTTCTGGATGCGATCGAGGCAAGGTTGCTGGCGCGCGATCGGTTGCGCACATTGCTCGCTGGCGTTCTCGATGTCTCACAAAGTCGACAGGCGGAACGTGAGGCAGACCTTACCCGAAGCCGTTCGGAGCGGACGCGGCTCAACACTGCGATCAGTAATCTGCTGATCCTGATCGAAGAAGGGACGATGAGCGCGAGAGACCCGGCGTTTGTCGACCGCATGGCGACCAACCGGGCGGCACTGGCGGCGGTATCAAGCCGGATCGATGTGCTGGAAGCGCAACTGGCGAAGGGCAAGCGCAGGATCGACGAGCAAACCATTGACCGTTTCGGCGACATGCTTCGCAAGAAAATGCGAAGCGACGACAGCACGCTCCGTTCGTCCTACCTCAAGATGTTCGTCTCGAACGTCATCGTGTCGGATCACGAGATCGTGATCTCGGGCCCCATGTCGAGCTTGGAAAATGGCGTCTCTGTCGGACTTCCCGTCAAAGAGGGCGAGGTGCCCATCTTTGACCGGGAGTGGTGCCGCTTACAGGACTCGAACCTGTGACCCCCGCATTACGAATGCGATGCTCTACCAGCTGAGCTAAAGCGGCCCTTCATCGGTCGAACCGGCTGGTGTCCGGTCGTGGTGGCGGCGCTTAACAGGTCTGTTGGGGGCTGGCAAGCGGCTTTGGCATCTTTACATGTCGTTAACGATAACGGCGCCATGACTGGACCGGATAGCGAGGATGACAGTCATGACCACCGGGCCGGATCTGAACGAGGCTCTCCCCGTCGACACGAGCGGGGTGGGAGAGGCTGACGACGTGCTGTTCGCGCTGGGCGGGGTGGAGCGGCGGTTGCATGCGCGCGCCTATCACCATTGGGCCTCGCTGCTGGGCGATGCGCCCTATCCGCCGATCGCCGCGCTCGATCCCGAGGCGATCGGCGATTTCGCCGGCAATTCGGTGCTGCTGGATTTTCGGGGGCGGTCGGGCGATCCGGTGATCGCCTATATCGGCCAGGCCCTGCGCGGGGAGGGCGATCTGGACGGGCGGCCCGGAACGCTTGCCGATCTGCCGCAGGGCTCGCTCCTCGCGCGGATGGTCGGGCATTATAGCCAGATCCTGAGCGACAAGGCGCCCGCCGGGTTCGAGGCGGAGTTCGTCAACGCGCGCGGCCGCACCACGCTGTACCGTGCGATCCTGCTGCCTTATTCGTCCGATGGCCGGACGATCGACTTCATCCACGGCGTCGTCAGCTGGAAAGAGCTGGCCGATCCGTTGTTGCAGGCGACGCTCGATTCCGCGCTGCTTGATTCGATGGCGCAGGCGGAGCCGCCAGCGATGGGTGGGGCATTATGGGACGAGGCTCCCGAGCCGCCTCTGCGTCGCGCGCGCGCCGATCCCGCGCCGCTCGGCCATGTCGCGTTCGACACCGGCGCGGCGGTCGGAAGCCCGGTCGTCCTGGTCGGGCGGGTGACGCAGGGCGGCCGGATCGCCGTCCTGGGATCGGTCGTCGATGACGAGCGGCTGGCCGACAGGGTATTGCGCGCCTCGCAATGAAAATTGCGCTGCGGCGCAACATCTTTTCTCTGTCGGCAAAGGGTTGAGCGGCGCGAAGCCCAAGCCTAGGACTTGCATCCATGGCACCGAATATGTCGCATCCGATGGCCGACGCGATTGCCGCACGGCTGACCCAGGGCGCCCTTCCGGCGGAATTGCAGGGGTTCGGCCCCGCGGAGGTGGCTGCCGCGGCGGCCTTCGTCGCGGGCGTGGCCCAGCAGCGGTCGCCGGGAGAGCCGTCGATCGCGCTGGAGCCGATGTCGGGTGACGACACGCACCGCCGGATGCGGCTGGCCATCGTCAATGACGACATGCCCTTCCTGGTCGATTCGATCGCGGCGATGGTCGGTGCGGACGGGATAGCGATCGACCGGGTGATCCACCCCGTCCTGCCCGTGACCCGCGATGCGGAGGGCGAGCTTCAGGCGATCGGCACCGGCGGCCGGCCCGAATCCTTCATCTATCTGGAAATGGAACGCGCCGATGCGCGCGATCGGCGCGGGCTGGTCGACGATCTGCGCGCCGTGCTGGCCGATGTTCGCGCCGCCGTGGCCGACTGGTCGGGGTTGCAGGACGCGCTGGCCGCCGACGCGACCACGCTGGGCGAAAAGAATGGCGAGGGGGCCGCGCTGCTGCTGTGGTTCCTGGGCGGCAAGCTGACGCTGCTGGGCCATGAGAAATGGTTCGAGGACGGCCGCGACGCACCCGCGCTGGGCGTGGCGCGGACGCCGCACAAGGTGCCGCTGCTCGCCGACACCTCGCGTCAGCGGGCGCTGGACTATTTCGCGCAAGGTGGGTCGGCACCGTTGCTGCTCAAGTCCAACGCGATCTCGACCGTGCATCGTTCGGTGCCGCTCGACCTGGTGCTGGTGCCGGTGATGGAGGAGGGCCGGGTCGTCGGCCTGTCGATCCATGCGGGTCTGTGGACCAGCGCCGCGCTGGCCAGCCCGCCGCATGAGGTGCCGGTGCTGCGCACGCGGTTGGCGGCGCTCCAGGCCAAGTTCGGCTTCGACCCGCGCGGCCATACCGGCAAGGCGCTGACCCATGCGCTGACCGCGTTGCCGCATGACCTGGTCACCGCCTTCCCGGCCGAGGCGCTGGAGCAGCTGGCGCTGACCGCCATGTCGCTGGCCGACCGGCCGCGGCCCGAGCTGGTGCTGATCCGGTCGGTGTTGCAGCGGCATCTGTTCGCGTTCGTCTGGCTGCCGCGTGACGAGCTGACCACCGCGCGGCGTGTCGCGATCGGCGACATGCTGGGCGAGGCGGCGAACGGCTCGCTGCTCAACTGGTCGATCGCGCTGGAGGACGGCGTCGTCGCGCTTATCCGCTATACGATCGACCTGCGCCAGGACGGCCGCCTGCCCGACACGGCGGCGCTGTCCGAGCGGCTGCGCAAGATGGTGCGCGGCTGGATGCCCGATGTCGAGGCGGCGCTGGCCGAGCAGGTGCCCGCCCCGCGTGCGGCGCGCCTCGCCCTGCGCTGGGCCAATGGCTTCCCGATCAATTACCGCAATGTCAGCGACGCGGCCGAAGCCGCCGCCGACATTCTACGCCTCGCGTCGCTGGAGAATGAGGGCAGCCGCTCGGTGCGCCTGTTCCCGGTCCAGCCGGGACAGGATCGCCAGCTGAAGATATACAAGCTGAACGGCGCGCTGCCCTTGTCGGATGCGGTGCCGGTGCTGGAGAATTTCGGCTTCCGCGTGATCGGCGAGCTGCCGACCCGATTGCGCGACGATGCCGATCCCTTCGTCCACGACTTCATCGTCGAGACCGAGGCGACCACCGAGCCCAAGGGCGCGGCGGTGCTGGAGGGGGCGATCGCCGCCGTGCTGGAGGGCAAGGCGGAGAATGACGCGTTCAACCGGCTGATCGTCGATGTGGGGCTGAGCCCGCAGGCGGTGGTGCTGTTCCGCGCCTGGTTCCGCTATCTGCGCCAGGCGGGGCTGCCTTATGGGCTGACCACCGTGGTCGATGCGCTGCGCCGGGCGCCCAGGCTGGCGACCGCGCTGATCGAGCGCTTCACCGCCGCGCATGATCCGAAGGCGAACGGCGACCTCGCCGCCGCCGATGCCGCGATCGCGGCGGGCCTCGATGCCGTGTCGGCGATCGACGATGACCGTATCCTGCGCAGCTTCCGCGACATGATCGCGGCGACCCTGCGCACCAACGCCTTTGCCGAGGCGGGCAAGGAAGCGCTGGCGTTCAAGCTGGATAGCCACAAGATACCGGGCCTGCCCGCGCCGCTCCCCTGGCGCGAGGTGTGGGTCTATAGCCCCCGCGTCGAGGGCATCCATCTGCGTGCCGGGCCGGTCGCGCGCGGGGGCCTGCGCTGGTCGGATCGCCGCGACGACTTCCGCACCGAGATTCTGGGCCTGATGAAGGCGCAGCGGGTGAAGAACGCCGTCATCGTGCCCACGGGCGCGAAGGGTGGTTTCTATCCTAAGCAACTCCCGTCGCCCGTCACCGACCGTGACGGCTGGGCGGCCGAGGGCAAGGAAAGCTACCGCGTATTCATCCGCGCGCTGCTGTCGATCACCGACAATATCGTCGAGGGCGCGGTAGTGCATCCGGCGGGCGTGCGCGTGCTGGACGGCGAGGACCCCTATTTCGTGGTCGCCGCCGACAAGGGCACCGCGACCTTCTCCGACGTGGCCAATGCGCTGGCGCTGGAGCGCGGCTTCTGGCTGGGCGACGCCTTCGCCTCCGGGGGCAGCCAGGGTTATGACCACAAGGCGATGGGCATCACCGCCAAGGGCGCCTGGGTCTCGGTCCAGCGCCACTTCGCCGAGCGGGGCGTCGACGTGCAGGCGCAGCCCATCCGCGTGGTCGGCTGCGGCGACATGTCGGGCGACGTGTTCGGCAACGGGATGCTCTTGTCCAAGGCGATCAAGCTGGTCGCGGCGTTCGACCATCGCCACATCTTCCTCGACCCCAATCCCGATCCCGCGACGAGCTGGGACGAACGCGCACGCATGTTCGCGCTGCCCCGGTCCAGCTGGGCGGATTACGACACGGGCCTGATCTCGGCGGGCGGCGGCGTCTTCCCACGTTCGGCCAAGACCATCCCGCTGTCGGACGAAGTCCGCGAGGCTTTGGGCATCACCGCCACGTCGCTGGAACCGGCGGCGCTGATCTCGGCGATCCTCAAGGCCCCGGCCGACCTGCTCTGGTTCGGCGGCATCGGGACCTACATCAAGGCGGCGGCGGAGAATAACGTCCAGGTCGGCGATCCGGCGAACGACCGGCTGCGCGTCGATGCCGAGGATCTGCGCGTCACCGCGATCGGCGAAGGCGCCAATCTGGGCGTCACGCAGGCCGCGCGCATCGCCTTTGCCGAGCGGGGCGGGCGGATCAACACCGACTTCATCGACAATTCGGCGGGCGTCGACTGTTCGGATAACGAGGTCAACATCAAGATCGCGCTGAACCGCGAGATGATCGAGGGCCGTCTGGCGGAGGACGACCGCAACAGGTTGCTCGCCGCGATGACCGATGACGTCGCGCATATCGTGCTGGAGGATAATCGGCTCCAGACTTTGGGCCTGTCGATCGCCGAGGCGGACGGGGCGGGCGCGATGCCCAGCTATGTCCGCGTCATCGAGATCTTCGAGAGCGCCGGACGGCTCGACCGCGCGGTCGAGGGGCTGGGCAGCAACGACGTGCTGCTGCGGCGCGGGCAGGACGGGATTCCGCTGACCCGGCCCGAACTGGCCGTGCTGCTGGCGACGGCGAAGCTGACGCTGCAGGACGCGATCGAGACCAGCCTGTTGGCGCTGGACGACGAACTGCGCCCCGATCTGCATGCGGCTTTCCCGCCTGCGATGCGAGAAGCGTTCGGCGAGGCGATCGACCAGCATCGCCTGCGTGGCGAGATCGTCGCGACCAAGCTCGCCAACCGCATCGTCAACCGGATGGGCATCCTCCACCCCTTCGAGCTGGCCGAGGAGGAAGGCGCGGCGATGGCCGATATCGCGGCGATGTTCGTCGTGGTCGAGCGGCTGTTCGATCTGCCGTCCCTATGGACCGCGATCGAGACGGCGGCGATGCCCGAAGCCGCCCGCATCGCGCTGTTCGACGAGGTGGCGCGCGCGACCCGCTCGCAGATCGCCGATCTGCTGCGCGCGATGCCGGCGGGCACGGCCCCCGGCGCGGCGCTGGAGCGGTTGCAGCCGGGGATCGAGCGGCTGGCGGCCGAAACGCCCGCGCTGCTGCGCGACGAAGCCAAGGCGCAGAGTGCGCGGGTCGTCGCCGTGCTCGAAGAGGCGGGGGCGCCTGCCGAACTCGCGGCGCGGGTGGTGCGGGTGTCCGAACTCGACGGTGCGGTGGGGCTGGCCGATCTGGGCCAGCGGCTGTCGCTGGACGAGACGCGGTTGACCCATGCCTTTACCCGTCTGGGCCAGGCGCTGGGCCTCGACTGGGCACAGGGTCAGGCGGCGCGGATCAACCCCAGCGATCCGTGGGAGCGCCTGCTGATCGCAGGGCTGGCGCGCGATTTCCAGCAGCAGCGGCTCGACTTCCTGGGCCGCGCGGGCGCGACCGATCCCGAAGCGGCGGTCGAGGCCTGGCTGGAGCGCAATGCTGCGCGTGTGGGTCAGTTCAAGGCGGTGATCGACCGGGCCCGCCTGGCGGCCCAACCCAACGCCGCGATGCTGGCTCAGATCGCGGGGCAGGCGCGGGTCCTGCTCGGCCGGTAAGGGGAGGGGAATACCTGTTCCCCGGCGAAGGCCGGGGCCCAGTTTTTTGCCGTGTGAGGCGCGCAAAACGCCGCGTGGGAGGCCTCTCCCGCGCGGCGTTTTTGTTCACGCGAAGCCGCGAAGGCGCGAAGAAAGTTGGTTCGCGCGGAGACGCGGAGACGCGGAGTAGAAATTTTATTCGCGCAGAGGCGCAGAGGGCGCAGAGAGGTCATGACGCGCGCAGCGCCCTCTATTCGTCAGCGCCAGAGATAAGAGGGCCGCTGGCGCGGCAGGCGAGACACCTCCGCGTCTCCGCGTCTCCGCGCGAACCAACCTTCTTCTTCTTCGCGCCTTCGCGTGAAAAATCAGATCGCCGCACACTTCTCCAGCAACCAGTCCCGATCCGCCCCCTCCAGCTCGGAAGCCAAGACCTCCGCCACCCGCGCATGGTATGCGTTGAGCCAATCCCGCTCCCCCGCCGTCAGCAACTCCGCCACGATCAGCGTCCGCTCGATCGGGCACAGCGTCAGCGTCTCGAACCCCAGCATCTCGCGGTCCGCGCTCGCGATCGCGCGCGGTTCGACCAGCACCAGATTCTCGATACGGATGCCATACTCGCCCGCCTTGTAATAACCCGGCTCGTTGGACAGCATCATGCCCGCGCGCAGCGGCTCCATCGCCGCGCCGCCGGGATAGTTGGGTGCGGCGATACGCTGCGGCCCCTCATGCACCGACAGGTATGCGCCGACGCCGTGGCCGGTGCCGTGCGCATAATCCAGGCCGACCTCCCAAAGCGGCCGCCGCGCCAGCGAGTCGAGGTGCCCGCCCAGCGTCCCGTCCGGAAACACCGCCGTCGCCAGCCCGATATGCCCCTTCAGCACGCGGGTGAAGCGGTCGCGCATCTCGTCCGTGGGCGCCCCGATCGGCATGACGCGGGTGATGTCGGTGGTGCCGTCCTGATACTGTCCGCCGGAATCGATCAGGAAGAGCTGGCCCAATTCGATCGCCGCATTCGATTCCTCGGTGACATGGTAATGCGGACTCGCGCCATGCGCTCCGGTCGCCGAGATGGTCGAGAAGCTGGTGTCCTTGAGCAGCCCGGTCGCCTCGCGGAACGCCAGCAGTTGCGCGGCGGCGGAGAGTTCGGTCTGGCCGCCCTTGGGGCATTCGCTCTCGACCCAGCGCAGGAACCGCACCATCGCCGCGCCGTCCCGGACCGAGGCGGCCCGGTGCCCGGCGACCTCGGCCGGGTTCTTGATCGCCTTGGTCAGCACGACGGGATCGCGAAGCGCCAGCACCTTGGCCCCGCCCGCCTCCAGCGCTTGCGCGATGGCAGCGACCGCGCGCTCGGGATCGGCGACGACGCGCTGGCCGGCAAAGCCGGTCAGATAGCCCTCGAACGCCGCGCGGTCGTGCAGCCGCACCGCATTGCCCAGATGCGCACGAACCTCGGGCGTGATCTTGTCCGGCGCGATGAACAGGTCGGTCTCACCATCCGCATGGACGATCGCATAGGCCAAGGCTACCGGCGTATGCGCGACGTCGGTGCCGCGCACGTTGAGCGTCCAGGCGATCGAGTCCAGCGCCGACAGCACCACCGCATCAGCGCGCTGCTCGGCCAGCCATTCGCCGATCCGCGCGCGCTTGGCCGCTGCGCTCTCGCCCGCCACCGCATCGTCCTGCACCGTCATCACGGCGGGCGAAGGGGCGGGGCGGTCGGTCCAGATCGTGTCGATCGGATTGGCGCCGACCGCGACCAGTTCCGCGTCGCGGTCGACCAGCGCGGCGGTCATGTCGGCGACCTGCTGGCGGGTGTGCAGCCACGGGTCGTATCCGATCCGCTGCCCCGCCGCCGTCTCGCGGCCCAGCCAGCCCGCCACGCTGTCCTGTGGCACGGGAATATAGGCATAGTCGTCGCCCGACACCTGCTCGCGCACCTGGAGCGTATAGCGGCCATCGGTGAAGATCGCCGCCTTGTCCGCCAGCACCACCGCGCTGCCCGCCGAACCGCCGAACCCGGTCAGCCAGCCCAGCCGCTGAGCATAGTCGCCGACATATTCGCTCATATGCTCGTCGGTCAGCGGGACGACGAAACCGTCAAGGCCAAGGGATGCCAGTTCGGCACGAAGGGCGGCAAGACGGGCGGAGTGGGACATGGGAAGCGGCCTGACAGCAATGGGAAACGGGGCCGGTCTAGCCCTCCGCCCGTACAGCGTCGAGCCTCTCGGGGGGCTTGAGGAATTTGTCAGACGATATACGATCCGCCGGGAATGGCATTTGGAAGGATCGGATGATGATCGACCGGCGGGGCATCCTGGTGGGGGCGGGCGCGGCGGCGCTGATCGGGGGCGGTGGCGCGCGGGCGGCCGGGCTGGACGCCTTTCGGCCCGGAGAGGTGTGGAACGACACGATGGGGGTGGCGATCAACGCCCATGGCGGCGGGCTGTTGCGGCATGGCGGACGCTGGTGGTGGCATGGCGAGCACAAGACCGAGGGCGAGGGTGGCAATACCGCGCTGGTCGGTGTCCATGCCTATAGCTCGACCGATCTGGTGAACTGGCGCGACGAAGGGGTTGCGCTGTCCGTGTCCGACGATCCCGCCAGCCCGATCGCGCGCGGCTGTATCCTGGAACGGCCCAAGGTGGTCTATAATCCGCGCACCCGCAAATTCGTGATGTGGTTCCATCTGGAACTCAAGGGGCGGGGATATGGCGCCGCGCAGGCGGGCGTCGCCGTGGCCGACCGGCCGCAGGGGCCGTTCCGCTTCCTGCACGCGGGCCGGGTCAATCCCGGCATCTGGCCCGCCAACGCGACGGCCGAGGACAAGGCGCCCGGCACGATCCTGGCGCGCGACTTTCCCGGCGGGCAGATGGCGCGCGACATGACCATCTTCGTCGACGGCGGCACCGCGTGGCACATCTATGCCTCGGAAGAGAATGCGACGCTGCAGATCGCCCGGCTGGCGCCCGACTGGACCCGCCATGACGGCTATTATGTCCGCGCACTATCCGATGGCGGGAACGAGGCGCCCGCGCTCTTCAAGGCGAAGGGGCGCTATTACATGTTCGCATCGGGCCTGACCGGGTGGCGGCCCAATCCGGGGCGGGTCTATGTCGCGGACGCGGTCACGGGGCCGTGGCGCTCGCTGGGCAATCCGGTGCGCGGCAGCGAGGTGGACCGGAAGACGACCTTCCACTCGCAATCGACCTTCGTCCTGCCCCTGCCGCCCGAGCGGCCGGGGGGCGAGCCGCGCTTCATCTTCATGGCGGATCGCTGGCGGCCGGAAAATGCGATCGACGGGCGCTATATCTGGCTGCCGGTGGAATGGGAGGGCGAGACGCCGGTCCTGCACTGGCGGGATCGCTGGACGCTGGCGGATGGGTGGAAGGCCAGGTAACCCCGCCCGCCGTTCAGCCTGAGCGAAGTCGAAGGCCACGGGATTCCCTTCGTGGCCAAGCGCGGAACATACGCTTCGACTTCGCTCAGCGTGAACGGCTGTTGGGGAGCCACGTGGCGAGGGGATGGTGGGGCATGAGAAATAGCCGAGCCGCCGCCTCTTCCGGCAGACCTCAACCCTAGCTACATCCGGGGGATGACCGAACCCGTTGCGCTGACTCCGCCCGTTGCCGAAACCCGTGCCCACAGCTTCACCGCGCATGGCATCACCATCGAAGATCCCTATGCCTGGCTGAAGGACCCTGCTTACCCGGAGGTCACCGACAAGGACGTCCTGTCCTATGTCGAGGCGGAGAACGCCTATTTCGAGGCGGTCATGGCGCCGCGCCAGCCGCTGATCGACCGGCTGTACGAAGAGATGAAGGGGCGGATCAAGGAGGACGAATCCTCCGTGCCGCAAAAGGACGGCGACTGGCTCTACTGGACCGCGTTCGAGACGGGCGGGCAATATCGCAAATGGTGGCGCAAGCCGGTCGCGGGCGGCCCCGACGAACTGCTGCTCGACGAACCGGCGCTGGCCGAGGGCAAGGAATATTTCCGGCTGGGCGCCTTCTCGATCAGCAACAATGGCCGCTACCTCGCCTATGCGATCGACGACAATGGCTCCGAGCGGTTCGAGGTGCGGATCAAGGACCTGACCACCGGCGAGCATCTGGCGGAAGTCATTCCCGGCATGTTGTCGGAGATCGTCTGGACCAAGGACGATAGCGGGTTCCTCTATGGCGTGGCCAATGCCCAGTGGCGGACCGACAATGCGCGCTTCCACCGGCTGGGCACGCCGGTCGCGGACGATGTCGAGCTGTTCCACGAGGATGACGAGGGCTATCGCGTTGCCGTCGCCGAAACCTCCGCGCGCAACTGGATCGTGATCGCGACCGGCGACCATGTCACCAGCGAGGTGCGGTTGCTCCCGTCCGACAATGTCTTTGCGAAACCGATTCTGGTCGCCCCCCGCAAGGAGGGCCGCGAATATGATGTGGACGAGCATGACGGGACGCTGTTCATCCACACCAACGATGTGGACCCGCAATTCCGCCTGTGCACCGCCTCGATCGAGGCGCCCGGCGACTGGCACGAGCTGATCGGGCCGAACCCGCATTTCTATATGACCGGGGTGGAATGCTATAAGGACTTCTTCGTGGTCGAGGGGCGCGAGGACGGTTTGGACCGGATCGCCATCCACCGCTACGACGCGCCGACCGTGCCACAGCGGATCGAATTCCCGGAGGCGAGCTACACGGCGGGCCTGGGCGACAATCCCGAGTACGACGTGTCGGTTCTGCGCCTGGGCTATGAATCGATGGTCACGCCGGGCACCGTCTATGATTACGACGTGGCGACCGGCGGGCTGACCGTGCTGAAGGTCCAAGAGATTCCGTCGGGCTATGACGCGGACAAGTACCGGACCGAGCGGCTGAAGATTGCCGCGCGCGACGGGACGATGGTGCCGGTGTCGATCGTGTACCCGAAGGATTTCCCGCGCGACGGATCGGGCAAGCTGTTCCTCTATGCGTACGGTGCCTATGGCTATGCGATCCCGCCGGGCTTCTCCACGGGCCGCATGAGCCTGCTCGATCGCGGCTTCGCCTATGCCATCGCGCATATTCGCGGTGGCGACGATCTGGGTCAGCAATGGTATCTGGACGGCAAGCTCGAAAAGCGCACCAACACCTTCAACGATTTCGTCGACGTGGCGAAGGGGCTGATCGCGGGCGGCTGGAGCAGCCAGGGCCAGATCGCGATTGCAGGCCGCTCGGCGGGCGGCGAGCTGATGGGCGCGGTGGTCAATTCGGACCCCGAACTCTGGGGCGCGGTGATCGCCGACGTGCCCTTTGTCGACGTGCTCAACACGATGATGGATGCCGAGCTGCCGCTGACGCCGGGCGAATGGCCCGAATGGGGCAATCCGATCGAGGACAAAGCGGCGTTCGAGCTGATCCGCAGCTACAGCCCCTATGACAATGTCCGGGCCCAGGCCTATCCGCCGATGTTCATCTCCGGCGGGCTGAACGATCCGCGCGTCACCTATTGGGAGCCCGCGAAGTGGGCCGCCCGGCTGCGCGCGACCAAGACCGACGACCATCTGCTGGTGCTCAAGACCAATATGGGGGCCGGGCATGGCGGCAAGTCGGGCCGGTTCGAGTCCCTGCGCGAAGGTGCGGAGGAACATGCCTTTGTCCTGTGGCAGATGGGAGTGGAATCCTGAGCATCGAGGCGATCGTCGCACGCTACGGCGTGGCGGCGATCGCGCTGGGCGCGGGGCTGGAGGGGGAGACGGCGGTCGTCACCGGCGGCATCCTGGCGCATCAGGGGCTGGTCGGCTGGCCCGCCGCGCTGATCGCCGCGGCGATCGGATCGTTCGTCGCCGACCAGATCTTCTTCACCATCGGCCGCCGGTCGCGCGACGGGCGCTGGGTGGCCAAGCTACGCAAGCGACGGGTCTATGCGCGCGTGACACGGATGATGGAACGCTATCCGGTCGGCTTCATCTTCGCCTTCCGCTTCCTCTATGGCCTGCGCACGATCAGCCCGGTCGCGATCGGGACCAGCCAGGTGTCGACCCGGCTGTTCGTCGCGGTCAACGCCGCATCCGCCGCATGCTGGGCTTCGATCTTCGTCGGCATCGGTTATCTGTTCGGCGAGGCGTTCCAGGAACTGGCGGCGCGCTATCGCCCCAGCCTGCGCCATATCCTGATGGCGGCGGCGCTGGTCATGGTCGCCGCCGCGATCGGCTGGGGCGTCCGCGCGTTGTGGCAAAGGTACAGGGACCCGAACGAACAGGCATGAGCCGCTTTTCGATCCAGATCACCGCAGGCCCCGACCATATCGACGAGCTGGGCCATGTGAACAACGCCGTCTGGGTCCAGTGGATTCAAGCGATCGCCACCGCCCATTGGGAAGCGGTCGCGCCGCCCGAACATGTCGCGGCGCATGTCTGGGTCGTGACGCGGCACGAGATCGACTATCGCGGCAATGTCGTGGCGGGGGAGACGGTGACGGCGGAAACCTGGGTCCCCAACCCGCCCAAGGGCGCGCGGTTCGACCGGCATGTCCGCTTTCTGGATGCCGAGGGGCAGGTGAAGGTGGAGGCGGTGACGACCTGGGCGCTGCTTGACCGCGCCACCGGTCGGCTGCTGCGCGTCACGGCCGAGATCGCCGCGCCCTTCATGGTTTGACCGCAAGAAGCGGGACGCGCGGGGCGCGGGGATCGGGTAGGGTCAGCCCCATGTTGAGCGAATGCACCATGACCTCGCCGGTCGGCGAACTGACCCTTGTCGCCAGCGAGCGCGGCCTGCGCGCCGTCCTGTGGGCCGAGGAGAGGGCGGGGCGGGTCCGGTTGCCCGAACGGCGCGACGATCCCGCCCATGCCGTGCTGGCCGAGGCGGTGCGCCAGTTGCGCGACTATTTCGAGGGACGGCGCCGCACCTTCGACCTGCCGCTCGATCCCGAGGGCACGGATTTCCAGAAAGCGGTGTGGACCGGCCTGAACGCCATCCCTTACGGCGAGACGCGCAGCTACGCCGCGCTGGCCGCCGCGATCGGGCGGCCGGGGGCCTCGCGCGCGGTGGGGGCGGCGAATGGCCGCAATCCGCTGTCGATCGTCACCCCCTGCCACCGGGTGATCGGCGCGAACGGGACGCTGACCGGCTTTGCGGGCGGGCTGGCGGTCAAGCAATGGCTGCTGGCGCACGAACGCGGCGAGCGGCAACGCGCGCTCGCCTGAGCGATCCACGATAGCCGCACCCGCCCTTGCGGCCGATCGAAGGGCTGCGGGCTTGGCCCGTCGAGGCCTGGGGACGTATCCGTCCGCCGGCTTCCACCGGGAGAATCGGATATGCGATCGATGCTCTGGCCCGTAGCGGCCGCCCTGCTGACCGCCGCGAGCCCCGCGCCGACGCCGTGTTGCCGCAATCTGGGCGAGGTGCGGACCAATATCGACCGGATCGACGACCAGATCCTGCGCCTGATGGCCGAGCGGTCGCGCTATGTCGCGCAGGCCGGGCGGTTCAAGGCCTCCGCCGCGACGGTGCGCGATGAAGCGCGAATCCGCCAGATCCTGGCGCGCATCCGCGAAAAGGCCGCGCGGCAAGGGGTAAACCCCGATGTGGCGGAGGCGACCTTCCGCGCGATGGTCGAGGGCTTCACCGCCGAGGAGGCGCGGCAGGTCGGGCGCTGAATTCCTTACCGGCGGATCGCCATTCAGCACTGCTTCTTCCCCTCTCCCCTGGACAGGGGAGAGGGTTAGCGAAGCTTGCCAGCCTTCTGGCTAGCGCAGCTTGGGTGAGGGGTTGAGCGAGCCCAAAGGCTCGCGCGCTGCGCGCATGCACCCCTCACCCAGCTCCGACTAAGCCTTTGCTTTCGCAAAGACCAAGTCTGCGCAATCCTCTCCCCTCTGCGAGGGGCGAGGGAGGGAAAGGCATCGGGCCGTCAGTCCTCGTCCCACAGGATGGTGATCGGCGCGTCGATGCCCAGCACCGCATGGACCGGGCAGGCCGCCGCCGCCGCTTCCAGCCTTTTGCGCTGGGCCGGGTCATAGCGGCCCGGCACGCGCACCGTCACGGCCAGGGTCGTGATCCGGCGCGGGGCGTTGCCCATCTCCTTGGTGACGGTCGCCGTCGCGCCCGCCAGTTCCAGCCCGGCGACGCGCCCCGCCATCGCCATGATGCTCAGCACGCAACCGCCCAGCGACACCGACAAAAGGTCGCTCGGCGAAAAGCCCTCGCCGCTGCCGCCCAGTTCCCGCGAGGCGTTGGTGACCAGCACCGCGCCGGACTCGGGATGCTCGGTCCGGCAGCGCAGGCCGCCTTCGTACCGGACCACGAAATCGGTCATGGTCGTTACCCGCTGTTGCGCAGCGCGGTGGCGATGCCGTTGATCGACAGCAGGATGCCCTCGCCGATGCGCGGATCGTCCTCGCCCGCGCGGTGGCGCTTCATCAGTTCGATCTGGAGCAGGTTCAGCGGCTCGATATAGGGCAGGCGCAGGCGGATCGACGCCTCCAGCGCCGGGTTGTCCGACAGCAGCCGCGTCTGACCCGTCACGGTCAGCAGCCCGTCGCGCGCGCGGTGCCAGCCGTCATGGATGCGCCCGAAGATCGAATCCCGCAAGGCTTCGTCCTCGACCAGCCCGGCATAGCGGCGCGCGATGCCGATGTCCGACTTGGCGAGCACCATCTCCATATTCGCCAGCGTCGCGGCGAAGAACGGCCAGTTCTTGGCCATGTCGGCCAGCAGCGCCTTGTCCTCGAAATTGGCGATCGCGGTGCCGACGCCGAACCAGCCCGGCAGCATGACGCGCGCCTGCGCCCAGCTGAACACCCAGGGAATGGCGCGCAGGTCCTCGATCGCGTCGGACTTCTTGCGGCTGGCCGGGCGGCTGCCGATCTTCAGGCCCGCAATCTCGGCGATCGGGGTCATCTGGCGGAAGAAGGTGCGGAACCCCTCGGTCCCATAGACGAGGCCGCGATAGGTGGTGAAGGCGGTCGCCGACAATTGCTCCATCGCGGCGGTGAAGCGCGCATTCTCGGCCGGGGAGAGATGTTCGGGTTCCAGGCTGGCGAGCAGGGTGGCCGAGGCCATGGCCTCGAGATTGGTCAGCGCAGAGTCGCGCGTGCCATATTTGCCCGCGATCACCTCTCCCTGTTCGGTGATGCGGATGCGGCCCTGCACCGTGCCGTGCGGTTGCGCGCGGATCGCGGCAAAGGCGCTGCCGCCGCCGCGCCCGACCGCGCCGCCGCGCCCGTGGAACAGCTGCATCTGCACCCCCGCCGCGTCGAACACCGGGCGGAACGCGCTCGACGCCTTGGACAGCGACCAGGTGGAGGTCAGGTAACCGCCATCCTTGTTCGAGTCCGAATAGCCGATCATCACCTCCTGATGCCCGCGCGCGCGGACGATGGCGGCGATCTCGGGCAGCGCGAAATAGGCGCGCATGATCTCGGGCCCTGCCTCCAGGTCCTCGATCGTCTCGAACAGGGGCACCGCCATGATCGCGGCGGTGGCGGGCTCGCCGGGGCGGTAGAGGCCGAATTCCTTCAGCATCAGGTTGATCTCGAGCAGGTCGGACACCGACTTGCCCATCGAGACGATATAGTTGGTGATGCACTTGGGGCCGTACCGGGCATGCGCATCGGCGGCGGCCTGGACGATCGCCAGTTCGGAGCGGGTCTCGTCCGAATACTCGGCATAATGGCTGAACAGCGGCCGGGCATTGGCCAGTTCGCGGCGGAGCAGCGCGACCCGCGCCTCCTCGTCCAGCGCGAGATAATCCGCCTCGACCCCCGCCACCTTCAGCAGATCGGCGACGACCCGTTCGTGCACCGCCGAATTCTGCCGCAGGTCGAGCGTGGCGAGGTGGAAGCCGAACGTCTCGACCGCGCGGATCAGCCGTCCGAGCGCGCCGCCGCTCGCCAGCGCGCCGTCGCCGCGCGCCGCCAGCCCGCGCGCGATCGCGACCAGATCGGTGCGCAGCGCCTTGGGATCGGGATAGGGCTCGCCGGTCAGGCGGCCGGGGCGCGGCGCGGGCTTGCCGGTCAGCGCCTGATGCGTCGCGGCGAGCCGCGCATAGATGCCCGACAGCGCGCGGCGATAGGGTTCGTCCGAGCGGCTGAGCGCCTCGTCGCCGCTCGCCTCGGCCAGTGCCAGCACCGCCTCGTCCACCTCGGCATGGCCGGTCGAGATCGACAGCTCGGCCCCCAGCGCGTGGATCGCGTCGCAATAATGGCCCAGCACCGCCTCGGCCGCGCGCGCCAGCGCGGTGGTCAGCGATTCGGCGGTGACGAAGGGATTGCCGTCGCGGTCGCCGCCGATCCATGATCCGGTGCGAAGGAAAGCGGGGACGCGCGTGCCGAACGCCTTGTCCCAGCGCTGATAGAGCGCGGGCAGCACCGGCAGGAAGACGTCGCGCAGATAGGACAGCGCGGTCTCCACCTCGTCGGTGACATAGAGCCGCTCGCGACGCAGCACGCGGGTCTGCCACAGAAGCGCGATCTGGCGCCCGATCGCGGCCTCGACATCGTCGCCGTCCGGGGTGACGTCGCGTCCGGCATCGCGCATCGCCAGCAGCTCAGCGATGCGGTTGCGGTGGTCGATCATGCTCTTGCGCCGCACCTCGGTCGGGTGCGCGGTCAGGACGGGGACGACCAGCGAGCGGCCCAGCAGCTCCATCGCGGCGTCGCGGTCGATGCCCTTGTCGGCCAGCGTCGCCAGCACCTCGGCAATGTCGGTGCCGGGTTCGCGCGCGATGCCCTGCCGGTCCTCGGCCAGATTGGCGAGCATCGAGAACAGCATGAAGCCGCGCACGAAATCCAGCGTCTCGTCGAGCGCGAGGCGTTCCAGCTGGAGGTCGACCGAGCCGTCCTCCCCCAGTCCCCGGTACCGATCGACCGAGGCGCGGCGAATCGCCTCGGTCGCCTCGAACAGCGCATCGCCGCCATAGCGACGGATCACGTCGCCCAGTTGCGCGCCCAGAAAACGGATATCGGGATTGTTCGCGATGGGAGGCAGTTTCGTCATGCGCGCATTGCTGCAACGCAATAGGGCGGGCGTCAACCGATTGCGGACCGCAATTTTGGTATAATATCCTGTGTCATCGGGCTGCAAAATTGCGTGCTGGCATGCGGCGGGGCGCGTCGTCTGTCGAAGTGTCCGCCGCAGCAAGATTTCCTTACAGACCAGTGATGATATGTAATATCATAAAGAGCAAAAGCGGGCCTGGGTGTCGGCCGGTCGACTCGCTCCCGCGTGGTCGCGAACGGCATCCCGACCATTGGAGAAAGGCAGGAACGATGTTCACCGAAGAGCTGGTCCACACGGCGCTACAGACCTGGTGCGACAATGTGGTGGCGGTCGGCCGGGTTCATGCCGAGGGCGGCGATGTCGGGGCCTTCGCGTCCCGGATCCTGAGCGACAATTACGATTACGACCATGGCAAGGTGCTGTTCAAGCCGACGCTGACCTTCGGCGCGAAGACCTATCGCCCGACCAAGGAGGGGGCGCTCTCCTATTTCGTCGGCGGCAATGCGGACTTTCCCGACGACAAGGGGTTCAAGCTGAAGCCCTGGGTGAAGGTCTGGTACAGCAAGCTCGACTATATCCTGCACGGCGACCTGGCGATCGTGCAGTGCAACGTGCACTTCATCGGCGAGGATGACAGCCATATCTTCGTGAACAAGAGCTTCGTGTTCAAGCAATGCGAGGATGGGAGGGTGCGGATCATCCTTCACCAGTCGTCGCTGCCCTATCAGCCGTAACGTCGGGCCGATGACCGCGATCGGCATGGCGCGGCGGATCGCCATCGGTGGCGATAGCGCGCTGCTCGATCATATCGCGCGGCCCGATACGGCTCTGGCCATCTGGTGGCGTCGCTTGCCTCCACCGCTCCGGGCGGCGCTGGGCGCGCTCGACCTGGACGGTGTCGACAGCCTGTCGGTCGAGACCGATCTCGGCGGGTCGGTGGACGCCGCCTTGCACGCGGCGGGATATGCGCAGGCGGTACGCGAGATGCTGGGGGCGGACATCGACCGTCTCGTCCGGCGTCTCGCCGCGCTGACCGGCGAGGATCGCCTGCGCGTCCGGCTCGCGGTCGGTGAGGGCGGGTCTGGCCACCAGTTCCACGCCGACCGCACCCCCATCACACTGCGATGCACCTATATCGGCCCCGGCCTCCAATGGTGTTGCGCCGAGGGGCCGGACGCGATCTGCGAGGTGCCGACCGGGGCGGTGGGCGTGTTCAAGGGGCGGATGCTGCTCGACCCGCCCAGGGTCCTCCACCGTGCGCCGCCCGGTGGCGGTCGTCGCCTCGTGCTGGCGATCGATCCGGTGCATGACGGCGAGCGGGACCGATCGGGGCCGTTCCTCCCCAGCGCCGATCCCTGTTGACGGGGAAGCGGCGCGGCGGGCGAGCGGACGCCGCCGCCCTTCGGCTCAGTTCATATTCCCCGGTGCGCCGCTGGTCGCACCCGTCGCCACCGGGTTGGTCGGGGTGGCGGGGCGCTCGGTGCGCGACGCCTCGCGTTCCTCGGAGGTCACGGTGCCGTCGCGGTTCAGGTCCATCCGGTCGAAGCGCGCCAGCATCCCCTCGAAAAATTCGCTTTCGGTGATCTCGCCGTCCTTGTTGCGATCCAGCTCCCACAGGCGCGAACGGCTCGCGGGCATTTCGTCGGCGGTGATGATGTCGTTGCCGTCGCGGTCGAGTTCGCGGAAGCGGCGCGCCATCATGCTGCCGAAATCGACGCGGGACGTGACCGAGGGGGGGACGAAGCCCGCCTTGGCGGCGGCACGATCGGCTTCGGCGCGATTCGCTTCCTTCTTGCCGCACGCCGCCGTCGCCAGCATCGCCACCATCCCGAGGCCTATCGCCCATTCCCGCATCGCCGACTCCCAGGTTCGTTACGCTTCCAGCTCAACGTCCCAGTACAGCCAGTCGTGCCATGTTTCATGCAGATAATTGGGCGGGAAGCTGCGCCCATGTTCCTGTAAATGCCAGTTTGTCGGGCGGATCGGCTCGATATGCAGCGGCATTCCCGCCTGGCGCGGGGTGCGCCCGCCCTTCTTCAGATTGCACGGTGCACAGGCGGTGACGACATTCTCCCAGGTCGTCCGGCCCCCTTGAGCGCGCGGGATGACATGGTCGAAGGTCAGGTCGCGATGCGATCCGCAATATTGGCAGGAGAAGCGGTCGCGCAGGAACAGGTTGAAGCGGGTGAAGGCCGGAAATTGCGACGGCTTCACGAATTGCTTCAGCGCGATGACCGAGGGCAGCTTGACCTTGGCGGTCGGGCTGCGCACCTCGCGCTCATAATGGGCGACGATATCCACCCGGTCGAGGAACACGGCCTTCACCGCGGTCTGCCAGGGCCAGACCGACAGCGGATAATAGGACAGCGGCGTATAGTCCGCATTCAGCACGAGTGCCGGACAACTGTCCGGGTGTCGAATCAGGTCGGGATGAAACACAGCTCCTCCCTTCGTGGTACGCCGACGCTATTCGCGCAGGCGCGTGACATGGCTATGACACTGGACGCTATGAGAACATGGGATGGGAAACGCGGTCAAGGGGGCGGGCGATGAGCGGAGCCCACCCGCCCGCCACCCGCCCCGTCACACGGTTCGCGCCCAGCCCGACCGGGCGGCTGCATCTGGGCCATGCGCTGTCGGCGGTGCGCGCGCACGATCTGGCGCGCGCGGGCGGCGGGCGCTTCCTGCTGCGCATCGAGGATATCGACGGCACGCGCAGCCGACCCGAGCATGTCGACACGATCCTGCGCGACCTGGAGTGGTTGGGGCTGGAATGGGACGATCTGTCCTTCCAGTCGGAGCGGCTGGACCTGTATGCGGCGGCGCAGGCGCGCCTGGCCGATCTGCTCTATCCCTGTTTCTGCACCCGTGCCGAGATCGCCGCCAGCCTGTCGGCGCCGCATGGGGCCGTGGCGGTCTATCCGGGGACGTGCCGCCATCTGTCCCCCGAGGTGCGCGCCGCGCGGATGGCGATGCCGCATGGCTGGCGTCTCGACATGGCGCGCGCCGCCGGGCGCACGGGGCCGCTGAACTGGCAGGACGACCGCGCGGGCATCGTCGCCGCCGATCCGCTGGCGCATGGCGACGTGATCCTGGCGCGCAAGGATGCGCCCGCCAGCTATCATCTGGCGGTGACGGTCGACGATGCCGCGCAGGGCGTCACCCATGTGGTCCGCGGGGTCGACCTGTTCGACGCCACCCATGTCCACCGGCTGCTCCAGGCGCTGCTCGGCCTGCCGACGCCGCTCTATCATCATCATCCGCTGATCCTGGGCGCCGATGGCCAGCGGCTCGCCAAGCGCCACGGCGCGCCTGCGCTGGCGGCGATGCGCGAGGGCGGCGAGGATGGTCGCGCGCTGGCGGACGCGCTGCGCCGCAATATGCTTCCCGCTGGATTTCGGCTGGGGGAGGCGTAAGCTCCGCGCCATGACCACATTTCTCGTGATCCTGCTGATCGCGGCGATGCTCGCCACCCTGGTCGCGCTGGTGCGCGGCATCATCACCTTCCTGCAGGAAGCCACGGCGGAGGCGAAGGGCGAGGGGCCGACCGCGTCGCAGCTGAAATCCAACCGGATGATGCAGCAGCGCATCTTCTTCCAGGCGTTGGCGATCACCATCGTCGTGCTGCTGCTGTTCCTGGCGGGGCGGACCTGATCCGATGGTCAAGCTGACGAAGATCTACACCCGCACCGGCGATGCGGGCACGACCGGGCTGGTCGACGGGTCGCGCCGGTCCAAGGCGGATGCGCGGCTGATCGCGATCGGCGAGGTGGACGAGGCGAACAGCGCGATCGGCGTCGCGTTGCTGAGCATGGAGGGGCCGCTCGCCGAGCAGCTGACGCGGATCCAGAACGACCTGTTCGACCTGGGCGCCGATCTCGCCACGCCCGACCATGTCGAGGGGGCGCTGCGCATCCTGCCCGAACAGGTCGCGCGGCTGGAGGACGAGATCGACGCGATGAACGCGCAGCTGGCGCCGCTGACCAGCTTCATCCTGCCCGGCGGCACGCCGGCGGCGGCGCATCTGCATCTGGCGCGCGCGATCACGCGGCGGGCCGAGCGGGCGGGCGTCGCGCTTTCGGAGCATGAGGCGACCAATCCGTCCGCGCTCGCCTATCTCAACCGCCTGTCGGACTGGCTGTTCGTCGCGGCACGGGTGGTGAACAAAAACGGCGCATCGGACGTTCTTTGGGTTCCAGGAGGGGTGCGGGCGAGACGGTAACGGGCCGGTCGCTGTTCCCCGCAATCCGGGGAGCAGCCGAATGCCGACCTTCGTACCGTCGTCCGCGACGGCGCCGACGCCTGCCGACGAACTGGCATCCCGCTATCGCGCCGTCCGCGCGCTGACCCTGTCGCTAGCAGAGCCGCTGTCCGACGCCGACGCCACCGTCCAGTCGATGCCCGACGCCTCGCCCGCCAAGTGGCACATGGCGCACACGACCTGGTTCTTCGAGACGTTCGTGCTGCGCGACCATGTGCCGGACTATCGCCTGCACGATCCGCGCTTTCCCTTCCTGTTCAACAGCTATTACGAGGCGGAAGGCAAACGCCATGCGCGCCATCGTCGCGGGATGATCACCCGCCCGACGCTGGACGAGGTGCGGGCCTATCGCGCGCATGTCGATGCCGCGCTGCTGGCGGCGCTGCCCGACCTGCCCGACGCGGTGCGCGAGCTGGTCGCGCTGGGATGCCATCACGAGGAGCAGCATCAGGAGCTGTTCGTCACCGACATCCTGCACCTCTTCTCCGAGAACCCGCTGGAGCCCGCGCTCTACCCGCCCGAGCCCAAGGCCCCCGTCGCGATGCCCGGCCCGATCGGCTGGATCGAGGGGCAGGCGGGCGTGGTCCGGATCGGCCATGACGGACAGGGCTTCGCCTTCGACTGCGAAGGGCCGCGCCACGACGTTCTGCTCCATCCTCATGCCATCGCCGATCGCACGGTCACCAATGCCGAATGGATGCAGTTCATTGCCGATGGCGGCTATCGCGATCCCCGGCTCTGGCTGTCGGACGGCTGGGCCTGGGTGAAGGGAGAGGGGATCGCCGCGCCGCTCTATTGGGAAGAGCGCGACGGCGGCTGGACCCGTTTCGGGCTGGACGGCCGCCGCGCCGTCGATCCCGCCGCCCCGGTGACGCATGTCAGCTTTTACGAGGCGGATGCCTTTGCCAGCTGGGCGGGCGCGCGCCTGCCGACCGAGATGGAGTGGGAAGCCGCCGCCGCCGCGCATGATCCGGCGGGGGGCAACCAGATGGAGACGGGCGGCGCGGTCGAGCCGCGTCCCGCGACCCATGGCCCCGCCTTTTTCGGCGATGTCTGGGAATGGACCGGCAGCGCCTATCGCCCCTATCCCGGCTTCCGCGCAGTCGAGGGGGCGGTCGGCGAATATAATGGCAAGTTCATGAACGGGCAGTTCGTCCTGCGCGGCGGCAGCTGCGCGACGCCGCGCGGCCATGCCCGCGCATCCTATCGCAACTTCTTCTACCCCCATCAGCGCTGGCAGTTCACCGGCGTCCGTCTGGCAAAGGACCTGTAATCATGCTGAAGCCCGAGATCGAGGATGGTCAGATGTCGCTGACCGATCCCGCCTTCCGTGCCGATGTCCTCGCCGGACTGGAGCGCCGCCCCCGCGCCATCCCCGCCCGCTGGTTCTATGACCGCAAGGGCTCCGAGCTGTTCGAGGCGATCACCGACCTGCCCGAATATTATCCCACCCGCGCCGAGACCGCGATCCTGAAGACCATCTGCCCCGACCTCGTCGCGCATGTCGGCAAGGGGCGCGCGGTGGTCGAGTTCGGATCGGGCTCCTCGACCAAGACGCCGGTGCTGCTGCGCTGCGTCGAGCCGTCGGCCTATGTGCCGATCGATATTTCGGGCGACTTCCTGCGCGAATCCGCGCGCAATCTGCAACAGGCCTTTCCCGACCTGCCCATCCACCCGCTGGAGGGGGATTTCATGCACCCGCTGGCACTGCCCGCGATGGTGGCGGAGGCGCCGAAGCTGGGCTTCTTCCCCGGCTCGACCATCGGCAACATGACGCCCGCCATGGCGACCGACCTGCTGCGCGCGATGCGCGGTTCGCTGGGCGAGGGGGCGATGCTGCTGATCGGGATGGACCGCGCCAAGTCCAGCGACATCCTGGTCCCCGCCTATGACGATGCGCAGGGCGTGACGGCGGCGTTCAACCGCAACCTGCTCGACCGGATCAACCGCGAGCTGGACGGCACCATCCCGGTCGAGGATTTCCGCCACCGCGCGGTGTGGAACGACGACCGCTCGCGGATCGAGATGCACCTGGCCGCGACCCGCGACGTCGCCTTCACCATCGAGGGGCGCCCCTTCGCCATGGCCGCGGGCGAGACGATCCACACCGAGAACAGCCACAAATACGGCCCCCGCGACGCCAAGATCCTGCTGCGCGCGGGCGGCTGGACCCCGGTCGCGCAGTGGAGCGATCCGGACGACATGTTCGCGGTCTATCTGGCCGAGGCGCAATCCGTTCGCCTTGCTCCTTGAACGCTTCGTCGTATCGAATCGCGGTCTAACCGGACAGGTGAAAAGAGTTGCGTCTTTTCCTGGGGACGTAACGTTTCGCTTTTTGGTCGGGCGTTGGGCTTTACCCTGAAAAGTCTTCCCGCTTGACCCTCTTGCAAGTCTATCTGCTGGCAAAGAGCCGACAGATAGACTTGCGAGGGTTCCATACCGGGAGGAGCATGATGACCGAAAGCGCACACCTGCTCGACGCATTCGACGCACGGGCCCAGCGCCGCGATCAACGACGCGAGTTCTTCAAGACGGCGATGGGCGCCGCCGCCGCCGGCGTCGCGGCCTTTACCCTGACCAGCAAGGCGGGGGCCCAGTCGACGATCACCGACGCGGATATCCTGAACTTCGCGTTGAACCTCGAATATCTCGAAGCGCAATTCTATGCCTTTGCCGCCAACGGCACCGGCCTCGCCTCCAGCCAGTTGACCGGCACGGGCACGCAGGGCGCGGTCACCGGCGGCAAGAAGGTGACGTTCACCGACCCGATCGTCGAGCAATATGCCCGCGAGATCGCAGCCGACGAAGCCGCGCATGTCGCCTTCCTGCGCACCGCGCTGGGCAGTTCGGCGGTGGCGCAGCCCGCGATCAACATCTCGGGCGACGCGAACGGCGCGTTCACCGCGGCGGCGCGCGCGTCGGGCGTGATCGACTCCAACGCGACCTTCGACCCTTACGCCTCGGACGAGAATTTCCTGCTCGGCGCCTATATCTTCGAGGATGTCGGCGTGACCGCCTATAAGGGGGCCTCGCCGCTGATCAGCAACAAGACCTTCCTTCAGGCTGCCGCCGGCATCCTGGCGGTCGAGGCCTATCATGCCGCGATCGTCCGCACGACGCTCTATGCCAAGGGTATCCAGACCCCGGCACTGATCACCGCGGCGGGCAATATCTCGGACGCGCGCGACAGCCTGGACGGGACCACCGACCTGGACCAGGGCATTGCCGCGACCACGGTCGGCGGACAGCAGGTGTCCAACATCGTGCCGCTCGACTCCAACGGGATCGCGTTCAGCCGCACGCCGCAGCAGGTGCTGAACATCGTCTATCTCAACAAGGCGTCGGTTACGCTTGGGGGCTTCTTCCCCGCTGGCGTCAACGGCACCCTGCGCGCCAGCGCGGCCAACTGATCCCCCTTTTCCTCGTTCCGAGAGGATTTTTCACCATGAGCGAAGAACGCTTCATTCTCGATGTGATCGAAGAGGCTTCGGCCAAGCGCCGGTCCGATCGTCGCCGTTTCATGCGTATGGCCGCCGGGGCCGGTGCGGTGGGTGGGCTGGCCATGTTGGGCGCCTGCGGCAGCGACGATAACGACGTCATCGTCCTGCCGACGCCCACCCCGACCGCGACGGCGGGCTCGGTCACCGACGCCGATGTCCTGAACTTCGCGCTTCAGCTCGAATATCTGGAAGCGCAATTCTACAGCTATGCCGCGTTCGGCGCGGGCCTGTCCTCCTCGCTTCAGGCCGGGACGGGCACGCAAGGCGCGGTCGCGACCAGCACCAGCGGCCAGCCGCGTCAGGTCGCCTTCCAGGACCCGTTGGTGGCGCAATATGCCCGCGAGATCGCCTATGACGAGATCGCGCACGTCACCTTCCTGCGCAACGCACTGGGCTCCAGCGCGGTGGCGCAGCCCGCGATCAACCTGTCGGGCGATGCCAATGGCGCCTTCACGGCGGCGGCGCGCGCGGCCGGGGTGATCGGATCGACCGGAACCTTCGACCCCTATGCCTCGGACGAGAATTTCCTGCTCGCCGCCTATATCTTCGAGGATGTCGGCGTCACCGCCTATATGGGCGGGGTCACGCTGCTCTCCAACAAGACCTTTGTCGAGGCGGCGGCGGGCATTCATGCGGCCGAGGCCTATCATGCGGGGCTGGTCCGCTCGGTCATCTATCGCAAGGGGCTGAGCAACGGAACGCTGATCACCGCAGCGAACCAGATTTCGGACGCGCGTGACAGCCTGGACGGCTCGACCGACCTCGATCAGGGCATCACCGTCACCGCCAACGGCGTCACGTCGGCGAACATCGTGCCCGCCGATTCCAACGCCGTCGCTTTTGTCCGTACGCCGCAGCAGGTGCTGAACGTCGTCTATCTCAACAAGGCGGCGGTGACCGGCGGCGGCTTCTTCCCGAGCGGCCTGAACGGCAATGTACGGACCAGCGCGGCCAGCGGCTGACGCATTCTGTCCCGCAAGGGGTGATTGCCCCGGTCGGCCGCCAGCCCCTGGCCGACCGGGGCTTTTTCGTGCGCCCGCCCGGCCGCCCGGGGCATTTCGGCGGAAAGCCCTTCTGCTGGGCGCGATTTGCGCTTATGCAGGGTCCATCCCCGGGGGAGCGCTGACCTGCGCTTGAGAGGGGGGCAAGAGCCCCCGACCCGCTGAACCTGATCCGGCTGACACCGGCGTAGGGAGGGAGCGGCCCCATCTCTCATGGTCCGTTTCCTCCGCATGGAGTGGACTATGGCAGATATCCCCGCAAAGGCAGAAATTGGCGTCACCACCGGCCCCATTCGTGGGTCGAAGAAGATTCATGTCGGACCGCTGGATGTCGCGATGCGCGAAATCCATCTCGACCCGTCCTCGGGCGAGCCGCCGCTGCGCGTCTATGACACCAGCGGCCCCTATACCGATCCCAATGCGCGCATCGACATCATGGCGGGCCTGCCGCAGATCCGTCGCGACTGGATCGAGGGGCGCGGCGATGTCGAGGCCTATGACGGCCGCGAGATCCGCCCCGAGGATAACGGCCAGCTCGGCCCCGACCGTTCGGGCGGCGTGCCGCAATTCCCGCGCACCGGGCTGAACCGCCCCTTGCGGGCCAAGCCCGGCATGAATGTCAGCCAGATGCACTATGCCCGCAAAGGCATCATCACGCCCGAGATGGAATATGTCGCGACCCGCGAGAATCTGGGCCGCGAGATGCTGCGCGAATATGTCCGCGACGGCGAGAGCTTCGGCGCAGCCATCCCCGATTACGTGACCCCCGAATTCGTCCGCGACGAAGTGGCGCGCGGCCGGGCGATCATCCCCAACAACATCAACCATCCCGAATCCGAGCCGATGGCGATCGGCCGCAACTTCCTGGTCAAGATCAACGCCAATATCGGCAATTCGGCGGTCGCCTCCAACGTCGCGTCCGAGGTCGACAAGCTGGTCTGGTCGATCCGCTGGGGCGCGGACACGGTCATGGACCTGTCGACGGGGCGCAACATCCACGACACGCGCGAATGGATCATCCGCAACTCGCCCGTGCCGATCGGCACCGTCCCCATCTATCAGGCGCTGGAAAAGGTCGGCGGCATCGCCGAGGAGCTGACCTGGGAAATCTTCCGCGACACGCTGATCGAACAGGCCGAGCAGGGCGTCGACTATTTCACCATCCATGCGGGCGTGCGCCTGCCCTATATCCCGCTGACCGCCAAGCGCGTCACCGGCATCGTGTCGCGCGGCGGCTCGATCATGGCGAAATGGTGCCTGGCGCATCACAAGGAGTCGTTCCTCTATGAACGCTTCGACGAGATCACCGAGATCATGAAGGCGTACGACATCGCCTATTCGCTGGGCGATGGCCTGCGCCCCGGCGCGATCGCCGACGCCAATGACGAGGCGCAGTTCGCCGAGCTCTATACGCTGGGCGAGCTGACCAAGCGTGCCTGGGAACAGGACGTGCAGGTGATGATCGAGGGTCCCGGCCATGTGCCGATGCACAAGATCAAGCAGAATATGGACAAGCAGCTGGAGGCGTGCGGCGAGGCGCCCTTCTATACCCTCGGGCCGCTGACGACCGACATCGCGCCGGGCTACGACCATATCACCAGCGGCATCGGCGCGGCGATGATCGGTTGGTACGGCACGGCGATGCTCTGCTACGTCACGCCCAAGGAGCATCTGGGCCTGCCCGACCGCGACGACGTGAAGGTCGGCGTGGTGACCTATAAGCTCGCCGCCCATGCCGCCGATCTGGCCAAGGGGCACCCGGCCGCCAAGATGCGCGACGACGCGCTGAGCCGCGCCCGCTTCGAGTTCCGCTGGCGCGACCAGTTCAACCTGTCGCTCGACCCCGACACGGCGGAATCCTACCACGATCAGACGCTCCCGGCGGAGGGCGCCAAGACCGCGCATTTCTGTTCGATGTGCGGCCCGAAATTCTGCTCGATGAAGATCACGCAGGAAGTGCGGGAATTCGCCGCCAAGCAGAACGCCCCGGTCGAAACCTTCGTCGCGGCGGAGGACGCCGAGGCGGGGATGCAGCAAATGAGCGAGAAATTCCGCGAGAAGGGCGGGGAGGTTTATCTTCCGGCGGAGTGATCTATGTCCCGCGCGGTTTCAGGCCATGCTTGATGAAGTTGGCTATGAGCCGCGCGGTTTCATCATCCCAGAATTTAAGAATGCGCTCGTTTATATCCAGCTTTTGTGACCGCTCTTCCTTCGTCAGATTGGTCCTCTTTCGCCAGTATGACTTGTAATCTTCGGCTTCGGATTGAGATATAGCACCCCTTTTTGCAAACAGATCGAGAGCGGCTGGATTTAAAGATTTTGATGTCTCCGCTCTAACCCGCTTTAAAACAGCAAAGATGCGTCGAGAGGCGAGTTGCATGAAATTGTGGACGCAGACGTTTCCAACTTCCGCCTCGTTACCATTTTCCTTATTTTTGATAACGCAGATTTGGTTGATTGGTTGGTGACCACATTCACAGCATCGATCGGTGGGGTCATCGTAGACGGAGTGCAATTCCCATTCTGGTTTTGCTTCCAGCCATTCATGGGCATTGCTGAGCCGCAGAATGGAAAGTGTGAATTTTTGAAAATTGTGTCCTGATCCCATGGGGTAAGCTCCGCTGTTACCGCGCCCAGGACTGGAGGCGGTTGACCTGATTGCGGAGGCTGACTACAGAATCTCGTGCTTACCAGAGCCCGAGGTACGTTGTGCCTCCTATCGGAACGGTCATTGGCGTGGCCGTTCCGACTGGAAAATTGGATCAAGGCATCGCCAAAGTAAATGCCCACACTGTCCTTTTCAAAAAATTCCTTTCGGGGTAGTGATTCCGAGCACACTTAGCGGTTCGGCTTCTGAGCTCGAGCACGGACTAAGGATAGTGTGTTGCGGCTAGACCGCGATCTCTGAGGTGATGGGCGTTGCATGGCATGCCGAGTAACGCCCATCACAATCGCATCCATTTCGGATCAATAATGATACCGGCACTGTGCCACTTGAAGCACCTGCCCGCTACCCAGTACACCAGACGATGTTCATGGCTGACCCGGCAGGACCACCAGCCTGACAGGTTGCTGCCCAGTGGTTCGGACTTGCCGGTCCCCTTGAACGGGGGACAGCGGCATTCCTCGATTAGCGCATGGAGCTTGTCGCAGAACTTGGCGTCATTTTCCCGCCAATGGCGATAATCTTCTCACGCCGTCGCCCGCTTCAAAGCCGCGCACCGCGTCCAGCAGCCGTTCGGCATTCTTGGGCGAGCGCAGCAGGTACAGCGTCTCTTCGATCGACGCCCATTCGCTGGCGGATACCAGTACGGCCCCTTCGCCCCGCTGGCGGGTGATCGCCAAGGGCGCGCGGTCGGCGACGACCTTTTCGATCATCGCCTCCAGATTCTCGGAAGCTTCGGCGTAGGAGACGGCTTACAAGAGCCGAAGCTCTCCTACAGTCCTCCGAACGTCGACCCTCACCGCTTCCGCACAAACTCCGCACGCAGGACCAACCCCTTGATCCCGTCGAACTTGCAGTCGATTTCCTGCGCGTCGCCGGTCAGGCGGATCGACTTGATCAGCGTCCCGCGCTTCAGCGTCTGGCCAGCGCCCTTGACGGTCAGGTCCTTGATCAGCGTCACCTGATCCCCGTCGCTCAGCACGTTGCCGACCGAGTCGCGCACCACGACCGCATCGTCATCGGCCGTCCCGGCCTTGGCCGCCGCATCGGCCGCGCTGATCCATTCGCCGGTCGCTTCGTCATAGACATAGTCGTCGTCGGCCATCGCCCTTGTCCCTTATTTGATCGGTGGAATGGCGGGCCCTATGCGCGCTTGGCGGAAATGATGCCAGTGTGATTACAGATCAGTCCAGCGGCGGCAGTGCCCAGTCGATCGGCTCGCGGCCATGTTCGACCAGAAAGGCGTTGGCGCGCGAAAAGGGCTTCGATCCGAAGAAGCCGCCGCGCGCCGACAGGGGCGAGGGGTGGACCGAGGTCAGGACGCAATGCCGCCCGCCACCCATCTCGCGGACGAAGCCCGCCTTTTTCTGGGCATAGGCCCCCCACAGGATGAAGACGACCGGCTCGGGCTTGGCGGCGACGGCGCGGATCACCGCGTCGGTGAACCGTTCCCACCCGCGCCCCTGGTGCGAGGCGGCCTGGCCCATCCGCACGGTCAGCACCGAGTTGAGCAGCAGCACCCCCTGCCGCGCCCAATGGTCGAGCAGGCCGTGGGAAGGCGGCGCGATGCCCAGGTCGGTCGCCATCTCCTTATAGATGTTGACCAGGCTGGGCGGCGGGCGGACGCCCGGCTGGACCGAGAAGGCCAGGCCATGCGCCTGTCCCTCGCCATGATAGGGGTCCTGGCCCAGGATCACGACGCGCACTTCGGGCAACGGGGTCAGGTCGAGCGCGCGGAACCAGTCCTTGGGCCGGGGAAAGACCCGCTGGCCGCTGGCGCGCTCGTCGGCGAGGAAGGTCTTGAGCGCCTTCATATAGGGTTCGTCGAACTCGCCGCGTAAGGGCAGCAGCCAGCTCTCGTGCAGGTGAATGTCGCTCATGATCCCGTCATGCAGAAGCAGTCTTGGCCGCGCAACCGGGATCGCCGATAGTCGTTATGCAACCGATACGGTCGCGCGCCCGCGGCCGCTGCGTTCGATTTGGAGGAGGAAGATCATGAAGCGTTCCACCATCGCCCTCGCCGTTGTGGCCGCCGCGCTCCCGCTGGCCGCCTGCGGGTCCTCGACCGAAGCCGGTAACAGCAGCAGCGCGGCCGTGACCACCAATGGCAGCGAGATGAGTGCGGATGCGCTGGGCGCCAAAATCCGTGCGCTTCCCGAGGGGCAGCGGCGCGGCGTCCTGTTCCGGGCGATCCGCGATGCCGGGCCGTCGGGGGCCAGCTGTCAGTCGGTCACCGCGATGAAGGAAGCCGCCCCGGTCAACGGCAATCCGAGCTGGAACGCGGTGTGCGACGGGACCGCGCAATGGACGATCGTGATGACCGCCGACCAGTCGGCCAGCGTCACCGGCCCCGGTCCGGTCACGATCAAGAGCTGAGCCATCCGAAAGGGCCGCCCGGCGTCACCCCGCCGGGCGGTTCAGCCGTTCGAGCGTGGCGGGGTCCGGCCGTCCTCCGAAGAACCGCTCCAGCCCATGGCGGAACGGGGCCGGATCGTCCGCCACCGCCGCGAACAGGGTCAGCGAGGATCGCAGCTTGATGGCATCGATACCGCCGAATATCGCCTCCGCCGATCCGGGCGCGGCCACCGCCGCCGCCACGGCCTCGTACAGCCGGGCCCCGAGCAGCGGATGCGCCAGATAGGCCCGCGCCTCCCCCGCGTCCGCGATGGCGTAGAAGCGCGCGGTCTCGCTGCGGCCCAGTCCGGCGATCTGGGGAAAGACGAACCACATCCAGTGGCTTCGCTTTCGCCCGGCGCGCAGTTCGGCCAGGGCGATGTCATGCTGGGTTCGCTGGGCCTCGACAAAGCGATCGAGCGCGGCATCATGGGGGGCAGGGGGCGTCATGCCCCGGCAACCGGTCGCGGCGTCGATGCGTTCCCGCGACTGCAAAAGAAGAATGTTTTCAGGAGAGTATGATGCGCCGTCTTGCCCTGATCGCCCCCCTCGCGCTGCTGGCGCTCGCGGCTTGCGGCAGCAAGGACGGGGATGCGGACTCCGACGTGGCGCCGGGCAATTTCACCCCGCCGGGCACCGCGCGGCCGACGCCGATCCCCGGCGTGGCACAGGTCAATCCGCTGACCGCCTATATCGGCCATTATCCGGGGGACGCGGTGGACGGGGTGAGCTTCTTCGACCGGACCGAGGTGGCGAGCGCGCTGCACGATGCGGTCGGCGACCAGTCGCTGGTCCGGCGGATCATGTCGCGCGGCGCGGTGACGGTGCCGATCTTCGCGCAGGGCAAGTCCGGCATCGCCGCGCATGGCTGCACCCCGCATGACTGCGCCGACAACAACTGGACGGTGGCGCTGGATACCAGGACGGGCAAGGCGCAGGTCTGTTACCATGATCGCGAGACGATGGGCGACCGCAGCCAATGGTATATGGGTGGGGCTCCGGTCACGCGCCCGGACGAATGCCCGCAGGAATGAGGGGGAGGGGCGGGTCGGTCGCTCCCGACCCGCCCCGCTCGCGTCAGAAGGTGTAGGCCAGCCCCAGCGCGCCCAGCCACTGGCTGCGCGAACCGACCTGCGACACGATCGGGCTGTCGGCGAAATTGCCCAGTTCCCGGCCATAGGTCAGCCCGCCGACGACCTTCCAGCCCTTCAGCAGGTTGCCGGTGATCGAATAGGTGGCGAGGCCGCCGATCGACCAGTCCTTCCACCCGCTGCGCGCGTTATAGACGGGCAGGCCGCTCGCCGCGCTCTGGTCGGGCGTGATCGAGAAATAGCGCCGGGCATAGCCGCGTCCGGCATGTTCGGCGGTGGCGAACAACCCGACCGCCGCCTTGGTCGACAGCGGGGTGAAATAATTGACCGAAGGCTGCCAGATGCCGCTGTCATGCACGCCGGTTACGTCGTGGCGATAGCTGAGCGAGACGGACAGCCGGTCATAGGGGCTGGTGATGACGCCGATCTTGCCGATGCCGACATAGCCGCCCAGCTCGACCGCCGCGCCGATCTTGCCCAGCGCGCGGACGCGGGGATTGTCGATCCCCGAGCTGGTGGTCCGGTCCAGATTGACCACGCCGATCGGCCCGGCCTGAATGTCCCAGTCGCGATTGGCCTTGTCGCCGATCAGGTCGACCGACAGGCGGTTGCCGATATAGGTGATGGTATGCCCGTCGATATAGGCGAGCGCGGCGGGCGCGGGGCTGAAGGAATAATCCTTCGACCCCTCATAATCGGGCAGATAGGCCGCGCCCAGACCGATGGTGATCGTGTTCTTGCCGAGCTGCCCCGCCATTTCGGCCGCCGCCGGGCTGGTGGCCGGTGCATTGTCCTGGGCTTGGGCGGGCATCGAGAGGGAGGTGGCGCCCAAGGCGATCAGCGGGGCGGCACCCCGTAGGATGGAGCGCGAGAAAAGGCGCAAGACGGAAAACTCCCTGAATCGGTTATCCGAAATGCAACGCTACGGTAACGATTTCGCTCCGACGCTGTGTGTCAGAATATGTACCGCATCCTGATCTGTTGTGTTTCGGCAACAGAATCGAGCGCGAAACGGGCCGCGGTGAAACGCGGCGGGCCGAAGCGGATCGCCGGATTGCGCGAAAAGCCGAAGCCTTCGCGTGGGATGCCCGCCAGCGTGTCGAGCTTGGCGTTGTCATTCTCGTCATGGATGACGGCGGCGGCGTAATTGCCATGGGGCAGGCCGTCGAGATGGATGGCGCGCTGGCCTGCGGGCACCGATCGGGTCATCGCCCGCGCATCATCGACGCAGGCGGGGAAATTGTCGGGGTCGGCGGTCAGGCACAGGCGGATCGAACCCTTGGCCGAGCGCAGCTGGTCAATCGCGATGTCCAGCCGGCTGACCGGCGCGGCGCCGATCAGCGGCAGCGCGGCCAGCATCAGCGCCAGCGACACGGCGCGCGGCCTGCGCATGGGCGCGCTCGAAATCGCCAAGGCCGCGGTCGGTGCCGCAGAGCCGGTCCCAGAAACGGAAATAGAGTCCATAGTTGCACCCATATTGCTCATGATGCCGTTGATGGTGGCTTGCGGTAATGAGCCACCCCCCCAGGTGCCCCCGCCACATGAAGCGCGGGAAGATTTCCCAGCCCATATGGTTGGTGACGCCCATAACGGTCATGATCGTCAGCACCAAGCCGAGTGCGGCGACGTGAATCGGAATAAGAAAAACGAGTAGCGGAATTACCACAGCGCCGGTCACCGCCTCGATCGGGTGGAACGCCATCGCCGCCCATGCGGTGGGCGGGCGGCTGGCATGGTGGACGGCATGCGCGGCCTTGAAGACCGCCGGGCGGTGCATCCAGCGATGCGTCCAGTAGAACCAGGTGTCGTGCGCGACCAGATAGAGCAGGATCGAGACCGGCCAGTACCAGAGCGGCCAGGAATGGATGTCGGCATAGATTTGCGTCCATCCACGATTCTGCCATCCCCAGGCGACGACCCCGGCGGGCACGCCATAGATGGCGGCGGAGGCGAGGCTCCACCCGATCTCGCGCCGGATCTGCGGGTCGAGCCCGGTATAGAGGTTCGGATGCCGCGCCCGCGTCGCCAGCGCGAACGCGCCCGAGGCGAGCAGATAGCGGACGCCGACGATCAGCGTCATGGCAATGGCGGACAGGATCAGGGCAAGCGTCACGGCGGACAGTGTAACCCATTGGGGGCGGGGCTTGAACCGCGATCGTCCGGTCCGGGGCCTTTTGTTCGCGCGGAGGCGCGGAGGCGCGGAGAGGTTTGGGTGGGCACGGGCGTCAGGCGCCGGTTCGCCCGTCGCCCCTGCCGCACCGTCGGCGAAGAGAGGTGGCCTTCGGCCGGGCACTCCCTCTCCACGCCCCCGCGCGAACCCCAGCCCTATCCGCGAGCGCATTCCCGTGCCCTTCGACTTCGCTCAGTGCGAACGGAGGGCGGTCTGCATCTCCGCGCCTTCGCACGAACCACCGCCCCGTTCAGGCTGAGCGAAGTCGAAGCCCACGCCCCGCCCCATCCGCGAGCGTATTCCCGTGCACTTCGACTTCGCTCAGTGCGAACGGAGGGCGGGTCCGCGTCTCCACGCCTCGCCACGAACCCCCGCCCCGTTCAGGCTGAGCGAAGTCGAAGCCCACGCCCCGCCCCATCCGTGAGTGCATTCCCGTGCCCTTCGACTTCGCTCAGTGCAAACGGAGGGCGGGTCCGCATCTCCGCGCCTTCGCACGAACCCCCGCCCCGTTCAGGCTGAGCGAAGTCGAAGCCCACGCCCCACCCTGTCCGCGAGCGCATTCCCATGCGCTTCGACTTCGCTCCCCGCGAACAGAGGGCCGGGTTTACCCCCGGTGGAAAATCCGGATCGGCCGGTCGTGGTAAACCCCCTCGATCGGCGCGGCGTAACCCAGCTTCTCCGCGAGTCGGATCGACGCCGCATTGCCTGGATCGATGATGCAGCAGGTCCGCCCAACGCCTTGCCCCTCCGCCCAGTCCAAGATCGCGCGCATCGCTTCACCGGCATAGCCCTTGCCATGCGCCGCCGTCGCCAGGGTCCAGCCCGCCTCGGGCGCAAGCAGCGCGGGGGTGATCTCACGGCGCGATTCCAGCAGGCCCATATCGCCCAGCACATCGCCCGTCGACCGGTCGCATACCACCCAGGCGCCATAGCCGAATGCCGTCCATTGCCCGATCGAGCGCAGCAGCCGTATCCACACATCCTCTGGATGACGGGGCTTGCCGCCGATCCTCTCATACACCGCCGGTTCGGCCCACATCGCCGACAGCGCGTCGAGATCGTCGGGATGATGACCACGTAAGGTCAGTCGCTCGGTGGTCAGGGTCGGGGCAGGGCTGGTGTAGGTCATGACGCGAGCGATACTAACCGGCGTCGCGGATCACCGCCAGAAAGGCTTCGCCATAGGCGTCCAGCTTGCGCGCGCCGATGCCCGACAGCAGCGACAGCGCCGCGCGGCTGGTCGGGCGTTGCGCCGCCATGTCGCGCAGCACCGAGTCGTGGAAGATGACGTAAGGCGGCACCCCCGCTTCCTGCGCCAGCTCGCGCCGCTTGGCGCGCAGCGCCTCGAACAGCGGGTTGTCCGCCGGGTTGGCGGCGACCGGCGCGGCGCGACGGCCCTTGCGCTCGCGCTTGGGCGGCACGACCAGCGACAGCCGCGCCTCGCCCTTGATCAGCGCGCGCGCGGCGGGCCCGAACTCCAGCCCGCCATGATGATTGGTGCGCAGCGCATCGCGCAGCAGCAGCGCGCGGTGGACCGGCTTGAGCAGCGCCACCTCGTCGCCGTCGACGATATTCCACACCGACAGCGCCTCATGCCCGTTCATCAGGCTGCGCTCGGTCGACTGGCCGGTCAGCACCTGTTCGATATAGCCCGCGCCGAACATCTGGCCGGTGCGGAACACCGCCGACAGGAATTTCTGCGCCACCGTCGTCGCATCGACCGCATCGGGCGAGCCCAGGCAATTGTCGCAATTGCCGCAATCCTCGGCCAGATCCTCGCCGAAATGGCGCAGCAGGATGCGGCGGCGGCACCCGCCCGTCTCGACCAGCGCCCCCAGCGCCGCCAGCCGCGCGCGCTCGCCGGGCTGGCGTTCGGGCTCCACCTCGGCGATGCGCTGGCGCGCGCGGGCGAAGTCCTCCGCGCCCCAGAAGAGATGCGCGACCGACGGATCGCCGTCGCGGCCCGCGCGCCCGGTTTCCTGATAATAGGCCTCGATCGACTTGGGCAGCCCGGCATGCGCGACGAAGCGGACATCGGGCTTGTCGATCCCCATGCCGAAGGCGACCGTGGCGCAGATCACCATATCCTCGCTCGCCACGAAATCGGCCTGGTTCTTGGCGCGGATCGCGGGGTCCAGCCCGGCATGATAGGCGCGCACCGGCCGCCCGGTGCGGGCCAGCGCCTCGGCCAGCTTCTCGGTCGCGGCGCGCGTCTGGGCATAGACGATGCCGGGGCCGGGCGTGTCGGCGACCACCCGCGCGATCTGCAGGTTTACATTGGCCTTGGGACTGATCGCATAGCGGATATTGGGCCGGTCGAAGCCCGAGACGATCATCCCCTCGACCGGAATGCCCAGCTGCTTGGCGATATCGGCGCGGGTATGCGCGTCGGCGGTCGCGGTCAGCGCGAGCCGGGGCACGTCCGGGAACGCATCCATCAACGGCTCGAGCAGGCGGTAATCGGGGCGGAAGTCGTGGCCCCATTCGCTGACGCAATGCGCCTCGTCGATCGCGAACAGGCTGAGCGGGGCGGAGCCCAGCAGCTCGCGGAAATGCCCCGACGACGCGCGTTCGGGGGCGACATAGAGCAAGTCGAGCTGGCCGTCGCGGAAGCGCGCGACCGTCTCGGCGCGATTCTGGTCGACGCTGGTCAGCGTGGCGGCGCGGATGCCGACCGCCTCGGCCGCGCGCAACTGGTCGTGCATCAGCGCGATCAGCGGGCTGACCACGACGCAGCATCCGTCCATCATCACGGCGGGCAGCTGGTAGCATAGCGACTTGCCCGCGCCGGTCGGCATCACCGCCAGCGTCCGCTGGCGATTCAGGACACGGTCGACCACCTGTTCCTGGACACCCCGGAACTGGCTGTACCCGAAAACTTCGTGGAGCTTGGCAAGGGGGTCGGCGACCATCGCCGTGCATGTAGCGACGCCGGGCGGATGGGGAAAGGGCGCGACGACGCGCGCCGGTCGATCCCGGCTCTCCATCGCGGCCGTTTCGGAAACATCGGCGGCCTCACGGGTTTGATGCCCCAATCATTCCTGCCTCATGAAAGGAGATCTTTCGATGAACACCGACACGATCAACGGCACAGCCACCAATTTCGGCGGTCAGGTCAAGGAAGGCCTGGGCGGCGTGCTGGGCGACAAGACCATGCAGGCCGAAGGCAAGGGCGAACAGCTGGGCGGCAAGGCCCAGAAGGCTTTCGGCGACGCCAAGACCAGCGTCGACCAGGCGGTGCGTCCGCTGTTCGATCAGGTCCGCGACTTCGTCCGCGAGCGTCCGCTGGCCTCGGCCGCGCTGGGTGGCGTGGTCGGCATCGCGTTGCTCAACACGCTGCGCGGCAAGTAAGCGCCAAGGGCGGATCGCCATTCAGGATGGCTTCTTCTTCCCTCTCCCCTAGACAGGGGAGAGGGTTAGCGAAGCTTGCCAGCCTGCTGGCTAGCGCAGCTTGGGTGAGGGGTTGAGCGAGCCAAAGGCTCGCGCGCTCGCTTGGCGAGCGCCCACCCCTCACCCAGCTCCGACTAAGCCTTTGCTTTTGCAAAGACCAAGTCTGCGCAACCCTCTCCCCTCTACGAGGGGCGAGGGACGGAAAGGCGTCGCTGAATGTCGATCCGACTTGGTCCAAAGGATGTGGCGGGCGATGCGGGCCGACCGCGTCGCCCGTTTTTCCATGCGGTACGGGTGGTCGCAGGCAGGGACAGGCGGTTCGCCGTAACCCGCTTGCCCCGTCCCGCCCCATCGCCTAGCGCTCGTCACCATGAAGCGATTGGCCATTTATTGCGGGTCGGCGACCCCCAGCGACCCCCTCTATATCGAAATGGCGCGGAGCGTCGGGCGCGGGCTGGCGGAGCGGGGGATCGGCGTCGTCTATGGCGGCGGACGGCTGGGCCTGATGGGCGCGGTCGCCGATGCGGCGCTGGCGGCCGGGGGCGAGGTGATCGGCATCATCCCGCAGGCGCTGGTCGATGCAGAGGTCGCGCATCGCGGCCTGACCGAGCTGCATGTCGTGCCCGGCATGCACGAGCGCAAGAAGGCGTTCACCGACCTGTCCGACGGCTTCATCACCATCGCGGGCGGCACCGGCACGATGGACGAACTGTGGGAAGCGCTGAGCTGGGCGCAGCTGGGCTATCATGCCGATCCGGTCGGGCTGCTCAACACGGGCGGCTATTACGATCATCTCGTCGCCTTCTGGGACAAGATGGGCGAGGTCGGGTTCCTCCGGCCGCAGCACCGCGAGCTGCTGATCGTCGATACCACGCTCGACGGGTTGCTGGCCAAGATGACCGCGCATGTCCCGACCCAGCCGATCGTGCGCATGAACGCGGACGATCTGTGAACCACGCCGCCGACCCCGACGAGCGTGCAAGGCTGGTCGCGGCGGCGCGCGAATCGATCGCGAAGGGCTCGAAGAGTTTCGCGGCGGCCAGCCTGTTGTTCGATCCCGCGACGCGCGAGCGCGCCTGGCTGCTCTATGCCTGGTGCCGCCGCTGCGACGACATCGCCGACGGGCAGGATCATGGTCATGGCATGACCCGCGTGGCCGATGCCCCTGCGCGGCTGGCCGAGCTGACCGACAAGACCGAGGCGGCGCTGGCGGGGCGGGTCGTGGGCGATCCGGCGTTCGACGCGTTGCGCGTCGTGGCGGCGGAGACGGGCATGCCGCATCGCTGGCCGCGCGACCTGATCGCGGGCTTCGCGCTGGATGCCGAGGACTGGCGGCCCGACAGCGACGACGACCTCTATCGCTATTGCTATCATGTCGCAGGGGTCGTCGGCTGCATGATGGCGGTGACGATGGGCGTGGCGCCCGATGACGAGGCGGTGCTCGACCGGGCCTGCGATCTGGGGATGGCGTTCCAGCTCGCCAATATCGCGCGCGACATCGCCGAGGATGCGGGCGCGGGGCGGCATTACCTGCCGCGCCAGTGGCTGGCCTATAAGAGCATCGCGCCCGACGCCATCATGGCGCCCTCGCACCGGCCGGGACTGAGCGCGCTGGCCCGCCGCCTGACCGACCAGGCGGCGCGGTTCGAGGCGAGCGCGCGGATGGGGACGCCCGCGCTCTCCTATCGCTCGGCCTGGGCGGTGCTGTCGGCGGCGGCGATCTATGGCGCGATCGGGCGCAAGGTCGCCCGGCGCGGACGGCGGGCCTGGGACACGCGGGTCGGGACCAGCAAGGCGGAGAAGTTGCGCTTCATGGCCGCCGCCAGCGTACAGGCGGCGCGCCGGGGCAGCATGACGATCGTCCCACGCGACCCGACTTTATGGACCCGACCGCGCTGATCCACGTCCCGCTCAGGCTGAACGGCATGGGAGCGTTCAACCCCGCGACGACTTGCGCTCGGCCTTCGCCATTTGTGCGCCGACCCGGCGGCAGTCTGCGCCGATGACGGGGAAGGGGACATCGGTGTTGGCGGCGATCCGGTTGGCCAGATCGGCGCGGCACTGGGCCATGGTTTCATAGCGCGCGGGGACCATTCGGGCCTCGGTGCAATCGGTGCTGCCGTCGCCGCAGCCCAGGATCGCCATCACATAGAAAATCGGCTGCATATCACCGCCTCCACTTGGTCCTGAAATCACCGCCTCCACTTGGTCCTGAAAACGCCGGGCGGCGGCCAGCGGTTCCAAAATCGCGCTTGTCGGATGGCGACAGCGGTGTCATGCTTCACCAATACAGTCATAGGGTGGGAGCATGATATGGTGTTCAAGGCTTTGCTGGCGGCCGGGGCCGCGATGATGGTGGCGCAATCGGCGATGGCGGCGGACGTGCCGCTGATCGAGCGTGCCAAGCTGTTCGGCAATCCCACCAAGGTCGGCGGCCAGCTGTCCCCCGACGGCAAGTGGATCAGCTTCATCGCGCCGCGCGACGGGGTGCTCAACGTCTGGGTCGCGCCGATCGCCACGCCCGACCAGGCCAGGCCGCTGACCGCCGAGAAGGGGCGGCCGATCCGCCAGGCCTTCTGGTCGCCCGACTCCAAGTCGATCCTGTTCGTCAACGACAAGGGCGGCGACGAGAATTTCCTGCTCTACGGCGTCAATGTCGCGACCGGCGAGCAAAAGGCGCTGACCCCGTTCGAGAAGACGCGCGTCCAGATCGTCGGTACCAGCGAGACGATCAAGGACCGTATCCTGGTCGGCGTCAACAATCGCGATCCGCGCTGGCATGACGTGTACGAGCTGAACCTGACCACCGGCGCGCTGACCAAGGTGATGCAGAATGACGGCTATGCCGGGTTCCTGGCCGACGACCAGCTGCACCTGCGCATGGCGGCCAAGGCGCGGCCCGATGGCGGTTCCGACTATTACCGGGTCAACGGCACCACCGTCGAGGCGACGCCGGTCGTGCAGTTCGGGCTGGACGATTCGCTGACCACCTCGCCGCTGGGCTTCACGGTGGACGGCAAGACGCTCTACTGGATGGACAGCCGGGGCCGGAACACCGCCGCGCTGATGGCGCAGGACATGGGCAGCGGCAAGATGGCCGTGGTCGGCGAAAGCCCCAAGGCCGATGTCGGCGGCGGGCTGTTCAATCCCAGGACCGGTCGGGTCGAGGCCTATTCGGTCAATTACCTGAAGCGCGACTATGTCCCGGTCGGCGATGCGGTGAAGGCCGACCTCGCCTTTCTGAAGGCGCAGAACAAGGGCGAGTTCGCGATCGGGTCGCGCACCGATGCCGACGACAAATGGCTGGTGACCTTCGATCCCGTCACCGCGCCCGCCTCGACCTGGCTGTACGATCGCAAGGCGAAGAAGCTGACGCAACTCTATGTCAGCCGCCCCGAACTGGCCGATGCGCCGCTGGTGCCGATGGAGGCGGTGGAGATCCCCGCGCGCGATGGGCTGACCTTGGTGTCGTACCTGACCAGGCCCAAGGGCGTGACCGGGCCGGTGCCGATGGTGCTGTTCGTCCATGGCGGCCCCTGGGCGCGCGACGGCTATGGCTATAATGGCTATCACCAATGGCTCGCCAATCGCGGCTATGCGGTGCTGTCGGTCAATTATCGCGGCTCGACCGGCTTCGGGAAGAACTTCATCTCGGCGGGCGACCTGCAATGGGGCCGCAAGATGCATGACGACCTGATCGACGCGGTCGACTGGGCGGTCAAGCAGGGCGTGGCCGTGCCCGACAAGGTGGCGATCATGGGCGGCTCCTATGGCGGCTATGCGACGCTGGCGGGCCTGACCTTCACCCCGGACAAGTTCGCCTGCGGCGTCGATATCGTCGGCCCGTCGAACCTGTTCACGCTGCTGAAGACGATCCCGCCTTATTGGGAAGCGGGCAAGCAGCAATTCTACAAGCGGATGGGCGATCCCACGACCGAGGAGGGCCGCGCGCTGCTCAAGGAACGCTCGCCGCTGACCTTTGTCGACCGGATCAAGAAGCCGCTGCTGATCGGGCAGGGCGCCAACGATCCGCGCGTCAATGTGGCGGAAAGCGACCAGATCGTCTCGGCCATGGCGGCGAAGAACATCCCCGTCACCTATGTCGTCTTCCCCGACGAAGGCCATGGCTTTGCCCGGCCCGCCAACAACATCGCCTTCAACGCGGTGGCGGAGAATTTCCTGGGCCCGTGCCTGGGCGGCCGCGCCGAGCCGATCGGGGATACGCTGAAGGCTTCGACCGCGCAGGTGAAGCATGGGGCGGAGTTCGTGAAGGGATTGTAAGGGCGACCGGGGGCTCGGTGAGACCCCTTACCCTCCCCCAACCCCTCCCGCCTGCGGGAGGGGAGTCTTACAGGACATGCCGTTACCCGCGGGACCTTGCTTCTCGGTAAAGTGGCGAACGGGCGCCCCTGGCCGCTCCCCTCCCGCAGGCGGGAGGGGATGGGGGAGGGAACGCTGCCGGCTACACCTCCGCGATCTCTCCTCGACAGCCCCCATTGAACTTCGCCCCCATCCCGCCGACATGGGGTCGACATGCCGCCACTCGACCCTACCGCCGGTGCGCCCGACCGGCCGCTGATTCCGACGCTTCGCCGTTTCCTGCCCTATCTCTGGCCTGCCGGAGCGCCCGCCCTGCGCGCGCGGATCGTCGGGGCGATGGCGCTGGTCGTGGTGTCCAAGCTGATCCAGGTGCTGGGTGCGGCCTATACGCTGAAATATGCGATCGACCGGATGGCGGGCGGGGACCGGAGCGCGACGATGCTCGTCGTCCTGCTGGTCGTCGGCTATGCGGCGGCGCGGTTCGGCACGACGCTGTTCGACAATCTGCGCAACGCGGTGTTCGAGACGGTGGGGCAGGACGCGACCCGGCGGCTGTCCGCCGATGTCTTCCGCCACCTCCACCGGCTGTCGCTGCGCTTCCATCTGGAGCGGCGGACGGGCGCGGTGACCAAGGTGGTCGAGCGCGGGACCAAGAGCATCGACACCATGCTCTATTTCCTGCTGTTCAACATCGCCCCGACGGTGCTGGAACTGGGGCTGGTGCTGACGATCTTCGGGCGCAGCTTCGGGCCGGTGCTGGTCGTCACCACGCTGGTGATGGTGGTCGGCTATATCGTCTTCACGCGCAAGGTGACCGACTGGCGCAACGCGCTGCGCACCCGGATGAACGACCTCGACACCGGCGCGGTCGCGCATGCGGTCGACTCGCTGCTGAATTTCGAGACGGTCAAATATTTCAACGCCGAGGAGCGCGAGGCGCAGCGGTACGAGAATGGCGTCGCGGCCTATGCGCGCGCCGCGACCAAGTCGGAGAACTCGCTGGCCTGGCTGAACGTCGGGCAGGCCGCGATCACCAGCCTGATGCTGGGCTTCGCCATGGCCTGGGTCGTGCGCGAATGGAGCCGGGGTGCGGCCTCGCCGGGCGACGTGGTGTTCGTCTCGACCCTGTTGTCGCAGCTGTTCCGCCCGCTCGACCTGCTCGGCATGGTCTATCGCACCATCCGCCAGGGGGTGATCGACATGGGCGCGATGTTCGACCTGATCGACACGCCCGCCGAGGTGGTCGACGCCCCCGGTGCGGCGCCGCTGGCCGTCACGGGCGGGCATGTCCGCTTCGACCGGGTGGTCTTCGGCTATGAACCCGACCGGCCCATCCTGAAGGGGCTGACGCTGGACATTCCGGCGGGGACCACCTGCGCGGTGGTGGGGCCGTCGGGGGCGGGCAAGTCGACGCTCGCGCGGCTGCTCTATCGCTTTTATGATGTGAACCAGGGCGCGATCACCATCGACGGGCAGGCGGTCGACGCCGTCACGCAGGATAGCTTGCGCGCCGCGATCGGGATCGTGCCGCAGGACACGGTGCTGTTCAACGACACGATCGGCTATAATATCGGCTATGGCCGCGAGGGCGCGGACCAGGCCGAGGTGGAGCGCGCGGCGAAGGGCGCCGCCATCGCCGACTTCATCGAACGCCAGCCCCAGGGCTATGCGACGCGGGTCGGCGAACGCGGGTTGAAGCTGTCGGGCGGCGAGAAGCAGCGCGTGGCGATCGCGCGCACCCTATTGAAAGATCCGCCCATCCTGATCCTGGACGAAGCGACCAGCGCGCTCGACAGCCGGACCGAGGCGGATATCCTGGCGACGCTCCAGGCGATCGAGCGCGGGCGCACGACCCTGGTCATCGCGCACCGGCTGTCGACCATCGTCCATGCCGACCAGATCGTCGTCCTCGACGGCGGTCGCGTGGCGGAGCGGGGCACGCATGGCGAATTGCTGGCCTGGGGCGGCCTGTATGCCGAGATGTGGGCCCGCCAGGCCGCCGAGGTCGAGCAGGCCGAGGAAGCCGACGCGCTGCTGGCGTGAACCGCCTCCCCGGTGCGGGGAGGGGGATCAGAGGCAGCTCAGCCGGACCTGCCGGGCGGGCTTGTCGAATATGATCGCGGAGCAGCGGTTCAGCTGGTCCGCACCGATCGACAGCCAGTCCCTTTTGGGGTCGTGCTTGCCCTTGCCGGTCACGACGACCTCGTCCGGATCGCCCGGCGCGTCGGCATCGGCGATGGTGGCGGTGCTGCCGAAATCGACGGTGCGCACGCCCAGCTGCGCCATCGCGAACGGACCGACCTGCACCGGCGTCCGCAACGTCATCGTCCGGATCGGGCGCGTCACGCCGAAGACGATCTCCTGCTCCGTCGGGGTGCCCGACAATTGCCCGCCATAGGCGCGGGCCAGCCGGACCGCACCGCCCGCGTTGGTCGTGCTGCGCGGATTGCGCGGGTTGAGGATGACCCGCATCGGCTCGCCCTCGATCGCGATGACCACATAGCGCGATCCCCAGTTGCCGAACATGCCGCCGCCCCCGACCATCGGCAGGCTGACGACGCGCTCGCCCGGTTGCGGATCGCGCAGGCGGAAGCGGATGACCGGATCGGCCAGGCTGGCAGGGCCGAACACCCCGTCAAAGCCCTTGGCATAGGCCGGCTCGGCAAAGGCGATCCGCCGCTTGAAGGGCTCGCCGGGGCCCGAGCGGATGCTGGCGACGGCGGAATGGCCGTCGATCCTCACCGGCCCGACGCGAAAGCCGATCTCGATCATGCCGGGCTTCATCCCCGCCGCCTGGGCATAGCTTTGGGTGATGATCGGAATGCCGAGTGCGGCCGGATCGACCAGCACGGTGCGCGTTATGCCGTTGACCGACAGCGTCTCGCGACCATCGGGGGCGATCACCCGTTCCGATGGCGACGGCGCGGCCGCCGTCAGGGCGGCGGATAGCAGGCAGGCAAGGCGGCGCATCGTGAACTCTCCCGGTGTCGTTGCGACATCGGTTCGATCCCGCGCAATCATGGCGGCCTTGTGACCGGATCGGCCTTTTTCGGTGCGCGGGGACGTGCCGTTATGAGGCCGCCGCTTCTTTCCCCTCCGTCCGGGCGGAACGGAGGGGGGAGGGGAGCCTTTACTTCCGCTCCAGCATCAGCGCCGCCGTCGCCTTGGCGCTTCCGACCACGCCGGGAATCCCTGCGCCCGGATGGGTGCCCGCGCCGACGAAATACAGGTTCGGGATCGAATCGTCGCGATTGTGCACCCGGAAATAGGCGCTCTGGGTCAGGATCGGCTCGAGCGAGAAGGCCGAGCCCATATGCGCGTTCAGGTCGGTGGCGAAGTCCGACGGCGCATAATGGAATTTGGTCACGATCCGTTCGTGGATGTCGGGGATCAGGCGGCGGCCCACTTCGTCCAGGATGCGCTTCTCCAGGATCGGCCCGACCTCGTCCCAGTTCATCGGGAACTTGCCCATGTGCGGCACCGGGGCGAGCGCGTAGAAGGTCGAATGGCCCTCTGGCGCCAGGCTGGGATCGGTGACGGTCGGGTGGTGGAGATAGAGCGAGAAATCCTCCGACAGCACGCCGGTATCGTAGATGTCGGTCAGCAGGCCCTTATAGCGCGGACCGAACAGGATCATGTGGTGCGGGATGCCCGGCCATGCGCCCTTGATCCCGAAATGGACGACGAACAGCGACGGCGAGTAGCGCTTGCGCTCCAGCGCATTGACCGTCCGCCGCGCCGAGCGGTTGTCGGACAGCAGGTCGCGATAGCTGTGCATGATGTCGGCATTGGTCGCGACCGCATCCGCCTGGATGGTCAGGCCGCTCTTCGTCACCACGCCGGTCGCGCGGTCGCCCAGCGTCTCGATCCGGGTGACGGGGTCGCCCAGGCGGAGGACGCCGCCGATCCGCTCGAACTGCGCGACCATGCCCGCCACCAGCCGGTTGGTGCCGCCGCGTGCGAACCAGACGCCGCCGTCGCGCTCCAGCTTGTGGATCAGCGCATAGATGGCGCTGGTCGTCATCGGATTGCCGCCGACCAGCAGCGTGTGGAAGGACAGCGCCTGGCGCAGCTTTTCCGACTGCACGAACTTCGACACCATCGTGTAGACCGAATTCCACGCCTGATATTTCATCAGCGAGGGCGCGGCCTTGATCATCGATGCGAAGTCGAGGAACGCGACATGGCCGAGCTTCTCATAGCCTTCGCGGTAAACGCCCGCCGCATAGTCCAGGAACCGGCCATAGCCCGCGATATCGTCGGGATTCAGCTTGGCGATCTCGGAGCGCAGCTGGGTGTCGTCGTTGCTATAGTCGAAATTGGTGCCGTCGACCCAGTTCAGCCGGTAGAAGGGGCTGACGGGATCGAGCTGCACGTCCTCGGACATGCTGCGCCCGGTCAGCGCCCATAATTCCTCCAGGCACGCCGGATCGGTGATGACCGTCGGACCCGCATCGAAGGTGAAGCCGTCGCGCTCCCAATAATAGGCACGCCCGCCGGGCTTGTCCCGCGCCTCGACGATGGTGGTCTGCACGCCCGCCGATTGCAGGCGGATGGCCAGCGCCAGCCCGCCGAAACCCGATCCGATGACGACCGCGGTCTTCATGCGCGGCCCCCCGAATGGCCGCGCAGCGCGGCGATGGCGCGCAGGATCGGCACCGGCGGCCGTCCGGTCAGAATTCGTGCCTTGTCGGCCATGGTCGATTGCCCCGCATAGAAGCGCCCGATCAGGTCGGGCGGGAGTCGATAGAAACGTTCGAGGACACGGTATCGCTCATCGGGCTCGGCGGCCTTGAACAACATCGTGTCGAGCATCCGGTAGAAGCCGCGCGCATCCCAGGCCGCGCGCGCCATGCGATAGGTCGCGTCGTGCAGATCGGCCCCGGCAAAGTCGCGGCGTTCGGCCAGCATCGTGGCCATGCGGATCGCATCGGGCAGCGAATAGCCGGTGGTCGGGTGGAACAGCCCGGCGCGCATCCCGGCCTTGGGCGTCCGTGCCCCGCCGCTGCGCCAGTAACCGTCGAAATCGCCGCCCATCGCGACCGGCAGCACCCCAGCCTCCTCGCGCACGACGGCCTGCGTGATCCAGCCGCGGCTGTCGGCATAACGCTCGATCCGCTGGACGATCGCGCGGCGGTTCAGCTCGGAGGAGGTGGAGTAATAGGTGTCCTCGACGAAAATCCGGTCCTCGGCGAAGGGCAGTGCATAGACGAAGCGATAGCCGTCGACCTGCTTGACGGTGGCGTCCATCACCACCGGCCGTTCGCAGCCATGCGGGCGCGCCAGTTGCAGTTCCTGCCCGACGAATTTCTGCCATCCGCACGACAGCGCCGACAGGTCGCCCGCGCCGCGCGCGTCGATGACGCCGGTCGCCTCCACCCGGTCGCCATCGGCGAAGACCGCCGCGGTGGCCGACACCGCCAGCACCTTGCGCCCCAGGATCAGCGCCTCCGGGGGGAGGACGCGGCGCACCTCGGCGTCGAGCCGGTGGCTTTCGATCGAATAATAGGTCTGGTCGAGGGTGCGGGCATGGGCGGGGAAGGCCACGTCATAGCTGCGCCAGCCATGCGCCACGACCCGCTCGACGATCCAGCGGTCGCGCTTGGCGACGTCGCTGCCGAAGAAGGACCAGAGATGGTTGCCGCCGATCGTCTCTCCCGCATCGACCAGGCGCACGTCCATCGACGGGTGGCGCGCCTTCAGCGCCAGCGCGATCAGGCCGCCCGCCAGCCCCGCGCCAATGATCGCAACATCGCAGGAGATTTTGGCCGCCATCCCCGCACCGCTACCGCAAAGCGGCGGTCAGGCAAAGAGCCGGTGACGGGATCGCGCACGTCACAGCAGGACCGCCGTGTCGGGCGCATCGCCGGTCGCGAAGGTGCCGATGACCTGCCAGCGCGCCAGATCGACCATCGCGATCCGGTCGTCGTCCAACGCGGCATAGAGGATCGACCCGCCATCGGGCAGGTTCAGCCCCGGTGCGGCGGCGGGCAGGGGCAGTCGGGCTTCCTCGGCCAGGGTGGCGGGGTTGTGGCGGGTCAGGCTCTTGTCGGCCTGGTTCGAAACGATCAGGCGGCCGTCGCCCTGCACGATCACCCGCACCGCCTCGCCGCGCAGGGTCGTCCGGGCGCGGGGCTGGAGCGTGATCGCGTCGAGCGCATGGAGGATGCCTGCCGGGCGGTCGACGACATAGAGGGTGCGCGTATCGGGGCTGAGCGCCAGTCCCTCGGGCGCGGCGCCGATATGCTGCTTGACCGGCGCGAAGCTGGCATCGTCGGGGTTCACCATGATGACCATGCCGCTCATCGTATCGGCGACATAGGCGCGGCTGCCATCGGGCTTCACCACGAAATAATGGCTGCGCGCGCCGCCGACCGGGATGATCCGGTCGGGCGTCTCGGCGGTGGCGGGGCGGTCGAACCGGGCCAGCACGCTGTCGGTTTCGGACAGCGCATAGAGCCTTCCGCTCGCATCCGTCCGCATGCCGTGCCAGCGGCGATAGGGCGCCATGTCGATCGTCCGCGCCAGTCGCCGCTGCTGGAGGTCGATCACCCAGAGCTGATGCCCGCCTTCGCCCGCCGCCTGCCAGCCCTTGACCCCGTAGCCGCCGACATAGGCGAAGCGGCCGGCGGAATCGGCGACCATCTCGTGCGGCTGCACGCCCAGCGCGACGCTGCCCAGCGGGCGCCCGTCGGGCACGCCGTAGAAGGCGACGCGGCCCGCGCCCTTCTCGACCACCGCCAGCGTGCCCGGCCGGACGGGGGCGGCGGCCTGGGCGCGGCGCCAGGCCAGCGGCAGGGTGGTGGCGATGCCCAGCGCGGCCAGACCCCATAGCCCCTGGCGACGATCGATCAGCGACATGGGCGGGCCTCCTGCAAACGATACACCATGACCAGACGTGGCGCGGGCGCGGATGTTCCCCCCGCGACGGAGCCATGCGCACGGTGATGCGTCTTTTCGACAGGAATGGGGCGTGTCGCATGTTGCGGTGAAACGGCCCATTGAATAGGTGAGCCGCATGATCCGTCCTCTGAACGAAAGCGTCGCCGTCGCCCCCCAGATCCTTCCCGAGGATGTCGCGGCGATCAAGGCGGCGGGCTATACCGCCATCGTCAACAACCGTCCCGATGGCGAGGAGCCCGGCCAGCCGACCGGCGATGCGATCCGGGCCGCGGCGGAGGATCAGGGGCTGGCCTATACCGCCATCCCGGTGACGCCGGGCGGGTTCAGCCACGAGATGGTCGACCAGATGACCCAGGCGCTGGTCGAGGCCAAGGGGCCGGTGCTGGCGTTTTGCCGCTCGGGCACACGCAGCTGCAATCTGTGGGCGCTGGCGGCGGCCAAGGCGGGGCGCAATCCCACGCTGATCGTCATGCAGGCCGAGGGCGCGGGCTATGACCTGTCCGGCCTTCGCCCGACGCTGGAAGCCTTGTCGGGCGCGGCGGGATGATCCTGCCCGTCACCGGCACGCTGGCGGGCTGGGCGCTCGCCGGGGCGGGCGTCGGCATGGCCCTGGGCGGTGTCGGGATCGGCTGGCTGGTCCGCCGCCGCCGCGACCGGCGCGTCGGCTCGCCCGAGGAGGTCGCCGCGGCGGCCGAGGCGGCGTTGGCGGGCTTTGCGGTGTCGGGCGCGGTGGTCGGCGCCGACGGGCAGGGCGCGCTGGCGGTGGCGACCGACGGCCGGGTCGCGGCGATCAAGCTGCGCGGACGTCGGCTGGTGGTGCAGGAAATCCCGTGGACGCGGGTCCGCTCCACCACGCAGGGGATCATCGCCGAAGCGGGCGGCCGGTTCGGGCCGGTCACGCTGGCCGGGGTCGATGTGCTGGACATCCGGCGGCTGGCCCCGCGCTAGGGCCGATCGACATTCAGCGATGCCTTTCCTTCCCTCGCCCCTCGCAGAGGGGAGAGGGTTGCGCAGACTTGGTCTTTGTATAGCAAAGGCTTAGTCGGAGCTGGGTGAGGGGTGCATGCGCGCAGCGCGCGCCGCGAGCCTTTGGGCTCGCTCAACCCCTCACCCAAGCTGCGCTAGCCAGCAGGCTGGCAAGCTTCGCTAACCCTCTCCCCTGTCCAGGGGAGAGGGGAAGATGGGGGGGGGCTTCAGTCCCGCAGCGCGCGTTCGCCCTCGAACATGTAATCGCGCGTGACCGGCACCGACAGGCGGCCGCGCGTCAGCTGGACCTGATAGTTGCACAGGCCCCCGTTGCGGAACGCCGCGCCCGCGCCCGCCAGGTAGAAGAGCCACATGCGGTAGAAACGCTCGTCATAGAGTTCGACGATCCGGTCCTTCGCCGCCACCGTCCGCTCGTACCAGATGTCGAGCGTCCAGCCATAATGACAGCGCAGCACCTCCACATCGGTCAGGAACATGCGCATCCCCTCCTGCGCGCGCACGATCTCGGACAGGGCCGGGTTATAGCCGCCGGGGAAGATATATTTGGTCGTCCAGTCGTCGGTGACGCCCGGTCCGCTCAAGCGCCCGATGGTATGGAGCAGCATCACCCCGTCCTCGGTCAGCAAGTCGCGGCACTTGCGGAAGAAGGTCCGGTATTGCGGCGGGCCGACATGTTCGAACATGCCGACCGAGACGATGCGGTCGAACCGCCCCTCCACCCGGCGATAGTCGATCAACTCGAACTTCACCTTGTCCGACACGCCCAGCGCCTCGGCCCGCGCGCGCGCGACCTTCAGCTGTTCCTCGGACAAGGTGACGCCTAGCACCTCGGCGCCGCATTTCTGGTGCAGGTACAGCGCCATGCCGCCCCAGCCGCAGCCGATGTCGAGGACCTTCATCCCCGGCTCGATCGCCAGCTTGGCGGCGATATGCGCCTTCTTGTCGCGCTGGGCCCGCTCCAGGTCGTTCTGCGGGTCGGTGAAATAGGCGCAGCTATATTGCTTGTCGGTGTCGAGGAAGAGTTCGTACAGCGTGCCCGACAGGTCGTAATGATGCGCGACGTTCTTCTTCGACCGGCGCTCCATGTTGATCCGGTCGACCCGGTGCTTGACCGCGCCCGCCGCCCGCACCAGCCAGGACGGGTTGAGATTGGCCCGGCCCGCTTCCCATTTGTCGTTGGCGGTCAGCAGTTCGACCAGGTCGCGGACATCGCCCTTCTCGACCAGCAGGCGACCGTCCATGAAACATTCGCCTGCCGCCAGCGCGGGGTTGCGCACGATCTGCCCCGCCACCCGCGAGTCCGTGAAGCGGATCGCGACGTCGGGATAACCGGGATCGGGCGTACCGAATTCGCGGACGGTGCCGTCATGATGGGTGAGGGACAGGCGGCCCTTGCGGACCGCGCGCGACAGAAAGAGATCGATCAGCGCCATATGGCACCGACTAGTGCCTTAAATTCCGGCGTACCAGTCATAATCGACATGGTCTTCCCAATAGCCGCCCTTGCCCAAACCTATGTTGGACAGGTTTTCGACCGCATCGATCGCCATGAGATATTTGGCGTGCTTGTAACCCAGCTGCCGCTCGACCCGCAGGCGCAAGGGCGCGCCGTGGCCGACGTCCAGCATCCGCCCGTTCATGCCCCAGGCCAGGATGGTCTGCGGGTGGAAGGCGTCGATCAGGTCGAGCGATTCGTAATAGGGCTGGCCGCCATAGAGATCGGCGCAGGTGAAGACGACATAGCGCGCCCGGCTGCTGATATTCGCCGCCTTCAGCACATTGCCCAGCATCGGCCCCATCCACTCGCCGATCGCGCTCCAGCCCTCGACGCAATCATGGCGGGTGATCTGGCGGCGGGCCGGAAACTCGCCGATCTGGCGCAGCGAGAGCGAGAGGGGGGTGCCGACCAGCCCGCCGACCTTCAGCCGCCAGTCCTGAAAGCGATTTGCCACCAGCGCGGCATATTCGGGCGTCCCAGGATCGCGCGTGCCATTGGTGCGGAAATAGGGCGACATCTGGTCGCGGCGATATTCCGGCGCCAGCGCGCCCCGGTCCATCAGCGCCCGCTGCAACCCCTTTTGCATATCCTCGCCCGCGAACAGGATCTTGCGCGCGGTCGGCTGCTCGATGATCCGGTCGCATCCGGCCAGCAACAGCCCGGCCCCGCCGGTCAGGATCGTGCGGCGACGAATCGGCGCGCTCATTCGGGGACCCTCCAGCGGCCGGTAATCATCGAGCGCATCTCGTTGCCCGCACCCGCCAGGATGACCAGCACGAGGTGGACGATGGTGAACAGCGCCAGCACGCTGGCGGTGATGAAGTGGATCGAGCGCGCCGATTGCCGCCCGCCCAATATCTCCAGCACCCAGGGCCAGGCGGCGTTCATGCCCGGCGACAGCGCGATCCCGGTCAGGATGGCGAGCGGCAATGCGACGAACAGGACCAGCACATAGCTGAGCTTCTGGAACAGGTTGTACGCGCGGGGATCCTTTTCGTCATGAAAGCGAAAGGCCAGATGCCGCCCCAGGTCCGCCCGGATCGCGGCGGCGCGCAGCTCGCGCGCCCGGATGCGCAGGTCGCGCTGGAAATGCCGGGTCGCCAGCCCCCCGATCATATAGGCGAGTAGCCCGAACCCCAGCACCAGCGCGAAGAACAGGTGCCAGCGGCGCGAGATCGCCAGGTTGTAGCGCGCGGGAATCGTGATCCAGCCGGGGAAATGCGGCAGGCTGGCCCAGGCGTGGTCGAAATTCGCGCCGTAGCGTCCCCAATAGAGCCGGGGATGCGCGTTGGAGATGCCCAGCCCCGATCCCAGCAGGATCAGCACCGCGACCGCATTGACCCAGTGCCAGACCCGCGTCACCCATCCATGACGACGGATGACGGTTCCGGGCCCCTTCCGGGGTCTTTCCGGCTCGGTCGGCGTTCCGGCTTCCATTCGCACTCCCTTTCGGTGACCATCCATGATCGACAACTGGCATTTCTACGAACCCGTCAACGGTCATGGGCTGGCCCATGATCCCCTGAACGCCATCGTCGCCCCCCGGCCCATCGGCTGGATCGGCAGCCGCTCGTCGGCGGGGGTCAACAATCTGGCACCCTACAGCTTTTTCAACGTCTTCAACTACCGTCCGCCGCTGATCGGCTTTTCGTCGCAGGGGTGGAAGGACTCGGTCGCCAATATCGCGGAGACCAAGGTCTTCACCTGGAACCTGGCCACCATGACGCTGGCCGATGCGATGAATGCCAGTGCATCGCATGTCCCGGCGGAGGTGGACGAATTCGCGCTGGCGGGCGTGGCGGCGGAGGACGGGCGGCTGGTCGCCGCGCCGCGCGTCGCCCAGAGCCCGGTGTCGTTCGAATGCCGCCTGACCCAGCTCGTCCGGCTGGAGACCAAGGAAGGACGCGCGCTGGACCAGTGGCTGGTCATCGGCGAGGCGGTGGGCATCCATATCGCCGCCGATCTGATCGAGAACGGAATCTACCAGACCGCCCGCGCCCGCCCGATCCTGCGCGGCGGCGGCCCGGTCGATTATTTCGAGGTGACCGAGGCGGCCCGCTTCGAGATGCGGCGGCCCGACTAAGGCGGATCGATATTCGGCGATGCCTTCCCTTCCCTCGCCCCTCGCAGAGGGGAGAGGGAAGAAGGCTGGCTTCGCCATCGACCCGCAGAGGGAGGCGGTCGGCGCGGCCGTTAAACGTTGATTTAGATTAAGAGCCCAAAATGCCTGCCCAATGGGAGGCATGCGATGATTCGATAATATGCTGGTGCGATGGCGCGGGATGGCCGGGGGTGGGTCGATCCTGGCGCGAACTCTATTTCTCACCGCATGTTCCTTGCGGCGGTCCGGGCCGGGGTGGGGCTCGACCAGGGCAGGGCGCCATGCGGTTCCGATTGTGTCGAGGCACCCCTTATGCTGTCAGAATGGCTGCACATGCGCGAAGAGTTGACGCGCGTCATGACCCAACATCGCGCCCTGTGCGGCGCGTCCACGCCCGATCCCGTTGCGCTGAGTCGCAACCGCTGGCTGATCTCCAATGTCAGTCGCCGGCGCGCGACCTGGCTGACCGGCACGGCGCTGCCCGCCGCCAAGCGGCTGGCCCATACGCCCGGCGGCGCTGGCTGGCTGGCCTTGCAGGCGCATATCCCCGCCTATCGCCAGCGCCTTTCGGGCTTCGTATCGCGCTGGCCGATCGAGGCGATCGTCAAGGACTGGGTCGGCTATCGCCACGCCACCGCCGAGATACGCTTCGAGATCGCGCAGTGGCTCCGCAAGGAAGAGGCCGCGATGCGGGCGCTGGTGGCGGAGATGGAGTCGACGTCCGCCGCGCCGCCGCTCAAAGCCGGTCAGGCATAGCCGCGCCAGAAGAACACCGCCGTCGTCACCGTCGTCAGGAGCAGGGTCCAGCCACGGATGAGGCCGGGGGGCAGCTTGCGCCCGATCAGCGCACCGCTCCACCCGCCCACTATCCCGCCCGCCAGCATCGGCAGGCACTGGGCCCAGGCGACCATGCCGGTGACGACGAACACCAGCGTGGCGGCCGCGTTGGCGGTCGCCAGCATCAGCGTGCGCGGCGCGGCCAGTTGCGCCGGGTTGCGGCCCGACAACAAGCCCCAGGCGGCGGTCAGCATCATGCCGATGCCGCCGCCGAAATAACCGCCGTAAATGCCCAGCACCGCCTGTGCGCCGATCAGCGCGCGGGGGCCGGGCCGGGCGATGCGCGCCAGCCAGTCCGAGGCATGGCGCCCGGCGGCGATGGCGATCGTCGCGGTCAGCAACAGCCAGGGCACGATCAGGTCGAAGGCGCGCGGCGGGGTCAGGAACAGCAGCACGCTGCCCAGCAGCGCGAAGCAGAAGGTGATCGCCGCCATCCGGCGCATCGACACGCCCATCACCGGCTCCAGCCCATGGCGATAGGCCCAGACGCTGGCCATCGCGGCGGGTTGCAGCGCGACGTTGGAGGTGGCGTTGGCGATGGTGGAGGGCAGGCCGAGTGCGATCAGCGTCGGCATGGTCGAGAAACTCCCCCCGCCCGCCAGCGCGTTCATCGCACCCCCGACAAAGCCCCCGGCGGCGGCGAGGGCGAGAAAGGTCCAGTCGATCATCGGGGCGGGTAACGCATGGTGCGGGGCTTCCGTGCCTCAACCGAGGGCGGGCGGCAAGCACTTGGGCATTCCTCCCCTGCAAGGGGAGGTGGCGCGCGAAGTGCGTCGGAGGGGTGTCACCCTATCGAGAGCGGGATACCCCTCCGTCAGGCCTTCGGCCTGCCACCTCCCCTTGCAGGGGAGGAAAGGTCAACCCAGCGCGGCGAACTTCTCTTCCGCCTCGCGGTCGAGCTGCGCGCGGCTCTTCTTCTCGGCGGCGGTCTTCAGCTGGCCGCACGCCGCATCGATGTCGCGCCCGCGCGGGGTGCGCACCGGCGCCGAGATGCCGCCCTCGAACACGATGTCGGAGAAGCGGCGGATCCGCTCCGGGGTCGAGCATTCGTAATCGGCGCCGGGCCAGGGGTTGAACGGGATCAGGTTCACCTTGGCGGGCAGCTTATAGTGGCGCAGCAACCGGACCAGCTCGTGCGCATCGGCGTCCGAGTCGTTCTTGTCCTTCAGCATCACATATTCGAACGTGATGCGCCGGGCGTTGTTGGCGCCCGGATAGTCGGCACACGCCTGAAGCAGTTCCTCGATGCCGTATTTCTTGTTGAGCGGCACGATCTCGTCGCGCACGTCCTTGGTCACGGCGTGGAGCGAGACGGCCAGGTTCACGCCGATCTCTTCGCCCGCGCGCGCCATCATCGGGACGACGCCGCTGGTCGACAGGGTGATGCGACGCTTGGACAGCGCCAGGCCGTCGCCGTCCATCACCAGCTTCAGCGCATCGCGCACCGCATCGAAATTATAGAGCGGCTCGCCCATGCCCATCATCACGATGTTGGTCAGCATGCGGCCCTCGGGCTGGCTGGGCCATTCGCCCAGCGAGTCGCGCGCCAGCATCACCTGCCCGACGATCTCGCCCGCGGTCAGGTTGCGGACCAGGCGCATCGTGCCGGTGTGGCAGAAACGGCAGTTGAGCGTGCAGCCGACCTGGCTCGACACGCACAGCGTACCCCGATCCGCGTCGGGAATGAACACCATCTCGTAATCCTGCCCGTCGGGCGAGCGGAGCAGCCATTTGCGCGTGCCGTCGCTCGACACCTGCGCCTCGACCACGTCGGGACGGCCGATGACGAAGCGTTCCTCCAGCCAGGGATGCTGTGCCTTGGCGATGTCGGTCATGTCGGCGAAACGGGTCGCGCCGCGATTGTAGAGCCAGTGCCAGATCTGCTTGGAGCGCAGCTTGGCCTGTTTCAACTCCATGCCGCCGGACAGCAGCGCCTCGCGCAACTGGTCCTTGGTCAGCCCGATCAGGTCGACTCGGCCATCGGGGCGCGGTTGCACGCCGCGCGGCACGGGCACGGGATCGATGTGCCCGGGGATGGGCATGGGGGCGGCCGAAACTGTCTGCATCGCGTGGCCATAGCGCAAAATCGCATCCATTTCCACTGGTACGAGGACGCGCCCGATGGATGGCTAAGGACGCGTCACGCAGGACAGAGTCGCGGCATCGATCGCCGCCGCCGCGCCCGCCAGCGCATAGGTGTCGGCAAAGGGGCGGCGGCCGGGATCGACCGCCGAGACGCTCATGCTGCGTCCCGACCGCATCGCCATGACCAGCGCATGGTCGGTCGCGGCATCGGGCGCCCAGAGCAGCCGGTCGGTGCCGACCAGCGGAAAGCGCCGCTCGCCGATCGACAGCGTCACCGGCGTCTCGCGGTCGCGCGGCAGGCTGAGCCGCAGCGCGAAGGAGGCGCGGAGGCGCTTGGCGGGCCAGGTGCCGACGCTGGCGAAACCCCCCGTCCGCCCATTGGCCAGCACCGGCCGGGCGATGGCGTAGCAGCGACCCGGATCGCGAAACGCGCCCCAGCCCTTGTAGATGCCGATCGTCTCGCGCGCGGAGGCGGGCGCGGCGGCGAGCAGCAGGATCAGTGCCAGCCGTCTCATGCCGAAGGCCGGTGGACCAGCGTCTCGCGCCCCCGCTCGATCATCACGATCGACCCCTGCGGCAGGCGCTCGGCGACCGGCACGCCGCAATGCGCGTCGTCGGCCAGGCCCAGCAGCAGCCCGCGCAGCACCCGGCTGGACAGGCCGTGCATCAGGATCAGGCGATCGCCGTCATGGTCGTGCGTATCGGCCATCCATCGCCCGAGCCGTTGGGCCATCGCCGCATAGGTCTCGCCATCGGGGGCGGCCACCGCCATGCCGTGCGGATGGACGACGGGGCCAGGGGTCGCGGTCAGCTCGGCCAGGGTGCGGCCGCCCCAGCTGCCGAACCCCAGTTCGATCAGCCGGACATCCTGATGCGTCCGGTGCCAGTCCAGCCCCAGATGCTCGGCGATGACCGCCAGCGTCTGCAACGCGCGGCCGGCGGGCGAGGACCAGAGGGTCAGCGCGGGACCTTCGCCCAGCCGTTCGCGCAGTATCGTGCCGATCGCCTCGGCCTGGGCAAAGCCCTTGCGGGTCAGCGGGGTGTGCAGGTCGACCCGGTCGCCCTGGATGCGTCCGATCCGGTTGAAGACGGTTTCGCCATGCCGGGCGATATAGTCGCGGCCGCGTCGGGCGGGCAGGGCATCGGGGGTCGCCATGGCCGCATCCCTGTCGCGGCTGTTGCGCGTATGCAACGCTTTTTCCTGTTTAGCTGAGGTTCATGCAACGCAGGCGCTTTCCCGTCATTGAGCGTGCGACCGCCACCTGTAACGGCGGCCTGTACAGTAACGGAGTAAGTTATGCGTAAGCTCATGCTCGCCGCCCTGGCGACCTCGGCCGCCATCGCCGCCGCGGCCCCCGCCGCCGCCCAGACGACCACGGGCCAGCCCTTCACGGGTTTCCGCGTCGAAGGGCTGATCGGCTATGACAGCCTGAACGACCGCCAGGGACAGGACAAGAGTTCGAGCGACGGCGTGCTCTACGGCGCCGGCATCGGCTATGACATTCCGGCAGGCCCGGTGATCCTGGGTGCCGAGGGCGAGATTTCGGGCAGCAGCTCGGACACGCGCAGCAACGGCATCCGCGTCGCGGGCGACGAATTCCGCCTGGGCGCGGGACGCGATCTCTATGCCGGTGCGCGCGTCGGCTATGTGATCTCGCCGGTCGCGCTGGGCTATCTGAAGGCCGGTTACACCAACGCCAAGTTCGATGCGCGCTACACCACGGCGGGCGTCACCACCGTCAATTCGCAGGAAGTCGGCGGCTATCGCCTGGGCGCGGGCCTGGAATATGCGATCAGCCCGAACACCTTCGTGAAGGGCGAATATCGCTACTCGCATTATGACGAGCTGGACGGCGTCGGCATCAATCCGAACCGCCACCAGTTGATGGCCGGCCTGGGCCTGCGCTTCTAAAGGATCGCGGGTTTTCCACATTAACGGTGGTTTTACCCCAATGTTGGAGGGGTCGGAGCCTTGCTCCGGCCCCTTCTTCGCGGGTAGGAACCAAGGCCATTTATCACTATCGGAATCGGACCATGCGGTCGTTCCGGCGGGGGATTTCGAGATGAAGGCGACGATCGAACGCGCAACGCTGCTCAAGGGATTGAGCCATGTCCAGTCCGTGGTGGAGCGGCGGAACACGATTCCGATCCTTTCCAACGTGCTGCTGGAGGCGACGGCCGAGGGCCAGCTGCGCATGATGGCGACCGACCTCGACCTCCAGATCAACGACAGCGTCGCCGCCGCCGTCGACCAGCCGGGTTCGACCACCGTGTCGGCGCACACGCTGTTCGACATCGCGCGCAAGCTGCCCGAGGGCGCGCAGGTCCAGCTGACCGCCGCCGAGGGGCGCATGACCATCGTGGCGGGCCGCGCGCGCTTCTCGCTGGGCACCCTGCCGCGCGACGATTTCCCGGTGATCGCCGAGGGCGAGCTGCCGACCCAGTTCGAGCTGTCGGTCGAACTCCTGAAGCAGATCATCGACAAGACCCGCTTCGCCATCTCGACCGAAGAGACGCGCTATTATCTGAACGGCATCTTCCTGCACGTCGCCGAGGATAACGGCACGCCCGTGCTGAAGGCCGCCGCGACCGACGGCCACCGTCTGGCGCGCGTCACCATCGAGCGTCCGCAGGGGGCCGAGGGGATGCCCGACGTGATCGTGCCCCGCAAATGCGTCGCCGAGCTGCGCAAGCTGCTCGAAGAGGTGGACGGCTCGGTCGGCGTGTCGCTGTCGGGCACCAAAATCCGCTTCGACCTGGGCCAGGCCATCCTGACCTCCAAGCTGATCGACGGCACCTTCCCCGATTACAGCCGCGTCATCCCGACCGCCAACGACAAGATCCTGAAGCTGGATCCCAAGGCGTTCATGCAGGGCGTCGACCGCGTCTCGACCATCGCAACGGAGAAGACCCGCGCGGTGAAGATGGCGCTGGACCGCGACCGGATCACCCTGTCGGTGACCAGCCCCGAAAACGGCACCGCCTCGGAAGAGGTGCCGGGCGAATATACCGCGCCGGGCTTCGAGATCGGCTTCAACAGCCGCTATCTGCTCGACATCCTGGCGCAGATCGACAGCGACCTGGTCGAAGTCCACCTGGCCGACGCCGCCGCGCCGACCCTGATCCGCGAGAATGACAAGGCGCCCGCGCTCTACGTGCTGATGCCGATGCGGGTGTAAGCCACCCCTATTCCTCCCCTGCAAGGGGAGGTGGCAGGCCGTAGGCCTGACGGAGGGGTGTCCCGCTATCGAGAGCGAGTGGCAGGTCAAACCCGCGGGGCGGGTGTGACCTGCCACTCCCCTCCACCAGCGTCGCTGGTCCCGCTCCCCTTGCAGGGGAGGATGTCATGAAGGCATATAATCTTTAAGGCGGACCCGATGCTCACCCGCCTGATCCTCACCGATTTCCGCAATCATGCCGACCTCGCGCTGAACCCCAGTGCGGGGTTCGTCGTGCTGACCGGCGAGAATGGGGCGGGCAAGACCAATGTGCTGGAGGCGGTGTCGCTGCTCGCGCCCGGGCGGGGGCTGCGTCGTGCCGCCCTCTCGGCGATGGCGCGGCAGGGCGGCAAGGGCGGGTTCGGGGTCGCCGCGACCCTGAACGGCGATGTCGAGATCGCGACCGGCGCGCTCGCTTCCTCGCCCGAGCGGCGGGTGGTGCGGGTGCAGGGCGCGGGGACGAGCGCCAATGCGCTGGCCGACTGGCTGTCGGTCCTGTGGCTGACCCCGGCGATGGACCGGCTGTTCGTCGAGCCCGCATCGGAGCGGCGGCGATTCCTAGATCGGCTGGTGCTGGCGCTGGCCCCGGCGCATGGGATGCACGCCACCCGCTACGACGCGGCGATGCGCGAGCGCAACCGCTTGCTCGCCAGCGAAGGTCCGGTCGATCCCGACTGGCTGAGCGCGCTGGAGGCGCGGATGGTCGAGCATGGTGCGGCGGTGGATGCCGCGCGCGTCGCGGCGGTCGCGGCGCTCGACCAGCGGCTGGAGGAGGTGCCCGACAGCGTGTTCGCGCGCGCCACGCTGGCGTTGCAGGGGGAGGCGGTGGACCCGGCCGCCTTCGCCCATGCGCTGGCGATGGGGCGCAGGCGCGATGCGGCGGCGGGGCGAACGCTGGTGGGACCGCACCGCGCCGACCTGGCGGTGACGCATGTGGCGAAGGGACAGGCGGCGGCGCTGTGTTCGACCGGCGAGCAGAAGGCGCTGCTGCTCGGCATCGTGCTGGCGCATGCCGATCTCGTCACCGAGCGACGCGGGGTGCCGCCGGTTCTGCTGCTCGACGAGGTGGCGGCGCACCTCGACCCGTCCCGCCGCGCCGCGCTGTTCGAGCGGCTGGCCGGGCGGGGGCAGGTGTGGATGACCGGAACCGAACCCGCGCTGTTCGCCGATGTGCCGGGCGAGGCGACGCGGGTCGTTTTCTAGGGTCGATAGCCATTCAGCGATGCCTTTCCTTCCCTCGCCCCTCGCAGAGGGGAGAGGGTTGCGCAGACTTGGCCTTTGCGAGAGCAAAGGCTTAGTCGGAGCTGGGTGAGGGGTGGGCGCTCGCCAAGCGAGCGCCGCGAGCCTTTGGGCTCGCTCGACCCCTCACCCAAGCTGCGCTAGCCAGCAGGCTGGCAAGCTTCGCTTCCCCTCTCCCCTATCCAGGGGAGAGGGGAAGAAGCGATTCTTGATATCGATCCGCCTCAAATTTTCTGGAGTCTCGGTGAGACTCCGAACCCTCCCCTATCCCCTCCCGCTGGCGGGAGGGGCATGCTCCGGTCCAACGGCAGGGACCACTATCGGCGTGCACCTGACATCGCCCCGCAACGCACCCCTCCCGCAAGCGGGAGGGGATGGGGGAGGGCAAAGGTGCCTCGCAGAGCCCATCACCTCACCGGCACAGTCTCACCGCCACCCTGTCGAGCGCGCGGTCGTGACTCGCCGTCTCGCCCGCGCTCAGGAACCCCTGTCGGGCCACGAAGCGATCGGCGTCGCGGCGAACCTGCTCGACATCATGCCATAGGGCCTGCGCCTCGGCTTGTGACAGACGGCGCGCCTTGCGGGCATTGCCGATGTCCGCCTCCAGGATATTGGCGCGCATCGCGACATGCGCCTGGCGCGGATCGCGGACCTTGCCGCCGGTGGGCGCGCGCAGGCGGTGCTGCTGCGCCAGGTCGCAGCCGGGATAGTCGCGGCCCATCGGCCGGGCCGAGACGGGCAGCGCGGCCATGGCCGTCGACAGCGTCGCCAGGAGCAGGGTTCTGCCGGTCATCATATCTCTCCCATCGGATGATGCGGGGATTCTACGCGCGGGCGGCTTGCCCGCTCCCGACCGGGGCGTGACATTCCCGTCAGCCGGGCGGTTTCGGCACCCCCGGACCGGCGGCATGCGGGGGTGCGCGAAAGGGTCCAGCCGCCTCCCATTTCGCTTCCCCTTGGGAGCCGGAATTCATATATACTCGCTATGGCAGATACCCCCCAGACGAATGAGTACGGCGCCTCCTCGATCAAGGTGCTGAAGGGCCTCGACGCGGTGCGCAAGCGGCCGGGCATGTATATCGGCGATACCGACGACGGTTCGGGCCTCCACCATATGGTGTTCGAGGTCAGCGACAATGCGATCGACGAAGCGCTGGCGGGGCATTGCGACCGCATCGACATCCAGCTGAACGCCGACGGCTCGGTCAGCGTCACCGATAACGGTCGCGGCATCCCGACCGGCATCCACCCCGAAGAGGGCGTGTCGGCGGCCGAGGTCATCATGACCCAGCTCCATGCGGGCGGCAAGTTCGAGAACACGTCGGACGACAATGCCTATAAGGTGTCGGGTGGCCTGCACGGCGTCGGCGTCTCGGTGGTCAACGCGCTGTCCGAGTTCCTCGACCTGACCATCTGGCGCGATGGCGAAGAGCATTATATGCGCTTCGCGCACGGCGATGCGGTCGCGCCGCTCAAGGTCGTCGGCAAGGCCGAGCCGGGGCAGAAGGGCACCCGCGTCACCTTCCTGCCGTCGCCCGCCACCTTCAAGATCACCGAGTTCGACTTCGACAAGCTCGAGCATCGCTATCGCGAACTGGCGTTCCTGAATTCGGGCGTCCGCCTGTTCCTGACCGACGCGCGCCATGACGAGCCCAAGACCGTCGAACTATACTATGAGGGTGGCATCGCCGCCTTCGTGAAGTGGCTCGACCGCTCCAAGTCGCCGCTCTTCCCCGAACCCATCGCCATTCATGGCCAGCGCGATGCGATCGGCATGGACGTCGCGCTGGAGTGGAACGACAGCTATTACGAGAACGTCCTCGCCTTCACCAACAACATCCCCCAGCGCGACGGCGGCACGCATATCGCGGCGTTCCGCGCGGCGCTGACCCGTACGCTCAACAATTATGCCGACAAGTCGGGCCTTCTGAAGAAGGAGAAGGTCACGCTGACCGGCGACGACATGCGCGAGGGGCTGACCGCGATCGTCTCGGTCAAGCTGCCCGATCCGAAGTTCAGCAGCCAGACCAAGGACAAGCTGGTCTCGTCCGAGG
>Ga0308171_1000660_pt1 | contig 64245 bp, 62 predicted proteins | sample PhyGR1_FD_202135 | JGI IMG/M metagenome (GOLD analysis project Ga0308171, IMG submission 202135) | Phyllosphere microbial communities from UC Gill Tract Community Farm, Albany, California, United States - DLSLSG.R1 | ecosystem: Host-associated > Plants > Phyllosphere > Unclassified | place: USA...
AGCGCGGCGACCTGCACGCGCGTCGTCGCGTGCTGAGCGTGATCGGCGACAAGGAAGTTGTGCACACCCTGTTCACCGAGATCGCGCCGCTGGTGGCCGAGCGTGACGGCGGCTACACCCGCATCACGAAGGTCGGCAACCGCAAGGGCGACAACGCCCCCATGGCCGTCATCGAGCTCGTCCTCGAGCCCGTGACCAAGAAGCCCTCCTCGTCGAAGGCCGCCGCTGCTCCCGCTGCTGCTGCCCCGGCGGAGGAGCCCGCTGCCGAAGAGGTCGACGCTGACGAGACCCCCGTCGCCGACGAGTCCGCCGAGGCCGGCGCCGAGTCGCAGGACGAGGGTGCCGCTGCCGAGGCTGCAGCCGAGGACGCTGTGGCGGACGACGCCAAGGCCTGAGCTTCGCTCTCGCACGAAGCCCTCACCCCTTCCGGGGTGGGGGCTTCGTCGTGTTCGGGCGCCCCGTAGGCTGGTCGGGTGCGTCTGCGACTCGACATCTCCTACGACGGAACGCACTTCCGCGGATGGGCCCGCCAACCGGGGCTCCGAACGGTGCAGGGAGTCCTGGAAGAGGCCCTCGCTCGCATTCTGGGCGGTGATCCTCGGCTCGTCGTGGCGGGACGCACGGATGCCGGCGTGCACGCATCCGGCCAGGTCGCTCATCTCGACCTGGATGCCGAGCAGCAGGCGCGCTTGCCGCGCCGACGTCGCGAGGGCGACGAGGCTGACGCCGTCGCCGCTCTCGCTGGGCGGGTACGCGGCGTTCTGGGTGCGTATCCCGACGTCACGGTCCACCGCACGTCATCCGCCGCGGACGGCTTCGACGCGCGGTTCTCGGCTGTCTGGCGCCGCTACACCTATCGGATCGCCGACGCCGAGGCAGGTTATGCGCCGCTGGAGCGGCTTCGAACGACGTCGGTGAGGTCCTCGCTCGACGTCGTCGCGATGCACGCCGCTGCCCAAAGGCTGATCGGACTGCACGACTTCGCCGCATACTGCAAGGCGCGCGAAGAGGCCACCACGATTCGCACCCTCCTCGAGTACGACTGGCGGCGCGGAGACGACGGCATCCTCGTCGCCAACGTCCGGGCAGATGCTTTCTGCCACAGCATGGTCCGCGCTCTCGTGGGCGCGTGCGTGGCCGTGGGGGAGGGGCGTCTCGATGTCGACGACGTGGTCAAGATCCGGGACGGCGGGCGCCGTACCGCCGACTCGAAGGTTCTGGCGGCGCGCGGCCTCGTACTGGCGGAGGTCGGGTACCCCGCCGACGCCCTGCTCGCGGCCCGAGCCGAGCAGACCCGCAATCGAAGGGACGCGGACGACATCGGAGCGTGATCGTTTCCACGATCCCGTTCGCAACCCCCGTCCCGGTAACATCAGCGGCTCTAGGCTGTGATGGTCATGAAGGTCATCTCGTACAACCTGCGCAAGCACCGCGCCGCAGGCGAACTCTCGAAGCTCGTCGACGAGCATGCGGTGGACGTGTTGTGCCTCCAGGAGTGCGATACCCGCGACATCCCCTCGGAGATCGCGGGTCTGCGCCTCGCCGAGGCGACCCAGCGCAACCGCCTCGGGCTGGCCGTCTACTACCGCGAGAACACTTTCCGCGCGGTGGATGTGCGTGCGATCGCGCTCAAGAAGTCGCTGCACGACTATGTGCTGAAGCCGGCGGAGGAGCGCATGCTCGGTGTCCGTCTGCGCGACATCGACGACGGACGCGAGGTGATCGTGGCGTCCTTCCATGCGGCGCCGCTGACCGCACTGAACTCGCTCCGACGGCATCAGATCCGTACCGCGTTGAGTGAGCTCCAGAATCTCGGTCCGGGGCTTCCCGCTCTGATGGTCGGAGATTACAACTACCCGGTCTTCAAAGAACACCTCGGCCAAAAGGTGCGAGATCAGGGGTACGAACTCACGCTGAGCGACGCCCGGACGTACACGAGGTACCGGTTCTTCCGCGGGCACTACGACTTCGCGACGTCCGTGGGATTCGATATCGCCCACATCCGCACCCTTCCTCAGGGGCTCAGCGATCACCTTCCGATCCTCGTCACGGCCGAGGTGTCCACCTCTCACACATCCACGGGTTCGTGACGGACGGACAGCGCCCCAGACACGAAGAAGGGGGACCGCTCTGACGGGCGGTCCCCCTTCTTCGTGTCTGGGAGGTCAGGCGGTCACGCGGCGGCGCCTGCGTGCGGCTGCTCCGACACCCACGGCGGCCCCGGCGAGGATCAATGCGCCTCCGGCGACCCACAGCGCGGCCGTGACGCCATCGTCGATGCCCGTCTTGGCGAGACCGTTGGGAGAGGGCGGCGTGGTGGGCGCTGAGCTTGCGCTCGAGACGAACACCTGAGCGCGGACGACCTTGCCGCTGGTCTGGCCGGTGAAGGTCAGGTCGTAGGTGCCCACGGCGTTCGCAGGAAAGGCGATCGGCACGGCGAGCTTGCCCGCCTTCGCACGGGTACGGAGCGCGGTGTTCGTTTCGACCCCGGCCTTCACCATGCCGAGCGTCGCACCCGATGCGTTCTCTCCGGTGACGGAGATCACCACGTCTTCGTCGCCGGTGAACGGCGCGCCGTTGGTCGTGAAGGTCGCGGATTGTCCGGGGGCGATCGTGCTCGGGGTCACGACGACGGCGGACGGGTCGACGTAGGCGTTGGCGGCGGTCGGCGCCAGCAACGCGGCTGCGGCCAGCGAGATCGCGGCGGCAGCGCGGAGGATCGTGATCTTCATGGTGGGTCCCCATCTCGGTGGCACATCGGGCCGGTGGAAGTCGGAGAGCGACCCGGTGGATCTCGGCCGGTGAGGATCGCCCCTTCCGGCAGTCTCTCGGAGGGCCGCGAGGAGAGGCCGCCGCCGGGAGGCGTATTCACGAGCGAGGACTGCGGACTTCACCAGGGGGGCGTGGTTGACCCTGAGCGGAGCGCGCAGGCGGGCTACCCGGTGGCGCCGCAGCCGCCGGAATCGTTCCCGATCACCGTGTCAGAGGCCGTGGGGGTGACCTTCGTGTCCAGGCGTGCGGTCCGGGGCGTCGTCACCCGCACGTCGAGCTGCGCCCGCTGGCCGGGAGCCAACTGCACGGACCACTTCAGCACCTGCCCGCCCTGCGCGGTACCGCCGGCGAACCCGGCGGGTGCGCCATCCCCGGACGAGGTGCGATCCGCGATCCGTGCGCCGGCGGGCAGATAGACGTAGACGCTGGTCAATGCGTCTCCCACGGGAACCCCGTACTCGCCCCCGCCCGTCACATACGACGGGAGCGTGCGGGGGTCCGGGGCGTCGTTGCGCAGTGTCACGGCCAGGGCCGCGGAGTCCGGTCCGCACCACGCGACATCCACGCTGGGTCGAAGGTAGTAGTCCATCTTCGATCCGGTGCCGTCATTGAGATACACCCCGAACGTCGTCCGATCGGCGTCGGTCGTCGGCAGCGTCCCTTGCAGCGTCGTGCCATCGAGGATCGCCTGGTCATCGGCATCCGCGTTCCACAGGAGGAGGCGTCCCTCGGAGCCGGCTCGGCTCAGCGCCTCGATCAGCATGCGAGGGTCCGCGCGCCCCGCAGCGAGAGCGGCGAACACCGCGGCGGAGGCCGTGCGGAAGAACTCGTCCTGTCGCGCGGGGTCGGGGTAGCGCTCATAGACCTCGTGCAGCAGGAGAGGGACGGCGTTGTCGGCGGTGAGCTCGTCGCCCGTGGGGAGGCCGACCGGTCCCGTCGCCTTCAGGATGTAGCCGAGCGTGACCGGGTCGAGCGCGAGCACTCCATCGACGTCGCGGCCGCGGAGCCGCCGCCACATCTCGCGGGCGATCGGCGCCCCGATGGTGAAGTCGGGCACCTGCGTGACGTTCTGGATGAAGCGGGCGGGTCGTGTGTCGAAGAGGTCGCGCACCTCCGCGGGGAGATCGACCACCGGCGGCTCGGTCCCCGGCGGGAAGTCGGCTGTCGAGGCCTGGTCGACCAGGGCGACCCGCCCGTCGTGGGTGTCGATCTGAGCGAGGGCGCCGACGATGCCACCGAGCGAGCGCCATTCCGCGTTGTTCTGGAAGAGCACGAGATACGACCGCGGCCCGTCGGCTCCGAGCATGGCGGGGATCAACCGGACCGCGCGGTGAAGAGCATCCGCCGAGTCCGCCGCCCTGCCGACAAGGTCGCCGGCCCGTGTGACACCGTCGCGGAGCGGTCCGAGGAGAGGGTGGGTGTCGATGGCGGACAGTTCGGCGGCAGCGGTGTGGAGGCGGGCGGACGCGGCTCCCGCAGCGGGCTCGATCGAGGAGATCGCGTCGATGTCGAAGGCGCCGTCCTTCGGTCGAAGCGCCTCGGTGGACAACTCCGATGCGGCCGACGCCAACGGGATGAGACCCTCGGCCACGGCGTCGTCGAGAGCCGCAGAAGACACGGCGAGGGCGGAGAGCTGCGGACCGATCCAGGGGAGTCTCTCGCCGAGCGACCAGATCGGGTCGCCTGTGAGGGCCCGTGCCGCGGACGTCTCGTCGTGCACCGTCGGGAGGAGGGAAGCGACCGCGAGCGGATCGTCCGTGGAGGCTTCGGCATCCTGGACCGTGTGTTGGGCGGCAGCCAGGTGAGTGACCGCGAGGCTCCCGCGCACGCCGATCCACAGCGTGGCAGAGAGGCCCAGGATCAGGGCGGCCGCCGCGCACCAGGCGAAGACCCGTCCGGCTCGAACTGCGGTCCGGCGATCATGCGTGTCCGTCACGCAGGAACCATAAGGCGCTCTCGCCCCGGCGCCGGGGCCGGGGCGTGACGGCTCACCCTAGACTTAACCCGAATCGGGGAGGGCGCATGCGGAACACGGTGCGGACGGGGCGTATGGCGCTCGGAGCGATGGTCGGACTGCTGACGCTCGCCGTCGCGGGTTGTGGCGTTCCGCCGTGGGCTCAAGGCGGGACGGCCGAGTCCGCGTCTCCGACGGCGTCTGCGGTCTCCACCCCGGCCCCCCAGCCGGTCGCGAACGACCTCTCGAGCGGCTCGACGCAGAAGACGGTCACGGCGGGGGCCGTGTCGGCGACGGTGAACTACTGGTCGACGCTGTCGATGGACAAGTGGACCCCGACGGCCCTCAAGCCCGTCAGCCTGTCCATGGTCACCACCGTGACCCCGGACGACGGTCAGAAGGTCTACCTCCAGCGTGCGACGATGACCGCGGTCCCCGGGAACGAGACGCAGTCCTTCGCTCCGCTCGCCGCGCAGACCGACCAGTCGAACGCCCCCGGCTATCTCGTTCTCGCCCCGTACAGCTACTCCCAGACTTTCAATGTCGGCGAGGTCCCCGCCGAGGCGACGTTCGTCACCCTCCAGTTCACCTACGAGTACCTGGTGCAGGCGACGCCGACGTCGGAGGAGTACGCCAAGCAGACGGCCAGCGACACGCTCACGGTGGCCATCGCGCGGGGTGGATCCGCGGGCTGAGTCAGAGCCGTACGCGCTCCCACCGATCGCCGCCGAGGCGCCGCGCCGTCGACGCCGCGGCATCGGCTTGATCGATCAGCGCATCGAAGTCGTAGTCCGCCGCCTCGGCGGGCACCCATCCCACGCTCGCGGAGAGCTGAACGGCGATCCACGAGGTGGCATCCATCTCCGTGAACTGCCGGAGGACGGTGCGGACGTACTCGCGTACGACAGGATCCGGGCGCGCCACCAGAACGACGAGGTGACCACTGGCCTTCCGGCCGATATCCGCTTCCGCGGGGAACGCGCCGGTGACGACCGCTTCGAACGCGGAGATGATGTGCGACCAGCTGTTGTCGCCTGCCGCGCTCCGAAGGTGCACAGGATCGTCCACCTGGATCGAGAGCGCCACCCACCCGGACTCGCCGGCATGGCGGGCGCGGACAAGACGATCGGATGCCGTGACGGCGAACTGCGGCCACTCGGTCGCCGTCAGCGCGTACCCGGGGGAGACGGACGTGAAGTACAGCAGGCTGACGGTCGCGCAGACGAGGTAGATGAGCATCGCGAGCCCGTTGAGCAAGCGGGGGAGCTGGAGGTCGCTCACGGCCGCGGGCGCGGTGATGGCCGAGACGATGCTCGCCAAGGCGAGCACGACGAATCCCCCGGACACGACGAGCAGCGGCAGCATCAACCGTTCACGGAAATCCGCGGAACGTCGGAGCTCGAAGATGGTCAGTCCCGCGAAGACGGCCGCACCGAGGAACACCAGCCGGAACGTCAGCCCGTAGGCGGCGGGATCCGAGGCGACCACGAACACGGCCGCGGAGCACACCCCCTGCACTCCCCCCACCCAGGGGAGGGCACGCGCGCCGCGACGCGCGCGGAAGCCCGACCAGATGAGGGCGGGAGCGCCGAGGATCAGCCCGAGCCCCACGCGACGAAGAGATTCGTCACCGATCGCCACGCCGGCCACGGACGTCCAGGTGCTCGCCATCGCGAGCAGAAAGGCCAGTGACCACAGGAGGGCGGCGCGGGAGGGACGGGGGAGGAATCCCAGGCTCACGATCATGATCGAGGCGAGGGTGGTGACCGTGGCTTGCGCGAGACTGAGGTTCGCGAGGGTCTCGACCGCTGTCATTCCTCCCGGTCCTTCGCCGGTACGGGCAGGACCACCGTGACCGTCGTGCCGGATCCGACGTCACTCTCGAGCGTCACCGAACCCCCGTTCTCTTCGATGATTCCGCGGACGATCCCCATTCCGAGTCCCGTTCCCGGGGTTGAACTGTCGCGTGCGGCCCGCGAACGGAAGTAGGGGTCGAAGATGCGCGGCAAGTCTTCGGAGGGGATGCCGATGCCGGTGTCCGCGAAGCGCAACACCACGCTGTCGTCACCGACATCCGCGGAAAGGCGGACCGAACCGCCGCCGGGCGTGTACTTGATGGCGTTGCTCAGGATGTTGTCGAAGGCCTGTCGAAGGCGGAACGCGTCTCCGACGACCTCCGCGGCGGCGGGGAGATCATCCAGGATGGTGACCCGACGGGCGGCGGCGGCGGGGCGGAAGGACTCGAGCGACGAGGTGATGATGCGCATGGCGTCCGCGGTCTTGGGAGTGTCTTTCTCGCGGAACACGCCGCGGGAGTTCGCGAGGATCTCGGAAATCAGCTTCTGCATGCGCTCGCCCGCGCCGGCGATGACTTCGAGCTGCTCACGTACTTTCGGCGACAGGTTCGGGTCGTCCAGGGCGAGGTCGGCGTGGCCGATGATCGCGGTCAGCGGGTTGCGCAGCTCATGCGAGACCGTCGCGGCCAACCGCTCGCGCGCGCGTTCGGCTTCGATGAGGGCGGTGATGTCGTGGACGATCAGCAGCGTGCTCTCGGGCTCGTCGGAGGAGACCAGCCGCCGCGTCGAGGCCGAGAGGGCGTGCCAGCTGCCGTCCGCGTCGAAGAGCCAGACCCGTTCGTCGTCGAATTGCTCGCCCCGCGCGGCACGGGCGAAGGGGCGTTCCGACTCGCTGAGCGGCTCTCCTCGCAGAGTCGCGTACTCCACCGCGCTCCCGGGGCGCTGGGGCTCGTCGCGGTCGATCCCGTAAAGCGACAGGTAGGTGTCGTTCAGGGCGAGGATCTCGCCATCGACCGACATGCGCGCGATGCCGGTGTCCAGACCGTTGAGGACCTGCGAGACCCGTCGTTCCTGCCCCGTGACGCGTTGAAGGGTCCCCTGCAACCGGCTGGCTTGCCGTCGGAGCAGCTGTTTGAAGGCGCGGGTCTGCCGCGACGAGAGGTAGGCGGTGATTCCGATGAACGTCAGGGAGAGCAGGACCACGATGAGCCGTAGCGCGGTGGCCGGCCCCGACCCGTTGGCGGCGGCGTCGATGACGATGATCACGCCGACGGTCGCGAGGGTGCTGATGAGCAGGCTCACTGCGAAGTGGGTGGCGATCCAGGTGATGGGGAACACCCAGAAGAAACCGAAGCGCAAGTCGGTTCCGAAGCTCAACAGCCCGATCCCGATGATGTCGCCGAACGGGATGACGGCCACCGCGTTCCGCGGCAGGCGGTGCCAGGGCACGATGATCGCGACGGCGGTCAGGGCGATGACGACGCCCACTCCGGTCGAGAAGGTCCACACCGCGAAGAGGGACGGCTCGAGCGCCTGGGTGAGCAGCACGGTGATGACGACACTGGCTCCGAGGACGAGCTGGAGGAGCCAAACGGACCTCGTCCGGCTGCTGGGACTGGACCCTTCCTCGCTCGGCAGCACTCGCGCCGACGCTGGCGACGACACGCTCCTCCCCGCTGACATTCTTCGAGTGTATCGACGGTGGTGTAGTCTTCTGCGCGCCATCCTGTCTCTGCTCGCCGTTTGTGCCCACCGGGGCACGTCGTCCGGTCAGACTCCCCCTGAGGCCTGCATCCCGCAGCGTGATGGTCGTTCAGCGACCTCTGCGCCCTCGCGCCCTCTCCTCAGGAGCAACCCGTGACCACGACCCCTCGTCGACGCGTTCTGCGCGCGCTCGCCCTCACGACCGCGCTCGTCATCGGCCCGATCGCCCTCAGCGGGTGCACCCAGGTCGTCGATGCGTTCAACGCCCTCCAAGGGCAGTCCTCGGGCAATCAGTCCGTGGTCGTGCCGACGGCGGCGCCGCAGGTGGCCGCGTCGAGCATGCCGTTCGACTCGCAGTTCACCTACGACGGTTCGGTCACCCTGTCGTCGGAGGTCGCCGACGGCCTCGAGGTCCGTCTGGACGTCTGGGCGGTGAACCCCAAGCGCACGATGGAGTGGACCTCCACGAACGAGAAGCAGTTCGGGTTCGCCGTCAACGTGTACGACCACCGGGTCGACGAGAAGGCCGTGCTCGCCCAGAAGCGCCGCGTCTATCTCTCGTCGGTCTCGATCACCTCTCAGACGGCCCAGACCGGGGGGCAGGTGTCGAGCCCGTTCCAGTTCAGCGCCGATCCGCGCACGCTCGTGCCGTCCGACACCCAGCGTTCCGACCGCGGGCTTCTTCTGAACAGCTTCCAGGGTGGACTGCTGGTGCCCACCACCTCGATCCGTCAGCTGCCGAACGACACCTACGGGATCACGCTCGAGTTCGCGATGAACGTCGCCGTCGAGGGTGCGGCGAACACGGACACCTCGTTCAGCCAGCAGACCGTCTACCAGTACCTTCCGATCGCGATCTCGACGAACGGGACGCAGGCCGCGCCGCAGAGCGCGACCACGGACACCACCGGTCGCGCGCCCGGATGGGGCCAGACCGGCGGGTGAGGCCGGTCCCGGCCCCGCGGTTCCGGACCCGCGGTTCAGCGGCTCTGGACCTCGCGGCTCAGCGGGGCAGGCCCTGGCGTGGGCGGAGGCGTCGACTGTCCATGAGGAGCGACACCCCGTCGACGTCATCGACACGGTGATACTCGAACGAGAGATCAGGAGTGTCGTCGTACCCGATCGTCGGCATGGCTGCGGCGAACGCTTCGCCTACAGAGTGCTCGACGTGCACGGCGTCGATGCCGGCGGGAAGAAGAAGGAACACCGTGTCGCGAGCGGGTATCCCCGCCGCGACTCCGGGAAGGACCGCACGCGCCGCGGCGACGAGGGACGAGAGCATCTGCTCGGCTCGGTCTGAGCTGTGGGCGGCACGGATGAGGTCGAGTTCGGGCAGCCGCACGACGACCACATCCACCCCCGTCTGTGCGCGCAGGAGGGTGGCGGCGTCTCGTCGGAGCGCACCACGGTCGTGCGCCCGTGTGCCGGGAGCAGGGTCGTCGTCGAGCTGGCGACCCATCTGGACGGTGGCGGCGGTCACGACCGTGATCGCGAGCGCGCTCACCACCGATGTGATCTCGGCCGAACCCATCTTCTGCCAGAGCGGGGAGTACATGCCCGCCGTACCCGCGAGGACGAGGCGGCCGATGTTGTAGGCCGCGAATGCTCCCATCGTCCAGGTGAGAAGCACCGTTCCCGCGATGGCGCTGACCGGTCGGCGGCGTGCTTCGAACGCCGTCAACGCGCTGAAAGCCGCGATCGCGGCTGTCTTCAGAAGGATGGCCTCATCGAGGGAGACGACATAGGTCACGGCCAGCATGAGAATGGCGCCCGCGCCCGCGCTGATGGCCCCGATCGCCGGTCGGGCGTTCAGGCGTCGCATCCCGGCCCAGGCCAGTCCGGGCGCCAAGACGTTCGTCGCGTTGCCCACGGCGGCCGCGAACGTGCCGCCGCCCGTCTCTTCGAGGACGTTGAGTAAGGCGCAGGCCAGCGCGGCCAGCGCGGCCGCGCCGAAGTAGCGGACCAGTTCGGCGCGCGGCCCCCCGCGGTCATCGCCGTGACGTCCGTGTGCCAGGAAGAGGACAGCGACGGCTACGACGGCGGCGGCGATGGCGGCGAAGAGATCGAGGACGGCCATCGGCGGGCGCTTTCTGCTTCTGCTCCCCTGAGCGGATCTTGCGGAAATCTTGCGGGGACGATGCCGGATCGCGGCGGGCGTCTTGCGGTGAACCTACCAGAGTGGGTCATGGCCGACACGCCACCCCTCCGAACAGGAAAGACAATCGCCATGACCGATGCGCGCAGCTTCGCCCCCCGCACCAAGGCGCTCGCCTACACGTCCGACGACGTGACCGGCGCGGCGGCTTCGGAGCACGGTTTCGCCGACGACTTCGCGGCGGTCCTCGAGAACACCTCGGTCCACCGTTCGACGATCGGCTGTGTCATCCCCGCCTACAACGAGGAAGAGTCGATCGCCGACGTGATCGAGGCCCTGCTCAGTCAGACTCGCGTGCCCGACGTCATCCACGTCGTCGTCAACAACACCTCGGACAACACCGTGAAGATCGCGTCCGAGTACAGCGGTCCGCACGAGGTCGTCACCGAGCTCGGCGAACAGTTCACCGAGGTGTTCGTCCACGACATCGGAAAGAACCCCGACAAGAAGGTCGGTGCGCTCAACTACGGGTACTCGCTCGTGGAGGGCTACGACTACCTGCTCGGCGTCGACGGAGACACCATCGCCGACAGCAAGGCCGTCGAGTACCTCGAGACCGAGGCGGTCTCGGACTCGCGCATCGGAGGGATCTCCGCGATCTACACGATCGACGACCGACCCATCAAGGGTCTGATCGCCAAGTTCCTCACCGCCGGTCAGCGCACGCAGTTCGCCGCGTTCAACCTCCAGAACATGCTCCGCGGCCGCAACATGGCCGTGCTCGGCGGCCAGTTCTCGATCTTCTCGACCAATGCCCTCCGCGATGCGATGAAGCAGAACCACCAGGTCACGCCCTGGGTGAAGGACTCGGAGGTCGAGGACTCGCTCCTGTCGCTGCAGATCAAGAGCGCCGGCTACCTGACGAAGATCAGCCCCTACGCCCGTGCCGATGTGGGTGGCATGACGACGCTCTCCGGTTACGACGCCCAGCAGGTGAAGTGGACCTACGGCGCGATCGAGCTCATGTGGCCCGGCCAACGCGGAGACACGAAGGGGCAGCCCTTCCACCCCAACCTGCGCCTGCGCTGGTTCGAGAACTTCGGCATGCTGACGAACCTGTTCGTCCGCGTGGCCTTCCTCACGCTCCTCGCCGGCTCGCTGTCCATCGGTGCGTTCGTCTTCTCGCCGCTGTGGCTCATCCCGCCCGTCATCGCCATGCTGCTGAACCTCCGCATCGCCCGCACGATGAAGGCGGTCAACCGCCGCGACATCCTCTTCGCCGTCCTGTTCTTCCCGGCCGAGATCTTCATGTGGATCCGTATCAGCCACTTCGTCCGTTCGTGGACGCGCTTCCTCTCGCGGAAGAAGGTCGACAACTGGGCCATGCAGGCGAAGGCCGAACGCGGTGGCGGACTCGGGCACTGGACCCCGATGGTCGTCCTCATCGCCGTGGCCGTCGCGCTCGCCGTGATCTGGGTCGTGGTCGGCCCGATGGTGCAGTCCTCGATCCTCTGGATCGGTTGGCCGATCGTCGGTGTCGTGACCGTCCTCCAGACCCTCCTGATGTTCTCCAAGCTCGTCCGTCGCCACCACGGCTTCAAGGTCTGACGGACCCCCGATCTGATCGCGACCCGAACGCGTCAGAAACACGGATGCCTCGGCCCTGGGGAGGGTCGAGGCATCCGTCGTATGCGCGAGGCGAGAGGATCAGGGCGCGGCCATCAGCTCCGACGTGAGGCGGTATCCCACCCCGCGAACGGTCTCGATGTAGCGCGGATTGGCGGGATTGTCGCCGAGCTTGCGTCGAAGGTTCGTCATGTGCGCCTCGATCGCCCGCTTGTCCGCCTCTCCGACGAAGTAGCTGGTGACGTACGACTCCCCGCGCAGCACGAGCGTCAGGTCGGCCTTGCTCCGCACGCGCCGCTTCGATTCCATGAGCGTGGCCAGCAGGTCGAACTCGGTGCGCGTGAGTTCGAGTTCCTCGCCGCCGACGAGCACGATCCTGCTGTCCGGGTCGAGCTGAAGGTCACGGTGCACGATCCAGGGACCGCCGGTGGGTGTGACCGCACCGTGCGAGCGGACGACCGCGTCCGAGGAGGAGCGCTGCGCCAGTTCACTGCCGACGGGCTCGCGCGGTTCCGGGCCTTGGGACGACGGGACCACGACCGGGACGCTCGACGCGGCGGGCGGGGGAGCGGTCGGCTGTGCAGCGGCGGGTGCCGGCTGCTCGGCGGGGCGTGCGGCCGGGAAGGACGGACCCACGCTTTCCTGTCGGGGAGCGGGAGCGGCTGCTCCCCCTCCGGAACGGGGGCGACGCAGCAGGGCCTCGATCCGCGCGCGCAGCTCGCGCGGGCGGAACGGCTTGACCACGTATTCGTCGGCGCCGGCACCCAGACCGAGGACGACGTCGGCCTCTTCTTCGAGCCCCGTGAGCATGATGATGTACGTGTCGCTCTGCTGCCGGATCCGGCGTGCCGCCTCGAAGCCGTCGATGCCGGGCATGTTGACATCAAGGGTCGTGATCAGGGGCTGGTAGGCGATCACGGCGCGAACGCCGTCGATGCCGTTTCCGACGGACACCGTCGAGAACCCCGCCGCTTCCAAGACCTCGACGAGGAGATGACGGATATCCGGGTCGTCCTCGACGATCACGGCCGTCTTCAGCATCTCCGTGCTGTCGCTCATCGCACCCACTCTTCTGGTTCGCACGGAAACGTGCCCGCGTTCTCCCCCGAGACACGGCGGTCACACGGACCGAGCCACATCCTTACACATTTCGGAGTGTCCCTGGGTGGGGTGGCGGTCACGCGGACTTCTTGTGTCAGCGGCTCTCGCGCGTGAGTTCGACCGCAGCCTCGGGCCACCAGGTGCCCGCGGGGGGTCCGCCGTTGCACTCACCGTCGCTTTCACCGGCCGGCTTTATCCACAGGGTGGTGTCGACCACCCCGTCGCCGAACGACCCCCCGGCGGCGCCGACGAGCCGGCCCGGAGGATTGCACCATTCCGATCCCGCCGGGCCTGCCCCGTTCCGCGAGGTGTCGATGACGGCGTGCGTTCCGCCGAGCTTCTCGGAGAGTGCGTGGGCATAAGCGAACTCGGCGGCCGTGTCCTGATAGTTCGACACGTTGAGCGCGATGCCTCGAACGTCCCCGATGAGTCCCGTGGCCGAGATGAGCGACGCCATCTCGTCGACGGGATGCCACGCGGAGTGGCCCCCGTCCAGGTAGATCCACGTGTTCGTCCCTCGAATGTTCTCGACGGCCGTGCGGAGATACCCCGCGCGATCCGAGGGGGACCCGCAGGACGAGGACAGAGCGATGCTGTCGGGCTCGAGGATGACGATCTTCTGGATGTCCGGGGCATTGCGCAGCGCGTCGCCGATGCGCTTCGTCCAGTCTCGGTACGAATCGGGGTCCAGTCCGCCGGCGGAGTGGTTTCCGCAGTCGCGATCGGGCAGTCCGTACACGGCGACCGAGAGGGAGGCATCCTGATCCCGCGCTTCGGACGCGAGGTGCGCGATCCGGTCCCAGATCTCGTCGATGGGGTCGATCTCCGGCGTCAGCCAGTAGGTCGTCGGCTGAGCGGCGAGCCACTTCGCGGCGGCAGCCTGCTCCGGCGTGGCCGCGGGATCGTTCGCTGCGATCGCGGCTTTCGACTCGTCCGGAGCGACGATCTTGGTGTCCACGGCGGGAGGTCGAGCCCCCAGCGTCTGGAAAAGCGAGGAGACGAGACTTCCGACCACGGCGATCCCGGCGATGAGCGCGACGACGGCCACCACGGCACCCACGACGAGGACGACTCGTGGAATGCGGCGGCGCGGCCGACCCGGGCGGTGCGCTCTCCCCACGGATGGACTCTATCTGAGCGTGGCCGTACCGGGGGCGGTCCGAACGCGCGGGTAATTAATCACGCGCGAGGATGTAGTCTGTATTCGTGGGAAAACTGGTTTACAACGCGTTGGGTCATTCCTTCGATATCGAGGATCGAACGCTTTCCCACCTGCGTATGGTGTTCATGAACAAGCTGCGTCGGGGTGAGCCTTTCATGTTCCATTTCCCCGTCGGCGACGGCAGTGGGACGCGGACGTTGTGGATTCATCCGTCCATTCCGCTCGTCTTCCACTTCTACGGCAGTCGCGCACCACAGCTGAACAGGCGGTGGATCGACGAGCTGATGCATGAAGCGAGTTCGGCGAACGGGTTGAGCGTCATCGCTGAACCGGAGCCGGATTCGCCCGAGGTCCGCTCGGCGTGAACCGTCAGCCGCACTCCGCGTCGACGACTTCGCGTACCTGATCGAGGAAGGTCGCGATGTGGCCCGCCGCGTCGGCGGGCAGGCTGAGGGCGTACTCCCGGATGCGCGCCGTCACCGGGTCGATGGCATCGGCGTCGGTGGATCGATCGAAAGGGATGACGAACTTGCTGCGCCGGTCATCCGGGTTCGCGATGAATCCGATCAAGCCCCCGGCGTGCAAGCGATCGAGCATGCCCGTCACGGACGCGGTCGAGACGCCGAGCGCTTGAGCGATCTCGGTGGGCGTGACCGTGAGTCCTTCGTCGGCGCGTTCGAGGATGAGGCGCATGGCGGCTCGCGCATTCTCGCTCGGGCCGCAGTCGGTCTGGCGTCGTCGGGCGAGGCGCGCCTCGGCCAGTCGCAGGCGTTCGACGGCGCGGGCGGCCACCGTCGAAGGGTCCTCATTCTCCACGATCGTCATCGTTCTCCCGTCGCCCTGACCGCCCGAGCCGACAGTCTAGTTAGGCGAACGAGATTCACGCAGGCCTACGGATCTCGTCCCCTGGGGAGTAGTTCAGGTGAAGGCGGGAGGGAGTCCACCATTTCGCTAGGTGATAGTTAGGCGATCTAGTAAAATTTTGGTCGAAACGATTTCCGGAAGGAGGCCCACCATGGGCTCCTTGTTCTACGGGTCCTCCGCCGATCCGATTCGCATGCCGGATCGAGTGCTCGCGCACGTCAAAGTCGTGATCGCGACAAAGCTTCGACGCGGGGAGAGTTTCACGCTGTCGTGGCGGCATCCCGAAGGCGAGTCGGTCGGGCGGAGCACCATTTGGCTGCAGCCCTCCATTCCCCTGCGCTTCGTCTTCGCCGAGACCGAGCCGGAAATGCTCGATCCCGCTCTCCTGCAGACATACGCGAACTCCGCCAACTCTTCTGGCGGCTTGACCATCGACATCGACGCCGCGAAGTCGGCTCCCGCGCTCCCGGCCTAGAGCGGCGCTGCTGCGGCGCGTCGGTGAGCCACGAGGGAGACCCACTCCCGCGCGGGGCACAGCGGCACACCGCGGGTGACCACGCTTTCCCACGCCTCGACGTACACCTCTTCCAAGAGGTTCTCGGAGCGCGCCGCGTTCTTCGTCCATGCGAGCAGGAGAGCGAAGACGCGCGGGGCGGTGACGTCGTAGAACATTCCGAACGCCTGCCGGTCGCCGTCGGCCGCGCGCGCGAGGAGGCCGTCGACGTCTGCGCCGTCCGTCGCCGCCTGCGGCATGTCCATGATGGTCATGCAGCTCTCCTCTCCGGTGTGGTCACAGTCAAACCCCGCGTTGCGGGGACGGGCCGGGGGTTGCGCGGACCGACCCCCTCGCGTAGGCGTGAGCTCCGTCGTCAAGCCCACCGTCCCCGCGCGTCTCGGAGTTACCGTGGGGACATGAAATCGGTCGTTCGGTGGTCGCTTGCGCTGGCCATGATCTTCGCCGGGGTGTCGCACCTCACTTTCGCCCGCCGGGACTTCCAGGCGCAGGTACCCGACGTCCTGGTCGAGGACCTTCCCCTGGACCGCGACCTCGTGGTCGTGGCATCCGGGGTCGTCGAGGCGGGCTTCGGTCTCGCTCTGATCGCGCTGCCCCGGGAACGACGCCGCGTCGGTGCCGCCCTTGCCGCGTTCTTCGTGGCGATCTTCCCCGGCAACGTGGACCAGTGGCGCAAGGGGCGCTCGGCGTTCGGACTCGATACCGACCGCAAGCGCTTCGTACGGCTCTTCTTCCAGCCCGTCCTCGTTGCGGCGGCGTGGTGGTCGACGCGCTGACGCCGCGGTGAGCACCGTCGTGAGCCTCGAGCTCACCTTCGACGAAGCCTCCGATGCCGCCGTGCGGCGCGAGTGGCGCGCGCTCCTCGACGCCGGTCTTCCGAGTCAAGCGCAGCACAAGGGCGCCAGCAATCGGCCCCACGTGACGATGCTCGTGCGCCCGTCCCTCGAAGAAGTGGCCGGCACCGGGCTCGAGGACATGCTGCCCCTCGACCTCACGCTGGGGGCCCCGCTTCTCTTCGGCGTCGGGCGTAGCCGGGTCGTCGCCCGGTCGATCGTCCCCTCCGTGTCGCTGTTGCACCTGCACGCGGCGGTGCACTCCCGGGCGGGCGCACCCGAGGGTCAGGACCACACCGCGCCCGGAGCGTGGACGCCCCACGTGACTTTGGCGCGCCGCGTGCCGCTCGAAGGCGTGGCCGAGGCGCTCGCGGTTCTCGCCGACACCGGGGGAGGGGAGATGCGCGTGCGCGCCACACGCCTTCGGCGATGGGATGCCGACACCCGCACCATCACGCACATAGCCGGACGTGGCACCCTGGAATCGTGCTGACCGACGACGCGTTCTCCTTCCTCCGCGAGTACCACCTGGCGACGCTCTCGACCGTGGGGCGACACGGGCGAATCCACGCCGTGCCCGTGGGATTCACCTACGAGGACGGTCTCGTGCGCATCATCGGGTCGCGCGGAACCCAGAAGTTCGTCAACGCCGAGCGCAGCGGCCGTGCCGCGGTGTGCTCGGTCGACGGGGGCCGGTGGATCAGCTTCGAGGGGACGACCCGCGTCACGGAAGACGCCGAGGCCGTCGCGCACGCCGTGGAGCTGTACGCGGCGCGATATCGGCAGCCGCGCGTCAATCCTGAGCGCGTCGTGCTCGAAATCTCCGTCGAACGCGTTCTGGGTTCTCCGCAGTTCCGCGCCTGAACGGCGTAGCCTGGAGAGATGTCCCCCGTCACCTCGTCGATGCCCTCCGGGCGTGAGGGGGTCGTCGGCGTGCAGAACGCCGGCGGCAGAGGCGCCGACCGCGCTGTCTCTCTCGCCGGGTGACCGGCGCGGGCGCGTGCCCGACCTCTCGGGCTGTGCTTCTCTCGACCCCTCGATTTCCCACGGTGGAACGGGGTCTTCCTCACGCGCGCCGTCGAACCGCGCGCGGATTTTCGCTGCGCCGATGATGGTCGCGCAGCCCCTCGACGGGACTTCTCATGCACGCTCTCACCCCTGCCTCCGTACGCTCCTCCTTCGTCAACGTCTCGACGCGCGAACGCAGCGCGCTCGTCGTCCCCACCGATCTCGCATCGAACGACTGGGACCGCCTCGACTACTACGGATGGCGTGACCCCAAGACGCCCCTCCTCGGGTTCGTCGTCGCCGAGATCGACGGAACGCCTGTCGGTCTGCAATTGCGCCAGGCCGAGCAGCCGACGCGGTCGCGCCCGCAGTGCTCCTGGTGCGCCGACGTGACCCTGCCGAACGACGTCGTCTTCTTCTCAGCCCGCCGCGCGGGCAAGGCGGGGCGGGCCGGCAACACGGTGGGGACCCTGCTCTGCGCGAACTTCGAGTGCTCGCGCAACGTCCGGCGGCTGGATCCGCCGGCCTACCTCGGCCACGACGCCGCTGCGGCGCGCGATCGACGCATCGACGCCCTCCGCGCCCACATCGACAGCTTCTTCCGCGACCTGCGCGACGGAGCCTGAGCCGGATGGCGGTGCGCCCGGGTCCGCGACGGCGGCCGATCCGAGCGCACCGCCCTCAGGCTGCTGAGATACTCGACGCGATGTCTCGCGTCGCCCGCTCCGTGATCGCGCTCCTCGCCGCGCTCGCCGCGGCGGGCGCAGCGCTGACGGCGTGCGCGCCCGCGCCGGCGGCATCCCTCCCTCCGGCGTCGTCTCCGTGCGCTCCCGGTGCCGTCGACGTGCCGCCCGGGGCGGAGAACCTGCAGAGTGCTCTGGATGCCGCGGCCCCGGGCGCCGTCCTCCAACTGTCGCCGGTGACCTACTCGGGACGGTTCCGCATCTCGACGTCCGGGCAGGCGGATCGCCCGATCGTCCTGTGCGGCGTAGCGGGTACCGTCCTCGACGCCGGGGGAGCGGAGGACGGGTACGCGCTCCACCTCGACGGAGCGTCGTACTGGCAGGTGCGCGACCTGACGGTCCGCGGAGGACAGAAGGGCGTGGTCCTGGATGCCACCTCCCACACCGAGCTGTCGCGCCTGCGCATCTCTGATGTGGGGCAGGAAGGGCTGCACCTCCGTTCCGCGAGCAGCGACAATCGCGTTGAGGGCACCGTCGTCGAACGTACCGGTCTCACGGACGCGAAGTACGGCGAGGGCGTGTACGTGGGCTCGGCCGAGGCGAACTGGTGCCGGTACACCTCGTGCGAACCGGATCGCAGCGATCGCAACGTCTTCGAGCGACTGGAAGTGCGGGACACCACCGCCGAGGCGCTCGATGTCAAAGAGGGCACCACCGGTGGGGTCGTCCGCGGCTCGGTGCTCGCGGTCGGCCCGAACACGGTGGTGGACAGCGCCGTCGACCTAAAGGGCAGCGGCTGGTCGATCGAGGGAAGCACCATCACGGGTCCCGTGGACGCCGTGTCCGTGCACGTGATCCTGGCGCCGTGGGGGTCGGGTAACACCGTCGCTTCCAGCGCCCTGCAGCCCGGAGCGGGCGGAATGGGCGTCCATGTCGTGGGGGACGCGCGCTCGGCGGAGAACATCGTCTCGTGCGACAACAGCATCTCCGGGGGCGCGTCTTTGGCGAACATCCCCTGCCGGTGAGCCGGACGCGATAGCCTGCAGTGTCTCCCCCGGGCATCGAATCGCGTTACCCGAACGCGCGAGGGGGAGAGTGATGGCCGACGCGTCCTTCGGCGAGCAGCTGATGTGGGTGCTGCCGTTCGGCTACCTCGGCATCGTCTCATGGGGCTTCTGGCTCGTGCGCAAGATCCTCGCCGCGACGGCGCGCCCTGTGAAGAACCTCTATCGCACCACGACCACGGTGGTCGTGCCCTCGTTCCACGAGGATCCCGACGTGCTCTTGCGGTGTCTGCAGACCTGGGTCCGGCAGGGGCCCTCCCGGATCATCATCGTCCTCGACGTGGCCGACGTGGAGGCGCAGACCAGGATCGAGGCGCTCGGTCTGCCCTCGGTCGACGTCGTGATGTTCCTCCACCGGGGAAAGCGTTCGGCACTGGGGGTCGGCATCCGGATGGTCGACACGGAGCTGATCCTCTTCGTCGACTCCGACACGGCGTGGGAGGACGGGATGCTGGATGCCGTGCAGATGCCGTTCATCGATCCCGCGGTCGGAGCGGTCAGCACACGACAGAACGTCTACCTGCCGAAGTCGAGCGTGTGGCGCCGCGTGGCCGACTGGATCATCGACCTCCGCTATACCGATTACGCCCCGGCAATGGGGCGCTTCGGGGGCATCATCTGCGCCTCGGGGCGGACTGCGGCGTACCGCACCTCGGTGATCCAACCGCGTGTGGAAGACCTCGAGCACGAGATCTTCTTCGGCAAGGAATGCATTGCGGGCGACGACGGCCGGATGACGTGGCTCGTGCTCTCCCAGGGATTCCGCGTCGCGCACCAGGACAGTGCGCGCGCCCTCTCGATGTTCCCCGGCACGTTCCGCGCCTTCGTCAAGCAGCGGGTGCGGTGGAGCCGAAACTCGTTCCGGTGCTACCTGACGGCGATTCGCCACGGCTGGGTCTTCAAGGTGCCGCTCATCTCGCAGATCACCATGATGCAGATCCTGCTGACACCGTTCACGATGTTCGTCGCGTTGGCGTACATCGTGCTGGCGGCGCGGGCGGAGCATCCCCTCCTCGGACTCGGGCTCGCGATCGTCTGGCTCTTCGTCGGTCGTGGCATCCGCGGGATGTCGCACCTGTGGCGGCGTCCCGAAGACATCGTCCTGCTCCCGCTCGTGACGCTCGTCATCATCTTCATCGCGCTTCCGGTCAAGGTCTATGCCCTCTTCACGATGAACAAGCAGGGATGGCTGACCCGGTCGGCCGACAGTCAGGGCGGCGAGGGGCAGACGGAGGCGAGCCTCGGCGGCGAGGGACAGTCCGCAGAGAGCCTCGGGCTGATGTCGCAGGGGACGGAGACGTCCCATGGCTGACGATGGTGCGATCACGGCGCAGGAGCGCGGAGACAGTCACTTCGCCCTCCGCGGTGTCGCGCGCGTCTTCATGGTGGTCGCCGTGGTCGTGCTCGTCGCGGGAGTGATCCTCGTGGGCAACTTCGTGCACACCGGCACGTTCCTGCCCTGGCTGAACAACGATGCCCGGTCGAGCGCCGCGCTCATCGGACCCGCGCCCTCGCCGACCGCGAACTCTGACGCGGCCGAGCCCGCGGCCGAGCCGCAGACGGCGGCCGATCGCGTGGCCGCCGAAGACACGCGTCTGTCCTCCGTCGCCGCACTCGGGAGCACCGACCCCGCGCTGATCGACTCGTGGAACACCGTCGTGCTCGGTGCCAAGAACGGCCAGCCCACGGGGTACAGCCTCGCCGACCTCGTCGGTCTCGGTGCGGTCCGCCAAGACGACGCGACCACCTATACGCTGCAGCGGAACGTCGTCGTCCGGTCGGGAGCCGACCTGAACCTCGCCGCCCCCGGCGCGACGCTGCGGATGACGAGCTCGCCCGCAGGGAGCACGAGCATCGTCGGCTGGGGTGGCACCGTGCGGTTCGACGGTGCCGACGGATCCCCGTTGCGGATCACCTCGTGGGATGACACGATCGCCGCGCCCGACACGGACGAGGCGGACGGTCGCGCGTACATCCGCGTTCGAGACGGCGTCCTCGCCTCGACGTTCGCCGATTTCGCGGACCTCGGATACTGGAGCGGGCGCACCGGAGGGCTTGCCATCACGGGTAGCGGCACCGTGGACGCCACTGCGCAGCTCGCGAACTCGACGATGTCGGGGCTCCACTACGGCTTCTTCGCATCGGAGAGCACCGGGGTCGGCATCTCCGACGCGACGATCAGCGACTCGACCCTCACGGGCATCGAGCTGACCAACGGCGGCCACGATTTCCGCGTCGAGCGCACCACTGTGCGCGATTCGGGCTCGGACGGGATCGCGCTGTCCCGCCAGTCGCGGGCTCTCAGCCTCGCCGGGGTCACGGTGGAGGGAGCATCCGGCTGGGGCGTCCGGGTCGACGGCTCCGCCCTGGCGGACGGACCGACCACCGGGGGGTACGGGCTGACGCCGTCGAGCGATTTCACGATGGTGGACTCGCGCGTGCAGGACAACCGGGACGGCGGCGTCCGCGTGATCTCGACGGACAAGACCGAGATTCGACAGAGCACGGTCGACGAGGCGCGCACGGCCGTCCTCGTCGAGGGACCGTCCACGGGGTTGACGGTGACGAACGCCGACCTCTCCTCGAGCGAGCTCCGCGGCTTGGACATCACGGGCCGGATCACGGATGCCACGGTCTCGGACTCGCGCATCGTGGGGCGTCGGATCGCCACCGAGATCACCGCCGCCGCGGTCGTCATGAGCGGGAACGAACTGACCGTCGCCACCGGGTCCGCCGTCGAACTCGCGGAGGACGCGCGCGCCGACATCACCGGCAACACGTTCCACGGGGTCGGGCAGGATGCGGTCGCGATGTGGTCGGGCTCGCGCTCGATGCAGGCCGGCAACGACGAGAGCGACTGGACGTTCCAGTGGGCCTGGGTCGGATGGATGAACGAACATCCGATGATGTGGATGTGGGCGCTCGTGCTGCTCGTCCCCGCGATCGGGCTGCCCGTGCTGTGGAGGCGACGTCGAGAACACCGACGACTGCGCGAGCTTCTGCGCGAGGCGCTGCTCCGACACGGCGAGGAGCAGGTCGCGTCCTACGGGGCGCTGCCGAATCCGGAAGCCGTCCCCGCCGCGATGGCGATGCCCATCGCGGCGTCCGGCTCCGCGGCCCCGGCTCTCGCCCCGCCGGTCGCGGACGGAGCCGGAGACGTTCCCGCATCCCCGCACGCGGTTCCCCCGCGTCCCCGCGCGCCGCGGGTTCCGGCGACCTCGCGGCCGCGGTCGTTCGCGGACCTCCGCACCGGTGCCCTCGAAGGACGCACGTTCGCGTCGCTCCGCGAGTTCGCCATCGCCGCCGTCGTCGAAGGAGGATATTCCGTGTCGACCATCTCGCGACTGTTCCGGATTCAGCAGTGGCGTCTGCAACAGTGGGTGGATGAGGCCCTCGCCGCGGACGCCGCCTCAACGAGGGGGACCCGGTGAACGACGAACTCGATCCCGACGACCGGCTCGACGAGGTGCTCAGGATGCTCGCCGACCGGGTGAGAGGTCTGCGACGCGACCGCGGCCTCTCGCTGAGTGATCTCGCCTTCGAGGCAGGACTGTCGGAGGGACGCCTTCGCGCCGTGGAGTCGGGACGCACCGCGGCCTCCTTGGCGACCCTCGTCGCGCTCGCCGAGACCTTCGAGATCGCTCTCACCGACCTCTTCACGGACGCGTCAGGCCGGAACGCGCCCGCCCGGGATGCCGAGCCCTCGAGCCCGTACGTCGTCCCGAGCGCCGTGACGTGGGGCGGAGAGCTCCCACCGGCTCCGTGGGCGAGCGCGCCGGAGTCGTCGGTGGGCTCCTTCGTGGCGTCGGCGCCGGCGGCGGATCCTGCGGCACGCGTGTTCGAGGCGACCGAGAAGGTATGGGGCGGGCCCCTCCCGCCCGCTCCGTGGATCGTCCCCGTGGCGGATGCCGCGTCGGAGCGGGGGCCTGTCCCCGTGATGACCGTGGCGCCGGAGTCCGAGCCTGTGGCCGTCCCGGTGTCCGTCCCCGTCCCTCCCGCGGCGGCGCTTCCGGCCGCGGGACTGCCGCACCGCGCGAGCTCGGCGGCGACGCGCGCGCACGACTACGCGCTCGCCCACGGGATGCGCGAGAACTCCGCGTACGTCTTCGTGGCCCCGGGTTCCCCCGCGAAGGCCGCGCCCCGGACGTTCTCCGACCTGCGGACCGGCGCGCTGGCCGGCCGCGACTTTCGCTCGCTGCAGGAGTTCGCCGTGGCATCCATCGTCGAAGGCGGCCACGCCGTCGCCGACGTGGCGCGAGTGTTCCGGATTCCGGCGTGGCGGCTCGAGCAGTGGGTGATCGAGACCGGGCACGCCCCGCGCTGAGGAGTGCCCGGCCCCCGTCTACAGGGCGCGGAGCTTCTCCAGGAGCGGGGCGGCGATCTCGTCGACGAAGCGCTGCTGCTGTTCGTCGCCGACCTGCACGATCGCGATGTCGGTGAAACCGGCGTCGATGAAGGGGCGGACGCTCTCGGCGAGCTCATCCAGGTCGGGGCCGCATGCGATCGACTCCGCCACGTCCTCGGGACGCACGAACTGCGACGCGCCGGCGAAGCCGGCCGGGGTCGGCAGGTCGGCGTTGACGGCCCACCCTCCCGCGAACCAGCGGAACTGGTCGTGCGCGCGGGCGATCGCGGCATCCTTGTCGGGGTCCCAGCTGATCGGGATCTGGCCGATCTTGCGTGACTCGCCCTCGTGGTGCTCGTCCCACCCCTGCACGACCTCGGCATCGGGCTCGGTGGTGATGAGGTGGTCGCCCAGCGGCGCGAAGCGTGCGATGGAGTGCTCTCCGGACACGGCGACGCCGATCGGCACTCCTCCGTCGGGCGCGTCCCACACGCGGGCCGAGTCGACACGGAAGTACTCGCCGTCATAGGTGACGAGGTCGCCGGTGTGCAGGGCGCGGATGATCTCGATGGCCTCCACCAACATGTCCTGGCGCGCGTGCACCGCGGGCCAGCCTTCGCCGACGACGTGCTCATTGAGGTTCTCGCCCGAGCCGAGCCCGAGGGTGAAGCGCCCGTCGGACAGCAGCTGCAGCGTGGCGGCCTTCTGCGCGACCACCGCCGGGTGGTAACGAACGGTGGGGCACGTGACGTAGGTCATCAGTTCGACGGTCGAGGTCGCGTGCGCGACGGCGCCCAGCACCGTCCAGGCGTAAGGGGCGTGGCCCTGGCTGGTGAGCCAGGGGGAGTAATGGTCGCTGGAAACGAGGAAGTCGTATCCGGCGCGCTCGGCGCCGACGGCGTAGTCGACCAGCGCCCGAGGGCCGCTCTGCTCGGTCATGAGGGTGTATCCGAATCGCGTCATGTCGGTCACCGTAGGGCGACGGCCTCGCCCGCTGACCGGGGTTGCGCGTCGGCATCGGATACGCCAGCGGCCCGCGGCAGGACGCCGCGGCCCGCGAGGAGGTCAGTCTTCCGGTGCGTGGATGACCTTCTCGTCGTCGAAGGTCGTCCGGTCGACCTTCTGCGCGTCATTGCGGGTCTTACGCAGACTCAGCCACGTCGCCACCGCCACGGTCGCCGCGATGAACAACAGGGAGAACCAGATCGGGATCTCGGGCACCCACAGCAGCGGCTCGCCGCCGTTGATGAACGGCACCTCGTTGACGTGCAGGGCGTGGAAGACGAGCTTCACGCCGATGAACGCGAGGATGACGGCCAGGCCCTGAGCGAGGTAGACGAGACGCTCCAGCAGGCCGCCGATGAGGAAGTACAGCTGACGCAGGCCCATCAGCGCGAAGGCGTTCGCGGTGAAGACGATGTACGCCTCCTTCGTCAGGCCGTAGATCGCCGGGATCGAGTCGACGGCGAAGACGAGGTCGATGAAGCCGATCGCGACGATCACGAGCAGCATCGGGGTGACGAACCGCTTGCCGTCTTTCCGTACCGTCAGCTTGTCGCTGTTGTACTCCTCGGAGACGGGGAGGATGCGACGGACGAACTGCATGAACTTGCCGTTTGCCGGGTCGCTCTCCCCGTGCGAGAACGCCTGACGGTAGGCGAGGACGAGCAGGAGCGCGCCGAAGAGGTAGAAGATCCAGGAGAAGTTCTCGATCAGGGCGGCGCCGACGGCGATGAACGCGCCGCGCATGATGAGCGCGATGACGATCCCGATCATCAGCACCTTCTGCTGATACTTCTTCGGCACCGCGAACCCGGTCATGATGATCAGGAACACGAAGAGGTTGTCGATCGACAGGGCCTTCTCGGTGAGGTAGCCGGCGAAGTACTCGCCGCCGAACGTCCAGCCCGAGACGACTCCGACTCCGACACCGAACAGCAGAGCCAGGCCGATGTAGAAAGCCGACCAGCGGGCGGATTCGCCGATCGTCGGCTCGTGGGGCTTACGGACGTGGACGAAGAACTCGAACACGAAGAACGCGATCGTCACGGCGATCGTGATGATCCAGATGAGCGGGGTGACACCCACGGAGACCTCCAAGGGAAATAGGTGTACGACAAGACACCAAGGTCTCCTCCACCCGGCGAGATGGGCCGACGTCCCGGGTCCACGATGGCGTGGCCGTATTGACGAGAACGTCGCGGTGGGAGTACTCCCCTTGCTGGATGCGATTCTAGCGGACGCACGGGGACGCGCGGGGGCTGGACCCCGATCCGTGCGCTGTGCTACTCGGTGGAGAGGGTCGCGGCGCGCTCGCCGCGCAGATCGATCTGCAGCACGGGGGCACCTTCCGTCGGCGCGAGGCCGAGGGCGGTCAGGGCGTCGAAGCGCGCGTCGCCGGCGGTGGCGCTGACGCGCAGATCGGTGAGCTCGAGGCGGGGGAGGTCGCCGAGTCCCGGGTGCGGGCTGTCCTTCCAGTCGATCAGGAACGGGAGTCCGTCCCAGGCGTTTCCGGCTCGCCGGGTCAGTCGCCACGACAGCTGGACCCCGTCGGGACGCACGCGCCCGAGCGGCTCGACGTCGCCCGGATCGGCGCCGAGGTCGCGCAGGCGGTCGACCGTGGCATCCAGATCGTCGGGCCGGAGGGCGAAGCCTGCCAGGCGTGGCGCACGGAGGCCGCTGATTCCGAAGGTGGGGATCTCCGATGCCGTGCGGTCGCCGTCGGGGTCGGGCCCGATGATCTCGAGGTACTGACGCCCGGGCTCCCCGTCGACGGTGAGGGCGATGAGGGCGTTCGCGGTTCCGGTCGTGGTGTGTCGGCCGCCCGGGGCGGCGCGGACGCCGGTGAGGCGTTCGATCTCGTCGACGGCATCCGTGAGGGAGGGGCCCGCGAAGACGAGGTGGTCGAGGTCGGTCGACATGAGGAGCTCCGTTCGGTCGATCCCTCGACTCTGCCGCGCGGTCCTGCGCTCGTGCACGACGGGCGTCACACGCCGTCACCTGTGCGGCGGTTTGCCCACGATGACGTCCACGAGGGTGTGCATGTCGTCGGCGTCGAAGTCCTCGCGACTCAGGGCGCGCAGGATGACCGCTCCGAGCAGGGCCTCCGCGGCGGCCTCCAGTCGTGGTCCGGTCGTGCCGCCCAGGGCCTGCGACAGGCGTTCCATGAGAGGCGCCGCGAGGATCGCCGTACGCAGGCGACGGCCGGTCTCCGCGTTCCCCGCGGCGGCGGCGACGAACGAACGCAGCAGCCCCTCCCCGTCGGGGCTGGCGCGCAGAGTGAACAGATCCGTGAGCCACGCGGCGAGGTCGGCGCGGGCGTCGCCGGTGTCGGGCAGGTGGCGCCGGCCGTCGAGGAGGTGCCCCTCGAGGATCGCCTCGGCGATGATGTCGCCCTTGCTCGACCACCACCGGTAGATCGTCTGTTTGCCCACGCCTGCCCGTCGGGCGACGCCCTCGATCGTGAGGTGGTCGTACCCACCCTCGGCGAAGAGCGCCGCCGCCGCGTCGAGGATCGCCAGCCGGGCGGCCTCACTGCGGACGGGGCCACTGCGCGGAAGAGCCATGACACATATTCTGAACGACCGGCTCAGAAAAGACGAGACGGTCCGTGTTATCTTTGCGGCGACTGGTCGGAGCCGACGGTGCTCTCTCGTGCACCGCACGAGAGGAACCCCTTCATGGCTGAACTGCTGCACCGTCTCGGGACTTTCGCGGCCCGCCGCGCGTGGACGGTGATCGTCGCGTGGACCGTCATCCTCGGGGTCGTGGTCGGCGGCTTCCTCCTCGGCTTCAAGGGGCTCAGCTCGAGCTTCGACATCCCGGGCACGGCATCCGGGGACGTCATCGCGAAGCTCCAGGATGAGCTGCCCGACTTCAGCGGAGCCTCGGGCTCGGTCGTGTTCCGCACCACGGACGGATCGGCGCTCACCGACGAGCAGAAGAGCGAGATCAGCGCTCTCGTGTCGTCGGCGGGCGACCTGCCCGACGTCGCGCGGGTGACCGACCCGTTCTCGACGCAGAAGCAGCTCGACGATCAGCGGCAACAGGTCGCCGACGGTCGCCAGCAGCTCGCCGACGCCCGCGCGCAGGCGGAGTCGGGACAGCAACAGCTCGACGCGGGCAAGGCCCAACTCGACGCGGGACAGCAGCAGCTCGATGCCGGGCGCGCGCAGATCGAGGCCGCCCCGCTGCCCGCCGCGCAGAAGCAGGCTCAGCTCAGCGCTCTCGACGAGCAGCAGGCCCAGCTGGATCAGCAGCGGGCGACCCTCGAGCAGCAGCAGACGCAGGTGACCGACGGGCTCGCGCAGATCGCTGCGCAAGAAACGCAGCTGGCCGACGGCGCGGAGCTGTTGTCGTTCGCGGATGCCATTCGCCTGGTCTCCGACGACGGTTCCACCGCGATCGTCAACGTCTCCTTCGACAAGCCGCGCCTCGAGCTCTCCGAGACCTCGAAAGAAGCGGTCGTCGAGCACTTCTCCGAGCCCGTCGCCGCCACCGACGTCGCCTTCAACACCGAGATCTCGCAGGGAATCCCCGAGATCTTCGGCGTGGGTGAGGTCATCGGCGTCGCGGTCGCCGGGGTCGTCCTCCTGGTCGTCCTCGGTTCGCTCCTCGCCGCGTCGTTCCCCATCGTGACCGCCATCGTGGGCGTCGCCATCGGCGCCATGGCCACGCTGTCGTTCTCGGGCGTGGTGCAGATGGCATCCGTCACCCCGTTCCTCGGTGTGATGCTGGGGCTCGCCGTCGGCATCGACTACGCGCTGTTCATCCTCTACCGCCACCGTCGGCAGCTCCTGCAGGGCGCGGATGTCGTGGAGTCGATCGGTCTCGCGAACGGCACCGCCGGCAACGCGGTCGTCTTCGCCGGGTCGACGGTCATCGTCGCCCTGCTGGCGCTCAACATCACCGGCATCCCGTTCCTGGGACTCATGGGGACCGCGGGCGCGGTGAGCGTGCTCGTCGCCGTTCTGATCGCGGTCTCGCTGACTCCGGCGCTGCTGGGACTCGCGGGCACGCGCATCCTCAGCAGGAGGGCGCGCGCGAAAGCGGTGGCGGCGGGCGAGGCCGTCGAGCATCCGCGACGCGCCGCGCGGACGGCCGCGGCCGACGCCGACGAACACCCGCGCCGTGCCGCGCGCATCGAGACGGTGCCGGTCGCGACGAGTGGACGCCCGGTGCGCCCCATGTCGACCCTGCGCGCGGTCGTCACCATGGTGGTGGCCATCGCGGCTCTGCTGGTGATCGCCATCCCCGCGCTGTCGATGCGTCTCGGCCTGCCCGACGGCGGGTCGGAGGCCGAGGACTCCTCCGGATACAAGGCCTTCACGTGGAGCGAGCAGGCCTTCGGCGCAGGATCCAACGCGCCGCTCCTCGTCACCGCCGCCCTCCCGCAGGGCACCGCGGAAGCCGACGTGCAGGGCCTGCAGCTCCAGATCGCCCGCGAGTTGTTCGACCAGGACGACGTCGCCGCGGTCGCTCCCGTCGCCGTCTCCGACGACCGCACGCTCGCCGCGTTCCAGGTCATCCCGAAAGAGGGACCGAACGCGGTGTCGACCGAGCGGCTCGTTCGCGATCTGCGCAGCCTGCCGCCGGTGAACGGCGACATCGAGCTGGGGGTCGCCGGCGCGGCCGCCATCAACATCGACATCTCCGAGGGCCTGGCCGACGTCCTGCCCATCTACCTGATCGTCGTGGTCGGGCTGTCGTTCCTCATCATGGTGGCGGTGTTCCGCTCGCTGCTGGTGCCGCTCATCGCCACCGGAGGCTTCGTGCTCTCGTTGTTCGCGACCTTCGGCGCGGTGACCGCGGTGTTCCAGTGGGGGTGGCTCGGCGACCTGTTCGGGGTGCACAATCCCGGTCCGATCCTGAGCTTCCTGCCGGTCATCCTCGTCGGCATCCTGTTCGGTCTCGCCATGGATTACCAGTTGTTCCTCACGACCGGTATGCGCGAGGCGTGGGCGCACGGTGCGAAGCCGCGCCTGGCGGTCGCGCTGGGCTTCCGGGCGGGGCGCACGGTCGTGGCGGCGGCGGCGATCATCATGATCGCGGTGTTCTCGGGCTTCATCACCTCCGAGGCCGTGATCATCAAGTCGTTCGGTCTGGGCCTCGCGCTCGGCGTGCTGCTCGACGCCTTCCTGGTGCGCATGCTGCTCGTCCCGGCGATCATGCACGTCGTCGGTGGGGCGGCCTGGTGGCTGCCGCGGTGGCTGGACCGCCTCATCCCGAACGTCGACGTGGAGGGGTCGGCGCTGGAGCGCCGCCACCCTGCCCACCACGGTTGAGCATCCCGGGTCTGTCGGCGCAAGCCCCGGGTGCGACGGGGCGGCGGGCGTGAGGATGCCGGTGACCACCGAATCCGAGGAGGACCACCGTGACCGATCGCGAAGAGACCCAGGACGCCCCCGTCATGGACGGCGCCACCGACGCGGCGCCCGAGGAGAAGAAGGCCGGCGCGCAAGAGCAGCGGTCCGCCGACGCCGCCGTCGAGGACGACCTGCGCAGCATCCGCGCGTACGGCGAAGACCGCTGAGGAGCCCTCTGAAAGCGGCGGCCCCCGTCCGGAGCCAGGTGGGGGAGAGGCTCAACGGACGAGGGTCGTCGCACGCGCCGGTGTCCGGCGTCATCCGCGCCGGCAATGCCGGAGCTGGGTGAGAAGCACGCTACGCCGATCCGGGTCCCCTGGGATCGGATTCAGCGAACTCCTAGGCGGCGCCGGAGGACCTCACGGAATCTCCACGTGCGTCGTCGCAGGCCCTGCCGTCGGGCGGCGCGGGTGAGCGTGCGCGCCCAGCGCTCGAGGATCGCTTCCTCGCTGAAGAGGCGGGCCCGTGCGACGGCCGCACGACGCATTCGCGTGAGCGCGGCTTCGTCCAGAGCCGTGGCCCTCGCCAGGGTGGCGGCCAGAGCCGCCACGTCCCCGGGCGGCACGAGCCATCCGGTGCGCCCGTCGTCGATGAGCTCTCGCGGTCCGTACGGCACGTCGTACGCGATGGGGAGACATCCGGATGCCATCGCCTCCGCAACCACCATCGAGAACGCCTCGGATCGACTGGTCATGAGCAGCACCGAAGCGCTCGCCAGGGATTCCGTGGCGGCGGGATCGAACCCGCGGAAGCGGATGGACGGGTCTCCCTCGACGCGCGCCTCGAGGGCCGCGCGACTCGGACCGTCGCCGTAGACGTCGAGCGTGAGCTCGGGCCGCCCGCGGCGGGCTATGCGCACCGCGTCGACCGCGTCTTCGACGCGCTTGATGCCCGCCAAGCGGGAAAGCACGACGGCCCCGCGTCGCGGCGACGCGACCTCGACGTCCGGCGGAATCGCGACGGGATGAGCCACGGCGGCCAGCAGGGGGAGGCGGCCCGCGTGGCGACGCGCGTCGCGCGCCTGCCGCTCGGTGCAGAAGACCACCGCGTCGAAGGCGCCGAGCCGCGAGAACACCTCGGCGCGGGACGCGCGGATCGCCGTCCCGTCGTCGGTCAGGTGAGAACCGTGGACCACGTGCACCACGACGACGTGCGGGCGCCGGTAGTCCGCGGCGAAGCGTGCCATCGCCTTGCTGTCGACGAGAAGGAAGGAGCGCTCGCCGCCGGTGAGACGGTCCAGCCACGCGCGGTACAGCTCGCGCACGCCGTTCCACGCCGTCTGCGGCGACCCCGCGCGGTCGCACGTGATGACCACGCGACGCACCTTGCCCGAGGCGCGCGGGACGTCGCGACGATCGCTCGCCGCGAGCGTGCCGTCGGCGCGCAGGTGGTCGATCTGGAGAACGGTGCCTTTCGCGTCCGTCCGGATGCGACGGCGGAGCACCCCGGCCGAGCGCTCTTCGTCGGCGGAAGACGGCAGGGGAGCGAACCCGTCGGCCTCCCGCACGCGCCGTCCGTCGAGATCGTTGTCCCGCACCCACTCCCAGAGGTTCGTGAGACGGACGCCGTCGGACAACGCCTGACGCCGGGCGAGCTCGGCCGCGACGTCGGCGGAATCCTCTCGATCGTCACACGTCAGGACATGGACGGGGATTCCTCCGCGCCGATCGAACATGCGGGAACGTTGCAGCATCGCGGCGGTCAGCCCGCCGAAGTCCTGCGGGATGCCCCAGGTGAGGGCGAATTGGTGTCCGGGAGGAAGAACGGTCATGCGGCGTCAGCATGGATGTGGGGGGTCTCCATTCCCGCGACTCTACGTGCCCGCGCGGCTACGCGCGTCGTTCGGCCGCGCAACCCTCGCGCGCGGGCAGCGGCCGTGGCGGAGGATGGAGGCATGCCCCCGGCCCCGACGCGTCTCGTCGCCCTTGCCCGAAACGGTGCGTGGTGGGTGCGGGACTACCTCTACGCCGTCGTCGCGCAGGTGCGGGGGATGGGCGGACGAGACCGGGCCGAAGACCTCGCCGACGGCGAGGGCGTGCCGATCCTGCTGCTTCCCGGCATCTACGAGACGTGGAGGTTCCTCGAGCCCCTCGCGCGTGCCCTCCACGGTCGTGGGCACCCCATCCATGTCGTCACCGAGCTCGGCGGCAACCGCCGGCCCATCGCGGAATCCGCCGCCCGGGTCGCGCGACTTCTCGTCGCCCGTGATCTCGACGACGTCGTCGTGGTCGCGCACAGCAAGGGGGGACTCATCGGCAAACACCTCATGGCATTCGACCCGGCGGGGGATCGCGTGCGCGCGATGGTCGCCGTGGCGACGCCCTTCGGCGGGTCGCGCTACAGCCGTCTCATGCCGACGCCGTCACTGCGCGCGTTCCGCTCCGGTGACGCGACCATGCGCGCGCTCGCGGCGGCCGCGACGGTGAACACCCGCATCACCTCGGTGTATGGCGCCTTCGACCCGCACATCCCCGAGGGGAGTGAGCTGGCCGGAGCGACGAACGTCCGTCTCGCGACCGGCGGGCACTTCCGCGTGCTCGCCGACCCGCGGGTGATCGCCGAGGTCATCCGCGTCGCCGAGTGACCTCAGCGGCCGCCGACGCTGCCCCCGCCCATCCCGCCCCCGGAGAAGCCGCCGCCGAACGACCCGCCCGAGAAACTCCCGGAGCCACTGCTCGTCGCGGCCGGTGCGCTCGCCGATTGCAGCGAGCTGAAGGTCGACGAGAAGGCGGCGGTCGAGAAGCCGTTCGTCCCGGCAAACCAAGGGAGGTCGTCTCCGGTCTCGCGCACGCGGGTGTCGAGTGCTTCCGCCCACTCCTTCTCGACACCCCAGACCACGGCCCACGGCAGGAGGCGCTCGTAGAGGTGGAGCACCTGCGTCGGGTCGTCCGCGTCGACCGGTCGCCGCTCGGCACCCTCAGGGCTCTGCAGAATGCGCAGCCGGTCGGCTTCGGCGAGCGCCAGATAGTCGCGCAGGCCCTTGAGGTGGTCGCGGGCTCCCGCGCCGGCATCCGTCACCCGATCCCGGTAGCGCAGGAACACGAAGCTCAGGATGCCGACGACCACCGTCGCGGGGACCGCGGCGACCTGCCACCACGAGGGGGACGTTCCCGCCGCGGCGACGATGAGCGTCGCGACCGCGATAACGAAAGCCCCGATCGCGAGGGCGATGGCAAGAGCGGAGCGGCCGTGCCGGGGACGCTCCGTCCAGCCCCGCCGCCGGAGCTCTGCCGCGGCCGCCTTCGGCAGCGCCTGCAGGGCAGTCGCGGCGTCGGGGTTGTGGGCGCCGAGCGATGCGCGGGCCCCCGGTTCGGCATCGGCTCCGAAGACGGCGGCCAACACGCCGCGACGAAGGGGAGTGGTGTCGTCCGCGCGCACCAACTCCAGGGTCAGCTTCTGGGGGTCCGCGGGGTCGTCGATGATGCGAAGGTGACCGGCGATCGCCGTGTCGAGAACCGCCGCGGGCACCCCGGCTCGACCCCGTTGCACGAGTTCAGCACCCTCGAGGACATCGACGTCTTCCGGGGGACCGTACTCGGGGACGATCACTCCTCGGCCCTCGGCATCCCGCCCCTTCCGGCGGGCGACCAGAGCCGCTCCCAGGCCGGCGACCCCCAGTCCGACGGCGCCGAGGGAGACACCGCCGAGCAGCGGGGCGTTGTCGAACGAGAACTGCTCGAGAGGCGTGCGGGAGACCTCGCCGGGGATGAACGTGCCCCTCGCGAAACCGACGGCGATGGTCATGTTCTCACCCGGGCCGAGGTCCGTGGCGCGAGCGGACCACGTGAGGGGAGCGCCCGCTCCGCCTGTGCGAGAGATGTCGCACGGGGTGTTCGAGCCCATCCGCCCCTGGTAGCAGGACGCGGCGCCGTCGAGAGCGGTCTCCGCCAGGTCGGCATCGACCCGGAGTCGGGCGCTGACCTCGCCGAAGGGTTGTTCACCCTCGGTCCCGTTGATGTCGCGGTAGAACTCGTCGGCATCGGTGTCGGCGAACGAGCGGATCGTGTCGCGTTGCGTGTACGAGATGACGTAGGTCTGGACGCCGCGGACGTAAGTGTCGTCCCCGGTGAGGACCCGCAGCTCACGACGGCTCTCCTCCACCTCGAACGGCACCGGCGAACCGGATCCGTCCGTCACCGACACGATTTCGGTGTGCAGTGCGATGTCGTTGTAGGTGTCGGGGATGGCGCGGACGATGCCCTTGTTCTGATCCTCGTCCGGGAAGCGCGCGACGATCGTCTCCGTGACGTTCAGCGCCGCATGCCCGTCCGGCGTCCGAGTCAGAAGCATGTCCGCGTCGAACGAGTCGAAGGTGAAGTCGTTCACGTCGGCGCGCGCGGAGGGCGCCCCCGCGAAGGTCAGCAGCAGTAGCGCGAGGACGAACACGGCGGAGAGCGCGGCCCGACGGGGCCGGATGGTCGAGGCGGCGGCATCCATTCTTCGACGGTAGCGAGATTCGATCCCGAGCGACTCCACCCCGAGGGGGAGTCAGGGAAGGAGCACGCTCTCGGCCGGATCATCGCTGCTGAGGTCACCGTCGGTGACGGCCATCACCTCGATGTCCTCCAGAACCGCCGTGCCCGAGAGGGTCGTGAGGAACGCGGTGTCGGCGGCGTCGCGGCCGGTGGCGATCCGGACGTACTCCGCGCGGGGTGCGAGCCGCGTGGCATCCACGACCTCCCAGCGTCCGTCCACGAGAGCCTCGACGACCGCATGGAAGTCCATGGGGCTCAGCCCCGGGGCATAGACGGATGCGAGACGCGCGGGCACACCGACAGCGCGCAAGAGCCCGGCGGTGAGGTGCGCGTAGTCGCGGCAGACGCCCTGGCGCAGCAGAAGCGTGTGGATGGCCGTGTCGGTCGGTCCACTCGAGCCGGGCGTATAGGTCAGGTGGGTGAAGACCCACTCGGGAATCCTCCGGACGTTCTCCGCGGGGGTCGCGCCGCCGAACCACGCCAGGGCGGTGGCGCCGAGTTCGTCCGAGGGGACGAACCGGCTCGGGCGCAGGTACCTCAACGCATCGACGACACCGGATGCCACGGGCCCGGCCGGGCGATCGACCACGGCGCGATAGGTCACCGCGACGTCCCCCACGGGCAGCGTCGCGCGATGCAGGCGGGTGCCGTGGTCGTCGAGGATCTCTTCCACCGCGACAGGACGACCGCCCGCCGTCAGGGACAGCTCTTCGGCACGGGCCCACCCCTGGGCCACGGCGATCGAGAAGATCGCGTCGGCGTCGCTTTCGACGCGGAGGTCGAGTCGCGCCGAGACGTGGTGGCTCATGCCGCCACATCCGGGGTGCCCGCTCCGGGGGATGTGGCAACGGCTTGGGTGCCCACGCCGTCCACCGCGGTACGCATGCGATTCAGGAACTGCGTGACCGCCGTGGCCTCGGCCTCGGTCATCCCGCGCGTCGCACGCATCATCTGCTCGTGCATCGCGCCGAGAACCTGGCGCATGTCGTCCTCGGTGTGGGGAGTGACCGCGATGAGCACCTTGCGTCGATCCTTCGGATGCGGCAGCCGCACGAGGTGGCCCGACTTCTCCAAGCGGTCGAGGAGCGCGGTCATCGAGGCGGTCGAGATGCCGAGGTGGCGCGCGAGATCGATCGGGGTCACGTCGAGGCTCCGTCGTCCGTGCCGGGTGAGGAATCGCAGCACGAGCATCTCGTTCTCGCCCATCGACATGGTCGCCTGGGTGCGTCGTCGCATGGACATCTCGGCGGCGCGGTAGGCGCGGAGGGCCTCCATCACTCGCGCACCGCGATCGTCGTCCGCGCTGTCGCTGTACCAATAGGACGGGGGATCCGTCGCGATGTCGGTCATGGGATCCCCTCTGGAAAACGTTCCTTATATCTCGCTTGCCTATTCGCTAGTCTACCTAGTAAGTTCCATACCAAGCAACGAGGAGAGGAAACATCATGGCGAAGCTGTTCTACGGAACCACCCCCGAGCCGATCGAGATCGATGACCGGATGCTCGCTCACGTGAAGGTGGTCGCGGCCACCAAGCTCCGCCGTGGCGAGAGCTTCACCCTCTCCTGGACGCACCGGGCGGACGAGCCGGGTGGACGTTCCACGATCTGGCTCCAGCCCGCGATCCCCCTCCGGTTCGTCTTCGACTCGGAGCAGCCGGAGGCCCTCGACCAGGAGCTGCTCAAGCGCCTCGCCAACGACGCCAACTCCTCGCGCGGACTCAGCCTCGACGTGACCGTGGAGAAGCAGGCCGCCGCTCCGGCCAAGGCACCCGCGCGTTCTTCTGCGCAGCGATCCCTGGTCCGCGCTGCGTGACGCCCTCCGGCCCCGCCGGAGGGCGGGGCTCGGTCACTCGGGCGTGACGTCCTCGGGGTTCGGCATGTCGGCATCCGATCGATTCTCCGCAGAGCCCTCCGACCGCACGCGGATCACCGCGGTGGCGAAGAGGATCGAACCGCCGACGATGAAAACCAGCTTCACCGACGCGTGGGCGTCCGGCGGCAGGAACAGCGTCGGTACGGCGAACACGAGTGCCGCGGCGGCGCTGAGTGCAGCGCCGAGTGAAAGCATCCTTCTCGATCTCACCGCGTCTCCCTCCGTGTCGGACTTCAGCCTAGAGCCGCGGGTCAGTCGCGATCCGGCTCCTCGGTGTGGATCGCATGGCCATCGTTCTCGTGGACGTCGCTCTCGCTCGAGGGCGAGCCACCCACTGCGTCATCGTCGGCGAAATCGACGCCCGCGGACCCACCCCGCGGTGTCGCACGCAGAAGCTCGTTCATCTCGGTCATGAAGCTCCCGACCTGCTGCTGCTGCCACCGCAGGTCGCGCGTGCGGTCCTCGGCATCCCGGAGGACGGATGCCGCGTGCTCGGTGATCTTGTCGGCGATGCGCTGAGCGCGGTCGCGGGAACCGTCGAGAATCTCTCGGGCGCGCACGTGCGCGTCGGCCTCGGCCTGCTGTGCCTGCGCCCGAGCGAGGCGTTCGTAGTCGTCTGCGCGGGCGGAGATGCGTCGCGCGTGTTCGAGAGCGGCGGCAACCTGCTCGCTGGCGTCGCCTGTGATGCGTTCGGCGTGAGCGACCGCTTGGTTGTGGAGCACGAGGAACTCCTGTTGCGCCTCGTCCTGCCGACGGGTCAGCGACTCTTCGAACTCGAGCACTCGGGCGGTCATCTCGCGGACGTCACGCTCGGCTTTCGCCCGCAGCTCACCGGTCTCTCGCGACACCATCGAGCGCAGCGCTGCCGCGCCCTTCTCCGCCTCGGTGCGGATGGCGACGGCCTCGCGCTCGGCCTGCGCGACCTTCTCGGCCGCGTGAGCGCGTTCCCGCTCGAGCCGCGCGGAATGAGCGGTCGATTCGGTCTCGATGCGCAGACGCACCTGATCGGCGTCGTGCTGCGCTTCGGCGCGGAGACGATTCTGGTCGGCCACGGCTTCCTCGCGGATCGACGCTGCCTCATCGTGGGCACTGGCCAAGAGCCGCTCCGCCTGCCCGACCGCGTTCTGCACGAGGACACCGGCCTGTTCTTCCGCGACACGGAGGATGGCGTCGAAGTGTTCACGGCCCCGTTGGGGGTCGTCGTCGTCGCGTGTCGCGAAGTCGTCCGACAGGGCGTGGACCTGCGACTCCGCATCGGCTGCTCGTGCCGCCGCCGCTCGAAGCTGTTCTTGGAGGCTGCCGACCTCCTCGGAATAGCGGCGGGCGGACTCCTCGAGCTCGGCGTCGTGCTCGGCGCGCTGCTGCGCGAACATCGCCTCGGCGCGCCGCTTGGCATCCTGGGTGTCTTCGGTGGCCCTCCGCACGCGGTCGGCGAGCTGTCGGATCGCCTCGTCGACGGCCTCGCGGTCGTATCCGCGGAAGCCCACGGGAAAGACCGTCGTGCCGTCGGCGGAATCCCCGGCTGTCGACAACAGCTCGTCGAGGAAGGCGTCGTTCTCGGCGCCGTCCGTCCCTTCGGGGCGGTCGTTCGCGATCTCGCGGTCGTCGGTCACGGGCAGTCCTCCTCGCGGTGTCGCGTCCGGGTCGCGGACGCTCCTCCGATTCAACCGCACGAGAGCGGCGGTGTGGGAGTTCGAAGGAGGTTCCAAAGGGGATGCGCGGTCTCACAACCGGGTGCCGTGGAGTGAGACCGCGCATCCTGGGGCGAGCGACCGTGGAGAAGAGGGTGCTTGGGGGAGAACCACTCAGGATCGCTCTCGATGAGATTCTCACGCGGAGGGGCGCGTGACGCGTCCGAAGACCTCTTCCTCACCCGCAGAATCGCCCACCGGCGGTTTCGCTTCACGCGGGGCTCCCGGTCCCGCGGCTGGACCGTCCAGAGAGACGGGCAGAGCCGCGGTCGCCGCGAAGCGGCCCCCCGGCACGCTCGCGCTCCGCAGGCTCTGCCCGCCTCATCAGCATCCGACCGCCGATCCCGCCCTCGTCACCTCCGCTGATCGAAATCACCCCGCGTCCGCGGGCAAGTCATCCCGTCGCGCCGAGCGCGGAGCGGTCTCACGGTAGGGTTGCCAGGCCCCTGACGACGCGCGGAGACCCGAATGACCCAGACGACAGAGCGGTCCACGGGGACGAGCCCGCGGGCCCGGCGAGAGCGGGCCGTCACCCTGGCGACGGTGGGATCGGGAGCCGCGTTCGCGAGTGCCGCGCTCATCTGGCTGACGCGTTCCTGGGAGCCGAGCGTGCACTACGTGAGCCAGCTCGGCGCGACGGGGATGTCCACCGCCCCGGTGTTCAACCTGGCGCTGCTGCTGCTGGCCGTCGCCACCGTTCTCGTCGATCGCGCCGTCGTCGGCAGTGCGCGGCCGTATCGAGTGGGGTGGCCGATCGCGACGACCCTCGTCGCGTGCGGCCTCTGTTTCGCGCTCGCCTCCGTCGTGACGTGTTCGCCCGGGTGCCCCGTGCCGTTCACCGCGGGCGCACTCCCTCAGGATCTCGTCCACATCACGTCCGCGGTCACCGGATTCGTTCTGGCGATCATCGCGATGGCGCAGGTCGCGACTCTGCGACGCCGTCCGTGGATGCGCGCCGCGAGCGTCGCCACGCTCGTCGCCGTGGGTGCGACGTCGTTCACGGGCGCCATGATCTCGCTGTTCCGAGGGGACACGGTTCTCGGCGGCAACCTGGAGTTCACCGCGGCAACGCTCGCCATCGCCTGGTTCGGGGTCTTCGGCTTACAGGTGGCGGCGGACGAGCGCGCCGCCACCTCCTGAGTTCAGACCTGCACCGCCAGCGACCTCACCGGGCTGAGCCGGGTCGCCAGGCGGGCGGGCACGATCGACGCGACCAGCGTCAGAACGGCGGTGGCCGCCACGACGGTCAGGATGATGGATGCCGGGATCGCCGGCGCGACGAACACCGGCCCGGCCGTCAGCCCGGCGGCGTGCGGCATCCATCCGAAGAGGGATTGCGCTCCCGCCCATCCGTAGGCCGTTCCGAGCAGGAGGCCGATCGTGACGGAGGTGACGACGACATGAGCCGCTTCCCAGACCACCATCGTGCGTACCTGCCGCACGGACAGGCCGAGGGCCCGAAGCAGGCCCAGTTCGCGCTGCCGCTGGAGGATGCCGAGCATGAGGAGGTTCACGACCCCCACGGCGGCGATGACGGCCGAGACGCCGACGAGCCCCATCATCACGCCCGTGAAGACGTCGACCGACAGGGAGAGCTCCGCGGGGATCTCCTCTCCGAGCACGACGTGGAAGAAGCGGATGGACGTGGCCGAGGCGACGCCGAACATCGTCACGAGGGTGACCCCCATCACCACGCCGATGGCCATGCGAGACGAGCGTTCCGAGTGCCGGAGGGCGTTGGCGGCGGCCATTCGCGCCACCACGCTCCGTCCGAACAGTCCGCCGACCGCTCGAAGGGCTGGGGGCAGGAAAAGCGTGGCACCGAGCGCGATCCCGGAGAAGGACACGGCCCCGCCCGCGAACGCGAACAGGATCCCGGATGAGGACACCCCGCCTGTCACGATGCCCACCGTCAGCAGTGCGGCACCGACGGCGACCAGTCCCGCTGCGGTGAGATGCCGTCCGCGACGGGCGACCACTCGGTCACGTGGAGCCTCCACCGTCTGGGACAAGGCTTGGAGCGGCGTAACGACGCCGACCCGGCGCGATCCGATCCACGCGGCCGCCCACGTGACCACGATCACGGCGACGGACGGTGCAGCCAGGTCGGGACGGAGGATGGCCCAGTCCGCGCGAAGTCCCCACGCGTCGGACGCGAGCCGGAGCCCCACGACGGACACGGCGAGGCCCCCGATCAGCCCGGCCGCTGCACCGAGAGTCCCGAGGATCAGCCCTTGGCGGGCCAGGGCCATTCGTTCGCGTCGCGCGGATGATCCCAGCAGGCGCAGGAGCGCGATGCGTCGGGTCCGCCCGGCGACGACGGTGGCGAAGGTGTTCGCCGTGACGATCGCGCCGACGTAGATCGACAGGCCGACGAGGACGGCCGTGACGATCGTGAGGGCGGCCCGTACCGCCTCGACACCCTGAAGGTGAGGCTGCGCCTGGATCAGGGTGGCCAGGTATTCGGTCACCGAGAGGAGGACGACGCCGAACGCGGTCGAGATGGCACCGACGAGCACGGTGGCCCCCATACCGGGCTCGCGGAGCCAGGCGCTGGTCGCCGGGCGGGTACGGGAGGCGCTCACGCGGCGGCTCCTTCCGCGCGGAGCATGAACGTCGAGATCTCTTCGGCGGTCTGGGCGGGCTTGTCGGCGATGATGCGGCCGTCGGCCACGAAGACCACTCGATCCGCGCGGCTCGCTGCCACGGGGTCATGGGTGACCATGGCGATCGACTGGCCGAACTCCTGGGCCGCGGAGCGCAGGAGCAGCAGTACTTCGCGGCCGGAACGGGAGTCCAGATTCCCGGTCGGCTCGTCCGCGAAGACGAGGTCGGGCGCGGTGGCGAGGGCGCGGGCGATCGCGACGCGCTGCTGCTGGCCGCCGCTGAGCTGGTCTGGACGGTGATCCAGGCGCGTTTTCAATCCGAGGGCATCGACGAGGGTGGCGATCCTCGCTTCCTCCTGTGCCCGGGGACGCCGGGCGTCGAGGTCGAACGGCAACCGGATGTTCTCGGCGGCGGTGAGAGTGGGAACGAGGTTGAAGGCCTGGAAGATGAAGCCGACGCGCCGACGGCGCAGGACGGTCAAATCGTCGTCCGACAGGCCGGTGATCTCCTGTCCGCCGAGCCAGGCGCGGCCACTCGTGGGGGCGTCGAGGCCCGCCATGACGTGCATGAGCGTCGACTTGCCCGAACCGGAGGGTCCCATGATCGCGACGAACTCGCCGCGGCGAACGCTGAGGGAGACGCCATCGAGCGCGTGAACGGCGTTGGGGCCGTCGCCGAAGGTTTTCGTGAGGTTCTCGACGCGGGCAGCGAAGCCGTCGTCGGTGGGCGAAATGGTCATGGCTTCACGCTACGAAGCGCCGCTTTCCGACGCGTCAGCACCGGGGAGGACATCGCGGGGAGAGCGTCATCCTGGAGGGTGACGAGGAGTGTCCGCACGGTGACGCGGCGCGACCGGGCGGGACGAACCGTTAGCGTGGACGCGTGAACCGACGACTGCTCTGGCGCATCCTCGTGTGGGCCGCTCCGGTCGCCGCGTTGCTCGTCGTTCTCGCCGTCCTTCGCGGGGCGGGTGTTCCGTTGACGTTTCCCGGAGTGGTGCTCACCCTGGTGCTTCTCGTCGTCACCCGATTCGTGGTCGTGCGCGCGCGTCGCCGCACCGATCGTCGCCGCACCGGTCGTCGCTGACGAACCGGCGCGACGACGGTGTGCTCACCCCTCGTTCTCGTTTTCGATCAGGCCCCAGGCATGGGCCGCGCGGATGGCGCTGGCGCGGTCCGAGACTTCGAGCTTGCGGTAGAGGCTCTGCAGTTGCGTCTTCACGGTGTTCGGCGAGACGACGAGAACCCGCGCGATGTCGGCGATCGTCGCGGCTGGAGTCAGCTGTGCCAGGACGACCTGCTCGCGTTTGGTGAGATGCGGGACACTGACGGATGACGCGAAGAACGAATCGCGAGCGGCCACCCGCTCGCGGGCGGCGCTCGAGAGCGCACTGAGCACCATCGCCCGGTCCTCCGGTGCCACCGCGCTCCACGGGCTCCACAGGTCGAAGCGGATGCTGATCGCCTCCGCACGCTGCACCGTGCTGCGCTGCGCGGTGGAGCCGTTGAGTCGGATGTCCGCCACGATGCTCACCACCATGCTCTCCAGGGATGCGCGGGGAGAGGATTCCTGGTGGATTCCCCACTTCACGCTCATCACGAAGGCCTCGTGGGCACGACCCGCGTACAGCTGGGAAAGTGCGATGGCGGGAGCGGTAGCCGAGGACAGACCGAACGGCCCCTCGAAGAGAGCCAACGCCTTGCGCGCTTGGCGAAGGGCGATGAGGACTTTTGCGCGTGCCGTGAGCATCTGAGTCGACTGGAAGTGTGACGGGGGTGTGCTCCGGGCTCGCGTACCCCAGGCCCGCAGTATGCCGAGAGCATCGGGAGCCGCTCCGGAGAGCAGGAAGGCGAGGGCCTGCGTCGAGGCCGCGAAGGGCCAGAGCTCCCGCGCGGAGGTGGTCGCCGGAACCGTTTCGAGGATTCGCCGCGCTTCGTGCGCGTCGCCCCGCTCCAGCGAAAGCCAAGCTGATGCCAAGCGGACGCCCTCGCCCCACGGGGTGTCGAGCCAGTTGTCGCCCCGCGCGCGCTCGACAACGGCTTCTGCGCCCCGGACGTCCCCCTCCAGCAGGGCGATCACCGCGAGGGTCCCGCTCGCACGCATCCGCTGCGGCGGAGGGGCCATCCGTTCGACCTGACCCATGGCCAGCGAGGCGTCGCGCAGTCTGCCCATCGCGAAATGCGTCATCGCGACCTGGTACCAGCCCTCCACGACGACGTCGGCGGGGAGGTCGTGGCGACGTCGAAGGCTGTCGACCAGCAGCGCGGCCGACTCCGTGGCCAGGGCGAAGCGCCCCGCGGCCCGCAGCAAGCTCACGCGCAGGGTGAGGCCCAGGATGTTTCCGTGCGCGGCAGCCTTCGCCTCGGGCAGCTTGCCGATCGCGCCGATGACAGCGGTCGGTGTCTCTGTCGACGTGGCCGTATCGGGATCGAGGGTCAGGAGGGTGTCCACCGCAAGCGGTTCTGAACCCGCGTGCGCACGGAGAACGGCGATCAAGGAGCGGAAGGCGTTGACGTCGCGAGCCCAGATCTCTGCTCCAGACGAGCGGAGCACCGAGGCGAGGGTGAGCCAATGGCCCGCGTCAGCCGCAAGCTGCGCCGCACGCAAGGGCTCGCCGGTGGCGACCAGATGGTCCAGGAGCCGCAGACGGGCGCGCTCGACGAGCGCGGGCTGACGCGCCTCGATTTCGCGCAGCCATTGAGCTCGCACGGGCTCGGCCAGGACGAGGCGCGTGGAACTCGGCCAGACGAAGCCGGCGTCCTGCAGTTCACCGAGGAGCTGCTGCGTGGTCCCGGTCGCGGAGTCGACTCCGATCGCGTCGGCCAGCTCGACGTTGATGAACGGGGCGACGGCCAGCAGTCTCAGCTCGTCGGTGACGGGAGTCGTCAGGTGCTGCTCCATGTCGCCGGTCAACGAGCGAGCCGCGTATTCGGCGACCGCCTCCGCCTCGTCGCGGCTGCGCAGCGAGAGCCCCTCGAGGCGGAGCCGAGAACTCACCAGCTGCGCGAGCGCCGGCCAGCCGTGGGTGCGCGTCATCAGGATGTCGAGCGCCGCGTCCGTGGCATCCACCCCGTTCAGCTCGAACACGATGGCCAACTCGGACCGCGACATCAACAGGTCGGCGGGGGGAAGGACGTGCACGTCAAACTCGAGCGCGACCAGCGGGCTCTCGAGCCGGGTGACGTGTCGGGTGGCGACCACGATGCGCAGGGCGGGGTCTGCGCGCAGCGCCTCAAGGAGATGCTCCGAGGCGAGACCCGACCTGTCGGTCAAGTTGTCGACGAGCAGGATGTGCTGCGCCGGACCGTCGTGGAACGCCGCCGATACCTTCTCGAACAGCTCGGGCGAAGTCTGCTCGGCGTTGATCAGCTGGGCCCCGGCGTCTGCGTCGTCGGCGAGGGCGGTCGCGAACTGCCGGAGCAACGCGCTCTTCCCCACTCCCGCGGGTCCGCGCAGAAGCACGACATCGCTGGTCACGGCGTCTTTCAACGTCGAGACCGTGTCGCAGCGAGGTGTCCAGAACCGACTCGAGCGGCGCGAGGCGCGCGCGAGCGAGGGCGGGGTGTCCAGGTCGATCAGCATCGGGTGTCTCCAACTCAGTGACCGTCGCCCCCTTCGCCTCGGTCTGAGAGAGGGGCGAGCCGGTGATTCACGCGACGGACGCGCATTGACGATCATTGAGGTCGCCTGGGGGTGATGCCGGTCGGAAAGGGGGTCTTTCATCCCTACCGTCACCCCTCTCGTCACCCTCTCGGCATCACACCCTCCTCCTCCGCCGAAAGCGGCCGGGCGGGCCCGTCACCCCTTCGCCCGTTCACGCAGAGACCGACGTGTCCGGGGGTGTCGAGACGGTGTGCCTATGCTGCGTCCGGCTCGGCGGCTCGTCGCCGGCCGTGCGAAAGGCGGACACGAGTGGACATGCAGCGGGTGGTTCGCGTCTTGCGGGCCTACTGGAAGGCGATCATCGCCTTGACCGTGGTCGGAGGACTCGCCGGATTGGGGTGGAGCGCGCTCCAGCCGCGGGTGTACACCGCCGACGCGAGCGGATACGTGGCGGCGATGTCGTCGGACAACTCGACGGGAGCGGCTCTCGCGGGCGATCAGCTGGCGCTGTCGAAGGTCAAGTCGTTCATCGACATGGGGTACTGGCGCAGCGTCGCGGAGGCGGCGAAAGCGGATCTGGGTCTGTCGGACAGCCCGGAGTCGCTCGTTCAGCGCATCCAGGTGTCCAACCCGGTGGATACGGTCAACGTTCGCGTGGACGCCTCGGGCCCGACTCCGGAAGCCGCCCGAGACCTCGCCGAGGCGTGGATCCGGGGGATGACGAAGCAGGTGGACGGGTTGGACTCTCCGGGTTCGGGCCAGGGTGCGGTCCGACTGGTCGCGGGGGATTCGGCCCGGCTTCCCACAGCGCCCTCGTCTCCGAACGTGCGCCTGAACGTCGCGATCGGCGCGATCGCCGGCGCGATCCTGGGCGTCGTCTTCGCCCTCGTGCGGCGGGCGTTCGATCGCCGCCTGCGTGCTGCTCGCGACATCACGGAAGCCGTGGACACCTCCGTCGTCGGCGTTCTGCCGATCGACAAAGAGCTCGCCGCGGGACGTGCGGTCTTCTCCTTCGACGACATCAAGGATGGGCGGGGATCGTTCGCGCATAAGGAGGCCATGCGTGAACTGCGCACCAATCTCCAGTACGTCGACGTCGACCACCCGGCGAAGGTCATCGTGATCACGAGTCCCCTGCCCGGGGATGGCAAGTCGACGACGGCGGCGAACCTCGCGGTGAGCGTCGCAGCCACGGGCCGATCGGTGATCCTCATCGACGCGGACATGCGTCGTCCCGTCCTGGGCGGGATGTTCGGCTTCTCGGACGACGTGGGACTGTCGGACGTGCTCGCCGGGCGCGCGCAGATCGAACAGGTCGCGCATCAGGTGGACGAACATGGACGGCTGTTCGTGGTCGCGGCAGGGCGCACACCGCCCAATCCGACCGAGATGGTCGGCTCGCAGCGCATGCAGCAACTCGCGCGGAGACTGTCCGACGACATGATCGTCATCATCGACTCCCCGCCCACCCTCGCCGTCGCTGATGCTGCGGTGATCTCGAGCTGGGCCGATGGCGCCGTCCTCGTGGTCACGGCGGGGCGCACGACGGACGACATGCTCGTGCGTGCGTCGGACAACATCGGCAAGACGCGCGGTCGGCTCCTCGGCGTCGTCCTGAACCGTGTCCCACTCCGCGGCGTCGACTCGAGCTACTACGGGTCGCAGTACGCCGGCTATTACGGGTACGGCGCCGCGTCGGGGGCTCGACGACCCTGGTGGCGGCGGGGGTGGTTCGGGAGCGCGAAGCGTCGCCTCGACGACGATGCGGAGGCTGTGGCGGACCCGGGTCCGCGCCGCCATGCGGCCCTGCCACCCGACAACGTCAGTGGACTGCGGACGCTCTCGCAGCGGAGGACGGCAGTGGGAAAGACGGATGAGGTGGCGGGTGAAGAGCGCCAGGGCGTCGCCGTCGCGACGAGTACCGTGGTCTCTCCGCAGGAAGTGCCGACCGGCGGGCGTCGTCGACGCCGCTCCTGACGATCACCACACACAGAGAAAGGGCGCCGATCCATGGATCGGCGCCCTTTCTCGGTTCTTTGTGTGGTGGTCAGTGCGCGGTCGCTCCGGGAGTGATCACAGCCTTGAAGGTGCGAGCCAGGATGACGATGTCCCCGACCAACGACCAGTTCTCGACGTAGAACAGGTCGAGTCGGATGGCGTCGTCCCACGCGAGCGCCGAGCGTCCGCTGACCTGCCACAGCCCGCTCATACCCGGACGGACGATGAGCCGTCGGCGGGCGTCGTCGTCATAGAACGCGACCTCCGCATCGCGCTGGGGCCTCGGTCCGACCAGGCTCATGTGCCCGCTCAGAACGTTGAACAACTGGGGCAGTTCGTCGAGTGAGTACTTGCGCAGCCATCGTCCGACGCTCGTGATGCGGGGGTCGTTCTCGACCTTGAACAGAGGCGTCCCTTCGCGGCCTTGCTCCGCGAGAAGCTCGTGCAGGCGGGCATCCGCGCCGTCGACCATCGACCGGAACTTGAGCATCCCGAAGTGCGACCCACCCTGGCCGACACGCTGCTGGCGATAGAGCACGCGGCCCGGGCTCGACATCCGGAGCAGTGCGGCCAATGTCAGCAGGACCGGGGAGAGGAGCAGGATGAGTGCCGCCGAGCCGATGATGTCGAAGGCGCGCTTGAGCACCTTCTGCGTCGTGGAGTACTGCGGCGTCTCGATGTGGACGAGGGGAAGACCGGCGACCGGGCGCGTATGGATGCGCGGTCCTGCCACATCGGCGAGGTTGACGGCAACGATGAGGTGCTGCTGCCCGGGCTCGAGGATCCAGCCGATGCGTCGGATGTCTTGAGGCTGGAGGTGCGATCCCCCCGTCACGAGCACGCTGTCTGCCCGCAGATCGTCGAGACGCTCCCGCAGCCCTTGGGAGTGCCGGTCCGTCCAGCCGCCGGCGACCGCCTCTGCGGTCAGTGTGTGCACTCCGACGACCGTGAAGCCCACGCCCGGGTGGCGACCCAGTTCTGCGGCGACCCGGCGGTTCTCCTGCTCTTCGCCCAGCAACACCACGCGCGTCGCCATGGACCCCTTGCGCCGTTGAGCGACCAGCCAGGATCGACACGCCGTCCGCGCGCCGAGGAGGACGGTGGTGCCGACGGGCAGGCTCAGCAGGAAGTAGCCCCGAGACAGGTCGATGCTCCCGAGGTAGGCGCCGATGGCGACGAGCCCGAAGAGCTGCAATGAGGCCCCGAGGATCAGACGGTGTTCGGTGATGCCGTGCCCGAGGACGCGGGGATGCCGGCTTCCGCTGAGGCTGAGAGTGAGGAGCCACGCGCCGGAGAGCAGGACCGAGACGGTGGTGTAGCTGACGGGCGCCGAGCTGACCTCCAACGGGTGCGGCCCCAGCCACAGGAGCTGTGCTCCGAACACGGACGCCAGGACGACGAGGGTGTCGACCACGATGAGGATTCGCGCATAGCGGCGCTGCCATGACGTCGCTGGCGAGCGAGCGGCGGATATCGATGTCGATGTCGAGGGGGATGGTGAAGGCAAAGTTGAGACGGCGAGGTTCATAGATGCTCCGCTGACGGTGCCCGAGGACCAGGAAAGGGGCCGCCGCCGGGACACGTGACATGCGGCGGGCCTCGGAACTGTGCCACTCGACTCGCAACCGGGCGGCGTGGCCCGGTCGCGCCGCGCGCGGGTGAAGTCGCCGCGCGGGGGTCCCTGGCGGACGCCCGTATCGGCGCGGGATCGACGACCGCGGTGGCGAGTGACCGGCGTGCCTTCGCAGATCCCCTGTCCGCTCACCCCCGGAGAGAGATCACTCACCTCTTCACGTCGGCGAGCGGCGACGGACTCCAAGGAAGGAGTGGCATGTAAACATGTTCATGTGAGCGTGGCTCTCCGATCAAGCTGGGACGATGACCGACAAGGCCGACCCCTGGAACGACTTCGCGCGCGAATTGGGGAAGCGGCTCCTCCGCGCGCGGGCGCAGCGAGGGCTGTCGCAGGAGCACGTGGCCCACGCGGCCGGGCTCGCGACGTTCACCTATCGCAAGCTCGAGAAGGGCGAGTCGAATCCGGGAACGCCGGCGAATCCCCGTCTCAAGACGCTCGTGGCGCTCGCCGAGGTTCTGGAGATGTCCCTCGAGGAACTGATCCCCGCGCGTCCGGGAGGCGTGGCACCCGGGCGTTGAGCTCGATGTCGGAGGGTCGTGGTTCACTTTGGGCGTGCCCACCGATGATGGGGCCGCCCTGGAGGGACGGTCCTGCGAGAGAGGTGTCAGGCATGAATGGAATCCCGGCAGAGCATCGCGCGCAGGCGACTCGGTGCGCGTTCGTGTGGTGCACGACAGACCACGGTGAGACGGTGCATCCCGCCGATGAGACCCACCGGAGCGCAGGAACCGGCTTCGCGGCGCGCGTGCGCGACGGTCTTCACGGGGGTGCCGGCACCCTCACGGAGATCGAGGTAGGAGTCCTGCGTCGCCATGACGACGCCGAGTCGTGGGTCGCGCTGGAGTTCGGTGCCGGATACGCGATCGCGATCGACGTCGGCGCCGCACGGAGGCTCGGTCGGTTGCTCCGCGACTCACCCGACATCGCCGCGGCGGTCGACGACGGCGCGGCTGATGAAGATCGCTCGGTGCCCCTGTGCGATCGCGCGGAGGAGCGTGACGGCTGACGGGCGTCGCGCAGGCAACCTGTGACGGATGCCTCGTACGAGACGGCTCGATGCGTTCACCCGAGAAAGCCGCTCAGCGTGGAAACGACCGGGGGAAGGCGTTATCGCGACCTGCGCTTGACTGGCCGGGCGTGGTGCCGCCGCGCGGGAGGAGCCTTTCCGATGTCGTCATACCGTGCCCCGGCCAGACCGCACATCATCGTGGTGTGTACGGCGAACGCCATTCGATCGCCGTACGTCGAGAACCTTCTGCGAGAGAGGCTGGCGGAAAGGGGCGTCCTCGGGGTCGAGCTCGAGAGTGCCGGTACGGCGGCTCGCAACGGGGAACCCGCGGAGGCGGGAGCGCGGGCCCTCGCGCGAGCGCAGGGATTTTCCCTCGACGGGCACCTCACGCGCCGGCTCGATGAGCGCATGCTGAGTGGGGGTGCGACGGTGTTGTGCGCCGAGCGTGCGCACCGGCGCATCGTCCTGGGGATGCGCCCCGACCGGGTGGGCGCGGTGTTCACGATCCGCGAGTTCGCGAGGCTGCTCGACGCCACGCGGCCGACCGGTGCGTTGAACGCATGGCCGGCGGTTCTCTCTGCGGTCGCTCGTGCACGCTTCGGCGACCGCCACGTCTCGTCGAGTGACGACGACATCGTCGATCCGATCGGACGGGATGCTGCCGTCTGGGCCGAATTCGAACGATACGCGACCGGCGCCGTCGACACGATCGTCGAGGCGATGTCGCGACTCGCGCAGTCCGCGCAGGACGGGGACGTCTTCGCCGTGCCGACGACCCGTCGGCAGTATCGGGCGGCGACGCGCGCAGCCGCTCGCGAGCCTCGGGGCTGACGAGTCCTCCCTGACGCGCGCCGGCCCGCTCATCCACATGCTTCGGGCAGATCGCACGCAGCACCAGGTCGACGCACGAGCACAAGAGGGAAGGCACGCCTCACGGAAGGCCTGCGCAGCGGCCGCGTCCGAGGCGGCGCCGGCGGGTCAGATCACAGACTCCGAGTGACGAGAGACGGCACGCGGCCGTCTTCTGTCTCGGAGCGCGCGATCATCCGGCCGAGGCCGATGCCGGCGGCGAGCGAAATGACGATCCAGGCGAACAAGGCAACCAGGAAAGCGACGACCATGGGACTTCTCCTTTGGAGTCCGGGTGGTGCAACGACAGGGTGACTGCTGCTCACAGTAGCGGTGCCCGACCACGCCAGGGCGCATCGGCGCGAGGAAAGATCGGCGATTCTTCAGCCCCGACGGCCGAACGTCCGTCGCACGATGCGGAGCAGCCCGAGGAAGCCGAACAGTCCGATCACCGCGCCGAGGACGGCGAAGAGAGTGACGGATCCGCCGAGGACAGGTCCTCCTCCCGAGATGATCAGGACCACCGCGATGACCACCGCCGCGATCGACACCAAGGTCGATGCCGCCTCGGCCGTGACGCGATTCAGGATGCCACCGGCATCCGTACCGTCCTTCGAGCGGAGGGTGACCCCGATCGAACCCTTTTCGATCCCGGTGAGGAGGGCCTCGAGGCGCCGTGGCATGCGCTGGATGCGCGCCATGGAGATGACGGCTCCGGCTTGGAGGTCCGTGGCCAACCGCTTGACGGAGAGCGTCCGCCGCAGAAGCGTGGGCATCATCGGCAGTGCGCGCCCGACCATGTCGAAGTCCTCGTCGATCACCCGCAGGCAGCCCTCGAGGGTGGCGAAGCTGCGGAACGCCGAGGCGAGCTCGCCGGGGAGGGCGATCCGGTGTTGGCGGATGACATCGACCATGCGCGTGAAGATCGAGCCCTGTCCATCCGTGCGCAGGTGCTCCGTCGTGAGCACGATGCCGACGTCGTGCCGGAACGCTTCGAGGTTCACGTCCTCGGGCGCGTCGACGATGAGCAGGAGCGCATCAGTGGCGGCGACATCGTTCTCGCCCAGCGCGGCCAGGAGGAGAGCCGTCATGTGCTCTCTTCGGCTGCGCTCGATGATGCCCACCGCACCGAAGTCGATGAGTCCCAGGGTGCCGTCCTCCTTCAAGAGGACGTTGCCGGGGTGCAAGTCGGCATGGAAGACGCCGTACACGAGGATCTGCTCGATGACGGTCGACATCAGGACCTGCGCGAGGCGATCGCGATCTTCCGCGCCCAGGGCGGCGAGACGATCCGTCGAGTCGCTCAGCGCCGCGCCGTCGACGAGTTCCATGGTGAGAACCCGCGGTCCGGACGCGTCCGGGAAGACATGGGGAACAGACACGAGGCCGCGACGGTCCGGCTCCGCGCTGTCGATCCGCTCGAGCGTTGAGCGAATCATCTCGGTGTTGCGAGCCTCGATGCGGTAGTCGAGCTCCTCGAGCAGGGTCGCGGTGAATCCCCGCGCCACCGATTCGATGTGGAGGTCTCGGCCCACCCTCGTGCGCGCTTCGGCGCGATGAGCGAGGCGCCCGATGATGTCGGCATCCGCCTCCACCTGCGCCCGGGCGGCGGGACGCTGCACCTTGACGACGACGTCGGTCCCGTCGAGGAGTCGCGCCCGGTGCACTTGCGCCACCGACGCGGCCGCGAGGGGGATGCGATCCACCTCGGCGTACACCTCGTCGATCGACGTTCCCAGATCGTTCTCGATGACCTCTCGCACCGTCTCCCACGGCAACGTCGTCGCCTTGGTCTGCAGGCTCGACAGGGCGCTGAGGTACGGCTCCGGGATCAGGTCGCGTCGAGTGGAGAGAACCTGCCCGAGCTTGACGAAGCTGACGCCGGCGTCGTTGATGGTGGACACGATGGCGTTGGCGCGTTCTTCAGCGGTGCTCAGTTCTTGTTCGACGCGGGCGCGCCCGCCGTGGAACAGCCACCCCACGCCGTGACGCGATGCGATGGCGAGGATCTCGAGGTAGCGCCGCGTGCGCTTGCGCTGACGTAGTGCGGCGCGCACGAGATCGATCGGGTTCGGCAGAGGGCGCGTGGGGAAGATAGCCTCGCTCGCCACGAGCGCCGCCACCCCGAGAGCGAAGACCCAGGCGATGGCGAGGGCGACCAAGGCCAGCCAGAGACCCGCTTCGCCCGCCGGCTCTGGAGACGTTCCGGTCTGACGGAGGACCCAATCGGCGAAGGGGACGCCGAGGAAGAAGACCAGCAGACCGATGACGATGCTGCGTGGCCACCCGACTGCCGTCCCCAGGATGCGGCGGGCGACGAACCCCACGAGCACCGCCGAGACGATGGCGGCGACGGAGATGAGGAGGCTGACGACCACGGGGTCAGCGTAGCCGTCGCATCAGGAGATGCGGAGATGTCCGCAGTCCGGGCACTGCCAATGTGCGGAGCGAGCGGTGAGTCTTTCCACCATCGGCGCGAGACAGGGCGTGCAGCGGGGAGGGAAGCCGAGGTCGCTGTCGTCGCGCGGCGGCTCCGGAAGGCGGGGGAGGGGAGAAGAGGAAAGCATGGGATGTCCTTCGGATGGGAGAGCATTCTTACATGCGCACGCGAAGGGTGGACGGGGTTGTCCACAGGGGGGCGGCCTCACGACGACGAAAGACGCCCCGGCCGAGAGCCGGGGCGTCTTCCGAGCGCTGAGGTCAGGGGCGGCCCATGCCGTGGTACGTCCAGCCGGCGGCTCGCCACGCCCCCGCGTCGAGGCAGTTGCGGCCGTCGATCACGACGTGGCCCCGCGTCAGAGTCGCCGCGTACGCGGGATCGAGCTGGTGACGGTATTCGTCCCACTCGGTCACGACGATGACGGCATCCGCGCCCTGCAGAGCCTCGTCGCGGTCGTGCACGTAGGTCAGCTGCGGGTGGACGCGCTGGGCGTTCTCGATCGCCGCGGGGTCCGTGAGGGTGACGTCCGCGCCGAGACCGTGCAGGCGGACCGCGACGTCGAGAGCCGGAGAGTCGCGGATGTCATCGCTGTGGGGCTTGAACGCGGCGCCCAGCACCGTCACCTTCTTCTGGAAGACCGACCCACCGAGGGCCTCGCTCGTCAGCTCGACGGCGCGGTCGCGGCGACGGAGGTTGATGGCGTCGATCTCGCGCAGGAACGCGACGGACTCGCCGCGGCCGAGCTCTTCGGCGCGCGCGGAGAACGCGCGGATGTCCTTCGGAAGGCACCCCCCGCCGAAGCCGATGCCCGCACCGAGGAAGCGCCGGCCGATGCGCGCGTCGTGCCCGATTGCGTCGGCCAGGGTCGTCACGTCCGCGCCGGTCACCTCGGCGATCTCCGCGATCGCGTTGATGAAGCTGATCTTCGTCGCGAGGAAGGCGTTCGCGGAGACCTTCACGAGCTCGGCCGTGGCGTAGTCGGTGACGATGAAGGGAGTGCCCTTCGTGATCGAGGGGTGGTAGACCTCGCGCAGGATCTGCGCCGCGCGCTCGCCCTCGGGGGTCGCGGTGCCCTCGGAGAAGGGGACGCCGGCCACCAGGCGATCGGGGTCGATGGTGTCCTGAACGGCCCAGCCTTCGCGGAGGAACTCCGGGTTCCACACGAGCGTCGCTCCCGTTTCGGAAACGCGCGGGGCGAGCCGTGCGGCCGTGCCCACGGGAACGGTGGACTTTCCTGCGACCAGGTCGCCCTCGGACAGGTAGGGGAGGAGGCCGTCGACGGCGGCGTTGACGTAGGTGAGATCGGCGGCGTGGCCGCCCGCCTGCTGCGGCGTTCCGACGCCGATGAAGTGGACCTTCGCGCCCTGCGCGGCCGACATGTCGGTCGTGAAGGAAAGGCGACCCGACGCGATGCCGTCGGTCAGGATCTCCTGCAGGCCGGGCTCGAAGAACGGCGCGTCACCCTTGCTCAGCGCGGCGATCTTGCGCTCATCGACGTCGATGCCCACGACCTCATGGCCGATGGACGCCATCGCCGCCGCATGCACCGCACCCAGGTAACCGCACCCCACTACAGACAATCGCACGATGGAAGCCTTTCAGATTTTTGTCGACGCGACACGGAGACACCCGGTCACGGACCCGCAGACCTGCGGGGATTTCACGCGGCGGTATCGCCCGGCGCCAGGGCGGCGCGAGCGGTCTTGCCGAGAATGACGAAGTCGCCCAGGAGTGTCCAGTTCTCCACGTACGACAGGTCCAACCGGACCGATTCCTCCCAGGAGAGCGAGGAGCGGCCGCTGACCTGCCATAGCCCCGTGATGCCGGGCTTGGCGAGGAAACGACGGTGCACGTGATCGGCGTACTGCGCCACCTCGGACGGCAGCGGCGGACGGGGGCCGACGAGGGACATCGAGCCGCCGATGACGTTGAACAGCTGGGGGAGCTCATCGAGGCTGAATTTGCGCATCACGCGGCCGATGGGGGTCACGCGAGGATCGTTCTTCATCTTGAACAACACCTCGTTGCCCGAGTCGCGCTGCTGCTCGGCGAGATCGTGAAGCAGCTCCTCGGCGTTGACCACCATCGAGCGGAACTTGATCATCGTGAACTCGGAGCCGTGGAACCCGATGCGCGTCTGCCGGAAGAAGATCGGACCGCTGCTGGACAGGCGGACCGTGATGGCGAGGAACGCGAGGAGCGGGCTGAGAAGAATGACGCCCGCGATGCTCGCGAGGAGGTCGACGGTGCGCTTGAGGAACACCTGTCCGCGCGAGAACCGCGGGGTCTCGACGTGGATGAGGGGAAGCCCCGCGACCGGTCGCGTGTGCAGACGCGGGCCGGCGATGTCGATGATGCTCGGAGCGAGGACCAGGTGCTGACGCCCAGCCTCGAGGCTCCACGAGATCTCCTTCACCTTGTCGGCGGGGAGTTCGTCGGCGCTCGTGACGGCGACGGTGTCGGCGCCCGTCGCGGACAGCGCGCGGGAGATGTGTCCGACGTGTCCCATGACGGGGATGGTGGTGCCGGGGATGACGTCGGCGATCTTGCCGTTCGGTACGCAGGCGCCGACGACGCGGTATCCGGCGCTCGGGGTGCGGGCGAACTCCCGGGCCAGCTGGGTGACCGAGGTGAGGGAGCCGACCAGGAGGACGTTGGCGGAGTATTTGCCGTGGGAGCGCTGGACGATCAGCCACTGACGCCAGAGCCACCGCGTGAAGACGAGCACGGCGATGCCGGCCGGAAGGGAGATGAGGAGGTATCCCCGCGCGACGTCGATCTGCGTCAGGAACGCGAGGATCGCGACGGCGCCGAAGACTCGGAAGCTGGAGTCCACGATCCGCACGTACTCCTGCGAGCCGGTGCCGATCACGCGGTCGCTGCGGGAGTCGACGAACGACAGGGCCCACATCCAGGCGACGATGAGGAGCGCCGAGAAGATCCAGTACGACAGGTCGGTGATGCGACCGTCTTTGTTGGCGGCCACGGCGACGTTGCCGGTTCCGAACCAGACCAGTTGGGTGCCGTAGACGACCCACACCAGCGAGGCGAGGTCGGTGAGGAAGAGATTGCGGCGATACCGCAGGCGCCACCCGTCGCGGGCGTGCGGGATGACCGAGGTCGCCGTTGACGGCGTGGGGCTGTGCACCGCGGGGTCCGAATCCTCGGCGTAGCTGTCCTGCGACGTCGATGTCGCGTCGACTCTCAGGTCAGACGTCACAGTTCGTAGGCCTTTCCCCCAAGGTGCCTGGAAAACACTCTCTCCCCGCTGAACGATAACAGGCGGATCTCACCCAGTGAATCACCCTCGGGTGAACGCGGTGTTTCTGGGACACGCTCCGTCACGCACCGCGCGCGGCCGATGAAAGGTGTTCTCCGGGGCGGATCCGACGTGTCGCTACACTCGTGCAGCGGATGACCGGATGCCCCGCGTCCGGGGCGCCACGGCCGGAAGGACCCCCGATGTCGCGTTCGCAGGCGCGCTCTTCTCGCGTGCGGCAGCGTCGTCGCGCCGCCCTCGTCGTCGCGATCGCGGCAGTGGCCGTGGTCGCGGGCGCGGCCGTCGTCGTGCCGATCGCACTCGATGGTCTCAGCGGGGCCGAGCCGTCCGTGGTCGCCACATCGTCGCCGCGTGCGGAGACATCGCCTCCGGTTCCCCTGCCGACACCCACCCCGACACCCACCCCCACTCCGCTTTCACCCGTCGCGCAGGCCTGCCCGGGTGGAGACACGCTGCTGACGGTGTGGGCCCACCCGGACGACGACATCATCTTCGGGAACCCGACGATCTCGGAGGCGATCGCCGCGGGCCAGTGCGTCCGCACCGTCTTCCTCACCGCCGGCGATGCGGGGCGGGGCCTCGACTACACGCACGCTCGGGAACTCGGCATCCTGCGCGCCTACAACGTCATGCGGGGGAGCGAAGGGCTCTGGGACGAGAGCGTGATCACGCTCGACAGCGGGATGCGCGTCGATCGTCTGACGCCCCAGGGCGACGGGCGGGTCTCGGTTCTCTTCGTGCGGCTGCCGGACGGGAACATCACCGACGGCGGTTTCGCGGCCACGGGGTACGCCACGATGAGCAAGTTGCTCGACGGGAGCATCGCGTCCCTCGCGCCGATCGACGGTGGCCCCGCGGTGAGCGCCGCGCAGCTCTCGGCGAGCCTGACCGAGTTCGCCGAGGCCTTCCGCCCGACGCGGACGCTCACTCACATCCCGCGCGGCAGCGCTTTCGCTCCCGGAGACCACCCGGACCACTCGGTCGTCGGCACCCTCGTGCGCGACGCGATCGGCCCCGTCGATGGTGTCGGAGCGGGTCTGCGCTACTTCGTCGGATACCCGTCCGAGAATCTGCCGCGCAACGTGGAGGGGGAGATCCTCGACGCCAAGGTGGAGACCTATCGCGTCTACACGCAGCAGGACGACGTCATCCGGTGCGCCGATCGGGACGCGTGCCTCAGCACGCGCAAGTTCGGTGAATGGCTGCAGCGGTCGTACCCGAAGACCGAGGACGAGCTTCAGATGCGGTGACCCTGCCCGGGCTCAGTCCCGCAGGTGCAGGAGCAGGACCGCGACGTCGTGGCATCCATCCGGCGAAGGCAGACCGTAGTCGACCTCGACGACGGCGCGCAGGTCGGCGGCGAGCTCTTCGGGAGTGGGGCCGGATGCCAGCGCCTCGAGGATCGGGACGATCAGGTCGTCGTATTCGTCGGCGGGCCAGCCGTCGCCGATGTCGCGGACCCCGATCGGGTCCCACTCCCAGAGGATGGCGCGCACACGGAGGGCGTCAGGGGACAGAGACCGCGGCGGTGAGGACGTCTGCATCCCGCGAGTGTGGCCACGTTGTCTCGGTGTCCGCTGAGCGTTGCCCATGCGGCAGGTGAGCCGATCGGCTCGTCATCCCCGCCGACCGGGGGAGATGCGCGGCGGTGCAAGGGATCTCTGCTTCGGCCGCGATAGCGTCGAGGCCGGAAGACGCAGAACCGAACCGGTGGCCCGAGCGTGCGAGCGGTGCGGTGACGAAGAAGAGGACGGACCCGCCGTGGGCACAGACGACGAATCCTCGCCCGACGCGGCGGCGAGCGCGGCGGCGGACGACGCCGCGCGGGAGAGAGCGCGCCGGGTGCGCCTGACCCGGCGCGGGCTGCTCATCGGCGGTCTGGCGGTCGTCGGACTCGGCGCGGGCGCGCTGGTGTACCGGAACATCCGACGGAGCGCCGGCCCCGTGGGGACCTGGGTCTCGCTGGCGCCCATCCCGGCGGCATCCGTTCCCTCTCCGCTGCCGCCCTCTCCTGCCGCGGAGGCTCCCGGCACGAACACGGGGATGGCGGTCTGGGCCCACGCCGACGACGACATCATCTTCGCCAATCCCGCCCTGTCGGAGGCGATCGCCGCCGGTCACACCGTCCGCGCCGTGTTCGTCACCGCCGGCGACGCGGGGAAGGGCCTGGAGTATGCGCGTCAGCGCGAGGATGGAATCCGGGCCGCGTACGACGAGATGCGGGGCAGCACCGCGCCCTGGCAGGAGCAGCAGATCACGCTGCTCAGCGGGGCCGCGGTCACCCGGTTCGTCGCCTCCGATGAGCCGCGTCTTTCCCTGACTTTCCTGCGCCTCCCGGACGGAGGCCTGGATGCCGAGGGCTTCGCCGCCACGGGCAATGCCGGGCTCACGCAGCTGATCAACGGTTCTGCGGCGACCCTGACCTCGGTGGACGGCTCCACCGTCTACGACCGCGACCGCCTGTCGGCGACGATCGTCGAACTCATCGGGGCCGCGCAACCCACCCACGTGACGACGAACGTCCCCCACGAGAGCGCTTTCGCGCACGGGGACCACCCCGATCACTCGTGCGTCGGATCGCTCGTGCGGGCCCTGGCTCCGCAAGCGGGCATCGCCCCCGAGGCGGTCACGTACTACGTGGGCTACCCCTCGCAGGACGAGCCGGTCAACGTCGAGGGTGCGGTCCTCGATACCAAGGTGCACATCTACGAGACGTACGCCGCCGATGACCCGGTGGTGACCTGCGTCGATGCGGCGGCCTGCCTCTCGCAGCGCGGGTTCGGAGAGTGGCTGCGCCGTTCGTACCCCAAGAGCGAGTCCGAGCTGCAGCTGAGCTGAGAGCGCTCGCCGGCCACGCTCGTCAGTGTTCGCTGTCACGCCGGGGAATCGTGACCCGGAGTCGGTAGCCTCCGCCGTCGCGGGCGGCGGCGTCGAGGTGGCCGCCGAGGAGCTCCGCGCGTTCGCGGAGTCCCGCGAGCCCCGTGCCGCTGGAGGGAAGGCGCAGACCCTCCTGGCTCGGCCGGTCGTTCTGGACGACGACGTCGATCGCGGCCGTCGTCGCCACCGCGGTGACGCGGACGCGTGCCCCGGGAGCGTGCTTGCGCGCGTTGGTCAGGCCCTCCTGCACGGTCCGGTACACCGCGCGTTGCAGGGGCGGGGCCAGGTCGGCGGGCAGGCTGACATCGAGGTCGGTGTCGAGGCCGCTCTCCTCGATGAGACGGGGGAGGTCGTCCAGCGTGGGCTGTGGTCGGTCCGAATCCGTGCGGGCGCCCTCGGCACGGAGGACCCCCACCATCTGTCGGAGCTCGTCGAGGGTGCGCACGGCGAGAGTACGGATGACGAGTGCGATCCTCCGCGACTCCGGGTCGCTCGACGACACCTGCAGGGCCCCGGCCTGAACCGCGACGAGACTCACCTGGTGCGAGACGACGTCGTGCATCTCGCGGGAGATCCGGGCGCGCTCGCGTCGGAGGACGTCCTGTTTCTCCCTCTCGCGCTCGGTCTCGCGCGCGGCCGACAGGTCGGCGACGCGCTCCGAGAGCTCGCGATGGGTGCGCACGAGGGCACCGAGCGCGATCGGGGTCGCCGCGTACATCAGGGCGTAGAGCAGGGACGGCGCGAGGAAGTCGAGGGAGGGGAGCTGCCAGTCGGGGAGGAGGAAGCACGCGAAGGTGACGGCCCCCGCGACGACGAGCGGCGGGATGCCACGGGTCCGCACCGCGAGCGAGTACAGCGCGATCGGGGCGGCGATCGTCATGGAATCGACCACGAGGCCGGGGAGGACGAGGGCGAACGAGACCCAGGGCAGCCGGCGTCGCACGAGCAGCCCCGCGACCGCGACGAGCGCGAACGCCGTCTCGATCGTCGACCACGAGGGGATCGACACGGCGACGTCGATGAAGGCGGCGGCGGCCAGCGCCAGGTCGATGACGACCGCGGACGCGCGCGTCCCGATCGCCCGTCCGAGGACTCGCGGGACGGATCTCGTCATGCCCGGCGCCTCCCGGGGCGCGCCCGCTCCGAGACCAGGGCCGCTTCCAGACGTGTTGAGACGGACAGCTTCGACAGGATCGAGCTGACGTGATCCTTGACGGTTGCCCCGCTGAGATGGAGGCGTCGTCCGATCTCCGCGTTGGATTCGCCGGTGGGCAGGCGGGAGAGCACGTCTCGCTCCCGGTCGGTCAGGAGGGCGATGCGCCGGACGGCGTCTCGATCGGGGGTACCGGTGTACCCGTCGACCAGCGTGCGCGACACCTGCGGGGACAGCACGACTCCACCGGCCGCGAGGGTGCGAACCATGGCCGCGAGGTGCTCGGGAGCGGTGTCCTTGACGAGGAAACCGGATGCCCCGTCGTGCAGGGCGCGGGCGATGTACTCGTCGGTGTCGAAGGTCGTGAGGATGCCCACGATCGGGCGGGGATCGTCGTGGCGAAGGTCGGCGAGGATGTCGAGGCCGCTGCGTTCCGGCATCCGGATGTCGAGGAGGACCACGTCGGGTCGTTCGCGCCGGATGGTGTCGACCGCGACGTCTCCGTCGACCGCGGCGACCACCCGGATGTCGGGGGCGGCTCCGAGGATTAGCTCGAACCCGGAACGGACGAGCGCCTCATCATCGACGACTACGACCCGGATCACGCATCACACCCTACGACTCGGACCCGTGTCCCCCGGGTGTCGGCCGTCTCGGCCTGGCGGGTGGGGGTGGGGGCGTCGGTGACGGACGCCCCCACCCCGAGCGGTGTCAGTCGTCCGAGACGGTGACGGTGACGTCGATGTTGCCGCGCGTGGCGTTCGAGTAGGGGCACACCTGGTGCGCCGCGTCGGCGAGCTGCTGGGCGAGCTCGTGCTCGATGCCGGGGAGGACGACCTCGAGGAGAACAGCGAGCTGGTAGCCGCCCTGTCCGTTCGGGCCGATCTGCACGCGACCACCCACCGAGGAATCCTCGATCGTGACCTTCTGCGCGCGGGCGACGGAGTGCAGGGCGCTGTGGAAGCACGCGGCGTACCCGGCGGCGAAGAGCTGCTCGGGGTTGGTGCCCTGGCCGGAGCCGCCGAGCTCCTTCGGGGGAGCGACCTCGAGGTCGAGGTAGTCGCCGGCCGAGACGTGGCCGAGTCGGCCCTGACCGGTGGACAGCGCCTCAGCGGTGTAGAGAACGTCCATGGTGTGTTCCTTTCTGGGGACGGTGCGGAAGTCGGAGGTTTCAGGAGGCGTCGCGTACCGAGGGAGCGCGCGTAGCGCGTTCTGCGGCGACGGCATCGTCCGGGTGATCGCGGAGATCGCGCATCGCCGCGGTCAGCTGGTGCAGGGAATCGATGAGCTCGCGCGCGCTGTCGGCGTCCGCGATGCCCGAGCCCTGCGCGATGCAGCGCGGGACGTGAGCCAGTTCCGTGCGCAACTCGTGGCCACGCGGGGTGAGGGAGACAGAGACGACGCGTTCGTCGCGCTCGTCGCGAGTCCTGGTCACGTACCCCGCGGTCTGCAGCCGGGTGAGCATCGGGGACAGGGTTCCCGAGTCGAGCTGGAGAGCCTCACCCAGGCTGCCCACCGTCTGATCGCCGTCGTTCCAGAGCGTGACGAGGGCGATGTACTGCGGATACGTGAGGTTCCACGGCTCGAGCAGGGCGCGGTAGGCCTGGGTGGTCGTGCGGTTCGCGGCGTAGAGCGCGAAGCAGACGAGGGCATCGACAGCAGGCATGCCGAAAGCATTGCACACAATTAAATTGTGCACAATCTAACTCACGATCCTCATTCCCCGGCGGATACGACGCTTCCGTCCGCGAGGGAGATCGCGACGTCCGCTCCGTCGTCGAAGGACACCTGCCAGACGGGCGCGCCGCCCGCGCGATCGATCTCGACCTCTTCGACACTGCCGCCGCCGTGGGCAGCAACCGCAGTCCGCACAGCATCCGCCATCGTCGTGCCCGCACTCTCGAGCGCGGCGCGGTCCTCGACGTCGGGGGTGTCCGCCTCGCCCCGGGAGAGCACCTGCCCTCCGTCCGCGCTGATCCGGAGGCCCGCGTCGCGCCCGTTCGCGGTGACGCGGACCTCCCACGTGCCGTCCTCGTCGCGGTCGAGGTCGAAGGCGCGTCCGCCCGCATCGGACTCCGCGCGCACGACGGCCGAGACGACCGTCTCCGAGGTGCCCGCGCTCGTCGACGGGGAGGCGCAGCCCGCCAAGGCGAGAGCGAGGGGTGCGGTCGCGAGGATTGCGAGCGGAAGACGAAGGGATGCCATGCCCGGAGGCTAGTGAACCGCTCCGCGCGCGCGTGTGCCGTTGCGCTCGCCGCGATGTTCGTGGTCGGGTGTCGCGCTATCAACACCGCGGCATCGCGTCAACCGTCCCCGTTCGCTCAGAATCGGGTCGAAGCATGTCGTCATGAGCGAGATCACGGCACACCACGGACTTCTGACGAACACCGACCTGCACGTCGACGACACCGGGGGTGACGGGCGGCCTGTCGTTCTCATCCACGGCTGGCCGCTGTCGGGGGAGTCCTGGGCGCACCAGGTTCCGGCTCTCGAGTCCGGCGGCTATCGGGTCGTGACCTACGACCGTCGCGGCTTCGGGCGCAGCGACAAACCCCGCACGGGATACGACTACGACACGTTCTCCGACGACCTCGAAGCGGTCCTCGCGGCGCTCGACCTGCGGGACGCGACCCTCGTCGGGTTCTCGATGGGCGGCGGTGAGGTCGCGCGTTATCTGTCGCGTCACGGAGCAGGCCGCGTCCGCAGCGTCGTCTTCGCCGCGGCCGTGCCGCCGTATCTGGCGAAGACCGAGGACAACCCCGACGGTCCGTTGGATGACGAGACCGCCGATGGGATGAAGCAGGCGCTGAAGGACGACGAAGACGCCTTCTACCGCGACTTCACGACGGGCTTCTTCTCGGTGGACGGCGAGCTGAAGGTGACGGAGGCCGACCGGGCCGAGGCCGAACGCCTCGCCCACCAGGCCGATCACCACGCCTCCCTGAAGGCGATGGAGGCGTGGGCCACCACGGATTTCCGGGACGACCTCTCCCACGTCACGGTCCCGACCTTGATCATCCACGGCGACAGCGACGCCACCGTGCCCCTCGAGGGCTCGGGCGCGCGGACGCACGCGGCCATCGCCGGCAGCGAGCTCCACGTCGTCAAAGGGGCGCCGCACGGCGTCAACGTCAGCCACGCCGACGAGTTCAACAGCGTTCTCCTCGACTTCCTGCGGCGCTGAGTCGTGCCCGCGCCCGGGTGCGGGCATCCGGGTGCGGGGAGCCGGGCGCGGGCATCCGGGTGCGGGGAGCCCGCGGGGTGAGGGACCTCGGATGCCGTCGTCGAACCCCTCGGGTGAAGCCGGTGTCTCGGGTGGGCGAGGCGATGGGCGGGTGTGGCGCGCACACGCCCCCTCTCCGCCCGAGGCTCGACCTCACAGTCCCGGAGCAGCCGTACGGTGGCGCCTATGCGCCTGCCCGATGTCGCCGCCGCGGACGTACCTCCGTCGCGACGTCGTCGTCACCGACGGAACCGCCCCTGGCGTGAAGGGGGTGCGAGCACGGCTCGCTGGGGCGCGGACCTCCTGGGATGGGCGATGGTCGCCACGGGCATCGGTGCCCTCGGCGCGCGGGCCGTCTCCGTCCTCCTCCCCGCCGGGGACGCTCCCGCCGCGGCGCAAGCCGTGATCTGGGTGTCGTTGGCTGCTCCGGTCGTGGTGGCCTGGAGTCGGTCACGCCCGCTCGGCCTCCTGCGGTTCCGCGGGCTCGACGTCGTGTACGGCGTCGTGTTCGGGGTGATCCTGCGCTTCTGTCAGGGGGTGATCGCTCAGAGCGAGGGAGGGCCGGTGTCCTGGCCCTCGGTGCCCTCGATCCCGGGAACGCTGCCGGACGGCTTCTTCGGCGACGTTGTGGGCGGCGTCGCGGTGGCCCCGATGCTCGAGGAACTGTTCTTCCGCGGGGTGGTGCTCGTGTGCGCGTACACCGCGGTGCGTCGTTGGTCGGGCCGCATCGCCGGCGGTGTCGCGGCCACCGCGATCTCGACCGCGCTCTTCGTCGGCGCGCACCTCCTCGTCGCTCCGATATCCGCGTCCGACGTGTGGGCGCTCGCGCTCGTCGGCGTCGTCGCGGCCGCGCTCGTTCTCGGGACGGGCCGGATCTGGGCGGCCGTGGCGACGCACGTCGTGTTCAACGCCACCGGGCTCGCCCTCGTCGCCGTCGGGACCCTCTGGGGCTGACCGGACGGACCGCGTTTGGTCTCGGCATCCGGATGACGTAGTCTTGATCTTTGGTGCCTGCCTCTCTGCGAGCAGGTCGCCCGAACGTGAGCCCTCCACCGGCCCTGTTCTCCCGTCATCGGCGGGGCAACGGACCACCGGAGCGGGATTCACGAACTCCTCCGTTCGAACAAGAAAGCAGCACTACTGTGACGCGCACTTTCACCCCCAAGGCCGCTGAGGTCACGCGCGAGTGGGTCGTTATCGACGCCACCGACGTCGTCCTCGGCCGTCTCGCCTCGCACGCGGCGGTCCTCCTCCGCGGCAAGCACAAGGCCACCTTCGCCAACCACATCGACTCCGGCGACTTCGTCATCGTGATCAACGCCGAAAAGGTGGCGCTCACGGGTCAGAAGCTCCAGCAGAAGAAGGCGTACCGCCACTCGGGCTACCCGGGCGGTCTGAAGTCCGTCACCTACGACGAACTCCTCGAGAAGAACCCCGTCCGCGCGGTCGAGAAGGCCATCCGCGGCATGCTGCCCAAGAACAGCCTCGGCGCGGCGCAGCTCAAGAAGCTCAAGGTCTACCGCGGCGCCGAGCACCCCCACGGTGCCCAGCAGCCCACGGCATACACCTTCGACCAGGTCGCCCAGTAAGCGCCGCCGGATAAGGACGAAACAGTGTCGAACATCGACTCCAGCAACTACAGCA
>Ga0308171_1000665_pt1 | contig 64058 bp, 102 predicted proteins | sample PhyGR1_FD_202135 | JGI IMG/M metagenome (GOLD analysis project Ga0308171, IMG submission 202135) | Phyllosphere microbial communities from UC Gill Tract Community Farm, Albany, California, United States - DLSLSG.R1 | ecosystem: Host-associated > Plants > Phyllosphere > Unclassified | place...
CAATTTGTTGAGGGTTATTATTGTTCCGTCTGCGACCTCGGCTTCGTCTCCGACGAGATACGGGCCAAGTAGGATTGCCCGGACTAACTTCGCATTTATTCCGCTATCGGCCAGGAGTTGATATGCAGGCCGCTGGTGAATGTCCGCAAATGAACAACCTCTAAATGTTCGACAGTGCTCTAACCTTTAGAGGCTGGTCGCGTCACAAGCCCGTATTGAGCTTTGTTCGATTGGAAACGCAACTGGAATTCTCTTTCCTTGATGAGCATATTTACTTTAGCGTCCCTCTGCCGCAATCGATGGAAGTGGACAATCTTGCGAGCAAATTAAGTCCTTCCGGCCAAGCGCCTAGGTTGCTTTCCGCATTTAGGTGTCCCTTCGCTCCAACCTCGACGAACTCGCTGCCCCAGGCATTGGCGCATTCTCGGCCGTGTTTCACGCTACCGTAGGGATCGTCGGCGCTGCAGACGACGACTGACGGAAACCTTAAGGGAACCAGAGGTAAAGGTGAGAATCCATGCGCCGAGCCACGCGGAAATGAAGGTGCCGCTGGATCGGGAACTGCGACCAGCAAGGCTCCACCAATCTTCTTCCCCGATTGTTCGGCCCAATGTGCCACCGCTAGACATCCAAGGCTATGTGCAACCAGCAGGGTGTTTGCAGGAGCATTGACAAGTTGTCGTTCCAGGGCAGATACCCAGTCGTCGCATTCTACTTTGTCCCAATTTCCGACTATGAGGCGCCGCCAATTCGGATGCGAGGACTGCCATAAGCTCTGCCAGTGAGAAGGGCCAGAATTGCCAATACCGGGAACCACAAGGACGGAATGATGCATTTGCGCAATCTCCATTGATGAAACAGCGCTCATTGTATTGAGGCCGGAACTAGGGCAACATCGACATTCGAATGAATTGGTGGCATTGAATCAATGAATTAACGAAAGATGATGAACTCGGCAAATGAAATTAAAGCGGAGGCATTAGACCGCCTGGACTGGCGCATCTTAGAGGCGCTTCAACACAATGCGCGCATTAGTAATACTGAGCTGGGAAAGCAGATTGGTTTATCTCAACCGGCCATCACGGCACGCATAAAAAAATTAGAAGACCGAGGTGTTATTGAAGGCTACACGACAAGAATAAATTCCCGCCTGGTGGGCCACAATATCTCCGCAATGTTGCGGATTCGTACCACTCACGCGGAGATCAAACGCTGCTTGGCTGCCTTTGAGGCGATGCCAGAGATTATTGATGCGCACCGCATAACTGGGGAAGATTGCTTCATTGTGCGTGTCGTGGTTCAAGAGATGGCACAGCTGGAAGCTGCTATCGATGTGCTGGCACGGTTTGGGCCAGTTACCACTTCAGTAATTCTGGCAAGTTATCCGTCGAAAGTTATCGTTTCAAGGGCTTGAATCATCTTTGCGATTGAGGTCTGTGGTGAATATGATCCCAGTCAGCAGTAAGTCGTCGCCCATGCCCTTGAGATATTTAATTCTTGGATAGAAATGGGTTTCCGGCATAAGCGGGAAACTCTTGTGTGCTGGTGCTATGGGCGGAATCGAACCATCACGTACAAGCTGCATGCAGATTTTTCCGGACCGGCGCTGACTACACCGCCGATTCGCCAGACCTGAATCAATACCATGTGGATTGCGTCGCCTGTTCCCTCCTCATCGACGTGGCCGGCTGGAGCATGAGTGGTGCACACATCGAGGGCCGCAAAGTGGCGGTGGACTGCATCTCTGGGCGGCGCGCGTCGAGCACGAGACGCCGCATTACACAACCGACTCAAAGCCGCTGCCGCGCGTGAGGTGAGCATGCAAGTGATCGTTTATCAGATGCGCCTTAATGGCGAAGAGATTGCCCGCGAGCTGCTGGGCGGTGAGGCGCGCAATATCGGCGAGTTACGCGTGGGAGTCTTCGAGGATGGTGACCGTCGCCGGCCGACCAAAGGTGCCCGGCTGCAGCGGGACAGCGGCGAGGTCATCATGGAGCTGGTGGATGTCCAGGTGGATGCCATCAAGGCGTCTCGCATGGTCATCAAGCGGATCGAGCGACGCCAGACCGAGCGTGGGGTGGTTGAGTTCGCGCAGGCCAGGCTTTGCGTGCAGGCGGGAATGCCGTTGTTGGAGACCTCATGCGAAAGATTTTTCAAGAGCAGCGGTGGTGCTCAACATTAGCGGTTCTATGGCTTAGCTTGTCTCATTTCTTGGGACGCATATAATTCACTTCTGAAGCAGAAGACCGAAAAGTATTCACCTGGCATCCATCAGCTCCACACAGCCACCGCGCAGTGAGCGATTTAACGAATACTTATGTCCACCTCTCAAACTTTTAGCTTCAAGTACCGTGGCTACGACGTTACCGTCATTGGCTATGAAATTGATGGGGGCTGGCGAATGGCGGTTGAGCTGCGTAATGGCTCAGATATTGAACTCATCCGGGATACCGCGACCGTATATCCTGACTTTCAGAGCATGCGAAGTATTGCCATCTGGACGGCACATTTGAAAATCTCACGCATACCAAGTGAGTGATGGCTGCGCTAGTTTAATGAAAGCCGAAGCCCTCGCCATTTTTCTTAATCGAAGAAGAATTCAAATTCTGCTGCTCTTCTATAAAGAGCAAAAAGTCAACGTGCAGCTTCATCGCCGTCAGGAGTCTAGAAACTCTTGGTTCCATTGAGGTGAAGACCTCCGATGAAGGATGTTCTAGATCGTCAAAAGCCGCGCGGATATCGTCAGGCTGTGCGCCCACCGCCTGCATCTCATTTAAGCAGCTTCTTACCTGTCTTCGTATCAAATCACAGACGACTTCCCCTCGTGAAGCTTTTTTTTCTATCTCCTCTATCGACCGCGTATATCGTCCCAGTATTTCCTTTAACAACACCTCAAACATTTGTTCCCCTGTTTATTTTGGCTTGTAATCGCACGACATTCCTATGTCACGTGCGGCTGCGCGAAAGAGGCGATTTTGCGTTCGCGTTGAACGCTTTTTCCAGTTCCTCGACTAAGACACCATGTTCCTATTCAAAAGAAGCCACTATACGAAAGCATAGAGACGTAGACGACGAGCCCTGACCATCCGATTAACAATGCGCATTTCGTCCTTCTCGTCTTCGTGCAGAGCTTCATGCCGTGAAACTGAACGAGAAAAACTAGGGGATAGCTGAGGCTTACTGCGAATAGCCTTGCTTGAAGAGAGTGCGCGAAAATTGATGGAAGCTCGATGATGTTCTCAACGAGGAAAAGCGATGCGGCGCTAGGGCCGGAAAGAAATGCGCAAAAAATAATCGGCACCCCTCAAGCGACAAGCCCCGCTTTGGTACAACGGTCGAGCGTCTTTGTGTTATTCAATTTCTGTCCACGCCAAGGAAATAGTTCAGCTGGTAAGAAATCGAACCTGTTCTTCACAAGCGAACGGCCCCTAGCACCAAACTAAGCCATCGGATGATGCTGGCATAGGAGTAGGGCGGCTATCGGGTTTTTCCTTACACTCGGGCATAAACTATTTTAGTTCTCATATCCCAGGATCTTCCGTGCCGTTAGCCTCGCGCAGCTTGTCCACGTCGTTGACGTTGCTGGCAGTGTAGGTCATGTAGGGGATGAAGCCCGCATATGAGCCGTTGAGGTAGTAGCGTCGGCCGAAGAGCGTGGCCGACTCATTGAGCTAGGCCGATTGTAGCGCGCTCACGTAACTGCGGCACCCCATACTCCTCCAGGTTGATTCTGGGGCCTGCAGGTGCAAGAGACCGTCCTGTTGACGGACCAGTGGAGGACACATGCCACAAATTCCATTCAAGGAGACCACGATGAGAGCGATGAGAAGTTCAGGTGAACGGCTGGGCCATATACTTGGAAAACAGGGGATGCATCTGGTAACCGTGGAATCCTGCACCGCAGGTCTTATTGCCGCCGGACTCGGTGACGTCGAAGGTTGTGCAGCGTGGTTGGAGGGAGCCTTTGTCACCTATACGGTAGAGGCTAAACACTGCATGCTCGGTGTTACACAGGATGAGATCGACACCCATGGATTGACGAGCGAATACGTCGCGGAACGCATGGCGCGTGGTGGCCTGGCAGGTTGCAATGCAAGTTTGGCGATAGCTAATACTGGAGTGGCCGGGCCGGACGATGCGCCCGATGGCACTAAAGCCGGAACAGTGTGCTTTGCTTGGCTGTGGCAGCGCGGTGCCCAGCAGCAGCTCCGAACTTCCACCTGCTTCTTCGACGGCGATCGTCAAGCGGTGCGCCATGCAGCGGCGCTTCACGCGATCAACGAAGCCATTCGCCTTTTAGGGAACGAAGACGAGCGACGCTTGTAAGAGGCTCATCTTCAGATGATCTGGCGAATCCGTCAGCAATTTCGTTCACAGGGTTGCGCCCATCGCCGATAGAGCCTACGGCGTGGACCTCATATGCTTGAACCACGTCGCGCCCGAATCGGTTCGACGGCATGTTCTGAAAACTTCGATTAACCCAAAGGAGCTCATGATGGCAAATCAGCAAAATCAAGGTTCAACTAGCAACCGTGGCTTCGCCTCGATGGACGAGAACAAACAACGCGAGATCGCCAGCCAAGGTGGTAAGGCCGCTCACGAAAAGGGAACGGCACACGAGTTCAGCTCGGAAGAAGCCCGCGAAGCAGGTCGCAAGGGCGGCCAGAACAGCCATGGCGGCAACAGCGGCGACAACCGCTGACATGCACGAAACAAATAAGGGTCCTGCGGGACCCTTATTTGATTACCGTCGACATAGCTGTGCGGTGGCGCGGCTCAGTCAGCATGGAACAACTTTACTAAATAATTTACCCACCCCAGCCGACGATTTTTCATTCGTGATGCATCACCCGACCTCAAGGCCAAGAATTAATGAGGGGCAGGAGCAATAATGCAAATTCAATGGGATGACTTGATCAGCTTTAGCGTCTCGCCACTTGAAATCATTATTCGTGGCACGCTTATCTATCTCTTCCTTTTTGTCTTCTTCCGCTTTGTGCTGAGGAGGGACGCTGGCAACGTCGGAGTAGGTGACTTTCTGCTGGTGGTAATTATTGCCGACGCTTCTCAAAACGGTATGAGTGGGGATTCCGATACTGTGCCCGATGCCTTATTGCTGGTGGTCACGCTAATGGCGTGGAACTACCTCATCGATATCGCCAGTTACCACTCCGCAGCGCTTCGAAAAGTCCTTGAGCCTCGTCCGCTCATATTGGTGAAAAACGGGAAGCTAATGCGCCGGAATATGCGCAAAGAGTTCGTGACTACTGAAGAGATAGAAGCTAAGGTGCGCGAAAGTAATGCCACGTCCCTAAATGAGATAGAACTAATGACGATGGAAAGCGACGGCGAAATCAGTGTACTCAAGAGGCGTTAGACACGGATAAGGTGTATGAACCACGGCTATTCGAGAAACCGCATATGCTAGACATGTAACGTGAGTTGCATATGTGGTTGGGACTCAGTCGGGCAAAGATTTATGGAACGCGTCATGACAGAGACCAAAGTAAAGAAATCTTTTACGGATCATGATCTGCGAGCTAAGTGCGCAAGTGATGCTGAGACGCTAGAACAAGCGAGGGGACTGTTAGCTCACGCGGAAAGTCGTACGACCCAGCGGGTATCCCGCCAGCGGGCGGAGGTCGTCCAGCCGCTTAGAGGACAGGGCAGCGCATATAGCACAAAAGGGCTCCAAGCAATCGCTTGGAACCCTTGTGTAATGGTGCTGATGGGCGGAATCGAACCGTCGACCTACTGATTACGAATCGGTTTGCGTACTGTATGTAAACACAGTATGCGCCTGCAAATCCGCGCCAGTTCTTGATTCTTCAACTTGGCTTACTTGGCACTTTTCGCGCTTTTGGCATCAGCGTGGCACTTTTTTGGCCCCCCAAGATTGGTGATGGCAGTGAGGGCATGTTTCTTGTTTTCCATGCTCAAATGCGCGTACCGTTGGGCGTTCTGGATGGTGCAGCTTAGCACCTCCGCGACCGTCGCCAGGTCAAAGCCCATGTTCAGCAGAAAACTGGCCGTGGTGTGCCGCAAATCATGGAACCTGAGCGACTTCTTGCCTATGGCCTTGGCGCCGGCTCGGAAGTATTTGTAGATCGTGCGCGGATCCGGCTTGTCCGCTTTTATCCATGCTTTCAAGGCAGGGCGCACCTTGGCTGATATAGGGACCATCTTGGGTCGCCCATTCTTCGTCAGCCCGAGGAATATGCTATCACCCCGTATATTGGCTTCGGTGAGGCCCAAGAGCTCGCCGCGACGCATGCCGGTGTAGGCCGCAATTATCGTCATGTGATTGGCCGGCTCACGGCAGGCTGCTGCCAGCTGGTCGACCTGGTCAGCCGTCAGATATTCATGTCGCTGATTGTGCTCCGGCAGCAGGCGGATGGAAATAGGGCGGTCCAGCCAGTGCCATTCCTTGTAGGCCAGGTTCGCCACGCGCCGCAGGATGGCCAGGCGGCGGTTGATCGTGGCCGGCGTGAGCGGCTTGAGCTTGGCCAGCTGCAGCAGCCGGGCCTTGCGCTGCTCCGGCGTCTCATGCTCGGGGATTGGGCGTCGAGACTTCCGCTTGGCGCTTCTCACCCTGGCGGCCGCTTCCGCGATCTGGTCCAGATACAGCCCTTCGGTGAATTCGAGGACTGCATTGATATTGGACTTCACGCGGTCATTGGACCGGTGATTCGGCACCTCGTCATCAAGGTACCGGTCTAAGGCTTCGTCAAGGGTATAACGTCGCTTTTTGCCAAGGTCGCCTTGTTCGAAGATCTGTTGCAGCGCGGCGCTTTGGAAGGCTTCGGCTTGAGCTTTTGTAACAAACGACTTCTTAACTGACGCCCCGCGTCTGCGGATTCGAACGATATAACGTTTGCGCTCTTCGTCGTAGGTGATTCCCATGTCGTCTGCTCAGTGATGTATTTGGTGATTTCTTCTTCTTGAATTGCATACCGGCCTGCGGATACCTGAATGCGGTGAAGCTGGCCGGCCGCAATCAGTCGATCCAGGGTGCGGCGCGAGATGGTCAGAATCTTGGCCGCCTGGTCGAGTTTGATAAGACTAGCGCTCATCGTTTTCTCCGTGGTTTCTCTTCCTCTCACGTGCTCGGCGCTGCTCGTCTCGGCGGGGACGACGGCTCATGGTGCTCATACTCCAGTTGTCAGCAATTGGTGACAGCATGGGCATGCGATCTGCAGGAAATCGCCGTCACGCTGATCGCCGACATACTTGGCCTCATGCCGCTGGAATTCGAACTGGCATTTGCAGTTACTGCAGGTAAGCTTGTATTCCTTGTGTTCCGGGATTTTCCCTTGTTTGATGATCTTCATTTATAGCCTCGTGGCCCAGACGGCCCAGATGAATTTAAGAACAATGTGTAGGATCTGATCGCCGTGATAGTCGATCTTGTTTTCGCACTTCATGAAGTCGATGGCGGCATGCGCAACTAGCTCGCAGAGGCCAATACACCAAACACCAGTGATGTAGGCCACGAAGGCTGCATGAATCAGCGAGTGCGAAAACAAGGCATGCACCCATATACCATTTGCGCCAAGCTTCGTATGGCGGTTCTTCGCTTGCGCCAGGTAATCGCCTTGTAGCGGATAATCTGCAAGCGCATGGGCAGCCAGCAGGTAAAACATCATCATGCCGATGTTGAGATCGTTCATACTTGCTCCTTCTTCCGGTTCTTCCTCTCCCTCACCCAATCATGTATTCCGAAGAGTATGTAGTAGCCTGTTTTCCACAGGAGGATTAGGAGGCGATCCTTCACGATGACACCTTGAACTTGTCGCAGAATTTGCGATAACGCCTGTATTGTTCGTTGGATATCCGAATGCTTTTGGCGCGCACTTCATCAGTTTCTTTGAGTAACTTTTCCATCTGCTGATGAAGTTGATCAAGCTTTTCCTGAAGCTCAGGATCACTCATATTTTCAAGGTTCATGCCTTTTCATCCTTTACTATGCGATAGGAAATAATGTCGTATGGCTTTCCTATATGTTCCCATGATGACCAGCATGCCTCTTCGTCTTCAGTAAGTTCTCCATCTCGAAAACGCAGCCTTACTATTGTGCTTGGATGAACCGGGCACTCTCCACCCTTCCACTCAATCCATTCAGACATGCTCTATACCTCCTTATTCGCCGGTGCTGCGGCAATCATGGCTCGATACGCCGGAGCCATAGTTGCCAAAATCGATGCCAGCATATCGCGTGTCATTCCGGGCGCTGCTTCCATAGCCATCAGCACGATATCGGCTGCTTTCTTTGCCAGTTCAATATCAGCGGCCGAAGCCGTGGGCCATGCAGCAATCCCGGCAGCAGCCATAATTTCCGGCGTCGGCTCCTTCGGCACCACAACGTGCCCCTCTGGGATGGCGCGGGAGAGGATCGCACGAGCAAATGCACGCAGCTTGCTTTCATCGGTATGCCAGCGGCCATAGGTAGGGTCACACGTGGCGAACTGCTCGCGGATGGCGTCAATCTCTTGGTCGGTCATGATGGTGTCCTTATTTGTTCTGCGTCACGATAATTTCTTGCTTGTTCCGTGTGCAGTTTTTCCCGCATGTTTCTGTGTAATTCCGTTCGGTGGTAGTGGTTGCTTGGCATCGTGTGAAGTAATGCCAAGAGCCAGAGGCCTTGAAGGCATATACTTTGCATCCGTCAGGCGTTGAACGGATAACATGAGGCTGTTCATCAGCTTTGTTAGCTGCTTCCTGCGCCCTTTGTAAGGATTGATACCATTCAGACTGATTGCAGCTCACGATGCCAAAGATTAATGCCGCAATCGTCCCAATGACCTTTACGAAATCACCTAATGACTCAATCATCAAATCCTCCTACCCCAAGGGCACTTGCAAGCTGAATGGCCGGTCTGGCCGCAGTAGCAGCACAGCTTCTGCTCTGCGCGTTGGATGGCGGTGGTAGGGGTCATGGGGTATCCTTTGCCATGGCTTCATCGATTGCGGCGTCCATCTGCGGCTTGAGCGGATCATCGGTAGCGCAGAGATGCGATAGCACAACAAAGATCGCCGTTTCTCCATCGCGCATCATGTAGCGGTAGCGCTTTGCATCCTGCTGCACTTCCTCTGCTGGCTGGGCGCGACGGTTCCAGGCGGCGATGGCGTCTTCCTCATGCTTCCACTGCGAACCAGACGCGGCGCAGGATTGGCATTCAACAAAGTATTCCCAGTCGTAACGGTGATCGCCGGCTGTGTCGTGATATACCTTTACATCATCGCTGCCGCAGAAAGGGCAGGCCTCAAGCTTGATCGCGCTCACGATTTCCCTCCTTCTTCTGCTGGCTGGCCCGACTTCTGCTCTTCGACGCGCCAACCGTTTTCCAGATAGCTCAATGCTTCCCAGCTATTTTGGACAGTCGTGTAAAGTGTGCCGTCTTCACTGAAGACATCAAACTTGCTCCGACGCAGCGTTGACCATTCGTGCGGCTTTTTCTCTTCTGCTGGCTGGCAGAGTGCGGCGCGGGCGGCATCTTCCTTGTTCACGAATCCATCCTTCTCGGTTGATTACAGCGCGCCAAATATTTATTCATGATTTCCAACCGCTCGTATCGGTCTTTAGTGAACAAATTGGGATGGCAGCAGGAGAAATCGGGGCAGCACTCGTCATCGATCTCGTTGTGCTTTGGATTGCCATCCACCCAGCGCCGCAATTGCGCGATGCATCGCTCCTGATACGGGTTCACAATTTAGTCCCTTCTTCTGCCAAAAGTACGACGCGAGCGTCATCGATGATTGCGCGTTTCTCAAAAACTATCCGAAGCGGGCGCTCGCTATCTTTACGCCAATACGGAAGTGCCTTGCGTACATTCTCCAACGTCGAATACCCCATCAAAACATCCCAGATGACGCCAACTGCGTCTTGCCGCTCAATCAGATATTTTGCGTAAATCTTTACCGGTGCGGCAGGCGAAGCACTCGCAGCAAGGCCGACGCCACATTCGGGCATGTCGTCCAACATCGCGTCCATTTCATCCCGGCCCATCCATGCACAGACTGCGCCGAGGTGTTCCACCTGTTTCCAGCCTTCGGGGACATTGCTGCCCATCCAGCGGCGAAGCTTGCGATAGCGTGCTGCGTCCCGCTCATCCGCCACCGGCTGCGCCACCGCTGGCGAGCCAATCAGGGCGCGAAACAATTTCTCAATCCGCACCATTTCTTCGTTATAGTCGTCCTCGCTGACGTGCTCACTGTCCCAAAGCTTTACGATATCGCGGGCTGCTTGCACGATTTCCGGCAACGCATCTTCAGGCACCGGCCCTGCTGGTAGCGCGAGCTGGGAGGCGCGGCCTGCGCAAAAGGCACGCCATTCACGGTGCAGCGAATCGGGAACAAATTGACCATCAGCGTTCAGCGGCGGCAGAGGATAGGCTTTCCACTTGGCGAACGCTTCCATATCTGACGCCTGCCCTTGCGGCTCCAGTGCGCGCTCTGCTAGGGCGCGTTCAAACTGATCTAGCAGCGATTGCGGAACCATGACGCCTTTGGCAGCGCCATCCTCGCCATACATATCGCAGTTGGTCATGGCTGCATGGAGCCGCTTCAATTCAGCCAGCTTCTCGGTTGTCATGGTCATTGTTGGCTCCCATTGATGTCCAGCAGAGGGACAGTCGTATTCTTCATTTCATGCGAGCAGTCATCCAGGAACTGAGCATGTCCGTCATTAATCCATGAGTGGCAGCGAAATTCGCCCGTCTCGCAATGCCCTTGTGTCAAAACGCTGGGGCGCAATGTCGGAGCGTCCGTACTTCCATTCCATGACCAGCAATTTGTGCCATCTCGCGTACCGCGCAGAATCACAGGCAAAAATAACGTTCCAGTCGGGCCTGGAATTTTCAGTTGCACATGGGTAGCTTCATGAACTTCGCATGACTGATAACCTTCTCCTAGTACCAGCTTTACCGGTTTTGCTTTCATCCCTTCTCTCCCTTCCCAATTACCTCCAGGGAGGACATTGCTTGATCAATGGCAGCGTCGAATTCATCGCCTTCGTAAACTTCACCATCTTTCCAGTTAGCGGCAGCAAGCGCATCAAGATCCGCATGACGCAGCCACCGATACCGCGCAGCATCCCGTGCATCATCCTTCCCTGCATCAGAGGAGGTGGGGGATAGGGCGCGGATATTACCGGCTGCTTGGCTTCCCCAAAATAAGCTTGTGTCGTTCACGTCAAAGAACTTCGCCGCTTCCTCCAGCCCTGCTGCGCTTCCTTGGGTGACCGCATGCCCCATGACTGCGCTGACCATAGTCAGCATGTTCTCTTCGCACGCGTCCATCGCAAACTTGTCCAGTGCTTCGCGCACCTCCGGTATGTCGCAGATGCGCTGCGCTTCAGGCCAGGCGATGGGGTTGGTAATCATTCGGTCACCAGAATATTTCTGTCGCAGTTTTGCCCCATGGCCGACACGATGCAGTTCTGTTCCATTTGCTCCAGCAGGCGAGCCGCGCGGTTATAGCCGATGCGCAGGTGGCGCTGCACCAGTGAGATCGAAGCCCGGCGATGCTTGAGGACCACGGCTACGGCCTGGTCATAGAGTTCGTCGTCGCTGCTGGCCGGCGCCGACACCAGGTCATGCGGCTCTTCGGTGATGCGGCCCTGGCCGTCGCGTTCGATGTTGTCCGGCAGCTCGCCGCCCAGGGCAGAGACCAGAGCCGACAGCAGCTTGGCCATCTCGCCGGCGAAAAGCATGAAATCGCCATCAAAACGCTCGTCGGCATTTTTGCCGCTGATGTCGTGGTTTTCCTTCAGCACGTCCAGCAGCGTGATCTTCTTGATGGAAAGGTTCTCGGACAGCGTGAAGCTGATCTTGTCTGCCCAGGTCAGCGCCAGGCGCGTGCACTGCTTGCCGGTCTCGATGTGCTGGCGGATCTGGTCAGCTTCCAGGGTGTGGCGCACGTACCGCACGGTTGCGCGGCTCTCGGCGGTGGAGCGCAGCTCGGTATCCTGGTCCACGGTGAAGCTGTCAGGGGCTTCATCACTTGCCAGCCAGTCGGTCATGGCCGCGCCCGGCGACATCACGGTGCGCACGGTTTCCAGCGGGAACTTCGGCACAGCCTTGAACAGCAGCTTGAGCGCTTCCTCGGCCTTGGCCGGGCTGCTGCTGTCGGCCACCAGCCAGCCGTTCACAGGGTCGATCCAGACCCACATGCTGGACAGGCGCGTGAAGGCGCGCGGCAGCAGCTCGTCAGTGACCTGCTCCTTCAGTTCCTTGGTCTGCTTGCGACCGGGCGGGAAGCCTTGCTGCTCTTCCAGCTCCTTGGCGCGCTCGCGGGTGACCTGGTTGATGACCGACGACGGCAGAATCTTCTTTTCCGTCTGCAGACGCAGCAGGAACTGGCGATTCACCAGATGCACGAAGCCGTTGGAGCTGTCGCGCGCGGGCACCCAGCCCATGCACTGCATGTCGAGGCTGCCCAGCGGCGTGAATGTCTGCGGCGCGAGGTGCAGCGCCAGGCCTTCGGCGGTGATGGCCCAGTTCTTCGTGAGACGGTAGATTTGCGCGTTCTTGAACATGTCGGTCCTTTGGTTGTAGGTGGCAGAGTATTTCCGGCCCTCGTGCCAGGGCGACCCGCTGGGGCGGCGGGCAGGGGGAGTGGTCAGGAAATCCGGGTGTACGGGTACTTCTCGGTGTTCTTCTTGATGTTCTTGCCGAAGAACGAGCCCTTGGACTCGGCATCTTGGAAGGCCTTGAAGTCGGCGGCCGTGAAGTTGGCATAGTGGTAGACGCTGCCGGGCTTGCCGTCCCAGCCTTTGAACTGGATGGCCAGGGTGTTGGATTCGGCGTGGTGGCCAATAGAGGCGAGTTGCTTGGACTCCACTGCCTGCATGGTGATCTGGCGCTGGATGGCTTCGGTGGTCATGCTGCTTCCTTTCGTTGGTTGATGGCGGAGAGAACGTGGTTGCTGATGGCGTAGCACATGGCCGGGAACTCGGACTCGTGATAGAGCTTTGCAGCCTTGTCGGTACCGGCATGGACGAAGCCCAGGGCGGCCAGGCCATCAGCTGTGATCGACAGCGGGGCAATGCGCTCGCAGATCTGGCCCAGGCGCAGGGTCGGCTGGCCGGATGGTTCGCGGCGGCCCGCGGCGGCCACGGGTGCAGGTGCGGCGGCCGGCGCTGCCACGGTGCGCGGCGCTTGCGCGGCTGCCTCGGCTTCCTGAGCCTTCTCGGCCAGGATGTTCTGCTGCTGGACGGCTGCCTCGCGCTCCAAGCGTGCCGCTTCCTCCGCACGGATACGTTCGCGCTCCTGCTCCTGGCGCTGCTGGTGCTCCTTGATGCGCGTGGTCACCACCAGCTGGAAATCTTCCATCGGCTTGGCCACCAGCTGCTGCAGATCGGCCAGCAGGGCGCGGTGCTCGTCGGCGTGCTCGGCCACCCAGGCCAGCTTCTTGCGGATGTCGGCGGCAGCCATGTCGGCGGTGGCTTTGCCGTTCGCCAGTGCGGAGTCCAGCTTTTCCTTCATGCTGGTGAGCGACTTCAGGCCCTTGATGGCGCCGGCGAAGTCGGGCATGGCCACGGCCAGGCGCACGCCTTGGATTTCCGACTGCAGGGCCTCGCCGTGCGCGGTCATGGCCTTGCGGGCGGTCTCGATCAGCTCGGCGCGGCGGCGCTCCTTCTCGCTGGCCAGTAGCTTCTCGGCCATCAGGCGGTTGTCACGCAGCAGCTTGGCCAGCATGTCCTTCTGGCGCTTGGCCTCGTCCACGGTGGTGATCTGCGCCAGCATCTGCGCCTCGGCGGCATCCAGCGCGGCCTCGGCTTCCTTCATCATCTTGATCTGGCCATCCAGGTCCACGAAGTCCTGATCTGTCTGGGGCTCGCGAATCAGGCTGCTTTCGAGGAAGTTGCGCAGAGCGGCTTCGAAGGTCTTGAAGTTCTGGCGCACTTCGATCTGGCCGGAGACTTGCACGGCCACGGCCGGCAGCGCCAGCACCGGCTCGGCGGCCAGCACCTTCTCGGCCTCGGGCGGGACGAAGGTCTCCATGTCCGTGATGAACTGCTTCCAGCCGGCCACCAGCAGGGCGAACTTTTCTTGGTCCGGCTCGTACCACATGTGCGCCATGTTCTCTTCGGTGCCATCCGATACCGTGAACAGGCAGCGGGTGGCACCGGATACCAGCAGTTGCTGGTCCAACTGGATCGAGTAATGCGGATCAAGGATGCCAGCCCCAACATCCTCCAGCAGCGCCTGGTTTGCCAGCTTGTGTTCCCAGATGGTCGACTCGCTCATCGTGCAGCCGTCCAAGCTGGCCAGCAGGGGGATGCCGTCCACATTCGCAACGGCGGTGACCGGATACAGCTTGGAGCCGATGATTTTCTCGGCGAAGGGGCGCGCCAGCGCTTCGGCCTCATGGCCGCGATCAAACAGCGCTTGCTTGTGGGAATCGATATGCTCCTCACCAACGCCAGTCTTCTTAGCCAGCAGCTTGGTGCGGGACATGTACTTGGAGTGCCCCATGGCGGCCGGCGCTTCCGATGCGGTGTGATAGGCGCGGCGGGCATCCAGCCATTCCTGCGACCCTTGCGTAACGTTCAAGACTTCCACGATTTATCCTTTCGATGGTTGGCGGTGGTGCTGATCAATCCTGCTCGTGACTCCAAGAATTGATGGTCAGCTCTTGGTCTTCGGTCAGTGAAACCCGCGTTTTGATCATGGCGATCAGGGCCGCCGGCGTTTTCTTCTTGCTGAGGATGAGCTCGCGCCACTCGGGCGTGTTCTCTTTGAATTCCTCCTCGGTGCAGGCCGGAATCTCGGGGCGCTTTGACCCTGCCGCCGCTGGCTTGCCGCTGGAATCCTGCTCTGCCTTGTTCTCCATGACGGTGGCCCAGGTGGCCTCGCCATCGTTGATGGCGCTCCAGAGGGCGGTCAGGTTCACCAGCTCGGCCGGCGTGCAAGAGTCCAGGCCGTGCCCCAGGTATTCGGTCAGGTCTGTCGCCTTCACGCCGATGCGCGCAAATTCGTCGTTGATGAACTTGCGCTTGGCGTCGGGATCCTTCGCGGCGTCGTCCATGCGGACCTGCTTGATGATCGCCTCGGCCTCGTCCTGATAGTCGCCGGGGATGATGCGCAGGCCCAGCGTGCGGATGGCCTTGGATATCTGGGCGGCGCGCTTGTTCAGCAGGTCGTCGTCATTGGCCGGAACGGTGTACACCATCTTTTTATAGCTATTCAGGCGTGCCGAGATATAGCTTCCGTCATCCAGAGGCTTGGAGCGCTCCACCGTTTTGGAAACGCGGACATCCAGCGGATATGTCACGTTGGATTCCAGATCGGTGACCGATACGCGGTGGATTTCCTTCGTGGCATCCTCGAAGATCATGGTGGTCTCGATCAGCACGTTGGTCATGCAGCGCAGGGCGACTTCCACAAACCGGATGCCCAGGCCTTCGACGCCATTGCCGATTGGCTTGCGGTAGAAGGCGCTCTTGTTGTTGGCGAAAGAAGGGCGGCGGCATTCCCGCAGCAGGTCCAAGCGCACCTGGTCCCAGTTGCGCGGGCGCTGCATCGCCATCACATAGCGGGCCTCGACCATGGCCTTGGCCTGCGCGGCGACAGCGGCCGACGAAGTTTCCTGCACTGCCAGCGTGGTATTCGTGCCGCCGAACTCGGTGCGAACGGCAAGGGCGTTCTGTTGTTCCATGTCTATCCTCAGTCTTTGTTTTGGGCCGGCGGCAGCATTGCTGCGATAGCCGGGTCAGGTAGTTGGTTTGCAATGCGCACTGCGAATGGAGCAAGCCTTGCGCGTTGTGCTTCTGCTTCTTTCTTTGCCTCGTGAGGTGGCAGGGCCATTGAGAGGAAGAAAGCACCGAGCAGGGCGGCGGCGTAGATGGCTTTCACTTTGTGCGCTCCATATCGCTGCCGCGTTCTGTCTTAAGTCGCAGCTTGGTCACATCAGGGCGGGCGATACTCAGTTGCCGGTAGATCGCATCGGCAATCCGCTGTAATGCGGCCGGGCTCAGCTTCCACGTGTAGTAGTCGTCCGCCGAATACAGGAACGTCCACCAGCCTGTGTTCATGCTGGAATTGCGAAACGTTGCTTCTCGCTCGGTCGTATGCGCAAAGCCGACGAATTGATAATCCAGAGGCCAGCCGCCGGTTTCATCGATCTTGCGCATGAACTCGTCGGTCTTGATGCCCCACGGATAAGCAAGGCCGTCGCGCTTCATTTCGTCCGCCATCACACCACCTCGCTCTTCTCTGCTGGCCACACGTGGGCGACGATGGCGGCGTCAACTTCGTCGCGCTTATGCACTGCAAAGGCCGCAACAACGCCCGTTTCTTTCAACTCCGAGATGAGATACCGCTGTTGAAATTCGGCCCACACGACCCTGAAGGATCGCCCGCAATATTCACACTCCTCGACCTTGTATCCGACTGCTTTCCATTTGATCTCTACTGCCTCCCCCGGCAACGGCTTCCCCAGCATCCAGTCGATCCATGCGAGGCGGTCGGCGCGGCGCTGGTCGGCTCCTCGGTCTGGAAATCCGACAAGGATCTGCCAGCTATAAAGGGTTGATCTGTATTCGAGTAGCTTCTGAATATGCGCCTGAATTCGTTCAGATTCGGCGCATGAACAGATGGCATTTTCAGCGGCCTGATCGAGGCGGTTGCAGATGTAATAATCCCCACCTTTGGCAATTCGTTCACGTGCGTACTCCAGCGCCCGCCGTTCGTCCTTGGTCAGTGCCATCACGCCACCCCGCAGCTCTTGAGGAACAGCGCAGCAAAGCACAGGCCGCCGAATGCAGCCATCAGGTGATAGCCGATGGTTGCGATGAACAGGGCAGCGCGTGCTACACGGCGCACGAAGCGGCGGACGGCTGGGCGGCGCTTGCCGCTGTCAACACGTGCGCGCCAGTCAATCAAATGCAAATGGCTCATCGTTCTCTTCTCTTAGTAGGGCGACCAGGTCATCCAACCTGGCCGAGCGCTTCTGCTTGCGCTGCATGTTTCAACAGCAAAGGAATGTTTCGCGCCAACATCAGAGCGGGCCGGATTGGGTACCGACTGGGCGAGGAAGTCTGTTACCCCGTGGCTCGCCGGCTTACAAAGTCCGGTGCCTTCCCACTGTGGCCAGCAGTGCGCCTACTTGTGCGCTCCCGCTCTGATGTTGACCCTGGCCTTTATCGACGCCAGGGCGGTCTACTCACAGGTGCCGCTGTGATACCGGGGCGCTGGCCAGAAAAATCAGCCCTCCAACTGCGACAGCCGCAGCCGGCTCACCGCGATGTCCCGCAGAAGAACCGCGCGCTCTTCCGATGTGGCCTTCAACAGCATGCTTTCCGATGCCTTGATGCTGGCGCGGTGGATCCAGATTTTGATCAGGCGGATCATTGCGGGGCTCCTGTCTCTATGCGTGGTGGTGGTCAGGCGGGAACAACAGCCGAAATGCGCACTGAGGTAAGGTCGTGAAATCCGCAGTAGTTTTCTGCCAAATCCTCAGCGTCAGTGACCGATTCAGCCTCCACTTGAACGAAATCACCATGCTGCAATTCGGCGCATTCAAAGAAGACGTTGTACTTTTGCTTGCTCATCTCAATTCCCCTGTGATTGGTGGTCAGAAAGCGCCGATGCCGAGCGCGTCCAGTTGCTGCATGGGATTGCTGAACATGCGGTCAAGCGGGTTGGTGGCGCGCAGTTCGGTCTCGATGGTCGTTGCGAAGCGCTCCATCAGCTTCCAGAAGTAAGAATTGGCACCATTGCCGCGAACGTATTGCACGGCCAGCTCGCGCAGCAGGTCGGCGCAGTCGCCAACGGATTCAGCGGAAACGCCGCGATTCACGAGGTAATCCTTGGCCGGTTCTTCGCTCTCGGCGAAAAGCTTGATGTGCTTTTCGATCTGCGCGGAAGAGAGGTCGACCGGATCGCGGCTCAGCGGCTCCATGCGATCGTAGTGGTGCTGGGCGCGGGCGAGTCCTTGCATGGCACTCACCCGATCAGCCGAAAGCCAGTTCGCTGACCAGCGCGATGTGCGCCAGGGTCTTGGCGGCTTGTTCTGCTGCCTTCTTCTCGGCGCGGGCGGCTTGTGCCTTAGCTTCTGCCACCATGGTGCGTGCTTCTTCGGTGGTGATCTTGGTCAGGCCGTTGTGCGGAACGAAGGAGTAGAACTGATCATTGCGCGACAGCAGGTATGCATCCGGTGCGTTGTCGCCAGGTGTCGGCATGGCCGCAACCACCATCAGGTTGGACACAAAACCGACCTTGACGAACTGGCCGACTACCCATTGCTGTTTGCTGTGCTTGATCATTTCTTCCTCCATCTCGTTGTGTGCTGCGATGGATTGAAGTATAGCGCAAGCTATACAAAAGGCTATAGTTATTTATAGCCTTGGCTATATCAATGGGTAATATGCAAATGCCTTTCTAGCTGGCTTTGGAATATAGAAAATGAGGGCGCAAAAAAGCCGCCCGGAGGCGGCTGGTTGGCGGTGCTGGAAGTGGCTACTTGTCTATGATGGTCAGGTCTTTCTTGTCGATCTTGCTGGCGGCGATGCCGAATTGCTTATATGCCGCCATGGCGGCCTTGCGCATGGCTGCGCTGGCCTTCTCCAGCTCGCGGGCATCCTTCTCTGCCTCTTTGGTGAAATCCAAGCCGGTGTGCGCGGCGGCTGCCACATCAACGGCGATTTCGACCATGCCACCTGTGACATCCGAGACGCGTTCTGCAACCTGATCAAAGGCGGCCTGGTCCTGATCTTCGAGATTGTTGGGGTAGGGCAGCATGGTCACGCGGTTTTGCATGGCCATGACAGATTCCTTCAGGTCTTCGGCTCCCTTCTGGAATTTGGCGAGGTCGCGGAATTCTAGTGCCTGCCGGATGCGCCCATGAATCACCTGCTGCAAGACCGAGTTGGCGAAGAACTGGGCATGCACTTGGAGCATATAGGTGGACAGAGCTTGCGCGGCCTCCGCCTTGGTCATGGGCGGCTCTTCTGGTGCTGGTGCGGGCGCAGGTGCAGCCGAGGCTTGCGTAGAAGCTGGTACCGTCCCGAGCGCGCTTTGCGGCGGCGAGTTGCTTGCGGCTCCGTACAGCGCTGCAAGAACCCCGGCCACTATGATGACGCCAAATACCTTCCTGGCATTCTTGTTGTTGCCGTTCATCCCCGATCCCCTGTTATTAAATTAGAAATCTTCCCGCTGCAGCATGACCACGCGTCCGATCACGATGCAGTTTCCCTGCGTGCATTCGTGCGGGTGGTAGCGCTGCTGGTCGGGATTGTCCGACACCAGGAACCAGCGGCCAAAGCGGCGGCTCATGCGCTTGATGACCGCCTCGCCATCCAGGTTGACCGCATAGGTCTTGCCATCCTTGGGAATGGTGTCTGCGATGTTAATGACGACCGTATCCCCGCCCGACATCGTTGGCTCCATGCTCGCGCCCTTCACGCCGATGGCAATCAGCTTCTCGGCGGCGTACCCCTTCTTGATGAGCCATTCCTTGCGGAAAGTAATCGGCCTGCCGTCCTCGATGTCCGGTATGGCGTCGAATCCCGTGATTCCAGCTGACAAGCGCAATTTCACCTTTCTGATCTCAGCAAATTCATCGTTGTCCGGGTCGTGCTCAATCACCGGCGTGTAATTCAGCGGGAGGTTCGCCGGCTCGTCTTGCATGAGTTCGGCCAACGACATGCCCAGCGCCTGCGCGATCTCCGGCAAGAACTTGCTGCGCTTGTTCTTCCCTGATTCCAGATTGGCTAGGGTTGGCTGGGATATGCCCGCGCGCTTGGCCAGTTGGACCTGGTCCAGGCCCAGTTCTTGGCGGCGGGTTTTGATTTTGTTTCCGAGGTTATTCATAGCGGTAGTTATAACAAATTCGTATATAGCCTGCGCTAATAATGCCTTGCGTTTTGGCTATAGCGTAGGCTATATTGGAGGTACACGAATAACCACGCATCGCTATGGAAACCCTCTCCGACATCATCAAAAGCCTGCGCGAAATCGGCCTGACTCAAGCCGAGGTCGGCGCGAAGCTGGAAATCTCCCAGGCCTACGTCTGCCAGCTTGAGAAGGGCGAGCGCGGCGGCCGCACTTCGTTCGAAACCATGGACCGTGCCAAGCGCGTGCGCGACGAAATCATGGCTTCTCGCTCCGCCTAAATCTTTCAAGGCATCTTCCTGATGCCTTTTATTTTCGAATTTTTCGTACCGGCAACTAGAGGAAAGTCTCATGTCGCTTCAACCCACTACCCAGCTGACACTCGATTTCACCCCCGGCCTGACCGAGCGATTCACCGGTCTGCTGGACTGCATCCGCCAAGGCGCCTACACGCACCGCAACCCGCTGAAGACGATTGCGGCGGACATGGACATGAGCCAGTCGGACCTGTCGCGCAAGCTGTCGGGAAACCCGGACGACCCGCGCCGCATGTCGGTGGATGACCTCGAAAAGTATCTGCAGGCGACCGGCGACATGACGCCCATCTACTTTCTGGTGGACAAGTATCTGGCCGATGAAGATGCGAAACGCAAGCGCGCAATGGCCGAACTGACCAAGAAGATGCCCGAGCTGCTGTCCCTTTTCCAAGCTGCGATGAAGGCGGAGGGCGTATGACCGCCACCATCGACATCAGCAAGGTCCCCAGCAAGGCCATGCTCAAGGAGCTTTCTTCGCGCGGCCGCCAGAAGGGTGAAGAGGGCATCGCCCTGGCCGTGGCCGCTGCTGGCGACTGCTGGCTGGATAACATCCTCCCCGTCTTCCATGACTGGCTGATGGTCCGCACCGAGGCCTTCGCCATCGAGGACTTTCGCATCTACGTCGAGCACCACCGCCCGGAACTCTGCCCGGTGTCGAACAAGGCTTGGGGCGTCATCCCGACCGCCGCCAAGAAAAACGGCTGGATCGTGCGCGACGGCTCCCGTCTGGCCATTTCCCCGCAGACGCGCGGGCATGAGATCAAAACTTACAGGTTGGCAGCATGAAGCGCATCTATATCGCCGGCCCAATGTCTGGGCTGCCTGAACTGAATTTTCCAGCGTTCCACGCTGCCGCCGCCGAACTTCGCGCGCAGGGTTATGACGTGGTGAACCCAGCCGAAATCAACGCTGACTCGACTGCCGGCTGGGTTGCCTGCATGCGCCTCGACATTGCGCAACTGGTCACATGCGACCAGATCCTGCTGCTGCCAGGCTGGGAGAATTCTCGCGGCGCGACCTTGGAGCGTCATATCGCTCAGATGCTTGAAATGCCTGTGCAGTATGCAAAAGTCACTGAGGTGGCTGCGTGAGCCCCGTGATTATTGGCGATGCTGCCCTCTACCTGGGCGACTGCATGGAAATCATGCGCCAGCTGCCTGACTCGTCCGTCGACAGCGTGGTCACCGATCCTCCCTACGGTATCCGCTTCATGGGTAAGGCCTGGGATGGTGCTGATATCGAAGCCCGTGCCGCGCGCCGGCGAGGCTTCGCTTCGCATGCCCCTGATGCTGGCCCCAATGGTGGCCACAAATCACTGGCGGCAGAGGCCGGCAAGTACGAGCTCACGCCATCCGCCATGCGCGCTTTCCAGCAATTCAGCGAGGAATGGGCGCGCGAGGCCTTCCGCGTGCTGAAGCCGGGTGGCTATGTGCTGTGCTTCGCATCGGCCCGGACCTATCACCGCATGGCCAGCGGCATCGAGGATGCTGGCTTCGAAGTGCGCGACCAGATCATGTGGCTGTTCGGATCGGGCTTCCCGAAATCGCGCAACCTAGCCAAGATGGATTTTGCCGGGACCGAAGCGGCCGCCGAGTGGCAAGGCTGGGGCACCGCCCTGAAGCCCGCGCACGAACCCATCTGCGTGGCGCGCAAGCCGCTGATCGGGACCGTTGCCGAGAACGTGCTGGCGCACGGCACCGGCGCGATCAACATTGATGCGTGCCGCGTAGAGGGAAGCGACAAGCCCGTGCCTTTCGGCAATCCGACCCAGGCGGAAGGCTGGAGGCTGAACAAAAGGGAGAACAACTGGCAGCCGAGCGAAATTGGCCGCTGGCCTGCCAACGTGATCCACGACGGCAGCGCGGAGGTGCTGGCGGCATTCCCTGACGCGCCAGGCCAGATGGCTGATGCGAGCACGAACAGCGAGGCACGGAAGACTCAAAACGTGTATGGGGAAATGCGCCGTGGCCGAGGCGATGAAGCGAGCGCCAATTCCCTGAATACTGGCGCCGTCGGCTTCAAGATGAAGCCGGGAGCGCGCCGACTGGACACCGGTAGCGCAGCACGCTTCTACTATTGCGCAAAGGCAAGTAAGCGAGACAGGGACGAAGGACTTGGTCACCTGCCGACCGTGACAGCTGATCCATACGGCCAACATCGAGGCCGCCGCATGGAAGACAACGACACGCGCATCGATGGCAAGCCGGCCGCCACTGGAAAAAACCATCACCCGACCGTGAAGCCGACCGACCTGATGGCCTACCTGTGCCGTCTGGTCACTCCCCCAGGTGGCATGGTGCTGGACCCATTCATGGGAAGCGGCAGTACCGGAAAAGCATGCATGCGCGAAGGCTTCAGCTTCATCGGCATCGACATGACGCCGGAGTATTTCCAGATTGCTCGCGCGCGCATCCAGCATGAATGCGACGAAGTGGCGCAGCAGCAGGCCGATGCATCCATTCCTGTGCCGCAACTCGACCTGTTCGCCGGGGAGGCAGCATGATCCACTCCAAGCGCCGCCCCGAGCGCATCGCCCTGCGCGTGCACAAGGGCTGCCTCGTTCCTGCCGATGGCATCAGCCAGCAGCGCCTGCGCGCCCGCAAGTACCACCTGGGTGACATTCTCTTTGCCGAGATCCGCAAGCCGCGCAATCCGAAGTTCCACCGCTTGGCCCATCAACTGGGCATCGTGCTGGCCGAGAACATCGGCGCCTTTGAAGGCATGGGCCCGCATGACGTGCTGAAGAAGCTGCAGCGCGAGGGGAATATTGGCTGTGAGGAAGTCGTCGCTGAAATCCCCGGCTTGGGCGAGATCAAGATCCGCAATCCAGTTTCCCTGTCTTTCGAGTCGATGGAAGAGGGAGAGTTTCGCCAGGTCATCGGCGCCATGTGCGCGCACGTCTCTGCCAAGTATTGGCCGGCCATGTCAGCCGAGCAGATCGAGATGATGGCTTCTGTCTACGTGGAGCCGACGTGATTTCCCGCTCCCAACTCACCCGCAAGAAGTCAGACAAGCCGCGCGAGCCGAAAAAGGTTTCTTGCAAGGTCTGCAAGGCCAAGTACGTGAAGCTTTCGATGTCGCACGTAGCCTGCTCGCCGGCGTGCGCGATTGAGTGGGCCAAGCGCCAGCGCGAGAAGCGCGAGCGGGAGGCGATGCGGGCGGATCGCGTGGTCGACCGCGCCAAGCGTGAGGCGATGAAGTCCTACGGCCAGCTGATTGCCGAGGCACAGGTGGCCTTCAACGCATATATCCGCGCGCGCGACGTACTGGCCGGCCATGGCTGCATCGATTGCGGCAAGCCTTTCGAGCCACAGCGTCCTGGCGGATCTGTTGATGCTGGCCATTACATCAGCCGCGGCGCCGCACCACATCTCCGGTTCGATGAGCGCAACTGCTTCGCCCAGCGAAAGAACTGCAATCGCCCTGGCGGCACCACGCGCGAAGCATTCCGCGCCGGCGTAGAGAAGCGCATCGGTCTGGCCGCGCTGGAAGCCCTGGAGGCCGACCAATCAAGCCCGAAGTGGACCCACGACGACCTGCGGACCATCCGCCGGCTCTACCAACTGAAATTGAAGGACTTGCGTGCTAAGCACGCGGAAGGATAGGCAGTCTGATGGCAACCAGAAAAAATATCAGCAAGAAGACGCGCTTCGAAGTCTTCAAACGGGACTCTTTCAAGTGCCAATACTGCGGACGTTGCGCGCCAGAAGTGATTTTGCACGTTGACCACATCCACCCGGTTAGCAAGGGTGGAGAGAACGACATTCTGAATTACATCACTGCCTGCGCTGAATGCAACGGCGGCAAGAGCGATCGCCTTTTGTCCGACGATTCGGTAATGGCGAAGCAGCGCGCGCAACTCGAAGAACTCAACCAGCGCCGCGAGCAGCTGGAGCAGATGCTGGCATGGCGCGAGGGGATGCGGGACATTGATGACGTCGCTTTCGCAGCGGCATCTGAGGCCTGGCATAACCTGGTCCCAGGATATTCGCTGAACGATCACGGCGAAAAACAGCTGAAGAAGGTCATTGAAAAGTTCGGCCTTCAGCAAGTTCTCGCGGCTATCGATACATGCGCCAATTACCTGGAAGAGGGCGATGGGAAGTTCACCCATGAAAGCGTGGCAATTGCATTCGGCAAGATCGGCGGTATTTGCCGCATGGCATCCGAGCCCGACTGGAAGCGCGACCTTTATTACATTCGAGGCATCGCGCGCAACAGATTCACCTATGTGAACCAGGTCGAATGCCTCCGCCTCCTGGAAGAGGGCTATCACGCCGGGTTGGAGATCAGCGAGATGAAAAGCATCACGCTGAATGCCCGCAACTGGACAGCCTGGCAACAGGAAATGCGTTCGGCAATGGGGGTCTAGCATGGCTCGCGCACGAAACATCAAGCCGGCGATCATGGTGAACGAGGATCTTGCGTCCTTGCCGCCATTGACGCGCCTGCTGTTTATTTACCTGTGGATGCTCGCAGACCGCGAGGGACGGCTTGAAGATCGGCCAAATCGCATCGCTGTGCAGGCGCTGCCTTATGACCGGTCTACCGATGTTGAGGTCATGCTCGACACCTTGTGCACCGAGGGATTCATCCAGCGGTACGAGGCGGCCGGCGTGAAGGTGATCCACATCGTCAGCTTCCCCAAGCACCAGACCCCTCATGGGACCGAAAAAGACAGCGATTTGCCGGATCAAAACGGCAAATTGTGGGTTCATGAACGTGGAAAAAACGGATACACGACTGGCGCAGTCTCGTTAAAAGACGCACCAATAACAGAAGCAAAACAGTCTTCTAACGATTCTTTAACAGTTAAAGAACACCCTGATTCTCTGATTCCTGATTCTCTGATTCCTGATTCACCGATTCCTAATACATCGCCTTCGGCGAAAAAGGCGAAACCCGTTGCTCCCGCCTATTCGGCGGAAGCTGCTTTGATCGAGGCGGGCGTTGACCAGCAAGTAGCCGCTGACTGGCTGCAGGTGCGGAAGGCCAAGAGGGCCAAGCCGACGAAGACCGGAATCGATGGCGTCTTGCGGAACATCAGAAAAGCCGGGATGACCCCCGATCAAGGAATCCGCATTTGCTGCGAGAGGGGATGGGCTGGATTCAATCCCGACTGGATTTCTCCACAGCAGGCCCGTGCCTCGCCACCTGGCCAATACGAATCGGCGAAAGACAAATCCAGGCGAGAGACCTACGCAGCACTGACAGGACAGAACCATGAACAGCGAACCCTCATTGACATCAACTAGCGCGGCGGCACTTCCGATCCACTGGATCGAGAGCTTGTTCCAGCGCATGACCTTCGCCTACGGCGCGAAGTTCGCTGACCAGTGGAAGGGCATTGACCCCGAAGGCCTGAAGCGCCACTGGGCTGAAAAGCTGGCCGGCCTGACTGGCGAACAACTGAAGGCCGGCGTGGCGAAGCTGGACACCCTGGATTGGCCTCCGAGCCTTCCGCAGTTCATCCGCCTATGCAAGCCCACAGTGGAGGCTGTAGCGGCTTATTACGAAGCTCTGGCGGGCATCGAAGCCCGTAAGCGTGGGGAAATGGGCAAATGGTCCCATCCGGCCATTTTCTGGGCCGCTACGCCGATGGCTTACGACTTCGACCAGATGACCTATTCGCAGATCAAGCACCGGTGGGAACGCGCCCTTGACGAGCAACTCGACAAGGGGGAGTGGCGCGACATTCCGAAGCCTGTTCTGGCGCTTCCTGAGCCTGGAAAGACCGGCCTCTCTCGCGAGAAGGCGGCGCAGCTGGTGAAGGACTACGGGGCGGAGGGCGTGGTGAAGAGCGCCACCAGCAAGACGGATCACAAGTACTGGGCCAGGAAGATCAAGGCGCGCCAGAAGCGCGGTGACAAGTCCCTGACGCTGATCCAGATCAAGTTTGCCGACGAGGCGCTGGCCGGCGCTGAGGCATGAAATGCCTGGACTGCTCCCACATGACATCCGGTGACAGCCCGGGCAGCCAGAAGATGGCGCGCCATGGCTTCAGCCTGTGTGACCTGGAGCGGAGCAAGGCGCACTACCGAAGCATGACGGCGGAAAGAGAGTGCGTGAAGTTCCAGAGGGCAGCAGCGGAAGAGATTGAAAAGCGGATCAACTGGTTGGAGAAAAAGAATGGCAAAGAAGACAAGGAATAAAGCATACAAGCCCAAGGGCGTGATGCCGAATTGCATGGACTGGGCAATCGCCGGCGCGCACACGCTGCTGCTCGGCCAGCAGGAGGCGTTCATCAAGCCGGTGGACGACGCCCTCGACCTGCTGCGCCAGGGCGTGGCCACGCGCGACGACTGGAACATGGTGGCCAGCGCGATGAACATTGCCATGGCCCTGGCCGACTTGCAGATTTGCCCGAACTTCGTTCCGGACTTCGAGCGCGCGCAAGAGGCGCTGCGGGAGATTGCCCGCCGGATGATCCAGCGCGGCACGTCGACCTGCTACGCGGCCGAGTTGATCGTGCTGCGCGAAGCCCGTGACCTCTACCGCATCCAGCTGCGCTACTGCACCCAGGCAGAATCCAGCCGCGCCATCAAGCGCGTGAAGGACACCCATCGTTCTGGCGGTATGCAGGACATGGCCAAGCTGTTCCACAGCATGCCTGCTGCAAATGGCATGCAACTGCAGCAAGCGTAACAGGGGGGCACCGTGGACACCAAGACCATTGACCAGCACGAAATGAAGCCCGGCGAACTGCAGGCGCTGATTATCGAAGAGTTGCAGGCGGAAGGCGGCCTGACGGTTTCGGTGCTGCGAGACCGCGTGCTGGCCCGGTGCAACTTGAGCAGCCAGCGGGTTCAGTCGGCCATCGAATACATGGGCCGCATGGACCAGCTTCCCCGGGTGAAAGGAGGAAAAAGCTTCCGCTACTGGGCCCCCGGTGAAAAGCCCTTCGAAGTGAACCGCGACCCTGACCGCCAAGTGGCGCGCCGCAAGTTCTCGCTGCCGCCGAACATGAATCACGAAGTATTGAGCCCCCTGCAGTGGTCCTTGCGCCACCTGCTGGGACAGACGAATTAACCAAGGAGAGATAGATGAAATTGACTGAGTGGAAATCAGGCCTACCGTCACTTCCGGGCGAGTACGACATTTTGCATTTTTGGCCGGGCAACGTAGAAGATCAGTTTGTCTTGCGACATTATTTCAATGGCGAAAAGTTCGAAGGGGCTGTGCGAGTTCGCGACGGCGTACCGCAATTTTTCAGTTACTCGGAGGCGTGCGGCGACATGTGGCGCGGCCTGGCCGAAGATCCGAATGGCGGTGCAGCATGAGCGCCGCTACCCTCATCGACAACGTGATTGAGCGCCTGGGCCTGAAAAACGACGCTGACCTGGCGCGCGAGCTTGGCACCTATGCGACAGTCATCAGCAAGATCCGCAACGGTCGCATTCCTTTGAGCGCTTCTGTGATGGTCCGCATCAGCGAGGCCACCGGCTGGCCCACTCGGCAGATCAAGGCTGTGATTGCAGGGGAGGGCGCATGAACTGCAAACCTGGTGATCTCGCCATTGTGGTGATCGGAATGTGGCCGGATTGGATTGGCCGCATCGTCAAGGTGCTTCAGGTATCGCGTTACTACTCGGGCTCATGGGAGATTGAGTGGTGCGGGTCTATCCCGGAAAGCATCCAGCCTCCTGAGGCGCTTTGCAGCGTCAAGGACTACGACCTGAAACCCGTTTCCGGCCTTCCGATGAAAGAAGAGACAGGTCACAACATCAAGGAGCCCGCATGACCGACCGCATCCACTCTTTCATCGTCGTCCTGGACGAAAACATGCGCGAGGAGGATGCGGAGGCCATCGCCAACGCCATCCGACTGATGCGCGGAATTCTCAGCGTCGAGTGCAATGTCTCTGACCCGGGCCAGTTCGTTGCCGAGGCACGCGTGCGCCGTGAGCTGGGCGACAAGCTGTGGGAAGTCCTGTTTCCGAAAGGTGGTGCGTGATGCTTGAAACCTACAGCAATGTTGACGATGCGCTGCGCATCGGCTCGCCAGGCGTGTTTTTCGCGATGCCTTGGGGAGGCGTCGGCGTGATCCCCTTCAAATCCGAAAAGAGCCCGCTGGCCGGCGTCACCTGCCTTTCCTGCGGAGCCAAGACCAACACCGCAGGCGAACTGCCTTGCGGACACTGACCACCACATGGAGAACAGCATGATGAACATCGAAATCGACGGAAAAGAACTCGGCCCGGTTGCATCCTTCCTGTCCATCTTGGCGTTCGGCGCCATCGTGGCATTCAGCATTGGTGCCATCTACAAGCGCATGGAAGCGCACTCGGCCTGCCTGCAGGAGGGATATCCGGAAAGCAAGATGGACTGGCAGCTCAAGACCTACTGCGTGAAGCGCCAAGATCAGACCGACATTGTGGTGCCGCTGGCCGAGGTGCGCAAGTGAGCGCGCCGAAGACCGCCGTGACCTCTGCCACGATCCAGGCATTCTTGGCCCAGCACCCCGGCAGCACCCTCCGCGACGTTGTGGCTGGCGTGCACTGCCACTTCAACACTGCCGGCCGCCTGCTGGAAGAGATGCGCGAGCGCGGGGAACTCACCGCCACGCCCAACAAGGGCTACAAGGACAGCTTCCTCTATTGGCCGGTGGAACTTTCCATCGCGCAGCCGCGCACGCCACCGGTCGCCAAGGTGTTGGAGCGCTACGACCTCGGCGCGTTCATGCGGCTTTGCAACGGCGCGCGCAACTCGGTAACGGGGGTGGTGTGATGGACACGATTGACGTTCTGATGGCGGTGGGGGCCATCGCGGCAGCGTTCGGATTCGCCGCTGGAGTCATTTTCGGACAATTTAAGGGGTAATCATGCAATGCACCGTAAAAATCATCCTTGCCTCGGAAGAGCATGGCGACCTGATCGCAATCCAGACTGAAGCCAGTACAGATGACGAGGCCATTAACGATTTCCTCACCGCTGCGTATTCGATCTACACGGTCGAGGCCATGGCCGGCATCCGCGAGCAGCTTGGTGAGGCCATGGGCATCGGGAGGGCTCTCAATTGAACGCCAGAGAGCCCACCATCAGCGAGATGGTCATGGAAGTCATGGAGCCCGGCACCTGGTACACGACGCACGAGATTGCGGACCTGCTTGGCGTGGAAGCCGACCGCATCTTCCGCCAGGTCAAGGCACTGGAAAAAGAGTGCAAGCTCAATGGACGGAATTACAACGGGCGGAAGATGGTGCAAAAGCGCTCGGCGCATGCCGTGGCCGGTCCGGCCTATCTGCCGCCGCTCAAGCCGCTGACCGGATACGACCCGGGCCAGTTGATGCGGCTGTGCCAGGGCGGCCGCAAACCGGACACGGGGATGGCCTGATGGCGCTGCCCAGCAAAAGCTACCGCGACCCGCTGGAACAGCTCATCGAGCGCGAGGAAAGGACGTGCAAGGGCTGCATCCACGAAACCAAGGTCTTCAACCGCCTGACCTGCGACAAGAAAAACCAGAAATACGGCCGGCGCTGCCGGCACTACACCGAGAGAGAGGGAACTGCCAATGTTCAATGCAAACGCGAAACGAGCACCTAAGCCCGTGGAATCGATGAACGACCGCCAGCGCGACGGCATGGAATACTGCTTGCTCGTCTGGTCCGAGTGGATGCGCAAGGACGACCGCGATCTGGGCGTCAAGAGCATGTCCAGCCAGAGCGAGGCCGAGGCGGCGCTGGCCCGCCAGGAGAACGCCATCGCAGAGGCCACGGACGCCATGATGAAGAGCCTGGTGCCGCGCCACCAGTGGGCGATCAAGAAAAAGTTCGGCCTGGCCCGCGTCTGGGGCTTCCCGAATTCCGAGCTGCCGCAGTCCTACGCCGACGCTGTTGCGGCTTTGGAACCACTGCTGAAAAAAAACGTTGCAACTCGAATGCAATTTCCGTAAACTTCTGGTCACTGGCTGTTTTCGCTCGCCTGAAGGAAAGCAAAAGACGGCACAACGAAGCCGCATTTCATACAGAAGTGCGGCTTTTTTGTTTTCAGTTCCAATACGCATGCCGACTGATGAGCGGGACCAATCCCCGCAGTATGGCTGATGCCATATGGTGGACCTAGTCAGTCGGCATCCATATTGGTGAGCAGTATCGCGAGCTGACGTGATGGCTAAGGGTTACCCAAGTAGTGGAGAAGGCGGGGATGGAAGCTCGACCCACGTTACCGCCAAGCCGGAGGTTGTCCAGCACCGGCCACCAATAGCGATCAGGCGGTTCGATTCCGCTCGCTTGCCGAGATCAGGTGAAGGATCGTGGTTCGATTCCACGGGGCGCGAAAGCGTGACGCAGTGCCACAGCGGGAGTGTGGCGGCATGACATCCGGAAAGACGGAAACAATTCAAAGCCTCGCCCGGTTCGCCGCGCGGGGCTTTTTCATTTCGGCCCGTCAAGTCGAATCTGCCCCGACCGCCAGCGGGGAAGTGGCAAGGACTCATCCACCTGGCCGCGCAATACCGTCAGCGATCCTCGCAGGCGGATTGTTAACTTGCTAAGTGCTGTATCAGCGGGGTGACCCGTCACGCTTAACCCGCAGCCGGAACGCTGTACTCCGGCACCAGATTCCCGTTTGCCCTAAAGATTGCGGTGGTCGGCCGGTCTCCAAAACCGTGCAGCGGCGGTTCGAATCCGTCAGGGCATGCCAGTTCAATGCATCTGAGCACGCGGGCCGTGCCGCCGCCCTTCCAAGGCGCGCAGAGTGGGATTCGATTTCCCCCGGATGCTCCAGTTTCACCGGAAGATGCCGCGCAGGGCGCAAAGCGGTCTTGAAAACCGTGGCACTCAGGGATGGGTGACTGTTCGATTCAGTCATCTTCCGCCAGTTATAGGAAAGCTAACCTGCCAGGGCGCAGGCGCTGATTGCTAATCAGTCGGACCGCTCACGCGGTTGGAGTTCGAGACTTCAGTTTTCCGCCATGGAGCGTTGCCCGACCGGTAAGGGGTGCGGCTGTAACCCGCAAGCACGCTAGTTCGTAGGTGGTTCAATTCCATCACGCTCCACCAGATTTCGCTTGTCTCCTCCCTGGTTGATCCGACCAGCTTGCCGCAGCCTTCGGGCTCGGCCTTTTTATTCGTGACACGCTTAAATCGGCAGATGCCGAGCCAAACGGTGCGAGTTTTGAAATTTCCAATAGGGCGGCTTCTTCGGAGGCCGCCCTTTTTTATTGGGGTTTCGAATGAATGACGTAATGAATATTGGCGATCTCGTCATTGAAGTTGATGGCGAAGCGCGGGCCTCCTCCGAAGTCATTGCGAGCGGTGTTGGTATCCAGCATAAGAACGTGATGGCACTCGTGCGCAAGTATGAGTCCCAGCTGACCGAATTCGGCTTGATCGCGTTTCAAACGCGGCCAAGACAAAAAGGGCGGCACGGCGGCGGCGATATTGAGTACGTCATGCTCAATGAGCAGCAGGCTTCTTTGCTCATCCTGCTCATGCGCAATGCTCCGCGCGCAGTCGAATTCAAAGTATCGCTGATTCGCGAGTTTTTCAGAATGCGGAGCGAGTTGCAAAACAAGCAGGTCAACCTCTGGCAGCAGATGCAAGACCTGATTGCTAAAGAGGTAAATTCGCAAGTGCGCGCCTCGTTCGGTTCCCACCTGATGCTCAAGCGCAAGCAAGAGTTGCCTGTGTTGCGGCAAGAGCGCTACGCACTGGAAGTCCAGCTGCAGCCCAGCTTGCTTTCTCATTGATTACGTAATTCCGCGCGCCGGTAACACGGAAATATGACCGGCAGATCGACACGATATGGAAGCCGAATCCTTCTCCGGTTGCAGCTCCGGTGTGCTGTCGGCGCGGGGTCGATCATCCTTCTCACCTTCCCATGACAAAAGCGCAACCCAGTCAGCCGGCCCGGCCCCTCCCGCCGATCACCATGATCGAAGACGGGGAGAGCGATGCCTTCCAGCCGGCCCTTGATATCCCCGACTGGGTGCAGGCGAACATCATCGCGCCAGGCGCACCCCTTCACAATCCAGACCACGCCCACCTTGAGCACGCCGATATCGCGTACCTGTGGGCTGCTGGCGGCTTCGTGAAAGCGGGCCGCACGGTGCTCGGACAGTGCGAGGAAGTGACCTTCCGCTGTGGGGCTTGGCAGAAGGGCCGTCAAGAGCAGCAGATGCGCCACTGGTTCGGCCGGGTGCCGGAATACCTCATCACCCTGGATGCCATGTATGTGGCCCAATGCAGCGATCTGGAATTCTGCTCACTGCTGGAGCACGAGCTATATCACATCGCCCAGGACACCGACATGTTTGGCGATCCGGCCTTCAAAAAAGACGGGATGCCTCGGCTTTTCCTGAAAGGCCACGACGTCGAGGAATTCGTGGGTGTAGTCCGCCGGTATGGAGCAACACCCGATGTCGCCAAGATCGTGGAGGCTGCTTCACATGCGCCGGAGGTGGCAAAAATCAACATTGCGAGGGCTTGCGGTACCTGTCTGCTTAAAACGGCGTGACATTGACTTGCCCTTGACGGAAGGCAATTCATATGGCTGCGCTAAAGGACGAAGTAAAGGCGTTCATCGTGCAGGCGATTGCCTGCTTCGATAAACCGACGCAAGTTGCTGCATCAGTCAAAGAACAGTTTGGCGTTGAAGTTTCGCGCCAGCAATGCGAGAGCTACGACCCGACGAAGTACGCCGGGCGGCAGCTGAACATCAAATGGCGCACGCTATTTGAGGATACCCGGAAGCGTTTTCGGGAAGAGACGGCCGAGATTGGCATTGCCAACCGGGCTATGCGCCTGCGCGTGCTTGAGCGGATGGCAGAGAAGGCCGAGAGCAAGGGGAACATCCCGCTGGCCATGCAGATTCTGGAGCAGGCCGCCAAGGAAGTGGGCGATGTCTACGTGAACCGCCGGCTGGATAGCCCGCTGGCGCTGCCTGCTGGGCCGGAGGGCGGACCTCCGCAGCGTTCCGAATACACATTGAGCCCCGACGAAGATGTCCCAGCAAAGCCGATTCTATGATGGCCCGGTAGCGCTTACGCCCAAGCAGGCGAACATCTACGTGTGGGGCTGGCAGCAGAAGGCCCGCTTCCGCGATGCGGTGTGCGGCCGCCGCTTCGGCAAAACGTTCCTCGGTAAGGCAGAGATGCGCCGCGCGGCGCGCCTGGCTTCCGAGTGGAATGTCAGCGTTGAAGATGAAATCTGGTACTGCGCGCCGACGTTCAAGCAGGCAAAGCGCGTCTTCTGGCGTCGCCTCAAGCAGGCCATCCCGCAGAGCTGGCGCGCGCTGAAGCCGAACGAGACAGAGTGCTCGATCACGCTGAAGTCTGGCCACATCCTGCGCATCGTCGGCCTGGATTCATACGACAACCTGCGCGGCTCCGGCCTGTTCTTCGCCCTGGTGGATGAATGGGCCGACTGCCCGTATGAGGCGTGGGAAGAAGTCCTGCGCCCGATGCTGTCGACCTGCCGTTACACGGTAGATGGCGTGGAATACGTCGGCGGCCATGCCCTGCGCATCGGCACGCCCAAGGGCTTCAACCACTGCTACGACAGTTATCTGGATGGCCAGGCCGGCCGCGAGCCGGATCACAAGAGCTGGCTCTACACCTCGGTGCAGGGCGGCAACGTGCCGGCGGAAGAAATCGAAGCGGCGCGCCGCAAGATGGACCCCAAGACGTTCCGCCAGGAATACGAGGCCAGTTTCGAGAATTATCAGGGCGTCGTCTATTACTGCTTTGACCGTCGCGCGAGCCACACGGACGACATCGTCCTGGCACCGAAGGATGGCCAGCCAGGCGACACGCTGCACATCGGCATGGACTTCAACGTCAGCAAGATGGCCGCTGTGGTGTTCGTCGTGCGCGATGGACTGCCCCGCGCCGTGGACGAGTTCACAGAGGTTTTCGACACGCCGGCCATGATCGAGAAGATCAAGGGGCGATACGGCGCGCACCACATCACGGTTTATCCGGATGCCTCCGGCCAGAACCGGAAGACCAACAACGCCAGCGAATCGGACCTGTCCCTGCTGCGCAAGGCTGGCTTCACCGTGGTGGTGGATTCGTCCAATCCTGCTGTGAAAGACCGCATCAACAGCCTGAACGCCATGCTCTGCAACACAGCAGGCCAGCGCCGGCTGCTGGTCAATACCCAAAAGTGCCAGAAGTTCACCCTCTGCATGGAGCGCCAGATTTATGACGATCACGGCGAGCCAGACAAGAAGGGCGGCTTCGACCACCCGAATGACGCCGCTGGCTACTTCATCGTGAAGCGCTGGCCAATCGTCAACAACCAAATGCAACGAGTGACCATAGGCGGAGTGTAATGGGCGTCAAGTATCAGCATCCTGACTATAAGGCGATGGTGCCGCAGTGGAAACGCTGCCGCGATGCCGCCGCCGGTCAGAGCGCGGTGCATGCCGCCGGGGAGGCGTATTTGCCTCGCCTGAAGGACCAGAGCGACAAGGAATATGCCGCCTATATGGGCCGCACGCCATTCTTCGGCGCGACCTGGCGCACGCTGGCCGCCATGCTTGGCCTGATCTTCCGCAAGCCGCCGACCCTCGACGTACCGGAAGCGGCCGGCGAGATGATGGAGGACGTGACGCTCTCGGGCGTGCCGCTGGATGCCTTTGCCAAGACCCTGGTGGAGGAAGCGCTGACCGTGAATCGCGTGGGCGTGCTGGTGGACTATCCGCAGTCGTCGCCCGGGGCAACGCTGGCTGATGCCGCGCTGCTTGGCCTGCGCCCTTCGCTGTGCATGTACTGCGCCGAGTCCATCATCAACTGGCGATTCGAGAAGATCGGCAACGCCCACCAGCTGACCATGGTGGTGCTGGCCGAGCAGCGCCTGGACCGCAAGGACGAGTTCGAGGACGAGCCCACCGACCAATGGCGCGTGCTGGATCTGGAGCGTGACGGCAAGAGCGTGCGCTACCGCGTGCGCGTCTTCGAGGTGCAGAAGGATCCAAAGACCGGCATGGAAACCGACGTCCTCGTGGAGGGCCCGGCCTATCCCATGCTGGGCGGCAAGCATCTGGATTTCATCCCGTTCATCTTCATGAGCGTGGACGACCTGACGCCGACCGTGGATCTGCCGCCGCTGGTCGACCTGGTGGACATGAACTATGCGCACTACCTGGTCAGCGCAGACTACGAGCACGGCTGCCACTATGCTGGCCTGCCCACTCCGGTGGTTACCGGGTACGAGTCGCAGTATGGACCGAACGGTGAGCCGCCTGAAAAGCTCTATATCGGGAGTGGGCATGCGTGGCTGATCCCGAACCCGAACGCCAAGGCATCCTATCTGGAATTCACCGGCCAAGGGCTGGATGCGCTGGAAAAGAACCTGGCGCGCAAGGAAAACCAGATGGCCATCCTGGGCGCCCGGCTGCTGGAAGCCCCGAAAAAGGGCGTCGAGGCGGCCGAAACCGCAGGCATCCACCGCGCAGGCGAGAACTCTGTCCTGGCCAGCGTGGCGCAAACGCTCTCCGAAGGTCTGGAAAAGGCTGTCGAACTGCTGTGCATGTGGGCTGGCATTGATGGCGAGGTGGAATTCCATCTGAACCGCGATTTCTTCCCGATGCCGATGTCCTCGGACGAGCTCACGGCGCTGACGCAGGCCCTCCTGCAGGGCGCCATCAGCTTCGAGACCTATTTTTCCCAGCTGCAGGCCGGCGAGATCATCGTCGCCACCCGCACGGTGGAGGAAGAGGACGCCGCCCGCAAGAAGGACAAGCCGGACGACAAGGCCGCGGCGCAGAAACAGCCCGCGCCCAAGCAGCCCGAACCGCAAGAACCATCCGAAATCGAGTAGCGCCGCCAGGCGGTGCTGCACCCCATCTTTTCAAGCTCGGTCAGGCCGGGCTTTTTTTACGTCCGTGCGGCAAGGCCGCTTTATCAACCATCCCAAGGGGATAACTCATGCACTCCATTTCCGTCTTCAAGCTGTTCCTGAATCTGCTGTTCAACTTCTTCCGCTTCAACGCCACGGATGACACCGGCGGAGGAGGTGGCGGTGGCCCCGAAATCACGCCTGAGATTCAGGCGCTGATCGACGCACGCATCAACGAAGCAACCGCCGGCCTGAAGACGAAGAACAGCGAGCTTCTGGGCAGCCTGCAGAAGCAGAAAGAGACGCTGAAGCAGTTCGAAGGCATCGATGTGGAATCCGTGAAGCAAATCATGGCCCGCTTCGAGAACGACGAAGAAGCCAAGCTGATCAAGGACGGGAAATTCGACCAAGTCATCGAACGCCGCACCGAGAAGCTGCGCGCGGAATCGGAACGCCAGGTGCAGCAGGCTCTGGAGAAGGTCGCGGCCGCCGAAAAGCGCGCCAAGAACTTCGAAGGCCTGGTCTTGGACAACCACATCCGCGCCGCTGCCGCAACGGCCGGCATGCACCCGCAAGCCATTGAGGACGCCCTGTTCCGTGGCCGCTCGATATTCACCCTCGACGCTGAAGGCAAGGCCATCCAGCTCGGTGAAGACAAGCATCCGGTGCTCGGGAAGGACGGCAAGTCCCCGTTCACTCCCGCCGAATGGCTGGACAGCATGAAAGCGACCGCGCCGCACTGGTTCCCGACCGGGAGCACTGGTGCAGGCGGTGGCCAAGGTGGCAAGCAGGCCACCAACGCCAAAACCATGAAGCGCGATCAGTTCACCGCGCTGCCCCCCGTCGAGCAGGCCGAAACCGCCCGCAGCGGGGTGCAGATCGTCGACTGATCAAGCAACCCATCATCAAGCCGCCTTCGGGCGGCTTTTTTTATGAAAGCTTGAAAAATGGCTAATACCCTGACCGGCCTCATCCCGACCATCTACGAGTCGCTGGATGTCGTCTCCCGTGAAATGGTGGGCATGATCCCTGCGGTATCGCGCAACTCCAGCGCAGAACGAGCCGCCTTGGGCCAAGTCATCTCCGTGCCGATCACCCCGGCCGTCACCCTGGCCGACAACACCCCGGCCGTGACCGCGCCGAACACCGGTGACCAGACCCTGACCACGGTCAACATGACCATCAGCAAGTCCAAGCACGCTCCGGTTCGCTGGAACGGCGAAGAACAGCGCGGCATGATCAACGCCGGCACCTACATGGGCGTGCTGCAGAACCAGTTCACCCAGGCATTCCGCTCGCTGGTCAACCAGATTGAAGTGGACCTGTTCACCACCACCTACCAGAATGCATCCCGCGCCTACGGCACTCCGGGTACTGCCCCGTTCGGTACCGCTGGTGACCTGTCCGACATCGCCAACACCCGCCGCATCCTGGATGACAACGGTGCACCGCAGACCGACCTGCAGCTGGTGCTGGGCAACGCTGGTATCGCCAACCTGCGCGGCAAGCAGACCGTTCTGTTCAAGGTGAACGAAGCCGGCACCGACCAGCTGCTGCGCCAAGGCATCGTCGGCCGCCTGGAAGGTCAAGACATTCACCAGTCTGCCGCCATCGTCCCCGTGACCAAGGGTACCGGCGCGTCGTACACCACCAGCACCGCCGGCTTCGCTGTCGGCGCAACCCAGATCGCTCTGATCACCGGCTCGGGCACCGTGCTGGCTGGCGACACCGTGACCTTCGCTGGCGACTCGAACAAGTACGTCGTGACCGCTGGCATCTCGGCACCAGGCACCATCACCATCGCAGCGCCCGGCCTGCTGCAAGCTATCCCGGCCTCGGCCACCGCCGTGACCGTGGGCAACACCGCGACTCCGAACCTGTCGTTCTCGAAGTCGGCCGTGCAGCTGATCACCCGCTCGCCGCAGATGCCCATCGGCCCGAACGGCCAGGCCATGGACATGGCCGATGACGTGATCCAGGTCACCGACCCGGTTTCCGGCATCGTGTTCGACATCGCCATGTACCGCCAGTACATGCAGCTGGTCTACCACGTCCGTCTGGCGTGGGGCTTCCAGGCGATCAAGAGCAACCACATCGCAATCCTGCAAGGCTGATCGACGCCGCGCAGTTTCAACCATCAGGAATGGCGGCTTCGGCCGCCATTTCTCTTTCTCGGGATCCCCATGAGCATGCTTGAAACCGTCCGCATCAAGGCGGAAGTGAGCGATGACAACCCCCTGGGCTACATCGTCATCAACAAGAGTGACTTCAACGAAGATGAGCACGAGCTGTTCGGCGACGACTCGGCGGCTACCGGCGGCAAGAAGGCCGACCTGCAAGCGGCGCTGACCGCCAAAGGCATCGCCTTCCCGGCGAACGCCACGAAGGCCGACCTGCAAGCCCTGCTTGACCAAGCCCCCGCCCAGTAACACCAGCATCCAGCAACAAGGCCAAAGACCATGACCACTACCATCACTGTCTCCAGCAAGGGGCCGGAAACCATCGCCCTGCAAGAGAATCAGGCCCTCAATCTGTCGGTTTCTTCCGATGGTAGCGGCGCTGCGTACTTGCTGAACGATACTGCTGGTGGCGGGAACTCCGACCAGTCCTGGACTTTGGCTGCTGGCCAATCGCAGAAGCTGGGCCCGTTTGCCAACACCCGGCGCGTGCGCGTTGTCGCGACCGCAGGAACCATCCAGGCGACCATCGTGCAAGCGGTGCTGAATCAAGCCTCCGGCACCCCGCGCACCATCACCGCATCCGACACCGTGGTGGCTGCTGACGTGAACGGCCTGATCACCTACAACTCGGCTTCGGCAGGGACCATCACCATTCCCAACGACGCCACCGGCGGCTTCAGCGCCAATGAGTTTGTCGCCGCCTACCAGGCTGGCGCTGGCGCTGTTTCGTTTGCCGCGGGTTCCGGCGTTACCCTGCGCTCGCCTTCTGGCGTGGCCGCTGCTGTCCAGTACGGCACTATTGCCGTGCAGCGCGTCGGCCCCAATGAGTGGACCCTCGTATGAAGCTCCGTGATTATCTGCGTTCCGCCCGGCACCGGAGCGGGAAAATTAACGCTCTGTCCTCAATCACGGTCCTTGGCGATTCGCTGATGGCGAACGGCAACCCGCCCTTCACTGGCAGCAATCCGGCCAGCGGCGGCGGCATGTCTCCATCTCACATTGGGTGGGCAAACGACAAGCTGCGCGAGATGGGCTTGCCAGGCTTCGACATCCTCAATTTCCGCGCCGTCGGTGGCAAGACACTGGTTGATTGCTACAACGAACAGGTTCCAAGCGCTGTCACCGATGCTACTGATGGCGCATGGGCGCACATCGGCGTCAACTCGTTCAATAGCAGCATCGCCGGGAATGACACCCTGGCCAACAACATCATCAAGGCGAAGCAGATCGTCGACGCACTGAGCGCGGCCAAGAAGTTTGTGATCTTCGATTCGATAGACCCTGTGAACCAGTCGGGCATAACCGGTGCCAAGGGACGTGCGACGGAGTTCCCGCAGTTCAACGCTGCGATGAAGGCTTATTGCGACGCGAAGCCCAATGTCATCTGGCTGGATACCTATTCCGTCATGATTGACCCGGCATCGCCACAGTTGAACCCATTGCCAGGCCTGATCCAGGTCTATGACGGCATCCACCGCACCACCAAAGGCGCGCAGGTCAGCGGGTATTCAGTGGTCAGCAAGTTGGTGTCCCGGTTGAATATTACGCGCTACAAATCGCCGGGGAGCAATCTGCTGTCGCCTATGGGTACCACCGGCGGCACTTCCACGCCCGCGAGCGGAACCATCAGCGGCAGCGTACCTGCGAACTGGAACATTCAAAACGTCGCCGGGAGCGCCAACGTCACGCTTTCCGTGGTCAATGGCAAAACGCGGATCGTGGCGACCAATCCTGCTGCCTCTGCTGCCGTGATCTACCTTCAGGCAACCAACAATGCAGCCCTCGCTGCGGCTTGCGCGCTTGGGTTGACGGTGCAGGGTGGCTTTGACTTCAACGTTATTTCCGCCACCAGCATGACGCGCCTGGCTGGATCTCTGCGCATCAACGGCTCGACCGGCTTGCTGTGGAACGTGATGCAACGTGATACCACACTGGAAACTGCTTCTGACTTCGTGTTCGCCGATGTCCCATTCACAGGCCGCCGCTTCATCAATCCGCTGTACTTCTCGAGCGCTGCGACCACGGCAGAATTCATCATCCAAATCGCACTTGATGCGGTCGTCGGCGCGACAGCGACCATCGACATCTCGAACCCGACTTTCGTAAATCTCACATAACGCGGCTGAATGGCCGGCATGTTCTCGGAGCAATAAATGGCCCTATCTGAAGCCCAAATGACGGACATCCGGCGCTACATGGGGTATCAACTGGTGGGCACCACCATGCCCATCACCGTGAACAGCGACATCGTGTACGGCACCTTCGGGATGGTCACGATGTCGCTGTATCAGCGGCTCACGTCGCTGACGTCGAGCGAGGAAGCGGTCCTCACGACGAATTTCCTCACGAAGCTGGGGCAGCTGGAAACCGATGTCTACGGCAGCCGGGAGAACCTGGATACCGATCAGGCGGCGGTCTGGTACCACAACAAGGCCGAGATCTCCGACCGGTTCGCGCTGTACAATCGCATCCGGCATGAGCTGTGCCGGTTCATCGGGTTCAAGCCTGGTCCGGGACTGAGCGGCAGCGGCAACACGGTGAAGTTGGAGCGCGCATGAGCGAGCAATCGAACCATCGGGAGGCGTTCAACCTGCTTTGCGATGAGAAGATCGGCGCCGGCATGAGTCGTGAAGTCTACTCCAGCAAGATCCTGCCGGATTGCGTGATCAAGGTTGAGGACGGCTCCGGACAGTTCCAGAACATCGTCGAGTGGGAGACCTGGCGCCGCGTGGCTGATACGCCATTCTCGCGCTGGTTCGCGGCTTGCCGCTGGATCAGCCCAAACGGGCAGATCCTGATTATGGAACGAACGATCCGCCCCGGGCCAAATGACTTTCCAGAGCAGTTGCCAGCTTTCCTATGCGACTTTAAGCGCGAAAATTTCGGGCTCTCTTTGCTGCCTGACAGCAAAACAGGAAAGCCGTCGCACATGTTTGTCTGCCATGACTACGGCACGAACCAGCTGTTCGAACATGGCATGACCAAGCGCATGCGCAAGGTCGATTGGTGGGAGCCCTGATGGACGCCTTGAAACTCCAAAGCAAGATTTACACCGGGTATGGAAAGGCCGCCCTGCGCCTGGGCCTGGACAACATCCAATACCGCCCGAGCGGCACCGGCAACCCGCTGGCCACGGCCGGCGTGACGCTCAAGGCCAGCTTCAACGCGCAGGACATGACCTACACCAAGCCGAACAAGTACGGAATCGCGGTCTGGTATGGCCTGTTCGACGCCAGCCAGACGCAGGAGGGCGATTATCTGGTCGGGCCGCAGGGCACGTTCTTCATTGCCAGCCAGCAGCTGCACCTGCCGATCCAGCTCGTGCAGTGCAATCGCAAGGTGTTCCTGTCACGCACCTCGATTTCATCCAATGCCGGCGCGGTCGACTACGGCGGCCCGACTGGCACAAGCGACGACGCCATCCTGCTGGGCGGCTCTGGCACGGTGGCTGACACCGGCTGGCCGGCAAGCATCCTGCTGTTCGGCCAGCGCGAGCGCAACCTGAGCGAGATCCCCAGCAGCGTGCAGCAGATCGGCTGGCGCATCATCCTGCCGCCTTCGGTCCCGGCCTCGGTCGTGATCACGGCGGCGGACATTCTCACTGACGACCTGGGCCGGCGCTATGCCGTCCAGGGCGCTGAGTCCACAGACATGGGCTGGCGCATGACCTGCACGGAGCTTCACGCATAACATGGCCGACCTATCCGACGTCAGCAACATGCTGGTGGCCGAGCTCGCGGCCTATCTATACCCGAACGGGACTTCGAACCCGGTCTCGCCGGTGGTGAACTCCAAGGCGAAGGTGTTCGCCGGCTGGCCGCAGCCAGAAGACCTGGACGCGGACCTGCGGGCAGGTTGGGGCTACATCAGCATCTACCCGCTGGACACGGAAAAGCAGCTTCCGCTGACCATTCGTGACTGGCAGGCGGGCACGCTGGCCGCCGCTACCATCACCGCATCCGTCGCTGGCCAGGTGGTGACGCTCGCCGGCACCGTGAGCGCGGGCCAAAACGTCGCCATCACGGTCAACGGCACGGCCTACATCGTCGCGGCGCAGGACGGCGGCACGCTCTCCGGCCTCGCCGCCGCGCTGGCCACGCTGATCAGCGCTGACGTGCCGGCCACATCCAACGGCGCGGCCGTGACGGTCCCGTCGGCCAAGACTCTGGCCGCCAGCGTGGGCACGTCGGGCACGATGACCCGGGCGCTGCGCCGGCAGCAGAAGGTCTTCCAGATGACGGCCTGGGCCAGCGGCCATGCTCAGCGCGATCAGCTGGGCGCGGCAATTGACCAAGCACTGAGCCCGCTGTCGCGCGCGGCGCTGACGGACGGCTCCGTCGGCGTCTTGCACTACAGCCGCAGCATGCAGGACGACAGCATGCAGAAACAGCGCATTTACCGCCGCCATGTGCTGTTCGCGGTGGACTACATGACCACCCAGAGCACCACCGGCACCACCGTGCTGGACGCAAACGTAACCATCGTCGGCGGAATCGACGTGAATATCTCGACTTGAGGACCATTCCATGAAACTCGTTGCAACCCAGGCTTTTGGCGGCTATGCCCAAGGCGCAGAAATCACCGACAAGACCGCAATCGACGCGATCTTGGCCAGCGAACAGGCTGCCTTTGTGGTGCGCGTGTCGGATGACGCCGCGCCGGCTCCCATTCCGGCCGCCAGCATCAAGAATGCCGTGGCGACCGACACCGCCGAGAGCAAGTAAGCACCAGCAATCACCATAAGGGCCGCCCAGCGCGGCCTTTTTCGTTTCTGAGGCCGCAATTCGCGGCCTTTTTTCTTTTCGGAGGCTCCAATGCCGGTTTCCCAAGCGGGCTCGATCAACACCACGGCCCTGATCGTCCCGGACATCTATGTCCAGATCCTGCCGCCGCAGAACACCCTGATCAATGGCCTGCCCACCAACATCCTGGGCATCGTCGGTACCGCCCAGTGGGGACCGGTGAATGCGCCGACCACCGTCGGCGACATGCAAGGCTATTCGCAGATCTTCGGCGCGGTCCAGAACCGCAAGTACGATATGGGCACGCAGGTGGCCCTGGCCGTGCTGCAGGGCGCAAACAACTTCAAGTGCGTGCGCGTGACCGATGGCACCGACGTGGCCGCCTCCGTCGTGGTGCAAACCAACTGCATTACCTTCACCTCGAAATACACCGGCACGCTGGGCAACGGCATCCAGGTGACGCTGTCGACCGGCTCGGCCGCAAGCTCCTGGCGCGCCGTCGTCTCGATGCCGAACCGCCAGCCCGAGACCTTCGACAACATCACCGGCACCGGTGCTGCGCTGTGGGCCAACATTGCCGCCGCCATCAACCTCGGCCAGTCCGGCCAGCGCGGCCCGTCGCAGGTCATCGTGGCCACTGCTGGCGTCGGCACCACCGCTCCGACCGCCGCCACCCTGAGCCTGAGCGGCGGTACCGATGGCGCGACCACCATCACCAGCTCGGTGCTGCTGGGCCAGGACACCATCCCCCGCAAGGGCATGTACGCCCTGCGCAACACCTACACCAGCATCGCCCTGCTGGCCGACTGCGACGACTCGACCAGCTGGACCACGCAGGTGGCGTTCGGCCTGTTCGAGGGCATCTACATGATCGGCGTCGGGCCGGCCGGTGACACCATCTCCAACGCGGTCAGCGCCAAGGCCACTGCCGGCATCGACAGCTACGCCATGAAGCTGCTCTTCGGTGACTGGGTCTACTGGCAGGACCCCGTGAACAACGTGACCCGCCTGGTCTCGCCGCAGGGCTTCGTGGCCGGCTGCCTGGCAAACCTGTCGCCCGAGCAGTCCAGCCTGAACAAGCAGCTGTACGGCATTGTCGGCACCCAGAAGAGCATGCAGAACCTGCAATACAGCAGCGCAGAACTGCAGACCCTGGCCCAAGCCGGCATCGACCTGATCACCAACCCGATCCCGGCCGGCAGCATGTTCGGCGTGCGCATCGGCCACAACACCAGCAGCAATCCGGTGATCAACGGCGACAACTACACCCGCATGACGAACTACATCGCCTACACGCTCAACAGCGCTATGGGCAAGTTCGTCGGCCGCGTGCAGTCCACCGACAAGAACGACCCGCTGCGCCGCCAGGTAGACGGCACGATCAGCAGCTTCATGCAGACGCTGATTGACCAAGGAATGCTGGACAGCTTCGACAACAAGTGCGACCTGACCAACAACCCGCCGAACCGCATCGCACTGGGCTACCTGCAGGACGACCTGAACGCGCGCTACCTGGGCATTGCTGAAAAGCTGATCGTCAACATGCAAGGCGGCGCGTCGGTCGTCACCCGCGCCAGCCTGGCGGCGTCGTCCTAATCGCCGCGCCAACCACATAAAAGCCCCGCCCAGGCGGGGTTTTTCTTTTCCATCTGGAGAAAAACATGCCGCAAAACGGTTTCAGCGTAGGGCGCGACGTATCCCTCGACATCATCACGTCGAACGGCCCGCTGAGCTTCGGTCTCATCACGAAGTTCACTTCGAAGCAGGACATCACGGACAAAAAAATCAAGGGCATTGATGGCGTCACTCGCCATGTGCGCTTCCCTGACGGATGGTCCGGCACCTTCGACATCGAGCGCCAGGACAGCACGCTGGATGATTACTTCGCGCAACTGGAGCAGGACTACTACGATGGCATCGCAGAGCAGGGCGCGACCATCACTGAGACCATCCAAGAAGTGAACGGATCAATCTCGCAATATCGCTACTTGGGCGTCTTGCTCAAGTTCGATGACGCTGGCGACAAGTCCGGCGACAGCACTGTCATGCAAAAACTTTCGTTCGTGGCCTCGCGCCGCATCAAGGTGTCCTAATGGCCAAAGTATCCAACGTAAAAACGTCAGCGCAGAGCGCTGGCGCGACCCAAGAGCTGATTGCCGCAGCCAGCGCTGAACACATCGTCACGGATGCATCTGGCCGCGTCATCACGTTGCGCAAGCCCGGGATCCTGGCTCAATATCGACTCATTGACGCCCTCGGCAATTCCGCGCGTAATGAGGTCTACGTCGGCATGGTGATGCCGGTGCTCTTCGTCGCACAAATCGACAACGCGCCAATCTCGCCGCTGCGGACGAAGGCGGAAGTTGAGGCGCTCATCCAGCAGCTGGAAGACGTCGGTATGGAAGCGGTGATGGCCGGCGTGAAGGAACATTTCGGCAAGGCTGATGCAGAGGCAGAGGCTGAATCCGTAAAAAAATAGTTCGGTCCGGGCCGATCCGAGAGGCGCTTTGGCTGATCTTCAATGGAGTCAGCGAAGACCTGGCATTCGGCCTGGACGATGCAACGCGCAGTGGCTGGGCGATCATCATGAGCGAGTTCCACGGTTCTGAATTCGATACCAACACGATGACGTTCAAGGAGAAGCGATGAAGGAGTTCGGCACCCTCGCTGAAATGGCCCTGCATCTTGGCGTCATGGAAAAAGCCGTCGAGCAGCAACTTCGACATGGCCTGGGCGTCGTCGCTTCAGCGATCCAGAAGACGGCCAAAGAGGAAATCGGGCACTACCAGCGCATGACAGGGCCATTTGATGCTTGGGCGCCACTGGCCGAGTCCACGAAAGAAGAGCGCAAGCGCCTTGGGTACACTCCTGACGACCCCGGCCTTCGCAGCGGAGAAATGCGCGACTCGATCCAGAAAAACGTTAGCGCGCGCGAGGCAGTCGTAGGCTCGGATGATCAGCACTTGGTTTATTTCGAGTTGGGGACCAACAAGCAGCCGCCCCGCTCAGTTCTCGGCATGGCCGTCATCCGCAACCGAGAATTGATCGAGAAGGAGCTTGGACGGGCAGTCGTGCGTGGCATGACAGGATCAGACCCCATCGGCGGCAATTACGATTTCTGAACGCATAGCAACTTGGAGATATGAAATGAAGATGAGATACAACCCAGCGGCTACTGCGGTGAATTCCAAGACCCCGCAATCCAACCGGCCGGCCACCGCAGAAGGGATTCAACTGCGCGAAGTGCAGAAGATGTTTGAAGTCCAGAAGAGTCCTTCGACGGCCGGGACGAACGGGCGCCGGCGCACGCGGTAGGCGCGTTACGACTTTGTGTCGTCTTCTTTCTTTTTTCGGATAGTGCGCTTTTTCATAGCATTGGTCGGATCTTCGCCAAGGTGTTTGATTATGGCAATTTTGTCCTTGATCACCTTAGTGCCTTCCGGTATTTGGCGTAGCTTGACAGGAAGAGCCTTGACCTCAGCATCCAGGTTGTCCAGCTTCGAAAACATCTCGGCCAATAGCTTCTGGTTGATCTTTATGCTGATTTCGCTTGCTTGGTATTTAGGCGGTGACGACTGGTCCGAAAAGCTAGCCTGAAGCCGCGCAACGATTTCAGCATTGAAAGTTCTATTGGAGGCGCGCGCAGCATCGTGAATCTGCTTGTGCAGATCCGGGGGGACCCTTAATGCAGTCCGAATGAAGTCATCTTGATTTGCCATTGCCGAATTTTACACGCGGCTTCAAAATAAAGTTGACTTCATCATGAAGCCTAATTACTATGCATATACGGCTTCACTGTGAAGCCTAACGGAGAGCAAAATGACGGCAATGAACAAAACTGCGCTGCGCCTTCCTCCTGATGTGCACGATTGGGTGAAAGCTGCCGCAAAAGAAAGCGATCGCTCGATGAACAACCAGATCGTTGCGATCTTGAAGGAAAAGAAAGCCCAGTCTGAAGGGCGGAAGGAAGCAGCGCAGTAAAAGAAAAGCCCCGAACAGATCTTGGCGGATTGGGTTCGGGGCTTGGATCAACACTCTTGATGAAAGTCAATCAATGACAACGATAGCTATTAATGCGCCTTCCGTCAAGGAAGGGCTCACGATCAGCCTGGGTTTCCGCGAATTTCGCAACGGATGCGTGCGTTTCACGCCCACCAGCGTGTTTTCGCCGTCCGAATTCAACATGGAAGCGCTGATCGAGAAGATCCGCCGCGCGCTCGGCGGGGCCATCACTCTGGCGGCTGAAGCCATCTTCCAGCCCAAGGTCAAGGATGCCAAGCCGTTCATCGTGGTGTCGCGCGATGGCAAGAAAGAGTTGGAGCTGGAGCTTCAAGCCCCGGATTCCATGCTGGAACGTCTGGAAGAGTGCGTGACCGTGCTGCTGGCCAAGTTTGCCGGCGTGGTTTTCGTCAGCCGTAGCACGGAGGGCGCGTAACATGGAAATCCTGAAGCTGAAAATCTCGGGCATGTCCCCGCTGATGATGCACTCGGATCGCCTGGCCAACCCGCTGGCGCCAGAAACCAAGGCGCATAAGGAACTGACCGCAAAGCGCAAGAAGACGGAGGATGATCATCTGGCTATCGCGCGCTCCGAATTCATGGCAGGGCTGTACCATTCCTCGCGCGACGGTATTTTCATCCCTGGCCAGAATTTCGACGCCACTTTCTTGGCCGGCGCGAAGCTGCAGAAGCTGGGCACAGCCTGGAAGCGCGGCGCGGTGGTGATGACTGACCGCGCAAAGCTGATCTACGACGGCCCGAAAGATCCGGCCAAGCTGTGGGAAGACACGCAGTTCGTGGACTGCCGCGGCGTGAAGGTGGGTACTGCGAAAGTGATGCGCTACCGCCCGGTGTTCGCGGAGTGGGCGACTGAAGTAGATCTGTCGTTCAATCCTGATGTGCTGGATGAGCAAGAGGTCAAGAAAGCAATTTCCGATGCAGGCGCATTGATTGGCGTCTGCGAGTATCGCCCGCGTTTCGGCCGGTTCATGGTGCAGTATGGATGAGCCGAAACTGCTTCCTGAGTGGCGCCAGGCCGTGAAGGATTACCTTGCGGCCGGCTTCAAGCCAGGTGACGTCATCTCGCGCAGCTGGTTTGAGCGCCATTTCGACATGCCGGCTCTGGATTCTGACCAGCCTCTGACGGTGGCTGAGTTCCAAGAGCGTCAGTTCAAGTGGCTGCAGAACATGGAGGCTTTCCGGGCAGAACTGCTGGAAGAGCACCAGATCTGTCTCGCCAACGTTCACGGAACAGGCTACCGCGTGGTTCCGCCCGGAGAGCAAACAAGCCTCGCGCAGGACAAGTTTGAGTCGGAGGCGCGGAAAGCCTACAAGCGCGCCGCCAAGACGCTGCGCCACGTGCGCATGAGCGAACTGACGGATGACCAGCGAAAGGAAAACATGGATGCCGTCGCAAAGCTCTCAATGCTGCGCGGCATGCACAAGGCTCTTGACTAGCTCGGCTTAAATTAATCCAAGGCGAGGTGAGGCGAGGCTAGGTAAGACGGGGCCAGGTAAGGCCTGGTTTGGTGTGGCAAGACACGGGCTGTTTTCAGCGGTCAGCTTTCGGGCTGACCGATGCGAATAGCATCATTTCCCACGGCGTGGCGAGTCAAGGCAAGGTATGCCAAGGCGGGCTCTGCTGAGGTGGGGCATGGCACGGGAACCCCGCTTCGGCGGGGTTTTTATTTGAAGATGAAGTAAAGCACGAAGCCCAGGATTGCGAACATAAGGATTGACCAAAGTATCGAGCCAAGCAGCATGAATGAAGCGCCCCATAAAAACAGCTTTGATCCGGGCACCTTTTTCTCAAGTTCTTCTGGCGTCATTCTTTCACTCCGAAAATAATTGGCAATAAGAAAAAAGCCAGCACGGCAAGAACTGGAGCGAAAAGCGCCCAGAACGCCATGATGGCAAGGATGGATTTCAGCGCGAGATCCAGCTTTGGAGTGGAAGATACTCCATATCCGCTCTGCCTATGGCGCACTCGACTGACGTTTGGATATTGCACCCACGGAATTTTATCGGCTGCCATTTCCTGCAGCCTATAGAGGAAATTTTTCATGTTTGAAGCCTACAAAATTGGGATTCGGATTCAGGTCCTGAACTTTGCCAGCCAAGGCCTGGCCATGCTCGGTGCCGACCTGATGAAGACCCATGGCTTGGCGCTCAAGCTGGAAGACAAGCTCAAAGCTGTAAAGATAGCAGGAATTGGCCTGGCCTCCGCGAAAATGGGCGATGGTATGCTCGGCTTCCTGGAAAAGTCAGTCAACTATTCCAAGGAATACACCCGGCAGCTTTCCTTGATGAAAGTTGCCGGTATGTCGCAGAAAGACATCGCAGAAGCGACCGCTGCAGCCTGGAAAACAGCCAGTGAGGTGCCAACAAGCAAGGCCTCGGAAAACTTGGCGGCACTCCGCGAGCTTCGTTCCGTTTTCGGTCTGCATCACATGGAAGAGGCCTATCGTGCGCTTCCCTTGTTGCAGCGAACCGCAGCGGTGATCGAGGCGCAAACCGGGAAGTCAAATCCGCACCTCGGCTTCAACATGGTCAAGGCAACGGAACTCATGACTCCCGGTGCGATGACGTATGAGAAGTTGGAAAAGGGTCTGAACCTGCAGGCGCGCGCGCTGATCGCCAGCGGCGGCACGATTGATGACCATGACTTCCTGATGGCGGCAAAGTACGCCAAGAGTTCATCCCTCACGATGTCGGATGAATACAAGTACATGATCCTGCCGACCCTGATGGCCGAACTGAAAGGGAAGGGCGGCGGGGCACAATCCGCCGGAACGATTACAGAGCGCTTGCGTGCGATGATCGTAGGTGGCCAGATCCCCAAGCATGATATCCAGACGTGGCTTGATGCCGGGCTGCTGGATCCATCCAAGGTAGTGAACAACAAGCATGGGATCGGCAGCAAGCTTTTGCCGGGCGCTGTGTATGGTTCGGGCGATAAGGATTTTGACCTCTACACCTGGGCGCAGAAGTACGGGAAGGCCGGTGTCGAGAACCTGATGAAGTCGCGCGGGCTGACTGAGGAACAGGCAATCAGCGCTCTCACCCAGCAGGTGAACAAGAACTTCGGCCTGAGCACATTTTTGATGAAGACGCTGCAGTTTGAGCGTGACAAGGAACTCATCCAGGCTACGCCAAGCAGCTATGCGGCTTATCAGGAATTGCTGAAAACGAACCCTGATGCCGCGCAGGCCGCATTGCGGAAGAAATATGAAGAAGCCATGGGCATCATCGGCTATCAAATTCTTCCTACGCTGATCCCGTATATGGTGAAGTTCGCAAATCTTCTCAGCGAAATGAGCCAATGGATGAAAGACAACCAGTCGACGGTGAAGGTTGTTGTGTTCGGACTTGGCGGCTTGGCGCTCGGCTTTTCTTTGCTCGGCCGGATTCTTATGTATGGCGCATTCATTAAGTTTATTGGGATGGGCCCCATGATCGGCACCGCGATGCGAGCTATCGGGACTGGGATCATGTTCCTGGGCCGGGCTTTCCTTATGAACCCCATCGGCTTGGCCATCACCGGCATCGCTGCGGCGGCTTACCTGCTGTGGAAGAACTGGGACACCGTGGGGCCATGGCTGCAGGGAATTTGGGACGGCATCAAGAACGGCGTCAGCGCATTGGTCGAATGGTTCGCTTCGAAGTGGAAATGGTTCACCGGCTTGTTTGGTGGTGGCGATTCTCCAAAAGAAGGCGCGCCTGGCACTGTCGAGCGAGAGCGCGACAAATTCATTTCCCCGCGAGAAGCCCGGGTGATGCTGGTGAATACCCAGATCAACCTGGACGGCCGACCGATGGCGAACTCCCTGGCCAGCTACTTGGTGCGTGAGGTCGTGCGGCCGACCGGCGGCAGTGCGTTTGATCCGAACCAGGCACTTGCGCCTGCGGGCATGCCATACGCCAGATAACAAGATCGCAGTCAGCAGCCAAATCGGGCCGCCTTCGGGCGGCCTTTCTTTTTCCGGAAGCAGAATGAAACCCGATACCGTCCTCCAGCTGAAAGACTTTGAGTTTTCCGGTACCGAGATTCCGGAGAAGATCAACTTCGGCGGCGAGCAGCACTTGATCGTGAATAAGTTGGTTGGCGGGGTGCGCGATGTGCAGGCGCTGGGTCCTGACCCTGCGCCGATCACCTGGGGCGGCCTGTTTCGTGGGACGACGGCGGCCTACCGAGCCCGCTACGTGCAGAACATCATGAACGAGGGCCGTGCGGTTGACCTGATCTGGTCGGAGTTCCTGTATCGGGTTCTCGTTCGAGAGTTCAAGGCCGATTTCGAGCGGTTCTATCAGATCCCTTATCAGATCACGGTCGAGATCGTGGCGGACCTGAGCGGCGCAGTGACGGAGAAGGCGCCGGCTTCGGTTGATGACCTTACCCGGGATGATGCGGCCAGCGTGACGGCTTTGGCCGACCAAATCGGCGACCCAACGCTTTCCTCGCTGGTTTCCAGCCTGAACACTGCCATCAGCACGGTGAGCGACATTGCCAAGGCGGCCACCAGCACGATCAACAGCATCGTGAAGCCGCTGAATGCGGTGCGCGCGCGCGTGCAGGTGCTATTTGCCTCCGTCAACAACACAGTGCGCAGCGTGACCACGCTGGGCGGCATCCTGCCGAACAATCCCATTTCCACGAATGTGGGCCGGATCTTGAGCCAGGCTACGGCAGCGACCCAGATTCCGGTGCTGCAGCAGATGGACGTGACGCTGGGCCGGATGGGTAAGAACCTGGGCAACATCAATGCAGGAACCAAGACGGTGACGCAGGCCGGCGGCAACCTTTTGCGCGTCTCCGCAGACGAGTATGGCGATGCCATGGGGTTCACAACGCTGCTCGCTGCCAATGGCCTGACCGATCCGCAGCTTACCGGTGTGAACACCATCGTGGTGCCGCCGCTGAACCAGACGCCGAATGGAGTGCTGAATGCCTAGTCTCAACGTGCTTCCGGTGCAGCCGTCAGCACGACAGCCGCGCGGCGCGGTCAAGTTGAACGACACGCTGATTGATGGCTGGTTGTCCTGGGAGGTTGAGAGCAACAGCTTTTATGCCGCCGATACCTTCCGCATCACCTTCCTGAAGCAAATGCTGCCGCCAGAGCGGAATGCGCGCTGGTTTTCCGAACTCACCACGGCATTCGTGGAAATCTTCGCAGGCTTCCCGCCGAACGCGGATAACTACCGCACCACGGACCTGACGAGCATGCTCTATGGCAGGGTGGATGAGGTCGAGTTTGATCTCGTGCGAGGGCGGATCGATCTGATCGGGCGTGACCTGACATCGGAATTCATTGACGCGAAGACCACCGAGAAGTGGCCGAACAAGACGGCTTCGCAGATCGCCACTGACCTGGCCGTGCGTCGCGGCCTGACGCCGATGGTTACGCCTACCACCACAAAGGTGGGCACGTATTACGACATCGACAACGTGACGATGACCGACCAGCGCAGCGAGTGGGACATCCTGAACTACCTGGCGCACCTGGAGGAATTCGCGGTCTATGTGCGCGGGAAGACGCTGTATTTCGGCCCGAAGCCGGACCCGAAGGCTACGCCGTATGTGCTGCAGTGGCAGCCTCCGGAAGGCGACCGAGGCTACCCAGTCGGCAATTTCATGGATCTGCGCTTCACTCGGGGCCTGACCGTCTCGCGCGGTATCCAGGTGGTAGTGCGCTCGTTCTTGTCGAAAGGCAAGAAGAGCTTTACCGCAACCTATCCGAGCAAAGGCAACTCGACGCAAGCCGGGAAGGCCAAGCCGTTCGGCGGGACGCAGATTTACACCTACACCATCCCGGGACTGACGCAGGAACAGGCGCTTCAGCGTGCGCAGTCCATCTATGCGGAACTGATCGCACACGAGATGAAGCTGACGGCCAGCCTGCCGGGCGACAACATCCTGGGGATCGACACCATGGTGCAGGTAATCGGGACAGACACGGCCTGGGACCAGACCTACTACCCGGACAGCGTGACGCGCCGGATGTCGTTTGAAGAGGGATACATGATGAACCTGCATGCCAAGAACCATGCGCCGGATTCCACGGTGGCGCCATGAGCGCGCTGGCCAACGCGATGCGACTGCAGGCGGCCATGGAGCGCAGTACCGAGGCCAAGCCGCGCAAGGGGATCGTCAGCAGCTACAACGCGAACACCTACAGCGTGAAAGTGCGGATTCAGCCGGAGAACGTTGAAACCGGCTGGCTTTCGCTGGCGGCCGCTGCCGTGGGCAACGATTGGGGCGTGATCTTCGCGCCTTCGATTGGCGACCAGGTCGACGTCCATTTCGAAGAAGGGAATGCGAACAGCGGTTTCGTCTGCAGCCGCTTCTTCGATGACCAGGACCGGCCCATGGCCGTGCCGTCCGGTGAGTTCTGGATGGTGCACAAGACCGGCAGTTTCCTGAAGTTCACCAGCGACGGAAAGATTTCGGTCAACGGCGCGGCCGAGATCGACGTCACCACCCCGGTGGTGAACATCGTGGCCAGCGGCGCGGCGAATGTGACGGCCCCGCAGATCAACCTGGGTGCAGATGGGGCAGACCTGAAAGAGATTCTTACATCTGCCTTCGCTTCGCTGTTCAACACCCATACGCACAAGAGCAACGGCAGCGGAGTTCAGACGGATGCGCCACTGCAGCAGGCCACCGCCACCCACATGACAAGCACAGTAAAGGCTTCCTGATGTCCGACCTGTACCACTACTGGAGCGGCGATCTGTCTGCGTCCGCCTCCGGCGACCTGCTTGGCGTGGACGGCACGGAGCTGGGCCAGCAGCGCGTCTTGCGGCGCCTGCTGACGAACCCCTCCGCCCCGGGCCAGAACGGCGCGCCTGATCTGCCGGGCGACTACCTCTTCCATCTGGACTATGGCGCCGGCCTGCCGCGCCAGGTCGGTGAAGTGGTCGACGTTTCGAAGATCCGTGCGCTGATCCGCGGCCAGATCCTGCGCGAGTCGGCCGTGGCCCGCTCCCCGGCGCCGCAGATTGACGTCGTGCCGATCACCGGGGGCGTCAGCGTTTCGATTCGCTACAACGACGCCCAGACCAAAAAACCCGTATATCTCGCCTTTGAAGTGAACAAATGAGCCTATCAAGCAAAGACTTCGTGACGCTGGTGCAGGAGCAGGTAGCGTCAATCCAAGGGAAGGCCACTGCGCTGGTGGACCTGACCATCGGCTCCACGTTGCGCGCGGCGGTAGAATCCGTCGCATCCGTGGCTCTGTGGCTGCAGGGCCTGGTGCTGGCGCTGCTGATCACCACCCGGGCGTCGACGGCCAGCGGCAGCGACCTGGACACCTGGATGGCCGATTACAACTTCACGCGCCTAGCGGCCGTGGCGGCGACCGGATCGGCCACGTTCTCGCGTTTCACTGCTTCGGGCACGGCATTGGTACCGGTGGGCGCGCTGATCCAGACTGGAGACGGGACGCAGCAATACACCGTGACCGCAGACACGGCCAATGCTGCCTATGACGCCAGCCAGGGAGGCTATGTGCTGGCCAACGGCATCAGCTCTGTGACGGTACCGATTCAGGCGGTGACCGCCGGCGTAGCCGGGAACGTGACGGCCGGCACGATCAACACCATCGCTCAGGCCATCACCGGCATCGACACGGTGACGAACGCCGCCGGGCTGACCAATGGCGAAGATGCCGAGCTGGATGCGGACTTCCGCGCGCGGTTCATCCAGTACATCAACAGCCTTTCCAAAGCCACCAAGGCGGCAGTGCTGTATGCAATCCTGTCGCTGCAGCAGAACGTCAGCGCGGTCATCGTGGAGAACCAGGCCTATAACGGCATTACCCAGCCGGGCTACTTCTACGCGGTGGTCGACGATGGGAGCGGGAACCCTGGTAGCACATTCCTGGCCAGCGCCGGTACTGCAGTCGAGGCCACTCGCCCGCTGTCGGTCACGTATGGCATCTTCGGTCCGGTCCAGCAGACTGCGAACGTCTCCATGACGATCACCACTGCCACGGGTTACATCCACGCCGATGTGGTGGCGCTGGTTACCACCGCGCTGCGGACCTACATCAACACGCTGGGCCTCGGCAATTCGCTGAGCTACACCAAACTGGCCACGGTGGCATACGGCGCATCGCCGGGCGTCACCAACGTGAGCGCACTGCTGCTGAACGGCGGCACTTCGGACCTGGCCATCACGGCCAAGCAGACGGCGAAAGCCGGGACTATTGCGGTGGCATGATGGCAACTGGCGATCAAGACGACGTTTTCAAACGGCTGAAGGACCTGCTGCCGAATGGCTGGTTCACCGGCGACACGCCAATCCTCGATGGCCTGCTGTGGGGCGTGGCCTATGCGCTGAGCTTCATTTACACGCTGTGGGCGTATGCAAAGCTGCAGACGCGCATCAAGTGGGCCACGGATGGCTGGCTGGACATGACCGCGGCGGATTTCTTCGGTGACACGCTGCTGCGCAAGAAGGGGCAGGGCGACAGTTCATTCCGGAACCGGATCATCATCAACCTGTTCCGTGGGCGCGGAACCCGGCCAGCCATGATCCAGGTGCTGGAAGAGATCACCGGCAACACTCCGGACATCTTCGAGCCGAACCGACCGCTGGACACCGGAGCGATGAACACGCCACTGTCGAAAGGATATTGCGGCGTGGCCCGCATGGGCTCCATGGCGGTGCCGTACACCGCGATGATCACGGCATACCGGCCAGCGGCAGTGGGCACCGCAGCCGGCGGCGCGTTTTGCGCTGCGCCGAAGGTGTCGGCACTGAACAAGCCTCTGGCCAGCTCCTACACGAACTCTCTCAGTTTGGTGACCACCTCGGCCACCGATGAGGACATCTACGAGGCAATCAGCGCCGTCAAGCCGGTGGGCACGATTATGTGGACCGCCATCAAGTAACCATTCCAGCAGCAACAAACATCCCTTCGGGCCGCCATTGAGCGGCCTTTTTCTTTTGGAGAGCCAATGCGCCGCGTCATTACCCAAATCGGACAATCCATTTATGAATGGCTGTTCACCCGCCAGGCCCAAGACAACATGGTGGCCCTGGCCAAGCTGAGCGCGGCGGTGCTTGGCACCAGCACGCAGTTCAACGGCCTTGCCGTGAGCCCGACATCGCCCGCATCAATGCAAGTCAGCGTGGCCCCGGGCGAGATCTACATGCTGGCCGCGCTGGAAGGCACCATCTACGGCACTCTGGCGGCAGATACCACTCACCAGATCGTCAAGCAGGGCATCAGCTTGGATGCCTCGCTGCTGACCCTGACCGCGCCCAGCGTGGCCGGGCAGTCGATCAACTACTTGATCCAGGCCACGTTCCAAGAGACCGACATCAGCGTGGATCCGACCACCGGCACGTCGCCGGTGGTGCTGCAGTTCTACAACGACTCGAACCCCACTGTCCCCTACAGCGGCCCGAACAATTCCGGCGCGACCAGCAATACCTTCCGCCAGGGCACCGTGGTGCTGAGCGCGAAAGCTGGTATCTCGGCCACCACCGGCAGCCAGGTCACGCCGTCGCCCGATTCCGGATACGTCGGCATCGCTGTGGTCACCGTGGCCAACGGCCAGACCACGATCACCTCGGGCAACATCACCGCCTATGCCAATGCGCCGGTGATCAACTCCACCGTATTGGGTCAAAATCCTGTTTTCGGTTCTCCGATTTCAATTCCCAATGCGGCACTTGCTGCGCACGCAGTAAATCTAGGTCAGTTCACCACCGGCCAAGTTCTCGGAACATCTGGCTCGCAGACGCTTCCTGGTGGATTTGTTCTGAAGTGGGGGAGTACCCTTACATCTTCCACCGCTGATGTCCCTGTTACGTTCCCCGTGCAATTCCCTACGGCATGCTATGGAGTAATTGCCATGTATTCAGCTTCTACTACTGGGGGCTATTGGGCCTCTAGTAATTCTAAAAGCGCGACCGGTTTCAATCTGGCCAGCTGGACAACTAGTGCCCGCGCTGCAGCCCAGTGCGACTGGTTGGCATGGGGAAAATAAAGGAGATTTAATATGTATGCAAAATACTCGCAGGAAGATAAGCGTTTTGGATTTTCTGAAACAGATAATGGTGGCGTCAAGATTTCGACGGAGCAATATATCAATCTCATGAATGGCATCGGAGAGGGTAAATTTATCGTCCCTGATGCAGAAGGCTCCCCAATTTTTGGCGATAACCCGCTTGAAACTGAAGAGCAAAAATGGGCGAATTTGAAGCTCGCAGCAAAGGCCGCTTTGGCTAACAACGATATCGTTGCAATCCGATGTGCAAAGGCCGGCGTGAAGTATCCGGCCGAGTGGCAGGAATATGACTCTGCATTGCGGGAAATCGTGTCTTCGCAGACCGGAGATGCTGGCACGGCCTTCCCAGTTCGCCCGGCTTATCCATCTGGCACCTGAGTAGACTTTCGCATATCAGCCCGCTGTAGCGGGCTTTTTCACTTTTGGGGGCTCAATGCCAGAACCAACAACCAGCGCGGCAGCGGGGTATGCCGTTTCGATCGGCACGGTGACGCTGACAGGAGCGTTCCTCGGCCTGCAGTATGACCTGCTGTTGGCCGGGATTTTCGGGGGCTGTGTGGCGCTCTCTTTCACGCGGCAAACGCCGCTGCCGCGCATGGCCATCACGCTGATCACCAGCGCCTTGGTGGCCGCCTACGGTGGCCCGGTGGCCATGGCCTGGGCCGCGCAGTCGTCCTTCTTCGAGTGGACGGCCAAGATTCCAGAACAAATGCGCTTCTTCAGCGCTTTCGCCATCGGGGTGTGCTCGCAGACGCTGGTGCCGCTGGCACTGCAGCAGCTGCAAAGTCGATTCGGAGGGGGTAATCCACAACCGGGAGCGCCCCAATGACGAACCATTACCTGTTGATCATCAATCTCGTGGCCGCCGGCCTGATCCTGGTGCGCGCGCTGTGCGCTCTCAACGAGATGACGCCTGGCGCGGAGCACCACCTTGACCGGCTGTTTTGCTCGGTCCTGGCTACCGGTGCCGTCGCGGTGCTGCTGGGCCCACTGTATGGCTACACGGCACCGCAGTCTGGCGAAGTGGCAATGAATGCCGGGTTCGCCGGCCTCTACGCTGTCCCCTGGCTGTATGTCGCCACGCGCGACCGATTGAAAGGACGCATTCCATGGACCTCACGATAGACCAGCTGCGCCAGATCATGCCCGCCTCGATGCGGGCATCGTCTTTTCTGGGGCCGCTGAATGCAGCGATGCGCGAGTTTGGCATCGATACCGCCCAGCGCCAGGGCATGTTCCTTGCCAACGTCGGCGCCGAGTCCGGCCAGCTCTCGACCCTGGTTGAAAACCTGAACTACAGCGCTGACCGGATCCGCCAGATCGGCAATGCGTCACCGGCAGGATCGCGCTGGCGCTCGTTGGTGCCGCGCGCGGCCGACCTAGCCGGAAACCCCGAGCGTATGGGGAACGCCGTCTACTGCAATCGCATGGGCAACGGCGACGAGGCCAGCGGGGAAGGGTTCCTGTATCGTGGCCGGGGCCTGCTGCAGACCACCGGCAAGACGAATTACATGGCCCTGATGATGGCCCTTGGGATTGACTGCGCTGTTCACCCAGAACTGCTGGAGCAGCCGGAGGGCGCCGCGCGCGCTGCCGCGTACTACTGGCATGCCAACGACCTGAGCGAGTATGCCGATGCCGGCGACTTCGACGGGGTGTGCGACATCATCAACATCGGGCGGAAGACTGCCGCTGTGGGTGATTCCATGGATTATGCCAAGCGCCTGGCCATCTACAAGAACGCGAAGCAGGTGCTGTCATGATGGCCGTCCTCGGAATGCTGCGCATTGTCCCATCCTGGTGCTACTGGATCCTGGCCTTGGTGGCGCTGTGCTTGGGCTGCGAGATCCACGGCGCCGGGCGCGTGCAGGCGAAGTGGGACGTGCAGGTGAAACAGCAGGCGGCCGCCGCCGAAGCTGCGCTGGAGCTGCGGCGCGAACAAAACCGGGCTATTGGCGCCGAGCAGGCGCTCAAGTCGGCCCAGATCCAGAAAGGCTATGACGATGAAATGGCAAAAGTGCGCGCTGATCTGCGCAATTCTGAGCGGCTGCGCCTCGGTGCAGCCTGGTGCGACGGTGGCACTCCCGGACGCGCCCAAGCCAGTGGCCCCGTCGGCGGCGATGCAGACGATACCGCCGGCCGGCTACTTTCTCCAGAGCTGGACAGCGCTGTTCGCGCGCTGATCGGCCAAGCTGAAGAGGCGGCCGCTACCGCGCGCGCCGCGCAGCAGTTCATCCGAGAGAACGGCATGGCCCCGCCGTGATCCATACCCCGAGCTTCCCATGTGGAGGCTCGGGGGCTTTTTTCGTTTGCGGCTTGCTATACTGTGTTTTTATCCAGTATTTCCATGCCAAAAAGCAAGAATCTTAGGCCACCGCTGTCCAGCCAGGAACTGCGCGAGCTTTACCGACAGAACCCGACGCCCGAACTCGCCCGCGCGCTGTGGGAGATTGCGCGCCTGAAGCACCGCATGGAGCAGTTCACCGATGACTACATCAAGGTCATGGCCATGTGGCCGCGCGGCGTGGAAGAGCGGCCCGTGATGCTGGAGATGCTGAAGTCTTCGATGCTGGTCGAGACCCGGGAGGCCTGGCCACGCCCACGCGAAAAGGAAAAGCCGCTGGACTTCACCAAGGGAACGATCTTCGAAGACCTGGACGATGAGCATCCGGAAGACCGGGCACTGATGGCCGAGTGGATACGGAAGCACGGGAAGCCGCCAGACTGACTGGCACCAAATTGACCCCGAGACCATAAGAAAAAAGCGGCCTGCATCGCTGCAAGCCGCTTCTGTTCTGGTGCTGATGGGCGGAATCGAACCGTCGACCTACTGATTACGAATCAGTTGCTCTACCAACTGAGCTACATCAGCAAAAGTCCGCGATTATAACGGGTTCTTTCCGCTTCTTCCACACCCCGGCCAGAAATTTTTAGCTTTCTACCCCCTCGGGCAGGCCCGCCAGGCCTGCGCTAGCCTCACAACATAGCGTTCAGCCATCAATTTTCTTGTCCTCTTCCTTGGCCTCTTCCATGGCATCCGGTTCCAATTCCTCAGCAGAACGGTTGCAATAAATGAAATATCCCCATGCCGCCAGCAAGACACCGGTCCCGACCAGCAGAGCGGCAGCATAGATCATGTCCGCCGCTTCCTCATGCGCCGCACGGAAGGTCATCACCAGTCCCTCGATAGCCAGTGCCACGATCACCACCACGAAAAACCGCGACAGGAAGCGCCGCACCCGCGTCGGCGCGCTGATGTTGGCGTCGCGCACCACCTCTTCTTCCGTAATGGTCTCGGCAATCTGGAATGCCACCACCGCAGCCGCCAGGATGCCGATGGCCTCGATCAGCTCCTGGGCCTGCGGCAGCCCCAGGCCTTCGCTGACCGCCTCGTAACCCATGCTCGCCGCAATGGCGATCAGCGCCAGGGCGCCCAGTGCAAACAACAGCGCGATCACCGCATGCACTACACCAAAGACCGCCGTGATCTGTTTCATTGATTCCTCCCGTCCGTTTTGTGATGAGCGATTGGACTGATGAGCCGCATAAAGGTTGTCGCCACGGATCATCGTTGTTTGTTGCCGCGGGGAATCAATATCGGCTGCGGCCGCGCGCTGCGGGCATCGGCGAGCAGGAGGCTGACCGAGACCTCCATCAGTCTTACAGCGTTTTCAGACGAAGCGGGATGCAAGGGCGGCATAGGGGAGCGCAACATCGATGCATCAGCACTGATCGTATCCCTAGCCAGTCCGTGCAGGATGTCACCGGCTGGCGCAACCGCAGAGGAGGCCATCATGCCGCAGACCGCATGGAGCAAGAAACGTGAACGCCAGTATGAACACATCAAGTCCGGTGCCGTCAAACGCGGCACCAGCACCCGGCGCGCCGAGGAGATCGCGGCCCGGACCGTCAACAAGGAACGGGCCCAGCACGGTGAATCCAAGACGGCCAGCAAGACGTCCACCCAAGATATGTCACCCTCTCGACGGGGCGGCCTGCGCTCTCATGCCGGATCTGGCGGCCGCACGTTCAAGCAGTTGTATGCGGAAGCGGCAACGCGCGGTATCAAGGGGCGTTCGTCGATGAACAAGGCTGCACTGGAAAAGGCGCTTTCCCGATAAGTGGAAATGGCAATGTCACGCAAAAACTAAAGAACCGTCCGCAATACCCTGTTCCAAAACTAAGTAAACCGGCGTAAAGCGTAAACAATTAAAAAAATATGCGCGAGTAGGCCGCCAAACGACAGCGCCCCCGATCTGCATCGGGGGCGCTGCTTTGTTTCATGCCCTGAAGTCCAGCCCGCAAGCCAGCCCGCAGGGCAGGGCGACCGACCTTACTTGGTCACCGCCAGCACGGTACGCTGTCCACCCTTGTACGTGTACAGGGTCAGCGAACCATCCTTGACATCGCCCTTTGCATCGAAGGCGATCACGCCGGTCACGCCCTTGTGGCTGATCTTGGCCAGTTCGGGCAGGTACTTCTTGGGATCGGCCGAGCCGGCCTTGGCCATGGCGTCAGCCACGGTCATGGTGGCATCGTAGGCATAGGCCGCGTTGTAGACCACATCGATGCCGAACTTCTTCTTGTAGGCAGCGCGGAAGTCATCCATGCCCTTCTTGCCAGAGGCGTCCACGCCACCGGCTTCGGCACAGATCACCTGGTCTTCGCCCAGGCCATCACCGGCCAGACCCGGCAGGGAGCCGGTACAGATGCCGTCGCCGCCCATGAACTTGGCGCCGATGCCCAGCTGCTTCATCTGGCGCAGCATCGGGCCGCCCACGGCGTCCATGCCGCCGAAGAAGATCACGTCCGGCTTCTTGCCCTTGAGCGAGGTCAGGATGGCGTTGAAGTCGGTGGCCTTGTCATTGGTGAACTGGGTGCCGACGATTGTACCGCCAGCCGCCTTGGCGCCCTTGGCGAATTCTTCTGCCACGCCCTGACCATAGGCGGTACGGTCATCGATCACGGCGATCTGCTTGGTGCCCAGCTTCTGCACGGCATACTTGCCCAGTGCGGCGCCCAGCTGCGCATCGTTGGCGACCACGCGGAAGGTGGTCTTGAAACCTTGCTGGGTATACTTCGGATTGGTGGCCGAGGGGGACACTTGCGGGATGCCGGCATCGCTGTAGATCTTGGAGGCCGGAATGGTGGTGCCGGAGTTCAGGTGGCCGATCACGGCGGCGACCTTCTGGTCGACCAGCTTGGTGGCGACCGCAGTGGCTTGCTTGGGATCGGAAGCATCGTCTTCACCCAGCAGTTCGAACTTGACCTTCTTGCCGCCAATGGTGAAACCCTTGGCGTTCAGTTCTTCGACGGCCATGCGCGCGCCGTTCTCGTTGTCCTTGCCCATGTGGGCGTTGGGGCCGGAGAGCGGGCCCACGTGGGCGATCTTGACGACTTCCTGGGCATGCGCGGCGCCTGCGAATGCCAGACCGATGGCGGCAGTTAATGGAATAATGGCGCTCTTGAATTTCATAACACTCCTCTGTAGATTGGATTGACCACTTTTAATGTTTTGTCTCACAACACAGTTATTCAGATCCTTGTTGCGGTGACCAGGCGTGCTGCTTTGCTTTCGTCCCCGACTTTCTGAATAATGCGACGGTACAACATAAGAATCGGCCAAGCCAAGCAATTTTTGAGTGGCCGGCCTGAACCATCATCCTCGACTCTGTCCCATGGCTGCCAAACTTCACACCCTCGACAAGGTGGATCGCAAACTGCTCAACATGCTGCAGAAGGACAACCAGATCTCCACGCGCGTTCTGGCTGAAAAACTGCACATCTCGCAACCGACCTGCCTGCGCCGCATCCGCGAACTGCGCGAGGCCGGCATCATCAGCGCCGAGGTGGCCATGGTTGATCCCTTCGCACTCGGCTACGGCATGCTGGCCTTCCTCGAGATCTCGCTGAACAACCAGTCCGACCAGCACATGCAGGACTTCGAGCAGCGCATGGCCAAGGAGGCCGAGGTGATGCAGTGCTACTTCGTCTCCGGCGAATACGATTACTTCCTGGCGGTCCACGTCATCGACATGGATGCCTACTATCAGTTCGTCAGACGTGTGATCTCGGGCTCGGGCAATGTGCGCCACTTCCAGTCGCGCTTCCCGATGAAGCGGGCCAAGTTCACCACCCGCATCGCCTTCGATGAAAAGGCGGTCGAGGTGCAGGTGCGCGTGCCCGGCTGAACGCTTGCCGCCTGCCCGCGCGGGGTTGGCGGCCAAGCTCATCCATTGCGTTTTGTTAGATTTCGGGGCATCCATCCCTTGGACGCCTTCCGGATTTACTAACTTTTTCATTTTGCTGGCCGGTGATCCCGTTGTGCAGGAGTGTTCGCACGGCAGGGCAGGCACGTACTTTGCATTGCAGTGCGGTTGTCAGTTGTGTTATTTTCGGGGGCATCCCGCAGTGTGCGATGAAGAGCTCCTCCCGCCACTGCGTCTTCGCTGAAGCAGTACCGTGGTCATCAGCAACAAGAGCGGACACAGATCAGCACCCAGCGCCGGCGCCCGTGTGGCCGGCCCGCCAGCAGTACCCGCAATCCCTATCATCCACCGTCCGCGGCCCATGCCGCAGGGCGCAGCCTTGCCCGGTGCCGCAGGTTCTGCGAAGCCATCCAGCCACCACTGCAGCACGCTGCAGAACACAGAAAGGAAATCCCGCACGATGCACGAAGTCGAGTTATTCATCCAGGACATGGCCATCATCATGCTCATTGCCGGCATTGTCACCGTCGTCTTCAACAAGCTGAAGCAGCCGGTGGTGCTGGGCTACATCGTGGCCGGCGTGATCATCGGTCCGCACACGCCGCCCTATGACCTGATCCAGGATGAGAAGACCGTGCACATTCTGTCGGAGCTCGGGGTGATCTTCCTGCTGTTCTCGCTGGGGCTGGAATTCAGCCTGAAGAAACTGGCCAAGGTCGGTGCCACCGCCTTCATCGCGGCAGCGGCCGAGATCCTGCTGATGATCTGGATCGGCTACGAGATCGGCCTCTACTTCGGCTGGAAGCGCATGGACGCCATCTTCCTGGGTGCCATGCTGGCCGTGTCCTCCACGACCATCATCGTCAAGGCCTTGAATGAACTGGGCATGAAGAACGAGAAGTTCGCGCAGATCATCTTCGGCATCCTGATCGTGGAGGACATCCTCGCCATCGGCATGATCGCGCTGCTCTCGGGCG